>Ga0136640_10000222_pt1 | contig 20988 bp, 24 predicted proteins | sample AntDrymUQ8642106_2_FD_105498 | JGI IMG/M metagenome (GOLD analysis project Ga0136640, IMG submission 105498) | Polar desert sand microbial communities from Dry Valleys, Antarctica - metaG UQ864 (21.06) | ecosystem: Environmental > Terrestrial > Soil > Desert | place: Antarctica: Dry Valley...
CGTGAGCGCGGGACCGCTCTGCCTGGGCGCGATGCCTCTCGACGTGCGCGATCGACGGCGACGAGCGTCAGCGACGACGGGCACGATCTGCCGCGACGATCCTCGTCACCGCGTCACCGCCGGCCGGTGCGCAAGATGACCCCCGGCCGGATTTCTCCAGCTCGAACATGTGGTCGACGCGCAGAGTCGCCTCTACAGCGCTGAAGTGTGGACAGGAGGCACCCCCGTCCCGCCCGAGCTGCGCCTCGCCGACCGCCGGCGATGCGGCCATCGGCGAGCGCCCCCGCTGGTTCGAGGAACGGGACGAAGCGGCCGGCGCCGCCGCGCTGTGGACAGGCATGGGCGTGGCTGGCCGATTGACTCGGCCTCGGCTCTCAGCTGAGCAGGTAGCCACCGACGAAGCCGGCGACGACGGCGACGGCGACCATTCGGCTCACCTCGGCGAACGCATACGGGATGATGGAGATCGACACCACGGCCAGCATGCCTCCGGCCGCGACGGCCTGGGCCCCCCCGACGAGCGTGGGGCTGGCGTCGGCGAGCAGCGTGGCGCCCAGCACAGTGGCTCCGGCCAGGGTGAGTCCGATGGCAGCGATGAGCCCCAGGGCGAAGCGTTGCGAGTGACCGCTGGCGATGATCGGCCGCACGGCCCCGTAGGCCTCGACGAGGTTGCCGACGATCACGCCGACGAGCAGGGCCACCCCGAGCTCGCCGGCGGCGACCGTCAATCCGAGGGCTATCGACTCGGGGACGCCGTCTACGAGGATGCCGGTCGCGATCGATTCGCCTCGCGCCGCCTCCTTCCGGTTCATCGGCGTCATCCTTCGCCCGGCGGCAGCCGCATGACCCGAGCGACGCACCTTGTCGGTGGACTCGTTGCGTGACAACAGGGCGTCGGCTCCGACGAAGACCGCCGTCCCCAGGAGCATCCCCGCCGCGGTGGGTCCGAGCCCGGCCTGCTGGTCCGCGTCGGGCACCAGCTCCAGGGCGACAGCGGCGAGGAGCACTCCGCCACCGAAGGCGGCGATGGGCGCGGCCACGCGCTCCGACAGCTTGACCCGCGACGCGAACAACGCCCCCGCCATCAGGCTGGCCACGACGGCCAACCCCCACCCGAGCCCGGAGCCGAGGTTGGTCATCGGCCCGCCAGCAGACAAGGGGCGGGCGGCGGGGGGTTCACCGACCCTGCCAACGTGGGTGACGGATCGGCGTCAGTCGCAATCGCCTGTCGCCTCATCGAGGTCGGCGAGGACGTTCTCTGCCGAGAACCGGATCCGGACGCAGTCACCGACGGCGGTGTCGTCGAGTCGCTGCGGTGAGTTGACGCGCACGCACATCGGCGAGCCGGTCTCCCGGGCGAGGCACACTCGGTGGGGGCGACGCTCGGAGACGACGCCCGTCGTGGTTCGGTCCGGGTCTTCTCCGACGACGATGGTGACGAGCAAACCCAGCCCGACGACCGCGGCCAGGAGGAACATCACGGGCCACCAGATCGATCGCCTGACCCTTCGGCGAGCGCTCCTGTCCCTCACGCGCTGTCCTGTCCGCGACGACGCGCTACGCACAGCTCGGGGCTCACAACCCGGCGCAGCGGATCCACGGATTCAAGGCTACCGATGATGGCCTAGGGCCCTGTGGCCCGGAACACTTCCGGCTGACTGGAGGAACGCCCGGGCACGCGGCCTCGCCATCCCCGACCGATCGGCGGCCACACACCCTGGCGTCGGCGTAGCCTTCGGGCCGATGCTCGACCACGGCGAGTTCACCCGGTGGATCGAGGCGTCCGACGACGAGGGCCGCGTCGCCCGTGACCTCGTCGGGCTGGGCGCGTTCAACTCGGTGGTGCTCCACAGCGAGCAGGCCGCACAGCTCGCGCTCAAGGGCTTGCTGCGCGGCGTCGGCGCCGCCCGGGAGGCATGGGGCCATGCGCTGCCGGAGCTGGCGGGCCGGGCCGTCGAGGCCGCCGGGTTGGTGGTCTCCGAGGACCTCACCGCCAGCCTCGGCGCCCTCGCTCGCGATTACATGCCGAGCCGGTACCCGGATGCTCTGGTCAGCGGCACCCCGAGGGGCAGCTACGGCCTCGATGACGCCCAACGGGCGCTGGCCACCCTGGCCCACCTGCGCGCGGCCGTCGTCGACACCTGGGAACGCCTGCTCGATGACGAGAGCGACCACGGCGACGATCCGGAGGGCGAGACGTGAGCCCCCCATCGGCTCGTGAGGTGCTCGACCGGCGTCGCACCGAGCAGGCGTCCCTGCTGGCCTCGGGGCAGCGATTCGCCGATGGCCTCGACCCGACCCTCGACGTGCGGGCCGCGGTGGTCTTCGGTTCGGTGGCCCGAGGAGACTTCCACGACGCCAGCGACATCGACGTGCTCGTCGTGGCGGGTCGACTGCCCGAACGGGTCCTCGACCGTCACGCTGCGATCGGCGTCCTCCCGGCGCGGGTCCAGCTCGTGATCTGGACCGTCGCCGAGTGGGAGCGGGAGCGCGCCCGAGGCAACCCCATCGCCATCGAGGCGTGCGAGCACGGCCGTGTGCTGCGGGGCGACCTCGCCGCCTTGAGCTGAGTGACCGTCGACCAACCGCAAACGGACCCCGCGCCGTAGGGCCGCGTGCGGTGAGGCCCGGAGCCCACACGGTCGGCGGGGAAGGTCAGCACGCCGAGCAGGGCTGGGCCGGGGCGGTAGCCTCCCCAGATGCTGAAGACCGAGGACCTCTCGACGCTGCGCGCCTCGTTGGAGACTGAGCGCGATCAGCTTCGCACCCAGATCGGCGAGATGGGCCGAGACGAGTTCGACGAGAACCACGCCGACTCCGGACAGGTCGCGGCCGAGCAGGGCGAGCACCGCACCCTCGCCGGGGCCCTGCAGGACCAGCTCGTCGAGGTCGAGCATGCCCTGACCAAGCTCGACGACGGCACCTACGGCACCTGCGAGGCCAAGGGTGAAGCCATCCCTCTGCCCCGCCTAGAGGCCATGCCCGCCACCAGGTTCTGCATCGACCACGCGTGAGCGCGTCCGCCGATCGGGCGGTGTCTGGCATGAGTCGTCGGCCTCGGCTGGCGCCTCGGCCACAGCCAACCGTTCCGCCCGCTCTTGCCGCCTCCTTCGTCGGCGGCGGGCCGCTCGGGCCCCGGCCTCGGCTGGCGCCTCGGCCTCTGAGCCTCCCGCTGGCGTGAGCCGAGGTCACCTCGTCCGGAGGTTCTGGGGCTCCCTGTCGCGTCGGGAGCCCTCGGCGCCCGACATCGAATGGGTCGAGGCCCAGCTCTCCCGGGCCGAGTTCGAGTGGTGGGCACGGATGCCCGTGGCCGACCGCCGTCATGCTCTCGGCGTGGCCCGGCGGCTCGAATCCGCCCTCGGCGACGACGCCACCCGACCGGTGCTGGCTGCCGGCCTGCTCCACGACGTGGGCAAGGTGGAGTCCGGCCTCAGCACCTACGGCCGGGTGATCGCCACCCTGTGGGTCGCCACCGCCGGTCGGGCCACCGCGGCGGCCTGGGGCGAGACGAACGGCTTCACCCGTCGGGTCGGTCTGTACGCCCAGCACGAGTCCCTCGGCGCCGACATGCTCGAGTTGGCCGGCAGCGACCCGGTCACCGTCGACCTCCTACGCCAGCACTCATGGGACGACGCCGACCGCACCGTCGATGCCCACCTCTCCGCCGCTCTGAGAGCCGCCGACGACGCGTAAGGTCCCTCGACCGCTCGCAGTGGGTGCCGTTGGCGCGGCGAGCGTTCTCTGTTAGCCACCCACCTCGCCGCTTTCTCGAATTGGGCGCCAGCGCCAGCGCCGCAAGAGGTGCTCGCCCACCACGGCGATGCCGAGGGCCAGCATCGGGTGGGCGATGGCGTTGAACCGAGGGTTTCCGTAGCTGATGGTGGCGCTCACGGCCACCACGAGCAACGGGGCCAACACGACCAGGACCCGTCGGTCCGGTAGCCGGCGACGGACGAGCAGAACGAGCCCGACGGTCCCGACGACGGCCATGGCCGCGTCGACGGGCCGGCTGAGCAGCTGCCAGCCGTAGCGCCGTGATTCGTAGCCGTCTCGGCGGGCCAGGTCGCGCGGGTCCCAGAAACCCCAGACCCGAGCCTGGCGCGCCGCCAGCACCACAGGGAGCCGACCGACGTGGCTGCGGGCGAACCGGCGCGCCGCCGACCGCTGGGCGTCGGCCACCTCGACCTCACCGGTCTCGCTGGAGGGGGTGACGGCGACGACACACAGAACGTTCCAGCTGCCGAGACCGACGCCGGCATAGGTCTCTTCGCAGTTGGACCCGGCCAGGGCGCTGCTGGGCGAGACGGTCGACACGGTGAAGGCACCGACCGCTCGCTCGTTGCGCCAGGTCCACGGCAGCACCACCGTGGCCGCCACGGCCACCACCAGGGTGGCGGAGCCGACCCGACGGAGCGACCCGGGCGTTGGGTCCCAAGCCACCGCTGGGAGGCCCAGCAGGAGCAGCAGCACCAGGAGATCCTGGCGGCCGAGCGCCGCCGCGCCGCAGAGGACGCCGAGCAAAGCCACACGGTGAACCCGCACCCCGTCAGCGAGGAGACGGTGGGCCACCACGACCGTGGCCAGGACCAGCGGCACGGTCACGTTCTCGCTCATGGTGGACCCGTCCACCGCCACCAGCGTCGGATCGAGCGCGACCACCCCGGCCGCGAGAAGACCGACCCGTGGACCCGTCAGGCGGCGACCGATCAGGCCCACCAGGGCGATCGTTGCCGTGGCCGGCACCAGGCCCGCGAGCCGCACCGAGGTGGGCCCCTCGCCGAAGACCGACTGCCAGACCGCTTGGTAGGCGGGGTAGAGGGGTGGGAACCTGGCCGTGGGCACCTGCTCGGGTTCGAACAGCGTGAAAGGGACCACGAAGCCCGTCCCGGTCCGGATCGACTTGCCCTGGAGCTGGTACCAGATCGAATCCAGCCCCGGCGGGATCGGGTCGAGGACCACCAGCACGTACCCCACGCGCACGGCCACGCCCAGCACCACGACGGCGGCGAGGAGCAGTCTCCACCGGCCTCCGGCGCCGCGGAAGCGCCCCGGGTTCAGGCGGTTCTCCGGCCTCGGCCTGCCCCCGATGCTGTCCCCTGACCCGTCGCCTCGGTCGCCTCGGTCGCCGCGGCCGGGACGTGGCGAGACGTCGCAGAGGTCGGGTTCGGACACCAGGTCAACCGGGGAGCAGGCCGATCGCGGCGCGGGCTCGGGCCAGGGTTGCGGTGGCCGCCGCCGTGGCCTTGGTGGCCCCCTGGGCGAGGAGGCGGGACGTCTCGGCTGGATCCGATGCCAGCTCCGAGTAACGGGCCTGGATGGGGGAGAGGAGCTCGATGACCGCAGCGGAGGTGTCGGCCTTGAGCGGCCCGTACTGGGTGTAGCCGGAGGCCGCCTCGGCCGGGCTGCGCCCGGTGGAGCCGGCCAGGATCGACAGCAAGTTCGACACGCCGGGCTTGGCGCCCGGGTCGTAGCGGACCTCGGACTCGGTGTCGGTCACCGCCCGCTTGATCTTGCGCTCGACCACCTTGGGCCCGTCGAGCACCAGGATCGTGCCCGGCGCGGTGTCCTCGGACTTCGACATCTTCGCCGTGGGGTGCTGCAGGTCCATGACCCGGGCCCCGGCCTCGGGGAAGGTAGCCACGGGCACCACGAACGTCGGACCGTACCGGGCGTTGAACCGCTCGGCCAGATCGCGGGTGAGCTCGACGTGCTGGCGCTGATCGTCGCCGACCGGGACCTCGTCGGTGTCGTAGAGGAGGATGTCGGCGGCCATCAGGGCCGGGTAGGTGAACAAGGCCCCCGACACGAAGTCGGCCCGGTCGGCCTTGTCCTTGAACTGCGTCATGCGCCGCAGCTCGCCGAACGCAGCGGTGCACTCCATCAGCCAGGCCAGCTCGGTGTGCTGGTGGACGTGGCTCTGCACGAACAGGGTGCACACGTCGGGATCGAGTCCCACCGCGAGCAGGACCTGCGCCAACTGCAGCGTCGCCGCTCGCAGCTCGTCGGGCGGCTGGGGGACCGTGAGGGCATGGAGGTCGACCACGCAGTGCACGCTGTCGGCATGTTGATCGTCGGCCCACCGTTGCAGGGCCCCCAACAGATTGCCGAGGTGGACGTCACCGCTGGGCTTGATGCCGGAGAACACGCGAGCCATGGCCGGCGACGGTAGTGGCGGGCGCGAGGTGGGACCCGAGAGCAAGGGACGCCCCGGCAAACGACACCGGTGTCATATGATCGGGCCCGTGAGCTACCAGGTGCAGACCCCGGTCTTCGACGGGCCGTTCGACCTGCTGCTGCACCTCATCGTCCGCGACCAGGTCGATCTCTACGAGGTATCTCTGTCGACGCTGGTCGAGGCGTACCTGGCCGAAGTCGAGCGCATGGAGACCGTCGACCTCGATGTGGCCACCGAGTTCTTGCTCATCGCGGCCACACTCGTCGAGCTCAAGGCCCGGCGCCTGCTGCCCGGCGACGCAGACGTCGACATCGACGACGAGCTCGCCCTGTGGGAGGAGCGCGACCTGCTGCTCGCCCGCCTGCTCGAGTGCAAGACGTTCAAGGACGCATCGCGCGTGCTGGCCGGCCTGGCCGATGCCGCGGCCCGGTCCTGGGCCCGTCGAGCCGGACCCGAGGACGCCTTCGCCGACCTCACCCCCGACATCCTCGATGGTGTCGGCGCGAAAGACCTGCGGGCTGCGTTCGCCCGGGCCACCGCCCCCCGTCCTCAGCCTCGCATCGACCTCGACCACGTCGCTCCCATCCGAGTGTCGGTGGCCGATGCGGTGACCGAGCTGGTCGACGAGCTGCCCCGCGTCGGGGTGATCGGGTTCCGAGCACTCACCGCTGCGCTCGCCGACCGCCTCTCGGTGGTGGTCCGCTTCCTCGCCCTGCTCGAGTTGTGCAAGCAGGGCCTGGTCGACCTCGATCAGGGTGAGCGCTTCGGCGACATCCGCATCATCTGGCTCGGCACCGACGACCAGCCGGGCGGCGTGCTCGCCGGTGCGGTGGCCGGGCTCGACGCCTACGAGGGCTGATGGGCGCCTCGACGTCACCGATGTCCGCGGCGCCGACCGAGCCGGCGGCGCTGTCGCCGGAGACCCGCCGGGCCCTGGAGGCGATCGTCATGGTGGCCGATGACCCCGTCCCCGGGCAGATGTTGGCGCAGCTGCTGGAGATCAGCGTCGAGCGGGTCGAGGCTGCGTGTGCGGGGCTCGCCGAGGAGTACGAGGCCGACGGGCGCGGCTTCGTTCTGGTCCGGGTGGCCGGCGGTTACCGGTTCCAGAGCCACCCGGCGGCGGCTCCCTACGTCGAGCGCTACGTCCTCGAGGGCCAGTCGGCCCGGCTGTCGAGCGCGGCCCTGGAGACCCTGGCCATCGTCGCCTACAAGCAGCCGCTGTCGCGGGCCCAGGTGGCCGCGATCCGAGGCGTCAACGTCGACGGCGTGATGCGCACGCTCACCCACCGGGGCCTGGTGGCCGAGGTCGCTCGTGACCCCGGTCCGGGTCAGGCCGTCCTCTTCGGCACCACGCCGCTGTTCCTCGAGCGCCTGGGGCTGGGCTCGGTCGAGGACCTGCCGCCGATCGCCGGCTTCGTGCCCGGGGCCGATGTGGTCGAGGCCCTGGAGCACACCCTCCGCCTCGACGACGAGCCGGCACCCGAGGGCCACGGCGATGACGGGACCGGCTGAGGCGCCGGTCCGGCTCCAGAAGGTCCTGGCCCGAGCCGGGCTGGGCAGCCGCCGGGCCTGCGAGGAGCTCATCGCGGACGGTCGGGTCACCATCGACGGCGAGGTCGCCACCCTCGGCGACCGCATCGACCCCGAGGCGACCCGCGTGACCGTCGACGGCGTGGGCATCGGTGTTCGGCCCGGGCTCGTCCACTACCTCCTCAATAAGCCGGCCGGCACCGTCACCACAGCCGACGATCCGCAGGGCCGCCCGATAGTCGTCGACCTGGTGCCCCCCGAGCCCCGGGTGTTCCCCGTCGGTCGCCTCGACCTCGACACCGAGGGTCTGTTGCTCCTCACCAACGACGGCGATCTGGCCCACCGCCTGACCCACCCGTCGTTCGGGATCGAGAAGGAGTACCTGGCCGAGGTGGAGGGCGAGCCCGGCCGCGGCGCGCTGCGCCGGCTGCGCGAGGGCGTCGACCTCGACGACGGGCGCACAGCACCGGCCACGGTCGGTCTGGTGAGCCCGTCGGTGCTGCGCATCGTCATCCACGAGGGTCGCAATCGCCAGGTCCGGCGCATGGCCGAGGCCGTGGGCCACCCGGTGCGGCGCCTGGTCCGGGTCCGCCTCGGTCCGCTCACCGACCCGCAGCTCGGGCCGGGCGGGTGGCGGGTTCTCACCGTCGCAGAGGTCCGAGCGCTAGAGCGAGCCGTCGCCGGCGAGCGGTAGCGCCCTCGGTAGAGTCGCCGCTCATGGCTGGTCACGCGGGAGTGGTGCGGGCTCTGCGTGGGGCGACGACGGTCGACGAGGACACCCCGGGCCACATCGAGGACCGGGTGGTGGCCCTGCTCGACACCTTGCTGGCCCGCAACGAGGTCGACCATGACGACCTCATCAGCATCCTGTTCACCGCCACCGATGACATCGTCAGCACGTTCCCGGCCACCGCGGCCCGGACCCAGGGCCTGGGCGACGTCCCCCTGATCTGCGCTCGGGAGCTGGCCATCGTCGGGGGCACGCCGATGTGCATCCGGGTGATGGTCCACCTGACCACCGAGCGAGCCCGCGACGAGCTGCACCACGTCTACCTCGAGGGCGCCGGCTCGCTCCGCGACGACCTGCCGGCCTAGCGACGTGATGGTGCCGGGTGACGAGTTGGCCGATCCGCTCCCGATAGAGGCGCTCACCGCGGCACCCGATGTCGAGATCCGGGTGCCGGGTGGGCGAAGCATCACCAACAGGGCGCTGGTCTGCGCGGCGTTGTCATCGGGTGAGAGCCGTCTGATCGGGGTCGGACGCTCCGAGGACACGGCGGCCATGGCCGAGTGCCTGCGGGCCCTCGGAACCGACATCGACACCGCCGATGGCGTCGACCTACTCGTCACCGGCGTCGACGGCCGTCCTCGGGGCGGGGTCGAGGTCTTCACCCGGCTGTCGGGGACCACATCGCGCTTCATCGCCCCGGTGGCGGCGCTGGCCGACGGGCCGGTGCGCATCGACGCCGCCGAGCCCATGCGTGCCCGACCGATGGGCGACATGCTCGAAGCTCTGCGCCAGCTCGGCGTCGCCGTGACCGATGAGGGTGAGCCCGGCCACCTCCCGGTGACGGTGACCGGACCGCCCACCGGGGGGGAGGTCTCCGTCGCCGGCACCGTGTCGAGCCAGTTCCTGTCGGGCCTGCTGCTCGCCGGGGGGGCGATGTCGGGGGGCCTGACGATCCACCGGACCACCGATCGGCTGGTGTCGGCGCCCTACGTCGCCATGACGCGCCGCGTGATGGGCGCGTTCGGCATCGACGTGGCCGAGGTCCCCGGCGGGGCGCTGGTCGTGCCCGAGGGCGGATATCGGGCGACCACCTACCGCGTCGAGCCCGATGCGGCCACAGCCGGTTACTTCCTCGCCGCGGCGGCGATCACGGGAGGCAGGGTGCGGGTGCCCGAGCTACCCCCTGCTGCGCTCCAGGCTGACGCCGCGCTCGTCGATGTCCTGGAGGCGATGGGCGCCCGCGTCGTCCGCGACCCCGCCGGTGTGGAGGTGACCGGTCCTGCGCCCGGTGCCCATGGGCGGGTGCACCTGCGCGGCGGCACCTTCGACCTCACCGCCTTCAGTGACATGGCCCCCACCGTGGCCGCCGTGGCCGCCTTCGCCGACGAGCCGGTCGAGGTGACCGGCGTCGGGTTCATCCGGGACAAGGAGACCGATCGCATCGCCGCGTCGGTCGCCGAGCTACAGCGTTGCGGCGTCGACGCGTCGGAGACCGACGACGGCTTCGTCGTCCGCCCTGGGGGGCCCGGCCCGCACGGCGCGGTGATCGAGACCTACGACGACCACCGCATGGCCATGTCCTTCGCCCTCCTCGGCCTGGTGGTGCCGGGCATCGCCATCGCCGATCCTGGCTGCGTGGCCAAGACCCACCCTGGCTTCTTCGCCGACCTGGCCCGCCTCGCTCGTCGCTCCTGAGCGCCAGCGCGCGTACAGTCCTCGACCCGTGAGGGTCATCGCCATCGACGGACCAGCGGGATCCGGCAAGTCCACCATCGCCCGCCGCCTGGCCTCCCGGCTCGGGCTCGAGTACCTCGACACCGGTGCCATGTACCGAGGTGTCACCTTCGCCGTGCTGCGACGGGGACTCGACCCGGCCGACGTCGACGACGTGGCCCGGGTCGCAGCCGACTGCGAGCTGGAGGTCACCGACGGCCGGGTCACCATCGACGACGTGGACGCCACCATCGAGATCCGCGGACCAGAGGTCACCCGGGCCGTCTCCCTGGTGGCCGCCAACCCGGCCGTGCGAGCCGAGATGGTACGGCGCCAGCGCCAGTGGGCCATCGAACGTGGAGGGGGGGTGATCGAGGGCCGCGACATCGGCACCGTCGTGTTCCCCGATGCCGAGCTCAAGGTGTACCTGACGGCCCGATCCGAGATCCGGGCCGAGCGCCGCTCGAAGGAGGTCGCGGACCTCTCCTACGAGCGGGTCGCCGCCGACCTGGCTCGGCGCGACGCCCTCGACGAGGGCCGCGAGCAGTCGCCGCTGGCCGAGGCGGCCGATGCGCTGGTCGTCGACACCAGCGACCTACCCATCGACGAGGTGGTCGAGGGCCTGGCCGCCGAGGTGGCGCCATGACCGAGAACGAGCCGACCCGGGCCGAACGGCGCAGCGCGGCGACCACTCACCTCGGGCCGGCCCGAGCCTGGGAACGCCTGCTCTACGGCTTCATCCGGGGCGCGCTGGTGGGGTGGGAGAAGGTGTGGTTCCGGGTGACCTTCGACGGGCTCGACAACGTGCCGGCCGACCGACCCTTCATCCTGGCCCCTGTCCACCGGTCGAACATCGACTTCGCCCTGGCCGCGGCGAGCGTCCGACGGCGTCAGCGCTTCTTGGCCAAGGACACCCTCTGGAAGCCGGGGTGGGGCCGGTTCTGGTCGGCGCTGGGCGGCATCCCGGTGGCTCGGGGAACCGCCGACCGCGAGGCGCTGCGGGCCTGCGAGGCGGCGATCGCCGCCGGTGAGCCGCTGGTGATGTTCCCTGAGGGCACCCGCCAGACCGGGCCAGAGGTCCAGCCGCTGTTCGACGGACCGGCCTTCGTCCAGGCTCGGACCGGCGTCCCCATCGTGCCCGTGGGCTTCGGCGGCTCGGAGGCGGCCATGCCCAAGGGGGCCAAGGTGATCCGGCCGCGCCGGGTGTGCGTCGTGATCGGTGAGCCGCTCGAGGCTCCTGAAGTAGATGGGGCCAGGGCCCGGCGAGCGTCGATCCGGGCCCAGACCGCGGTGCTCCACCAGCGGGTGCAGGAGCTGTTCGACGAGGCCCAGCGTCGCGCTGGAACGCCCAACCGACGGTAGCCGTCCTCCGGGTCGTCGCCCGAGATGTCGGCCCTCACAGCGCGGCGAGGACCTCGCTGGCGGGCAGTCCCTTGTCGTCGCCCCGGGGTCGGTCCGGGATCGAGCCGCCCAAGGTCAGGGTCGCGACCACGTCGATGGCGCTGACCAGATCCCGCAGGTTCCGAGGGGGCGGGAAGTACTCGTCCTCCTCGGTGACCCGCACCGTCTCGGCGTCGGCCTTGGTGTGGCCCAGCCGGCTCAGGACCTCGTCGATCAGGGCCTCGTAAGCCGACGCGCCGGCGGTGACGCCCACCGTGCCGGCCAGGTCGTCAGGCAGCTCATCGGCGGAGTTGACCCGGAACACGCGAGGACAGCCGGCCTCGCGCGCCAGCTTGGCCAGGGCCATCGTGTTGGACGAATTGGACGAGCCGATGACGATGATCGAGTTGCACTGCGGAGCCATCTCCAGCAGGGCGGTCTGCCGGTTGGTGGTGGCGAAGCAGAGGTCGCTGCGGCCCGGCACCCACATGTCGGGGTAGCGGTCGACGGCCGCGTCTCGGAGACCCGACCAGTCGCGGTGGCTGAGGGTGGTCTGGGCCAACATGGCCACCGGCTCGTCGAAGTCAGGGAGCGACCGGACCTCGTCGAGGGTCTCGACGCGATGGATGGCGTCAGGGGCGACGGCCATGGTGCCGACCGCCTCCTCGTGGCCCTCATGGCCGACGTAGACGATCTGGTAGCCCTTGCCGGCGCGCACCTTGACCTCGTGGTGCACCTTGGTGACGAGCGGGCAGACGGCGTCGACCACGTAGCCCCCTCCGGCGCGAGCCGCCGCCACCACGTCGGGCCCCGACCCGTGCGCCGACAGCATCACCGGGCGCCCGTTCGGGACCTCGTCGATGTCGTCGACGAACACCACGCCCTGGTCGCGGAAGCGGTCGACCACCAGCTTGTTGTGGACGATCTCGTGGTAGCAGTAGACGGGCGGCTCGAACGCGCGCACCATCCAGGCCAGGGCCTTGATGGCCATCTCGACACCGGCGCAAAAGCCTCTCGGCTCGGCCAGCAGCACCCGCTCGACGTTCACCCCGCGAGCCTACCGACGCGGATTTCGTCGTCACTCGCTCGCTCCGTTCCGACGAGCTGATGGGGTCGGCTTCGCCGACGCTGCTTTGTTTCGCCGACCAGCAAGGTGGATCGGCTCCGCACTCCCGGGGGAGACCCCCGGACCCCCAGCGGCTGCGCCGGGCTAAACGCGTTTCGCTAGGTGCTCGTAGGCTTCGTCGGTCATGTCTGCGCCCCGGGTCGTCGCCGTCGTGCCCGGCTCGGCCGCCGAGCGGGCCCGCCTGACGGTCGGCGACGAGGTGGTGACCGTCGACGGGCGCTCGCCTCGCGACGTGATCGAGTGGCGGTGGCTCACCGACGAGCCCGACCCGGTGCTCGCCGTGCATCGCGGCGGGCTGGAGCTCACCGTCGAGGTGGACAAGGCGGCGGGGGAACCGCTCGGGATCGAGGTCCACTCGTCGCTCTTCGACCAGGTCCGCACGTGTGACAACCACTGCGAGTTCTGCTTCATCTACCAGCTGCCGCCCGGGCTGCGGAAGAGCCTGTACCTCAAGGACGACGACTACCGCCTCAGCTTTCTCTTCGGAAACTTCACGACCCTCACCCGCTTCACCGAGGCCGACCTCGAGCGGGTCGTCACCGAGGGGCTGGGCCCGCTCAACGTCAGCATCCATGCGACCGACCCCGACGTGCGGGCGGCCATGCTGCGCAACCGCCGCGGGGCGACGAGCCTGCGCTGGCTGCGGGCTCTGCTCGATCACGGCATCGAGGTCCACGGTCAGGTCGTGTGCTGCCCGGGGGTCAACGACGGTGGGGTGCTGGCCGACACCCTGGTCGGCGTGCTTGACCGCTACCCCGAGCTGGCATCGCTGTGCGTCGTGCCCCTCGGGGTGAGCCGATACAACGCCGAGGCTCGCATGCGGCCCAGCACCCCGGCTGAGGCGGCGGAGGTGCTCGACATCGTCGACCGAGCCCAGGAGCGGTTCCTCCGGGTGCTCGGCCGGCGCCTGGCCTTCGCGGCCGACGAGTACTACCTGCTGGCCGGGCGGCCGTTCCCGGAGTCCGAGACCTACGAGGGCTTCGCCATGCACGAGGACGGCGTGGGGATGGCCCGGACGTTCCAGGCCGAGTTCGAGGTCGCGGCCCGTCGACCGGTCGTCGATGGCCACGTGGCCGCCGCCGGCGCCGGCTCGGCGGCCGGCTTCTTCGCCTGGGCCGAAGCCGCGGAGCCGGGCCGGGCGACCCGCTACGAGGCGGCAGGCGACTTCGCGGCCCAACCCGAGGGTTACCGGGCCGTGCGCGTCGATGCCCGGTCCGATCCGGGTCAGGCCGTCGCCAGCGCCCGAGTGGCGCTGCGGCCGCGGGCCGGTGCGCCGATCGCCGTCGTGACGAGCCCCTACGGCGCGGCGGTCCTCGGCCCCCTCCTCGACTCGCTCGACCGCCCCGACCTCCGGGTCGTGACCGTCGACAACCGCTTCTTCGGTGGCAACGTGGCCGTGGCCGGTCTCATGGTGGGCGAGGACCTGACCCGGGTCCTGGGCGACGAGCCCGAGGGGCACCGCTACCTGCTGCCCGACGTGTGCCTGTCCGGCGGTCGCTTCCTCGACGGCACCGTGCCGGCCGACCTGCCCCGTCACGTCGAGGTCATCGCGACCGACGGCGCCGCCCTCCGCCGAGCCCTCGGCGAAGCGTCGCCGGTGAGCGAGCCCATCTGGCGTGGCTCCTGCACCTCCCCGGTGCACCAGGTACGCCAGAACGATCAAGCTCTGGCGCCGTGAGGGGACCGCCGACGGTAGCGGTGGTGGGGCGTCCCAACGTCGGCAAGTCGACGCTGGTCAACCGCATCGCCGGGCGCCGAGAAGCCATCGTCGAGGAACGACCCGGGGTAACCCGCGACCGCAAGGAGATCGAGGCGGAGTGGAACGGGCGGCCCTTCGTGCTCGTTGACACCGGGGGGTGGATGGCATCGGGCTCGGCGCTCGACGGCAAGGTCAGCCGCCAGAGCGAGCTAGCCATCCGGGCCGCGGACGCCGTGCTGCTCGTCGTCGATGCCACCGTCGGCCTCACCGACGACGACGACCGGGTCAGCGCCCTGCTGCGATCGATCCCGGCCCCGGTCCTGGTGGTGGCCAACAAGGTCGATGGCACGAGCCGTGACCATCTCGTCTGGGAGCTGCTGCGCCTGGGCCTGGGTGAGCCCCACGCCGTCAGCGCGCTGCACGGTCGGGGGACAGGCGACCTGCTCGACGAGCTGGTCGACCTCCTGCCCGAGCCCGAAGGCCCCGACCCCGGCGAAGAGCAGCCCGGTGGCGGAGCGCCGGAGGCCGGGCGCTCGGTCGCGGTGGCGATCGTCGGGCGTCCCAACGTCGGGAAGTCGACGCTCTTCAACCGCCTCATCGGCGAGGAGCGTTCCGTCGTCCACGACCTTCCCGGCACCACGCGCGACTCGATCGACACCTTGGTGGAGACCGAGGCCGGCCCGATCCGCTTCGTCGACACGGCGGGGATGCGCCGGCGGTCGCGGATCGACGACGGCACCGAGTACTACTCCCTCGTCCGGGCCCTCCAGTCCGTCGACGCCGCCGACGTGGCCCTGCTCGTCATCGACGCCACTGAGGGGATCACCCACCAGGATCAGCGCCTGGCCGAGCGGGTCGACGCGGCCGGATGCCCGGTGGTCGTCCTGCTCAACAAGTGGGAGCTGCTCGACGCCGAGCGGCGTACCCAGGTTCGGTCCGCGGTGGCCCGTCAGCTCGCGTTCGTCGGTGAGGCACCGGTGCTCGAGCTCAGTGCCCTCACCGGAAAGGGGGTCCACAAGCTGCTGCCGGCGCTGTCGGGTTCGATCGCCCAGTACCACAGGCGGGTACCCACCCGCCGGGTCAACGAGGTGCTCGGCGCCGCCCAGGCGGCCCAACCGGGCCCCGGCGGGGCGCGCGTTCTGTACGCCACCCAGGGCGCCAGCGACCCGCCCACCTTCACCCTGTTCACCAACAAGGAGCTGCCCCGCACCTACGTGCGGTACCTCGAGCGCAGCCTCCGTGACGCCTTCGACCTGGGCCAGACCGCCGTGACCCTCCGCATCCGCCGCCGAGGCTGAACGAGGACCCTGACCTCGGGCCCCGCGTCAGGCCCACTCACCCCGGGACTGGAGGACGTGCTTGAGACGATCGGCGTGGTCGGTCATCAGGCCGTCGACGCCCATGTCCAACAGCGAGCGCATCTCGGCAGGGGAGTCGATCGTCCAGACGTGGACCTGGAGGCCGAGGTCGTGGGCGACGCGCACGAAGCGAGGGGTGACGAGTCGGACTCGGCGTATGTGGGTCGGCACCTGGACGCACGGTCCGGTGAGATCTCCGGCCGGCGCTCCCAGGACCGCGCCGGCCAGACGCCGCGTCGAGCGGGGACCGAGCGAGGTGCAGAGGCGGGGGCCGAGCCTCTCGCGCAGGCGGGCTAGACGGGCATCGTCGAAGGCGCCGCAGCAGACTCGGTCGGTGGCCCCGGCGGCGTCGATCACGTCGGCCAGGGCGTCGACGACCCGGTCGTGCTTGGGGTCGATGTTGACCCGCACGTCGGGCCAGGTCGAGAGGATCTCGTCGAGGCGGGGCACCGGGGCGCCGTCGGGGCCGACCTTGGCCTGGCTGACCTCGGACCACGGCCGCTGAGCTATGGCGCCGGTCATGTTGGTCGTCACCCGGTCGAGGTGGTCGTCGTGGAACGCCACGACCACGCCGTCGGCGGTCAGGTGGACGTCGGTCTCCAGGTACCGGTAGCCGTGGTCGACCGCAGCGGCGAAGGCGGCCATGGTGTTCTCGCCGGGGCCGTCGGGGCCGTGGGCCCCGCGGTGGGCGAAGGCCAGCGGGCCGGGGTGGTCGAGGAACGCGAACTCGCCGGTCACCGACGCGGACCCTACCGGTCGATCTCCTGGTCGCCGGTGCTGTCGGGGCGACCGTGCGGACCCGCGCCGGCGGACGCGGCGCGCCAGACTCGCCCTGTGGCCTTCGCCCCCGACCCAACGGCGCACCCCTCGGGACTCACGGCCCGCTTCGCCTCGCTGGTCCATCCTCACACCGGGCCGTGCGGACTGGACGTCACCTGCGCGGTGATCGCAGCCCACTTCACCGTGGGCGCCGATCCCGATGGCACCGACCTGCGAGCGGTGCGGAGCGCTCTCGATGCCTTGGCTGCCCGCGTGACCACGCCGACCTTCGAGGGGGTGGCCGACCTGCTGGCCCGAGCCGGGTACGGCGGCTCCGGGGCCGACTACCTCTCGGCCGCCGGATCGTTCCTCCCAGCGGTGCTGCTGCGCCGGCGGGGTCTGCCCATCTTGTTGGCGGTGGTCGCCGTCGAGGTGGCGCGCAGGGTGGGGGTGGGGGCCCAGGTTGTGGGCATGCCCGGACACGTCCTGGTCAGCACGACGGTCACGCCCCGAGTGCTGGCCGACCCCTTCCACCGGCGTGCCAGCCTCGACCAGGCCGACGCCCGAGTGCTGTTCGAGCGGGTCCACGGTGGGCGAACCGACTGGCGCGACTCGTTCCTCGACCCGATCGGGCCCCGCGCCGTGCTGGACCGGATCCTCGCCAACCTGGCCCGCCGGTACCGGGCGGACAAGGAGCACCGCAAGGAGGCCACCGCCCTCGGACTGCGCTGTCTCCTGCCCGGGATCGATCTCGACGCCCGGGTGTCGCTGGCCGGGGCCCTGGCCCGCAGCGGCGCCTTCGACCGGGCCGCCTCGGAGCTGGAGGCAGTAGCCGCCGTGGAGCTCGAGAGCACCGATCCCGACGCCCTCCGGGCCCGAGCCGAGCGTTGGCGGGCCCGGCTCAACTGAGAGACACCTGGCTCTGATCTTGACCGGTGGGTCAAGTACCGTGGAGGCCATGACCGACGTGGCCAGCCGCCCGACCGATGCGACCACCGACGACGAGGTTCGCGTACGCGAGGCGACCGAGAGGCTCCTGGCCGAGCACCCACCGGCGTCGACGCCGCCCCAGGACTTCCTCGGCGCCCAGTTCGACGCCGGACTGGCCTGGGTGCACTTCTCCGAGGGCAGCGGAGGGCTGGGCCTGCGACCCAAGCTGCAGGGCGTTGTGCAAGAGCTGCTGCGCGGCACCCGCGCTCCTCATTCCGGCCTGCGCAACCCGATCGGGTACGGCATGGGTGCACCGACGGTGTACACCCACGGCTCCGATGCCCAGCGAGAGCGGTACCTCCGGCCGTTGTTCACCGGCGAGGAGATCTGGTGCCAGATGTTCAGCGAGCCCGGCGCCGGCAGCGACGTGGCCGGCCTGTCGACCCGGGCTGAGCGTGACGGCGACGAGTGGATCGTCAACGGCCAGAAGGTGTGGACCACCCTGGCCCACGTGTCGAGGTGGGGGATGCTCGTGGCTCGCACCGACCCCGACCAACCCAAGCACAAGGGCTTGACCTACTTCGTGGTCGACATGCACGGGCCCGGGGTCGAGGTGCGGCCGCTGTATCAGATCACCGGCGAGGCCGAGTTCAACGAGGTGTACTTCACCGATGCCCGCGTGCCTGACGCGGAGCGCCTGGGCGATGTGGGCGAAGGTTGGCGGGTATCCATCACGACCCTGATGAACGAGCGGGTCTCCATCGGGGGCAACGTCCCGGCCCGGGGCACCGGCCTGATCGAGCTGGCAGTGAAGGCCTGGCGGGAGGTCGGCGCGCCCGCCGGCCCGGCACGCGACGAGCTGGTTCGGCTGTGGATCCGGTCCGAGGTGCTGCGCCTCACGAACTGGCGGGCATCGCAGACCCGGGCCATGGGCACGCCTGGCCCGGAGGGCTCCATCGGCAAGTCGGCCATGGCCGAGCTCTACAAGGCCATCACCGAGTTCGCGATCACGGTCTCGGGGCCCCAGGGGATGCTGCTGCCTGGTGGCTACCCGATGGCCCGGCCCGAAACCGCCCTCGACCTCTCCTCGGCGGCCAAGGCGTTCCTGCGCTGTCGGGCCAACTCCATCGAGGGGGGCACCACCGAGATCATGAAGAACATCCTCGGCGAGCGGGTGCTCGGCCTGCCCGGCGACGTCCGCACCGACAAGGAGCTCCCCTGGACCCACGTGCCCCGTTGACGCGAGCCGTGGCTGGCCGACCGCGGCAGGGGCCGTACCCTCGGTGGGGTGGGAGCGGCGCTGCACGTGATCGACGCCGGCGCGGGTCCGACCCTCGTGCTGGTCCACGGAGCGATGGAGAGGGCGGGCGGCCTGGCCCGGGTGGCCCGGCACCTGCGCAACGTGCACCTCGTGCGCTACGACCGGCGGGGGTACGCCGGATCGGTGGCCCTCGGACCAGGTGACCTCGACGCTCACGCCGCCGACCTCGTCGGACTGCTGGGCGACCTCGGGACCGGTCCGACTGGCGAGCGACCGACCGTCGTCGGCCACAGCATGGGCGGGCTGGTGGCCCTGGCTGCGGCCCACGCCGCTCCGGACCTGATCGCATCGGTCGGGGCCTACGAGCCGCCGACGCCGTGGCACCCGCGGTGGCCGGTCGGCATCGAGTCCTGGACCGGCGATGAGGCCCGCGCCGTCGACCTGGTCGTCGAGCACGCCATCGGGGCCGAGCGCTGGGCCCGGGCCCCGGCATCGGTGAGGGCGGTCCGCCGGGCCGAGGGAGGCGCCCTCATGACCGAGATGCGATCCCTCGTCACCCATCCCCCCGGTGGCGTGCCTCCTGCTCTCGGCCCGGTCGACGTCCCGCTCTCGATCGCCTACGGCAGCGCCAGCCCACCCAACGTCGGTGACGGCCTGGTCGACCTGGTGCACCGCCTCGGCTCCGGCACCATCGTTCGCATCGAGGGCCCGGCGCACCGAGCGCCCACCACCCACGCCCGGGCCTACGCGGCGTGGGCGGCGTCACTGTTCCGACCCGATCCCGACCGCGTCGCCTCGCCCGTGCCGAGATGACCGATCTCGCCGACACCTCGCCATCGCGCCCGAGCCTTTCCGGACGGCTGGCCCCTCTGCGGGATCGGCTGCGCCGCCGCCCCGTCGGACCCGGCACGGCGTTCGTGCTCAGCGGCGGGGGGAACCTCGGTGCCCTCCAGGTCGGGATGCTGCGGGCTCTCCTCGAGCACCGCATCGTCCCGGAGCTGGTGCTGGGCTGTTCGGTTGGGGCCCTGAACGGGGCTGGCATCGCCGCTGAGCCCAGCCTGGCCATGGTCGGGCGCCTGCAGGACCTCTGGCTCGACCTCGAGGGGCGGGACATCCTCCCCGCCGGCCTGCTGCCCACCACTGTCCAGCTGGCCCGCAAGGGCGCGGCGGTCCATGGCAACGCCGGCCTGAGGAAGATGATCTCCGACGTCTTGCCGGAGGGGCGGTTCGAGGACCTGGCTGTGCCGTTCCAGTGCGTGGCCACCGACGTGCTCGCGGCCCGGGAGGTGTGGTTCTCGACCGGCCCGCTGGTCGATCCCATCCTGGCCTCGGCCGCCCTGCCCGCCCTGCTGCCGCCGGTGGAGATCGACGGTGTGCGCTACATCGACGGGGCAGTGGTCAACGACGTCCCCGTCACCCGGGCGGTCGAGCTGGGGGCGACGACGGTGTACGTCTTGCACGTCGGCGCCTTCGACCGGCCTCGACCCGAGCCCAAGCGGCCCTTCGACATGGCTCTCCAAGCGTTCTGGATAGGGCGTCGGGCCCGGTTCCGGCGCGACATGGCCAACCTCCCACCCCACGTCGAGGCTGTGGTCCTGCCCACCGGCGGTGCTCCGGCCGGGCGCTTCAACGACTTCAGCCACTCCGCCGCCCTGATCTCGAGCGCCTATCAGGCCACCGCAGCCCTGCTGACGGCGCGGCAGGCCGGCCGTGACGGCGACGTCGGCGAGGTTGGTGAGGCGGACCTGGGCGGTCCGCGACCGGTCACCGACGGGACCGAGAGCCAGGCGGTGGACAGTCTGCGTGGGGAATGAGCCGTTAGGCGGGCTTCGGCCCGCCCCCTCTCACCGTTTGCCTACGCGCCTAGGGTCGGGCCGATGAGCGATCAGCCCATCTCCCTCAGCCCGTCAGGTCCGCCCGAGACGATCCTGGGCGCCGAGCCCGATCACCTCTTGTCCGCCTTGGCCGACGCCCTGGCCGCAGCGTCGTCGGATCGGCGCGATGCGGTCTCCGCCGTCGTCGCTCGGCACCCCACCTTCCTCGACGGATGGGCCCGCCTCGGCCAGCTCGCCCGAGACGACGTGGAGGCCTACGCCGCGTTCCGGGTCGGCTACCACCGCGGCCTGGACCGCCTCCGCCAGAGCGGCTGGCGCGGCACCGGGTACGTCCGTTGGGATCACGAGGCCAACCGCGGCTTCCTGCGGGCCCTCCACGGCCTCGAGCAGGCTGCAGCGCGCATCGGCGAGGACGACGAGTCCGAGCGCTGCGCCCTCTTCCTCCACCAGCTCGACCCGACTTGGCCTCCGGCTTAGGTTTCGTCGTCACTC
>Ga0136640_10000223_pt1 | contig 20958 bp, 17 predicted proteins | sample AntDrymUQ8642106_2_FD_105498 | JGI IMG/M metagenome (GOLD analysis project Ga0136640, IMG submission 105498) | Polar desert sand microbial communities from Dry Valleys, Antarctica - metaG UQ864 (21.06) | ecosystem: Environmental > Terrestrial > Soil > Desert | place: Antarctica: Dry Valley...
CGTCTTAAGGTGTCCTCGCAGACCGCGATTTGCCGCAGCGCCGCGGTTCGATCACCCGCCATTGCCAGGCTCCGAACCAACAGTTCGTGATTGCCTTCGTCGAGCGGATTGCGAGCCACTGCGCGCGAGGCGAACGCGATCGCCTCACCTGGGCGCCCGGTTGCCAGCAGGGCGATCGCCGCTTGGCGCAGCCGCGCCTCCACCGTGGTCGAGACGCGATGTCGCTCCACCACCAACCACGACTCGAACTCCAGGCAGGACGTCAGCTGCACGCCTTCGAGCAACTCGCCACCGACGTCCAATAGCGGGGCGATGTCGGCGTACGCGCTCGTCAGCAGGTGCACATCGACAACGACGTCGTCGCCGAGCGTCGCGGCGACGGGGTCACCGCTGAGAACGTCCGGTACGCCGAGAGCTCGGCGCAACTCGGCGAGGGACCATCGCAGTGCTCCCAGCGGGTCGTCGGCGTCGCCGAAGAGCATCTCGGCCAGGTGCTTACGGCGGGGCGGTCGTTCCGCCAGCAGCACGTAGCTGAGGAGGGCCCATGCCTTTCGGCCACGGGGCGAGCGGACCGGCCGGCCGTCCCGTTCGAGGGCCGGTGGTCCGAGTAGCCGGATCATCAACATGAGCTCCCCCTCAGCGACATCCTCGCCCAGCGCGGAGTCGCCAGGACAGCCCGGTCGGTCGGTTGCGTCACCTGGCTGCCCACCGCGCAGGCGACCGTCCGCTGAAGCCCAGATCAGCCGGCTGGCGCGCCCGCTGCCAAAGCCTGCACGTCTGCGGTCGTCAGCGGGTTCCCGCCGATGCCCCAGGCGCCACTCTTCACGTCCTCGACGATGACCCACGTGACGGGGCGCATGTTCTCGCCCTCGATAACGACCATCGCCTCGGTGAGCGACTTCACCATGTCGGCCTTTTGGTCCTCGCTGAATACCCCTTCGATGACCTTCACGTTGATGAGCGGCATTGCTTTCTCCTCCATGTGGGGTGCCGGCCGAGGTGCCGACGTCGCGAACCATCCGGCACTGGCGTGTGAGCGACCGTGTGACGACGTACCGGGTTCGGAATCCGGGTCGTGGGCAGCAGCGGATCCGTTAGGCAGGCGGCTGGTGGTGAGCGAGGGCTGCATGGTGGTCGTGTCCGTCGTGGCCGCTCGGGCTGACGTGCACGGTGACATCGACGAGCTTCGGCACGTCGTGCAGGAGCCGGTGATGGGCTTCCACCGCGATCGCGTGGGCGTCGACGATGCCCAGCTTGGAGTCGACGACGATGCCGGTCTCGGCGCGGACACGGTGACCGATCCAGCGCAGCCGCAGGTCCTCGACGTCCTCTACGCCGGGGGTCGAGCGCAGGCTTGCCTCGGCGGAGTCGACCAGCTCCGGATCGACGGCGTCCATGAGCCGGCGGTAGACGTCGGTGGCTGCGCCCTTGAGCACGAACAAGATGGCCACGGTGATGCCGATGCCGACGATGGGATCGGCGAGCGGGTAACCGGCGAGCACTCCGAGGGCGCCGAGGACGACGGCGAGGGAGGTGAAGCCGTCCGCGCGGGCGTGCAGCCCGTCGGCGACCAGCGCCGCGGAGCCGATCTTGCGCCCGACCCGGATGCGGTAGAGCGCGACGAGTTCATTGCCGGCTGCGCCGATCAGCCCGGCGGCAATGACCACCCCGACGTTGGTGATCGGCTGCGGGTCGAGCAGGCGCCGGATCGATTCCCACCCGGCCACTGCGGCGGACAGCGCGATCATCGCGACGATGAAGACCCCGGCGAGGTCCTCGGCACGGCCGTAGCCGTAGGTGTAGCGGCGTGATGCGGCGCGCCGGCCGAGGACAAAGGCGACCCACAGCGGTACGGCGGTCAGCGCATCGGAGAAGTTGTGGATGGTGTCCGCGAGCAGCGCGATGGAACCGGTGAAATAGACCACGACCGCTTGCAGCAGCGCCGTGACCAGTAACACCACCAGGCTGATCTTCAGGGCGCGGATGCCCTCGGTGCTGGACTCCAGTGCTGCGTCGATCGAGTCCGCGGAATCGTGGCTGTGCGGGCGGAAGAGCGAGCTGAACCAACCCTTCACGCCGGTGGGATGTGCATGCGCGTGCCCGTCGGCGTGAGCGTGACCGTCGGCATGGTCCGAGTCGGGTCCGTGCCCGGCATGGTCGTGTCCGGGGGCGTGCTCATGCGGCCCGTGACTGGTTGACGTCATGGCCTACCGGTCCCGGTGTCGGAGGTGGCCGGGACCAATGTGCTTATGCCCTGGCGGCGGGTGCGTACCAGCCGCGTTCTCCGCAACTGCGCCAGGTGCTGAGACACCTCGGCTGCAGGTTTCCCGACAGCCGCGCTCAGTTCGCCCACACGCGCAGATACTAGGGGTTGCGAAGGAACCCACGTTCGTGGTCCCGTACCCGGCGACGTACAGGGACAGTGACGGCAACGCCAGCTCGGCCCGGCCTGCGACGGCGACCGCCATCAGCAGGTACGGGACCGCCGCCTCGGTGCTCAACCTTGGAGCAGGGCCTCCATCGTCTCGATCTCCGCGGTCTGGCTTGCCTCGATCTCCTCGGCGAGCTCGACCGCCTCGGCGTACTGCCCGTCGGCCTGTTCAGTCTGCGCCATCTCGACGGCACCGGTGTGGTGGTCGATCATCATCTCGAGGAACATCTCGTCGAAGTTCATACCGCTGGCGGCGTCGAGGTCGGCCATCATCTCCTCGCTCATCATGCCGGGCATGTCACCGTGGTCCATGCCGCCCATGCCCTCGGGCACCGGCTCGTCCCACTCCTCCAGCCAGCCGGACATGGTCTCGATTTCGGGCCCCTGCGCATCGAGGATTTCGGCGGCGAGAGTCAGGACTTCGGGGTTGCTGGCGCGTGACTCAGCGAGTTCGGCCATCTGGACCGCCTGCTGGTGGTGCGGGATCATGTCTGTCGCGAACGTGACGTCCGCTGCGTTGTGGTCGTTGTCCGAGCCGCCGCAGCTGACGAGAAGGGCGGTGGCCAGTACGGCGTTGAGCATGACAAGGGCACGCATGTGCATGGGTTCCTCCGTGATGTGGGGTCAGGTGATCGGGGTGGTGCCGACGTATGGGCAGCCCGATCAGGTTCGCGACACGGACAAGAGGACGAGCGGTAAGGGGGTGTGAAACCAGCGCTGTGGAGCGCCCCGGATGCGGACCCGAAGCCGATGGGTCAGCTCCGGCACGGTCGCCAGCCGTCCGCGCACTCCGGCCCGGCACAGCAACGCGGCTGCGGCAGCCAGTACGGCGAAGCAGACGGTCGCAGCATGCCCGTCCCACGGATCTGACGGGACGGGCGCCAAACCGGCCGCCGAGTGGCCGGTGTCGACCATGCTCATGTGCAGGGTGGTGTTGGAATGGTGGACGTCGGCCGCGGCGCACTGCATGCCGTGGGCCAGGAAGAACGTGGCCATCAAGCCAAGCATCACCAGCAACCGCGAAGCGTCCCGGCCCACCGGGCCAGAATAGGCGGAGCCCGCAGAACGGGCTCTGAGCGCCCGGGCCGAGGAGTCTGAGCTACTGATCGTGACCGTTCGTGGGCCGTCTGCTGCCGGTGCGGGCTGTCTCTTCCTTCGCTCGGTACATCGCAGCGTCAGCCTGTTGGAGCAGGTCCAGTGGCAGCGAGCCGGTCGAGCCGACGGCAATGCCGATGCTCGCACGGACCGATATGGTCTCGTCGCCGACAGGCACACCCGCGGCCAGCGCGGTCTCGAGCCGGCTAACCACCAGCGAGCCGTCCGAGGGATGACCGAGGTCCTCGCACACGACCACGAACTCGTCACCGCCCACCCGGGCGCAGGTGTCGGTGTCACGCAGGCATGCCTGTAGCCGCCTTGCCACCTCTATGAGCACCTGATCACCGACTGCGTGACCGAGGGTGTCGTTGATGCGTTTGAATTGGTCGAGATCGAGAAAGAGCACAGCGACGGAGGTCCCGGCCCGTTTGGCGCGCGCGAGCGCCTGGGTGAGGCGGTCGTCCAGAAGTCGTCGGTTGGCGAGCCCGGTGAGATCGTCGTGCAGAACTTCATGGGCCAACCGGGCCTCGATGCTTTGGACCGCTGCTGCGGCTGCCGCAGCCGCAGCGACCGCTGCGGCATTGGCGTCGACGGCAGCCGCAACGGCTCGGGCAGCCTCGGCGGCTGCCTCGGCAACGGTGCGGGCGGCGGCCGCGACGGCCGCCTCAGCGGCTCGAGCAGCCTCGGCGGCTGCCTCGGCAACGGTGCGGACGGCGGCCTCTACAGCCGCCTGGGTCTCGACTACAGCCTGGGCAGCGAGTTTCGCTTCGGCATCGGCAGCGCGAGCGACAGCCGCCGCGATCGAGTCCGGCATCACCGGCCCGGGTTCACTTTCCGGAGACATCGCTGGATCCAGTCAAGACGACGTGCCAACGGCTGCTCCGCAGACAAGCGCTCGCACGGTACTCGAGGGATTCAGTCTCCTCCCGGAACGAGGGAATGAACCGCCGGCGGGCAGGCAACGTTGCGTGACTGGCCGGAACCGATGGGTCAGCCGCCGAGCGGCAGGCGGGAAGAGCGAAGAACGCATGGAGTAAGCCCTTCGGTGCAAGAGGGAAGCATTTCCCCCGGTTCAGGAGTGAAGCATCCGCCCTGCTTACGGATTGTGCAAGTGCGGATACTGTCAGTCATGGTTGGTTTTAGTTCATCTAGTGACCGTGCGTAACTCGGAGAAGGTTGGCCAAGGGGCGTTGCGGCGACTTCGACGGCGGTGGGAATAGGGTCGTGCGAGGCAAAGTGGACGTGGGCGGGAGAACCCTGGATGACTGATGTCGCGGTGAACTCGATACGACGCCGGACTGCGACTCGCGATGACTCCGAGGCCGAACGCCGGTTGGAGCAGCACCGGGGAGAGCTGACCGGCTACTGCTACCGGATGCTCGGGTCACCGTTCGAGGCCGACGACGCCGTACAGGACACGATGGTCCGGGCGTGGCGGGGGCTGGATCGCTTCGAGGACCGCTCCACGCTGCGATCGTGGCTCTACCGGATCGCCACGAACGTGTGCCTCGACATGCTCAGGGGCAGGAAGCGGCGCGCGCTTCCGGTGGACCTGGTCTCCTCCTCACCACCGATCCTGGAATCGTTGGGCGCGCCGCTTGCGGACGGTGCCTGGATCGAACCGATGCCTGATGATCGGCTCGCCTGGGCGGGCGACCCGGCCGAGCTGGCCGTCTCTCGGGAGTCCGTCCGACTGGCGTTCGTTGCCGCGTTGCAGCACCTGCCGCCGCGACAACGCGCCGTGTTGATCCTGCGCGACGTCCTGCGTTGGAAGGCAGACGAGGTCGCCGTGCTGCTCGATGCCTCGGTCGCCTCGGTGAACAGCGCACTTCAGCGCGCCCGCTCAACACTGGCCGACCGCGACCTCACCACCTCCGAGGCCGTGAGCGACGTGCAGCAGCAACTGCTTGCCCGGTACGTCGACGCCTTTCAGCGGTACGACATCGACGCGCTTGTGGCGTTGCTGCACGAGGACGCCACGATGACGATGCCGCCGTACGCGCTCTGGCTGCAAGGCCGCGCCGACATCGCAACGTGGCTGGTCGGGCCGGGTAAGGACTGTCGGGGGTCGCACTGGGTGCAGGTCATGGCCAACGGTTCGGCGGCGTTCGCGCAGTACCGGCCCAGCGGCCCCGGCGGTGGGCACGAGCCGTGGGCACTGCACCTCGCGGAGGTGGCAGGCGACCGGATCAGCGCGATGGTCACCTTCCTCGACACGGGACGCCTCTTCCCGCTCTTCGGGCTGCCGCTCACGATCAGCGCCTCGGCTCAGTGAAGCGCCGCACCCTGTCTGCGCATCACCTGATCAGATGCAACTCGGTCTGCCGACGATCCAGGTAGTCCACGCCGCCACCGGTTACCACGATGCCTTGTTCCAGAGCCATCCGCACCCGCTGGTCGCTCCACTCAGGGATCGTGCTGTAGGTGCACAACTCGAGGGCGTAGATCGTGTCGTCGTACACCGGGTAGTCGCCACTGCCGGGTACCGAGTCCTGGTTGTCCCAGAGCCCGATCGTCGGCCCGGCGGCGTGGCCGTGTAGCCCCACCGGATGCGAGTAGACGGCCGCCTCGATGCCGGCTTCTCCGGCCGCGGACCGGGCCCGCCGCAGAATGCGGTTGCCGGTTCCACCGCGGCCGAATTCCCCAACCGTAAGGTCCTGCATCCGGTTGCCGACGGCGAGCGCCTCGACCAAGCCGGCCGGGGGAGCGGATTGTCCATCTGTGAGTACGTAAGCGTTCTGCTGCGTATCGGTGTGCAGCCGCGCCGACGTCAGCCCGACATCGCAGTGCAGCAGGTCACCCCGCTCGATCACCGCATCATCGGGCACACCGCCCAATTCAGTTCCCCACCGCTGAATGTCCACTGTGGACAGAAACCACGGTGGCACACCGAGATCGTGGAAGCGCTGCTGGATCCACCAGGCGACATCAAGGCCGGTGGTCTTCCCCGGTACGACGACGTCCGGGGTGAACGCATCAGCGATCACCCGGTGGGCCAGCGCGTTGAGTTTGTGCGCTGTCTCGATCTCCTCAGGCAACCGCGTCTCGAGCAGGCCGATCGCCACTGCTTCGGCGGGCACAACCCGGTTGGCGAACTCGCCCAGCGCCTCCAGTGTCAGCCGATGCTCGGTCGCGGAGATCCCGTCGGCCAGCGCGAACGTCGCCGACACGTTGACGCCGATCCGGCGCGGGTCGCGCGCGGCGACAGTCCGGTGCAGCGCCTCCCACTGCGACTCCTCCTGCGGGTTCCACACCGGCTCGTACGCCGTACCGACCGGGTACGGCGCGACGGCCAGGCACTGCACTCCCGACGGGCGCCGGTGGAACACCAGGATCGTGCGTCGCCGGGCGCTCAGCCAGCTGCCCGGCAGCAGCGCACGCATCACGGGATCCTCGTTGTATTCACGGGCCACGACGATCCAGGTGTCCACGTCGGCCCGGTCCATCAGGCGTGGCAGCACGGAGTCGAGTCGCTGGTGCAGCCAGCGATCGAGCAGTTCGGCCTGAGCCCGCAGGGGAAGCGGATGCGTCATGGCGGGCGGGGTCTCCGTTGAGCCCGCCTCCGTCCGGGAGCACACAACAGGAGCGGACTGGACGGAGGTGGGCGGGGTCACGGTCATGTCTGGCAGTCTCACACCGTGGCCGAGAAGTGGTGGTACTGCCTCACGCACAAGACTGTCGAGCCGAACGACGGCTGCCCGAACAAGAACCGGCTCGGGCCGTATCCGGACGAGGCCACTGCGGGCCGTGCGCTGGAGCTTGTGCGGGAGCGCAACGAGCAGTGGGACGCCGAGGATCGGGAGTGGGAGACCGGGTCCTCCGGGTAACCGGTCCCCCGAACAGCCGTTGCGGCACGTCGACGATCTGGGTACGCCGTACCAGCCGGCCCGCCCGCCGAGGCGGGTCGTGTCGCTGGTTCCGTCGTTGACCGAATCGGTGGCCCTGAGCGCGCCGGAGCTGCTGGTCGGTGTCACCGACTGGTGCACCCATCCGGCTGATCTGGACGTGGCCAAGGTCAAGGGCACGAAGTGGCCCGATCTGGACGCGATCCGCGCTCTCGCGCCAGATCTCGTGCTGGCCAACGCGGAGGAGAACCGGCCGCAGGACATCGACGCGCTGAGGGCGGACGGTCGCGCGGTCTGGGTGACCGCCCCGGCGACGGTGCCGGCAGCGCTGCTCAGCCTGCGGCGCATGTTGGCGGCACTGGGCCTCGACTGCCCGTCATGGCTGCATGAGGCGGAGGCTGTGTGGTCGGTCGGGACGGCCGGGCCGCACCGGCCCGTCGTGGTCCCCATCTGGCGACGGCCCTGGATGGTGCTCGGTCGCGACACCTTCGCCGGTGACCTCCTGGCTCGGCTCGGGTACCTGAATATCTACCGGGGGCACGACGAGCGTTACCCGCGGATGGCGATCGAGCAGCTGCGCGCGGCTGAGCCGTCCCTGGTGGTGCTCCCGGACGAGCCGTACCTGTTCACCGCCGCGGACGGGCCGGAGGAGTTCCCCGGGATTCCCTGCGCGTTGGTCAGTGGCCGGCACCTGACCTGGTACGGCCCGTCACTTGTCGAGGCGGTACCGATGCTGGCCCGCCAGCTGGCCGCACCGCTGGACTAACTGCACGACTCAGCCTCGCGGTGTCGTGGGCCACATCTGCCCCATCCCGTAACTATGCGTTACACTGTGACTACTCTCCGGAGTCATAGTGAAAGTAGTGATCATGTCAGCAGTCAGGCATCTGTCGCGTCGCGGCTTCCTTGGCGGTACTGCCGTCGTCGGACTCGGTATGGCCAGCGCCAGAATCCTCGGACCGGCGACTCACGCGAGCGCCGCGGGCAGGCCGATCTCCTGCTGGGGTGACAGCCTCACCATGGGCGTCGGCGCCGGCGGGTTCGCCTTCTCCTACCCCGCCGTTCTCAGCGAGATCATCGGCAGCGAGGTGTACAACGGCGGCCGCGGTGGCGAGCGCAGCGGGGCGATCGCGGCCCGGCAGGGGGGCGTGCTCGCCCGGGTGGCCGCCGAGGTCACGATCCCGGCGTCGGGATATGCCGTCATCCACCTCGCCGACGAGGTGTCCTTCCGTGGCCCGGTCCCCGGCAAGGTGATGGGTGTCGACGGCAGCTTGTACTTCACCGGCTCAGGGACGGCACATCGCTTCACCCGGACGTCGGCCGGGGCAGAGACCGTGGTGCCCACCAACACGGCCTTCCATGCCACCGGCGCCGAGCGCATGCGGGGTTCGGACCCGATCATCTGGGCCGGGCACAACGACGACTACCTCCGGGAGCGTCCGGGCCCTTCCCCGAGTATGACGATCGAGGACAACATCGCGGCGATGGTCGCGTACAACCAGTCCACGGGGAGCGGGTCGAACTACCTGGTTCTGAGCTTGATCAACGGCAGGGACGGCGGCGTCGGCTCGGTCTATTACGACCGCGCCATGATCGAGGTGAACGGAAATCTGGCCAGAACCTACGGCAGCCAGTACCTCGACGTGCACCGTTATCTGGTCGACCAGGCGCTCGGCGATGTCGGCCTCGTCCCGACGCCACAGGATCTGATCGACATCGCAGAAGACATCCCGCCCGCGTCGCTGCGGGCCGTGCCCTCAGACCATCTCAACGTGATCGGGTACGACGCGCTCGCCAGATACATCAAGAATGTCTACAGCGGCGAGGCCCGGTAGCCCCGCAGGCTTTCGAACGTCAGGAGTAGGTGTGCTCCGGGCCGGGATAACCGCCGGTCCGGACCTCCTCGGCGTACCGGCGCGCGGCCTCGGCGAGCACGCCTCCCACGTCGGCGTACTGCTTGACGAACTTTGCGGGCTTCGTGCCCATCCGCAGGCCGGCCATGTCGTGCCAGACCATGACCTGCGCATCACAGTCCCTGCCGGCGCCGATCCCGATCACCGGGATAGACAGCTCTTTGGTCGCCTGCGCCGCGAGTTCTGCCGGCACCACCTCAAGCACGACCGCGAAGGCCCCGGCGTGCTGGAGTGCGTGCGCATCGGCGAGCAACTCCTCCCCGGCGTCGCCGCGACCCTGCACGCGGTAGCCGCCCAACGTGTTGACGCTCTGCGGGGTCAGGCCGAGATGCGCCATCACCGGTACGCCGGAGCGCACGAGCAACTCGACCTGCGGGGCCACGGAGCGGCCGCCTTCGAGCTTCACCGCGTGCGCACCTCCGTTCTTCATGAACCGGGCGGCGGTTTCGAGCGCCTGCGCCGGGCCGCCCTGGTACGAGCCGAACGGCAGGTCTGCGATGACCATCGCCCGCGAGGTGCCGCGCACCACGGCGCGGACCAGGGGGAGCAGTTCCTCAACCGTGACCGGGATGGTGGTGTCGTAGCCGTACACGACGTTGGCCGCCGAATCGCCCACGAGCAGGACGGGGATACCGGCGGCGTCGAAGATCCGCGCGGTGGGGTAGTCGTAGGCGGTGAGCATGGGCCAGATCTCGCGCCGCTCCTTGGCTGCGGCCAGATCTCGTACGGTGACCCGGCGACCGGTGACTCCGCCGTACAGGGACGCATCAGCCATGGCGAATTCCTTTCCTCGAAGCGCCGTCACGGCGTCCCCGGGCAGTGCAAAAATCGTGTCACGTCCCCGGCGGGGCGGCCTCCCGCCAGCGGGAGGTAATGGGGAGACGTCGGTCACGTCCGAACGCCTTGAGCGAGATCTTCGGGCCGGGCGGGAACTGGCGGCGCTTGTACTCCGCCCGGTCCACCATCTGCACCACCCGCTCGATGGTGCCGGGATCGTGTCCGACCGCGACGAGGTCCTCCCAGCCGAGATCGCGGTCGACGTAGTCGGCCAGGATCGCGTCCAGCTCGTCGTACGGCGGCAGCGAGTCCGAGTCCATCTGGCCCGGCCGGAGCTCCGCCGACGGGGGCTTGCTGATGCTGTTCTCCGGGATCGGCGGGGTCTGGCCGTTCTGCTCCGCGTGCGCGTTGCGCCATCGGGCCAGCCGCCAGACCAGCGTCTTCGGCACGTCCTTGATCGGCGCGAACCCGCCCACGGAGTCGCCGTACAGAGTGGAGTAGCCGACAGCGAGCTCGGTCTTGTTGCCCGTGGCGAGCACGAGGTGCCCGTGCTCGTTGGACAGGCCCATGAGCAGCGTGCCGCGGACCCGCGCCTGCAGGTTCTCCTCGGCCAGCCCCGTGAGCGCCACCGTGTCGAGGTAGGCCTCCACCATGGCCGCGATCGGGATCGTCTCGAAGTGGCAGCCGGTGCGAGCTGCCAGGTCGGCGGCGTCGCTGCGAGAGTGCGCGGAGGAGTAGCTGCTGGGCAGGCTGACGGCGTAGACGTTCTCCGCACCGACGGCGTCGGCGGCGATGACGGCGACGAGGGCGGAGTCGATGCCGCCGGACAGCCCGAAGGTGACGCTGTGGAAGCCGTTCTTGCGCACGTAGTCGCGCACGCCGATGACCAGGGCGTTCCAGACCTCCTCCTCGTCCGGCATCCGCTTGGTGATCTCGCCGGTCAACGGTTCGTACGGCGGCACCGCGTCGGTGCTGATCTGGTGGCGCTCGACGACCATCTCGGTGGCCGGGCCATGGAAGCGGGACCCGGTGACCTCGAGATCCACGATCACCAGCTGCTCGGCGAACTGTCGTGCCCTGGCGAGCAGCCGCCCCTCGGGGTCCACCACGAGCGAGTCGCCGTCGTACACCAGCTCGTCCTGGGCGCCGACGGTGTTGACGTAGGCAAGTACGGCGCCGGCCTCCCGGGCGCGGCGCTGGGCCAGCGCGAGGCGGGTGTCGTCCTTGGAGCGTTCGTACGGCGACCCGTTGATGCATACGACCAGATCGCAGCCGGCCTGCGCGGCAACGGTGAACGGGCCGCCGTCTTGCCACAGGTCCTCGCAGATGGTCAGCCCGACGTCCACGCCGTGCAGTGTGATCACCGGGAATCGGGTGCCCGGGGTGAAGTAGCGGGCCTCGTCGAAGACGCCGTAGTTGGGCAGGTGGTGCTTGTAGTACGTCGCGACGATCCGGCCGTCGTGGATGAGCGCGGCGGCGTTGCGGGGACCGTCGTCGTGCGCGAGGTAGCCGACGACCACGGCGAGCTGGCCCAGTCCCTGCTGCAGCAGGGTGGTCGCGAGCGCCCCCAGCGCGTGCACACTCGCCTCGGCGAAGGACTCCCGGAAAACCAGGTCCTCGGGTGGATACCCGGTCAACGTCATCTCAGGGAACGCAACCAGGTGCGCCCCCTCGCCGGCGGCATCCGCGCTGTGCCGGAGGACGGCGTCGGCGTTTCCGGGGAGATCACCGACGCAGATGTCGATCTGGGCCAGCGCCACGCGAAGCTGCGGCATCTGCTCATTCTCGCGCACTGCCTGCAACGCCCACCGCCCCCGTACCGCCCGATCTTGGTCAACACAACCTGTCAGACGAGGAATCACGTTGCTTTGACCAAGATCGGCCGGGTGGGGGGCGCGGGGCAGACGCCGGGGGTGTGTAACGCGAAGGAAACACGCAGCAGGCAGACTGCGGCGCATGGACCGACAGCAGGAGTTCGTGCTGCGCACCCTGGAGGAGCGGGAGATCCGGTTCGTGCGGCTGTGGTTCACCGACGTACTGGGTTTCCTCAAGTCCGTGGCGGTGGCACCGGCCGAGATCGAAGGGGCCTTCGCCGAGGGCATCGGGTTCGACGGTTCGGCGATCGAGGGTTTCGCCCGCGTATCGGAGAGCGACATGGTCGCCAAGCCGGACCCGGCGACGTTCCAGGTGATGCCGTTCGCCACCGGTGAGGGACCCCCGGCAGCGCGGATGTTCTGCGACATCGCGATGCCCGACGGCGCGCCGTCGTGGGCGGACCCACGGCAGGTGCTGCGCCGGACGATGTCCCGGGCCGCGGAGATGGGCTTCACCTTCTACACCCACCCGGAGATTGAGTTCTTCCTGCTCAAGGACCTTCCCGGCGACGGGCGGGCACCCGAGCCGGCCGACTCCGGCGGCTACTTCGACCAGGCCACGCACGACGTCGCGCACGACTTCCGCCGTGAGGCGGTGTTCGCGCTGGAGGCGATGGGTATCTCGGTGGAGTTCAGCCACCACGAGGTCGCTCCCGGCCAGCAGGAGATCGACCTGCGGTACGCCGACGCGTTGACGATGGCCGACAACATCATGACGTTCCGGCACGTCGTCAAGGAGGTTGCGCTCACTCAGGGCGTCTACGCCTCGTTCATGCCCAAGCCGCTCACCCACCAGCCGGGGTCAGGCATGCACACCCATCTGTCGCTGTTCGAGGGAGATCGCAACGCCTTCCACGACCCCTCCGACGAGCTGAACCTGTCCAAGACCGGCCGCTCGTTCATCGCCGGGTTGCTGCGGCACGCCCGCGAGATCACCGCGGTCACGAATCAGTGGGTCAACTCCTACAAGCGGTTGTACGGCCTGCAGGCGGCGAACACCGTCATGGAGGCCCCGGCGCACGTCGCCTGGGGACAGGCCAACCGATCTGCGCTGGTGCGGGTGCCTATGTACAGCCCGGGCAAGGCGAGTTCGACTCGGGTGGAGCTGCGCTCGCTGGATTCCGCCTGCAATCCCTATCTGGCCTTCGCGGTGGTCCTGGCGGCCGGGCTGAAGGGCGTCGAGGAGGAGTACGAGCTCGCGCCCGGCACCGAGGACGACGTGTCGGCGATGACAGAAAACGAGCGTCGGGCGCTGGGGTACGCCGACCTTCCGCACAACCTGTCCGAAGCGGTACGGGTGATGGAGGAGTCCGAGCTGGTCGCCGAGACCCTTGGGGAGCACGTGTTCGACTTCTTCCTGCGCAACAAGCGGGCCGAGTGGGCGGAGTACCGCTCGCAGGTCACGCCGTTCGAGCTGGCCCGGTACCTGCCGGTCTTGTAGGCCTGCGGGGTTGCGCCAGGGCGGTCGGAGCGGTTCGCTGACAGGGTCGTCTACCTAGGGGTTGCCATGCTGTCCACCGTCCGCCGCGGACTTCTCGCTCTCACACTGGTCGCCGCGTCTCTGGTCGCGACCACCGGGCCGGTCTCCGCCGCACCGGCACAGACTCTGGGTGCCGGCACCCTGGCGGGTCTGGACATGGAGCGGGTGACGATCCCGCAACTGCAAGCCGCGATGAACGGCGGTCGGCTGAGTTCGGCGGGGCTGACCAGCTTCTACCTGGACCGAATCAACCGCATCGAGCCGCTGGTTAACGCCGTACTGGCGCTCAACGGCAACGCCCTGAGCCAGGCTGCCGACAGCGACCGCGTCCGTCGTACGTCGGGCCCCCGCAGCCTGCTCGAGGGCATCCCGGTGCTTCTCAAGGACAACATCGACACCGCGGACCAGGGTGCGACCGCCGGTTCGGAGGCACTCCTTGCGTCGCGGCCCGACGACGCCGCGCTCGTCCAGCGGCTGCGCGCTGCCGGAGCGGTGATCATCGGTAAGGCGAACCTGTCGGAGTGGGCGAACTTCCGTGGATTCGACTCGACCAGCGGCTGGAGCGCCGTGGGCGGGCAGACCAACAACCCGTACGTGCTCGACCGCAACCCCTGCGGGTCGAGCAGCGGCTCGGGTGCCGGTGTCGCGGCCAGCCTCGCCGTTGTCGCGATCGGCACCGAGACCGACGGGTCGATCGTCTGCCCGGCCGGCCAGACCGGCGTCGTAGGGCACAAGCCGACGCTCGGCCTGGTCAGCGGCGACGGCATCGTCCCGATCTCGCATGAGCAGGACACCGCCGGCCCGATGGCCCGCAACGTCACCGACGCAGCGATCGTGCTCGACGTCATCGACCGCGTGAACCAGGACTACACCGACGCGCTTGACCCCGACGCACTGAGCGGGGCCAGGATCGGCGTCTGGTCCTCCGTCACCGGCGACACCAGCCCGGACGTGGATGCGCTGTTCGCGCAGACCGTCGATCGGCTGCGGCGGCTCGGCGCCACAACCGTCGAGGTGGAGCCGCCGTATCTGGACAAGGTCGGCAACAACGAGTTCCCGGCGCTGTTGGTCGAGTTCGCGCACGACATCGACGTCTACCTCGCGGAGACCCCGGGCGCGCACCCGGAGGACCTGGCCGGACTGATCGCGTTCAATGAGGCGCGCGCGGAAACCGAACTGCAGTACTTCGGCCAGGAGATCTTCGAAGCCGCCCTGGCGACAGGCGGCGACCTGACCGACCCGCGGTACCAGCGGGCTCGAACCGTCGCGACGGCGGCTGCGCAGCGCAGCATCGACGAGACGCTCGCCAGGTATGACCTCGATGCGATCGTGGCGCCGACGAACAGCCCGGCCTGGGAGACCACGCTGGGGGAGGGGGACGCCTTCCTCTTCGGCTCGTCCTCGCCGGCTGCGGTCTCCGGCTACCCGAACGTGTCGGTGCCGATGGGCTACATCGGTCCGCTGCCGATCGGCATGTCCGTGTTTGCCGGCGCCGGCGACGACGCGGCTGTGCTCGGCCTGGCGTTCGCCTGGGAGCAGGCCACGCAGGTACGCCGGGCGCCGACCTACCGCGCGACCCTCGGCTGACCCGTTGCCGTCGCTTCGGGCGGCTCGGGGTTAGTTTGGTCGGGTGAGTGATCCCCGTGCCCTCGTCGTACAACTCTGTGACGACGACGGGCCCGGGCGCCTCGGCGACTGGCTGCGGGCCGCCGGACTCAAGCTCGACGTGGTCCGGCCCGACCGGGGTGCGCCGCTGCCGCAGGAGCTGATCGGGTACGACGGGGTAGTCGTACTCGGCGGGCCGCAGGCCGCCTACGACCCGCCGGCGACCGCACCGTATCTGAATCCGGTGATGGCGCTGCTGCGGCGTGCGGTCGCAGACCGGGTTCCCACTCTGGGCGTCTGCCTCGGCGGGCAGCTGCTCGCCCGCGCCCTCGGCGGCGTGGTACGGCGTGGTGAGCGGGGTCCCGAACTCGGCGCGCACCTCGTCGCCAAGCGCGACGTGGCGGCCGAGGATCCGGTCTTCCGCAGCGTGCCGTTCACCCCCGACGTCATCCAGTGGCACTACGACGAGATCGCCGAACTGCCGCAGGCCGCGGTGCTGCTGGCGAGCTCACCGGCGTACCCCAACCAGGCATTCCGGATCGGTGAGTGCGCGTGGGGGCTGCAGTTCCACATCGAGACCACGCCGGAGATGGTCACTCGATGGGCCGAGCAGGACCGGGAGCAGGCAACCGCCCTGGGTTTCGACGTCGACGCCGTGGTGGCCGGCGCCGTCGCCGCGCACGATGACGTGGAGGACGTCTGGGCCCCGGCGATGAGCCGGTACGCCGGGGTGGTGCGCGAGGCCGCGCGTCGTACGGCGGCGAGGTGACAGTGGCCGGACAGCCACGGGCACCCGCCCGGCTGTCCCGGCCCGGATTCACCGATGCCCGACGTGCCGCCGACCTGCTCGCGGGTCTGCGGCTGTGGGATCTCGGCGCCGACCACCCGGTCGACAAGGCCGCCGGGCGGGTGGTGGAGGCACTCGCCCGGGTCGGTGACCCGGACCTGGCGCTGCTGGCTCTGGTCCGGCTGGTGGAGGTGGCGCCGGACGCGGACGAGCTGCTGGCAGGGCTCGGAGGCAGCGCCGGCCTACGGGGGCGCCTGTTGGGTGTGCTCGGTGCCAGCCAGGCACTCGGGGACCACCTCGTCGCGAATCCGGGACAGTGGCGGCGGCTGGTCTCCGAGGACAACGCCGCGAGCCGCCCCACCGCGCTCGCGCTCACCCGGGAGCTGTGCCGGGCTGCCGGCGTAGACCCGGACGAGCCGGATGGGCCGGCCGGGGGTGCCGGCTCCGCCGAGCCGACCGGCCAGGGCGGCACGCCCGCAGCCGTCCGGGCCCTGCGTACGGCGTACCGGGGGGCGCTGCTCGACCTGACCGGCCGGGATCTCACCGGCTCCGCCGCCATGGAGGACGCCGCCGCCGAGCTGTCCGACCTCGCCGCGGCGACGCTCACAGCCGCGCTGGCGCTGGCGCGGTCCGGGCTCGCAGCGGAGGCGCCGCAGTGCCGGCTGGCAGTGATCGGGCTCGGCAAGTGCGGCGGCCGCGAACTGAACTACGTCAGCGACGTCGACGTCGTCTTCGTCGCCGAGCCGCCGGCCGAGGGCGGCAGCGATGACGCGGCACTGCAGACCGCCACACACCTGGCCACCGAGATGATGCGGATCTGTGCCCTGGTCGCCTGGCCGGTCGACGCGGCGCTGCGCCCCGAGGGGAAGTCCGGTGCGTTGGTGCGGACGCTGACCAGCCACGAGAGCTACTACCGGCGGTGGGCGCGGACGTGGGAGTTCCAGGCGCTGCTGAAGATGCGTCCGGTGGCCGGCGACGCGGATCTGGGGCGCCGGTACGTCGAGGCGCTGCAGCCGCTGGTCTGGACAGCGGCCGAACGCGAGGGCTTCGTCGAGGACGTGCAGCAGATGCGCCGCCGAGTCGAGGAGACCCTGCCCGCGGAGATCGCCTCCCGTGAGCTGAAACTCGGTCCCGGTGGTCTGCGCGACGTGGAGTTCGCCGTCCAGCTGCTGCAACTGGTGCATGGGCGTGCCGAGGAGTCCCTGCGCAGCCCGACCACGCTCTCGGCCCTGCAGGCGCTGTCCGCCGGCGGGTACGTCGGGCGCGCGGACGCCGAGACCCTCGCCGCGGCGTACCGGTTCCTGCGGACCGTGGAGCACCGGTTGCAGCTGCAACGGTTGCGGCGTACGCACCTGCTGCCCGAGGACGTTGCGGAGCGGCGCTGGCTGGCCCGGTCGCTGGGTTTCAGCGCCGGCGGCGGCAGTTCCGCGCTCGAGCTCTTCGACGCCGAGCACGCAGCGCACGCCCGCGAGGTCAGGCGGCTGCACGAGAAGCTGTTCTACCGACCGCTGTTGCTGGCGGTGGCCCGGGTTCCGGGCGAGGAACTGCGGATGTCGCCGGAGGCGGCGGGCGGCCGGCTGGGCGCGCTCGGATACGCCGATCCCGACGGGGCGCTGCGGCACATCGAGGCGCTGACGGCCGGGGTTACCCGCAAGGCGTCCATGCAGCGGCTGCTGCTGCCCGCGATGCTGCGGATCCTCGCGGACTCACCGGCACCGGACGCGGGCTTGCTGGCCTACCGGCATGTGTCCGAGCAGCTGGGCAGCAGCCCCTGGTATCTGCGGCTGCTGCGCGACGAGGGGCAGGTTGCGGAACGGCTGGCGACGCTGCTCGGCTCCAGCCGTTACGTGGCCGACCTGATCGCCCGCGCACCCGAGGCGCTGCGGCTGCTGGCCGACGACGACGAACTCCTGCCCCGGCCGGGCGCAGCGCTGGCGTCGGCGATGTGCTCGACCGCGGCACGGCATGAAGAGCCCGCCGCTGCGGTGCTCGCCGTACGCCGGCTGCGCCGGCACGAATTGCTCCGCATCGCCTGCGCGGACCTGCTCGAGCGGTGCGACGTCGAAGACGTGGGTACGGCGCTGTCGGCGGTTGCAACGGCGACCCTGCAGGCGGCGCTGACGGTCGCGCACCGGGAGGTAGCAGACGACGGGGCGGAGTTGCCGACCCGGTTCGCAGTGATCGCGCTGGGTCGGCTGGGCGGGGGAGAGCTGGGCTACGGCTCGGACGCCGACGTGATGTTCGTACACGACCCGCTGCCGGAGGTGTCCGAGCAGGTGGCCGGGGACGCCGCGCACGCGGTGGCCGAGCAGTTGCGCGCGCTGCTCGCCGCACCGGCGCCCGACCCGCCGCTGCTCGTCGATGCGGGTCTCCGGCCGGAGGGCCGTAACGGTCCGCTCGTGCGCAGTCTCGCGTCGTACCGGGAGTACTACGCCCGCTGGTCGTCGGTTTGGGAGGCCCAAGCGCTGCTCCGTGCCGCCCCGGTGGCGGGCGACCCCGATCTCGGCCGACGGTTCATCGAACTCATCGACCCGATCCGCTACCCCGCCGCGGGCCTCAGCGCGGCCGATGCCACCGAGATCCGCCGGATCAAGGCGCGCGTCGACGCCGAGCGGCTGCCCCGCGGCGCCGATCCCGCGACGCACACCAAACTCGGTCGCGGTGGGCTCGGCGACGTCGAGTGGACCGTGCAGATGCTGCAGTTGCAGCACGCGGCGCGGGTTCCCGCCCTGCGGTCGGCGTCGACGTTGGCGGCCCTGCGGTCGGCGGCCGAGGCGGGTCTCCTGCAGGCCGACCAGGCAGCCGCGCTGGAGGCCTCCTGGCGGTTCGCCACCCGGTGCCGCAACGCGATCATGCTGGTCCGTGGCCGGGCCGGCGACCAGTTGCCGCGCACCGGCCGCGACCTCGCCGGCGTCGCCAGGGCGGTGGGGTATCCACCGGGCCGCGACCCGGGGGTGTTCCTCGACGACTACCGGCGGGCCGCCCGCCGCGCCCGCGGCGTCGTCGAGAAGGTCTTCTATGCCTCACTGTGAACGATCGCCTCTGGATCGGACGGGGCTCCGGGCCGACCGTCAGAGCCGCCGCTGGGGAGGCACACCTCCGGGCGGGATCCTGGGGAGGACCCAGGTGGGGTTGGAGAAACCGACTACCTTCTCCTCGCTGTCCCTGATCGCCGCCCGCAGATACCGACCGGCACCCGGCTCGAAGTCCAGCCACACGCCGCCCTGGTGCACGTCCCGGGCCGGGACACGGACCGTTGTGACGGCCGGGTCCGGCTGATCCGGCCCGGCGAAGTCGACCTCGCCGGTGACCAACTCCAGCGTCGAGTCCGCCGGCAGATCGCTCACCGACACCTTCATGGGTACCCGGGCATCGGTCGTCACCAGTACGCCGCCCATCGCGCGCACCCCTTGAGCCGAGATCTCCATCCCCCCGCGCCAGCCCGCCGGATCGCTGAACCAGATCCGTCCGCCGCTCAGCGCGTCGACGAGTTCGGGTGCCTCGGTCGATGCGGCCCAGGCGGTGGTGATCCAGCGGGGGACCCGGGCGAGCCAGTCCTCCCCGGTGTGGTCGTCGCTCACGCCGGTGGCGGTGATGAAGACGCCGTTGCGAGCGGCGATGTCGTACGCGTCGGTGACCTCGTCGACGTTGGCGCCGCAACCGACCTCAAGGATCTCCGCACCGAGATTGCGGGTCTGCACCAGCATCCGGCCCAGGTCGCGGGGCTGGCGGTAGACGCCACCGAGCGGGTGGTTGTGCGAGGCCACGCCGCCGTTGGCGTGGACCAAATCGACCATCGCCATGGCGGCGCCGAGGGACTCGTCCTTGAGCGGCGGCCCGTCACCGTAGTCGGGCAGGAAAGTTTTGCCACCGAAGCGGTTCACGTGCCGGACGAGGGACAGCTCGGCTCCCTGGTGCTGACGCACGCTCGGGTATCGGTCCGCGTAGGCGGCCATCAACCCGGCCTGTAGCCCCAGTGCCTGCTGGTCCTCGCGGCGGCCGCGCAGGAAACGCAACCGGTCGACGACAACCCGTGCGGCGGCGCCGCGGCGGGCGCGCACCGAGAGCCGCAGGCGGTAGAGCGCGGCGTCCCCGGCGACGACGTCCGGCCACAGCGCCGCCACGTCCTCGGCCAGCCGCAGGGTCAACCGTCGCCAACCGACACCGGCCCGCGTCGCCACGACGCCCAGCAAACCGGACTCCTCGGTGAACCGGCCTGCCCCCGCCCCGATCCGGTACTGCAGGGTGTACTGGCCGGCGGGCCGCCCATTGCTGGCCGGACGGTACGACGACAGCACTTCGACGAGCAGCTCGGCGTCGGGCCCGAGCGACTCGGCGAGGACGTCCAGCACGAGCGTGGTGGCGGCAATGCTCGTGGAGTAGGTGGAGTTCCAGGCGGTGCCCTCGTACTGCAGCCGCCCCCACTCCTCACCGACGCCCTGGGCGGCCAGGCGCAGCGCCTTCCCCGGCTCGGCGGGGGAGTGCGGATAGTCGACGAATGTGCCCGCGGCTCCGCCGAGCGGCCCGGACTTCGTGGGCACCCAGGTCCAGTCCAGATCGTCCTCGACCTCCGTCATGCCCTCGAAGCGCACCGCCTTCCGGTAGCCGTGCGCCTGCACCCGGAAGTCGTGCTCGGTCCACCAGATGACGTCCACTCCGGTGCGCTCGGCCTGGTCCAGGTGGGTGTCCATGCTGGCGGTGTCCTCGCTGAAGCACGCGTGGATGTGCATCGCCATCCTGACCGGCACGAGTCCCGCGGCCGGCGTCGGCGCGGCCGCCGCAGTGACTCGCAGCGATCGGCCGAGACCAGCCGAGGCTGCTCCGGTCGCGAGGGCGGCGCCGAGGCCGAGGGCCTGCCGGCGGCTGACGAGTGCGGACATGGCCACTTCTTCCGTAGCGTTCTTCCGCAACGCTGCGGTGTTCAACATCGCGGTTTAACGATTCGAGACCAGAACACTACTCCCGGTGCAGTAGGCATGCGGCCGTTCGGGTAGTTGCGACGATGACCCGCAAGGCGTGAAGCTGGGCTTTCTGCTGCCAGAACAGGAAACTGCGCTCACGGATGCGATCCGGGCTGCGTTCGATCTCGACTCAACGGCGCCCAGTGCCCACTCCGAACGTCCGCTACTGGCGCGGTGAGCGGACCGA
>Ga0136640_10000224_pt1 | contig 20954 bp, 19 predicted proteins | sample AntDrymUQ8642106_2_FD_105498 | JGI IMG/M metagenome (GOLD analysis project Ga0136640, IMG submission 105498) | Polar desert sand microbial communities from Dry Valleys, Antarctica - metaG UQ864 (21.06) | ecosystem: Environmental > Terrestrial > Soil > Desert | place: Antarctica: Dry Valley...
GCGGGAGCCGATCCAGCTTGCTGGTCGGCGACCTTGAGAGCCGAGCGAAGCGAGGGGCCGTCAGCTCGTCGGAACGGAGCGAGGCGCAGCCGAGCGAGTGACGACGAAAACGCGTCAGCGGAATCGCCGCATGTGGACGTTCATCACCAGCCCGAGGGCGATGAAGGCCATGATCGTCGACGACCCGCCGTAGCTGAGGAAAGGCAGGGGGATGCCGGTGATCGGCATGATGCCCATGGTCATGCCCACGTTCTGGAAGATCTGGAACACGAACAGGGCGAGCACGCCCGTGCACAGCATGGTGCCGGTGTCGTCGCGGGCAAGCTGGGCGGTGCGCCATATCCGCCACACGATGGTGGCGTAGAGGCCGAGCAGAGCGGCTGCGCCGGCGAGACCAAGCTGTTCGCCCACCGCCGTGAAGATGAAGTCGGTGTGCTGCTCGGGGACCGTGCCGAGCCTGGTCTGGGGCCCGTTGAACAGACCCTTGCCGGTGACACCGCCGGAGCCGATGGCGATCTTCGATTGCTCCAGGTTCCAGAACGAGTCGCGCTCCTCGGCCTGGGTCCGGGGTCGTTCCTGGCTTGCGAAGGTGGTGAGCCGCTCGGTCTGGTACTCGTCGAGCAGGCCGCTGTTGAGGACGAACACGGCGAAGGCGATGGCGCCCACTCCGAGCAGCAAGAGGACGCGGCCGCGCACCCCGGCCACGACGAGCAGGGCGAAGGTGATGGCTACCGACACCAGCGCCGTGCCCAGGTCGGGCTGGAGGAGCACGAGGCCCACGGGCACCGCCCCGATGGCCAGCAGCACGCCCACCCGTCGCAGGTCGAGGTCCCCGTGATACTGGGTGGCCATGTAGGTGAGGCCGAGGATCAGGGCCAGCTTGGCGAACTCCGATGGCTGGAGCTGGAACGACCCCATCTGGAACCAGCCCTGGGTGCCCGCCCGGCTCGACCCCACGATGGTCACCGCCACCAGCATCACCACCGTGGCGCCGTAGAAGATCGGGGCCCGGTCGACCACGGCCCGGTAGTCGATGACCGCGGTCACGGCCGCGGCGATCAGGCCGAGGGCCACGAAGAGCGCCTGGCGCTTGAGCAACCTCGTGTCGTATGGTTCCTCGGCCCCGCGGGTCGCGCTGTAGACCATGAGCATGCCGAGGGTCGACAGGGCCAGCAGGCAGCCGACCATCAACGCGTCGACGTGGTGCCAGATGGCCGACGGGTCGCGGTGCATCGATGCCAGCGGACGACGCCGCGTGAGTGGGACGGTGGCCATCGCCGCTGCTCAGTCCCTGAGCTCAGGCACAGCCGGGACGAACTCCTCGACCGCCGCGTCGACGTCGAACCAGCCGCCGAGAGGAGCGGCGTAGCGGCCGCTGGCTTGCATGGCGCGCAGATCGCAGCCGCTCAGGGCGAACGGCTCGAGCATGCGCCGCACCACCGGAGCGGCGGCAGACCCCCCGAACCCGGTCTCCTGCAGGACCGCAGCCACCGCGATCTCGGCCCCCTCGGTGGGAGCGAAGGCGGTGAACAGCGAGGTGTCGTTCTTGCCGTCGACCTGAGCGGTGCCCGTCTTGCCGGCCACCGAGCACGACGACTGGTCGAAGCCGGTGAAGACCTTGGTCGCCGTCCCGCCTGTCCCGGGCTTGGTGACGCCGTCAAAGCCCTGGATGAGAGGCAACCGCCATTCTGGCGGGAGATCCACCTGGCCGATGACCTCCGCGTCCGGCACTCGGAGGCCAACGTCGCTGGCCGCTCGGGTGACCTGCAGGACGAACTGCGGCTTGTACACGGTGCCGCCGTTGGCCAGCGTGGCGTAGCCGTTGGCCAGCTGAAGCGGGGTCACGAGCACGTCGCCCTGGCCTACTGCGGTGTTGCCGCTGGTCCCGCCGCGCCAGGTCCCCAGATCCTCGGCGACCGCCGGATCGTCATTGATGTCGGCGGAGAATTCGCGCAACCAAGCCGGCGTCGGGATGCGCCCCGGGGCCTCGCCGGGGAGGCCTATGCCGCTGCGCTCGCCCAACCCCCAGAGTCGCATCTTCTCCTGTAGGCCCTCCTCGCCGATCCGGCCGCGCCCCAGCCAGGATTCGTCGCCGAGCCTGTAGAAGTAGGTGTCCGACGACACGGTCAGGGCCCGAGCCAGGTTGACCGGTCCGTATCCGCGGTTGTCCGCGTTGCGGGCCACGCAGGTCCCACCACCCTCGCAGTAGGCGTAGGAGCCGGTGTCGTCGTGGATGAACTCCGGAGTGATCTGGCCTGTCGCCAGCCCGGCGTAGGCGCTGAACAGCTTGAAGGTCGACCCCGGGGCGTACTGGCCGGAGATGGCCCGGTTGAGCAGGGGGAAGTCGTGCTGGTCGCCCCTGGCCTCGTCGGTGATGGCCTTGTAGTCGGCGCTGGAGATGCCGCCGATGAACAGGTTGGGGTCATAGGTCGGGTACGAGGCCATGGCCAGGACCTGCCCGGTGTCGGGTTGGATCGCCACCACGGCTGCGCCGGGCGTGTCGCAGGCCTTGACGAAGCAACCGTCGTCGGTCACCCCCCGACGCCGCTCGATCTCAGCGGCCAAACCCTTCTCGGCCAGGTACTGGAGGTTGATGTCGATGGTCAGGTACACGTCGTTGCCGGGGAGGGGCTGCTGGCGGCGGGAGCGGATCTCACGCACGGCGCGGTTGCGGGCGTCGACCTCGTAGACGACACGGCCCGGGGTGCCCCGCAGGTCGGACTCCATGTCGGCCTCGATGCCGGTCTTGCCGATGTCGTCGTCGTTCTCATACGGCTTGTCGGTCTCGTCCTCGACCAACTTCAGCTCATCACCGTTGAGGGGACCGACGTAGCCGAGGACGTGGGCCAGCAGGGCGCCGTAGCGGTAGTCGCGGACCGTCACCCGAGTGACCGAGACGGTCGGGAACAGTGCCTCGTGCTCGTGGAGGTAGATCTCGAGCTGCTCGCTGATGTCGGTGGCAACGGGGATGGGCTTGAACTTGTCGAAGCGGGGATCCTCGAGGCGGTCGCGCAGTGTCTCAGGGGTGTGCGGTTCCGGCGCCTCGGGCTCGACGTCTTGTTGACCGTTGGGGTTCTGGGCCCCGGTGGCCACCCCGGCGGGTGGGAGGCGGCCGGCGTCGGGGTCGGGGGGCGCCACCGGGTCGCCGGCGCTGGAGGGATCGTCGTCCGGTGGCGGAGGCTGCTCCTCGGTCTGCGGCTCGTCGCCGGTGCCGGGCAGCTCGTCGGGTCCGAGGTCCTCCGGCCCGGTCGTGCCAGGCTCCTCACCGGGCGGCTCCGCGCCGGATTCGGGAGCATCGGGGTCCGCCGGCATCGGGCCGGGGTCGTTCTCCGGGACGGCACCGTTTTGGCGCAGGACCTGGTCGCGGTTCAGCTCGCGAGCCAGGCGGCGCAGCACCTCGCCCTGACGGGGCTCGTCGAGGGCCTCGAAGCGCTGGTAGCTGATGGACACCTGGATCGTGCGGCGGTTCTCGACCACCGCCTCGCCGTTGCGATCGAGGATGCGGCCCCGGGGAGCGTCGACGATGACGGTGCGGGTCCGGGTGCGGCTGGCGGCCAGCTCATACTCGTCGGTGGTGAGCACCTGGAGGTACCACAGCCGTGTGAAGAGGGCGGCGAAGAGCGACAGGGCCACGATGCCGAGCACGTGATGGCGGGCGCGTGGGTTGGTGGGGCTCATACGGGCATCGTCTGCATCAGCGGAAGATCAACTGGTCGCGGCTGCGGACCCGGGGCTCGGGGCCGAAGGCCCATCGCAGCGCCCATCGCATCGGCTTGCTGAGGAGGGCGTTGGCCACAGCGATCACGGCGACGATAGCGGGCAGGGCGGCCGGGTCGACGGCAACGCCGAACACCACCGCCGCCGCCGCGTACAGCAGCGTGGCTGCGGCCGAGGCCAGCACGACCAGGGCCAGGGTGATCATCCACGACGAGCGCAGCACGACGTCCTTGGCTGCCCCCACGCCCCAGCCGACGAGGGCGAGGGTCAACGCCGTGAGACCGGCGGGGGTGTCGAGAAGCAGGTCGAAGGCCAGGCCGGCACCGAACCCGGCGACGGCCCCTCGCTCTGCGTTGGTCTGGAGGGCGGCCACGATGGCGAAGAGCACCACCACGTTGGGCCGCCCACCGGCGATCTCGATCGGGGACAGCAGGGTGACCTGGACCAGGATCGTGACCACGGCCACCAGGGCGACCCGGGCAGCGATCACGTGCAGGCCTCGTCGCACAGCAGGACCACGACGTAGCGACCGTCGAGGTTGGCGATGGGCTCGATCACCAGCGTCTTCTCGACGGCGTCGCCGGTGCGGGCCACCGACTCCACGGTGCCGACCGGGATGCCTCCCGGGTACGGGCTGCGGTCCGAACCGCTGGTGACCACCGACTCGCCCCGCTCGACCACCGTCCCGGACCGCACGCCCTCGCGCGCCTCGAGGTTGCCGTCTGTCCCCGAGCTCTGGGCCAGCGCCACCTCGCCGCTGTCGACCAACCTCACCGCCACGTCGCCGAACGCGGGGTCGGTGATCAGCACGACCCGGGACCGCCCCCCCTGGACCCGCAGCACCCGACCGACCAGGCCGGCGTCGGTGACGACCGACATCCCCTCCTTGATGCCGTCGCCGGCGCCCCGGTTGATCTCGATGGTGGAGTCGAAGCTGGTGAGCGGCTCGGACACCACCTCGGCCGTGACGCGGGGGATGGTGTCCGGCACGGGGAGGTCGTTGAGCTGGCGCAGCTCGTCGAGCTCCTCGCGGTCGGCCCCGGCCTCGACCCGCTCCCCGCGGATGCGGTCAAGCTCACGACGGAGCTCGCGGTTCTCCTCCTCCAGATCGGAGTAGCCGAAGATGCCGTTCCAGCCGTTGCGAAACGGGGTGGCGATGAACTCGCCGGCGGTGCGGAAGGGCGACACGACCGTACCGGCCACGCCGCGGGCCCCCTGGATCGGGCCAGTGTCGCGGTAGTCGAGGGTGAGGATCGTCAGGGACGCCAGGACGAGCAGCACCAGCGTGAAGCGAGAGCGCCCGAAGCGCCGGGACCGGGCCAAGGCCTCGGGCTAGGTCTGCGGATCGGAGGAGAACAGCACACCCTTGAGGGCTTCGAACTCCTCCAACGACTGCCCCGACCCGATGGCCACGCAGTGCAGCGGGCTGTCGGCGATCTCGATGGGCATGCCCGTCTCGTGCTCGAGGCGATGCGACAGACCGTGAAGCAGCGCGCCTCCACCGGCCAGGACGATGCCCTGCTCCATGATGTCGGCGGCCAACTCGGGCGGCGTCTTGTCGAGTGTGACCTTGACCGCGTCGCAGATGGCCGAGACCGGCTCCTCGAGAGCCTCGCGCAGCTCCTCGGTGGATGTAACGATGGTCTTGGGCAGTCCCGTCACCAGGTCGCGGCCGCGGATCTCGGCGTGCAGCTCCTCCTCGAGGGGCCAAGCCGACCCGAGGGCGACCTTGACCTCCTCGGCGGTGCGCTCGCCCAGGGCCAGGCTGTACTCCTTCTTGATGAACTGGATGATGGCTTCGTCTAGCTCGTCGCCGCCGACGCGCACCGATTGGCTGGCCACGATGCCGCCGAGGGAGATCACCGCCACCTCGGTGGTGCCGCCGCCGATGTCGACGATCATGTTCCCGGTGGGCTCCTGGACGGGCAGACCGGCACCGATGGCCGCAGCCATCGGCTCCTCGATGATGAAGGCCGGCTTGCGGGCTCCGGCGTACTCGGCGGCCTCGATGACCGCCCGCTGCTCCACGCCCGTGATGCCCGACGGCACGCAGATCACCATGCGAGGCTTGGAGAAACGCCTCTGGTGGACCTTGTGGATGAAGAAGCGGAGCATCTTCTCGCATATCTCGAAGTCCGCGATGACCCCGTCCTTGAGCGGGCGGATGGCCTGGATGTGGGCGGGTGTGCGCCCGATCATGCGCTTGGCCTCGGTCCCGACCGCGAGCACCCGCCCGTCCTTCACCGAGATGGCGACCACCGACGGCTCGTTCAGGACGATGCCGCGGCCCCGCACGTAGACCAAGGTGTTGGCTGTCCCGAGGTCGACGGCCATGTCACGGCCGATGAAGGAGGCGAGCGGATTGTCAGACACGGGACCTCCGAGGCACGCCGTCGGCTGGACGCGACCAGCGCGATCATAGGCCCCGTCACCTGACCGCAACAATCATGCTGTGACCAGGTCCGCGGCCGGCTGAGGCCGGTGGCCGCCTGCGAAGTGGGGCGCGTTCGGACGATTCCCGTTGTGCAAACGCGCCCCACTTTCGAGGGAGAACCGGGTCAGCGGGCGCCGAACCAGAGGTCGATCTCGCGAGCTGCGGACTCGGGGCCGTCGGAGCCGTGGACGAGGTTCTCGGTGGTGGTCGTGGCCAGGTCCCCCCGGATGGATCCGGGTTGCGCGTCGGTGACCTTGGTCTTGCCGATCAGAATGCGGCACAGCTCCCACGTGTCGTCGCCCGGGCCCTCGACCACCATGGCGAACACCGGCGACCGGGTGAGGAAGGCGACCAGCTCGCCGTAGAAGGGCTTGTCGGAGTGCTCGGCGTAGTGCTCCTCGGCCAGCTCGTCGGGCACGGTGCGGAGCTCGGCGGCGACCAGTCTCAAGCCCTTGCGCTCGATTCGGCCCACGATCTCACCGACCAGTCCCCGCTCGACGGCATCGGGCTTGCACATCACGAAGGTCCGGTGAGCCATGGCCGGCGACCGTAGCGGCCGTCATCACAGACTCCTCACAAGTGGGCGCGAGGATGCGGTCAATCCCATCGCCTCCTCGACATGGAGACCGTCAGATGCTGCACCTTCGCTCCCGCTCGTCACGTCGCCGCCGCCACGTCGGGCTGGCGGTGGCCGGCGCCCTGGCCGTCGTCCTGGTCGCCTGCGAGGACACCAACACGACCAAGCGGTCCGACGAGCCGGTGGTCCTGACGGGCGCCGATCTGCCCAGCCTGCTGGGGGCGACACCAGGGCGCATCGTGGCCTTCGCCCACAGCCGCCCCGACGGCCGGTCGACATGGACCCAGATCCCGGTCCAGGTCGACCAGCGCAAGGTCATCGACTACGGCGAGAAGCCCCCGACCAACGGACAGGCTGGAGTGCCCGGCACCGTGTACGGCTCTGGGGTGCCCTCGGGGGTCACCGATCTACAGTACGCGGATCCGAACACGTGGGTGGGCGCTGACCCCGACGCCACCTTCGACCGCAACGACGAGCTGGTGTTCATGGCCAGCGACGGCGGTGGCCTTGTCCGCGACGGCGAGGAAACCAGGCCCGCCGGCACCACCGGCGCCGGCGTGGCGGTGCGCTTCACCGATCCGACGGCCACCGACCAGCGGGGCTGGGCCTACCTGTTCCGATCGACGAACCTCTCCCCCGGGGCCGGCAAGGACTACGTGAGATACCAGTTCCGGCTGACCTCCGGCGCGTACAAGCCGACCTACAAGCGGGCCGATGGGCCCAACCCAGAGACCTCCACGGCGTCGACCGCCAGCTACCGGCTGAGCTTCGGTGACCGTTGGGACGATGCGACCTGGCGCATCGACGCCGGCGCCGCGACGGGTGTCGACGTCCTCGACGGCTACAAGGACGAGTCAGCCGACGGGACCTGCGGCCGGAGCAACCGCACCTTCCAGGACGCCGAGGGGGCGTTCGTCGCCAACATCGACGGCCCGGTGCGGGCCATCCGTTCGATCATCGGGGCCAACAGCGGCCCGAAGACGCAGCGGACCAATTTCATGTACCGCAACCATCAGGACATCGTCACCAACCTTCGCGTCCATCCGCTGCCGGGCATCAGGGACTACCTCGACCTCAGCCAGGCGGCCCGGGGCATGACCTACCGCAGCTCGACGGTTGGCCGGGCGGTCACCGTCGACGGCAGCCAGGATGCCGTGGGCACCGCGTCGCCGGTCTGGGAGCTCTACACAGGCCCCCAAGGTTCGTTCGTCTCCACCTTCCGCCTCGACACCGATTTCTCCCCGCCCTACCCGGCGTCGGGCCGGGGGTTCCCGTTCCAGTACGTCGATCGCAACGACGCACCGATCCGGCACTGCTGGGGCGATGACGACCTGCTGGGCTCGTCGGGGCCGACTGCGCTGAACATCCCCAGCACCGACCCGGAGGATCAGGCCTTCGGGACCATGACCGTCTCTCGGCTGATCAGCTACCGGGCCCCCGGCGCCACCGTGGCCGATGCCCTGTCCGTCGCAGCCTCGGTCGACAAGCCTCTGACCGTGACGGTGGCGCCCTACCAGCCGTAGGAGACCCACCCGATCGAGAGGGCTCAGCCGAGGTAGCCGGACCAGGCGCCGTCGGGGTGGAGGGTGAGGATCTCGGCGCCGTCGTCGGTGACGACGAGGGTGTGCTCGAACTGGGCCGTGCGGCGGCTGTCGGCGGTGACCGCGGTCCAGTCGTCGGGCCAGATCCGGTGCTCGCTCGTGCCCAGGGCGACCATCGGCTCGATGGTGAAGGTCATGCTCGGCTCCATCGCCACCACCGCGTCGCGGGGCTCGAGGTAATGGAGGATGTGCAGCCCGGTGTGGAACTCCTGGGCCACACCGTGGCCGGTGAAGGCCCGCACCACGTTGAACCCCTCCGCCTCGGCGTGAGCCTGGATCGCCCGACCTATGTCACTGGTGGGCCGGCCCGGGCGCACCGCCGCGATGCCCCGCTCCAAGCACTCCCGGGTGACGCGCACGAGGTGGCGACTGCGCTCGTCAACGGTGCCGACCAGGAAGGTGGCGTTGGTGTCGCCGTGGACCCCATCTCGGAACAGGGTCACGTCGAGGTTGACGATGTCGCCGTCGCGCAGAGCCCGCGAGTCGGGGATCCCGTGGCAGATGACCTCGTTGACCGACGTGCACAGCGATTTGGGGAACCGTCCATAGTTGAGCGGGCTGGGGTAGCCGCCGGCGGCGAGACAGGCCTCGTGGCAGAGCCGGTCGAGCTCGTCGGTGGTGACTCCGGGCGCGATGGCCTCGCCCACCTCGCGCAGGATCTGCGCCGCCGCTGCCCCGGTGCGGCGCATGGCCTCGAGCGTGGCCTGCTCCTGGATGTCGTCGACATCCCGACGGCTGCGCTCGCCCGTGTCGGCGTAGTGGGGTCGCTCGATCCCCTCGGGCACCGAACGGGTCGGACTAAGGGTGCCGGCCCGGACCGACTCGATCGAGGCTCGGTGGCAGCGCTTGAACTTGCGTCCCGATCCGCACCAGCACGCGTCGTTGGGCCGCAGCTTGGCCGGATCGACCGTCACCCCCGTCACGCCCCGACTCCCAGCGAGATGCTTCTGGCGTACCTCAGCCACCCATGCGGTGCACCAGGTACGCCAGAACGATCGACGGCGGCGCAGAGATCGTTCATGCCGGGACCTCCATCTCCCGCAGGGCGGCCCGCACCGGGCCGGCGACGTAGTGCGAGCCGGTGACCAGCACCAGGTCGTCTTCTGTGGCCACGGCCAGGGCCCGGTGCACAGCGTCGACGGGGTCGGTGGCGGCTTCGGCCACCGCTCCCATCCGCTCGGCGACGGCGGCCAGCTCCGTGGCCGGGATGGCGCGGGGCGAGTCGGGCGCACACGTGACGACCAGGCCGGCGTCAACGGCACCGAGCGCGAGGAGGACCTCGGCCGGGTCACGTCCCGACAGCAGCCCCACCACCATGAGCACCGAACCGCCGAGGGCGATGTCGCTGACGACGGTCTCCGCCGTCATGGAGGCGGCCTCGGGGTTGTGAGCCGCGTCGACCACGACGGTGGGGTGGCGCCCGACGATCTCGACCCGGCCGGGCAGGGTGAGGCCGGCGAAGGCCTCCTCGACCACGTCGTCGGCCTGGGGCCGGCCCAGGAACGCCTCGACGGCGGCCACCGCGACCGCTGCGTTCTCGGACTGGTGGGCCCCGAGCACCGGCAGGTAGAGCTCGTCGTGGGCAGCGGCGGGCGTGCGCAGGTCGACCTGGCGTCCCCCGACGGCACCCCGGTCGGCGCCCACTCCGAAGTCCTCGTCGCGCACCCAAGTGGCGGGTGCTCCGGCCTCGGTGAAGAGGGAGCGAACGCTCGGGTCGGGCTCGCCGAGGACCAGCACCTCGGTCATCCCGGGTTTGACGATCCCCGCCTTCTCCGACGCGATGGCCTGGCGCCACCCGTCGGAGGAGTCGGTGTGGTCGCGGCCGATGTTGGTGCACACGGCCACTGTGGCATCGGCCACGTTGGTGGCGTCCCAGCGTCCGAGCATCCCGACCTCGATGACGGCGACGTCGACCGCGACCTCGGCGAACCACCGAAACGCAGCGGCGGTCAGGATCTCGAAGTACGAGGGCTCGACCCCGGAGAGGTCCTCGGCCACCGCGACGGCGTCGATCAGCTCGCCGAGGGTGTCGTCGTCGACCGGGTCGCCGTCCCATGCGAGGCGCTCGTTGATCCGCTCGAGGTGCGGGCTGCTGTAGGTGCCGACCGACAGGCCCTGGGCCCGCAGCAGATCAGTGACCATGCGGGCGACCGAGCCCTTGCCGTTGGTGCCCGTTATGTGCACGACCGGGTAGGCGTGCTGGGGCTCGCCGAGCACGTCGACGAGCCGGGCCATGCGCTCCAGCGACAGCCCCTCGGCCCGCCCGGCAGTGGCCTCCAGGTTCGTGTGGGAGTCGAGGTAGCGCAGGGCCGACGGCAGCTTCACGGTCTGCCCACGCTACCGGTCGCCGCCGACGCGGCGACCGGGCTCGCTGACACCGCGCGTCCCCGTTCTTGCGCCGACACGGGCCGCTGAGCGGCGGATCTGGGTGCAGGGACCGGAGCTCGGTGGGTCAGGCGACGCGGGCGCGGACCTCGTCGCTCAGCTCGCCGGCCCGCTTCTGAGCGGCCTCGGCCGCCTCGGTGGTCCTTTCCCGAGCGATGTCGGCCAGCTGCTCGGCCCGCTGGCGGGCGGCGTAGGCGTGGGGGCGAGCGGAGTCGATGGCCACCCCGGTGAGGTCGAACGCCTTCTCCCGGGCGGTGCCGGTGAGGCTGCGGACATGGGGCCGGGTTGAGTCGGCCATGTCCTGCAACGACGTCGTGGCCCGCTCGGCGAACTCCTCGACGTGGGGAAGAGCGGCCTCGGCTGCGTCGAGGGCGCGGTCGACCGCCCCCTCGACCTTGGCGCTGATGAGCCCGATGCCGCGCTGGGCCTTTGCAACCGGCGTGGCCGCCGCGGCCTTCTTGGCCTTGCGGCCAGCCCGCCAGGCCAGGACGAGCCCGACCGACCCGCCGACCGCTGCGCCCTGAGCCGCCCCCTTCAGTATCCCCGGGACGGGGTCGCGCTCGGGATCCGGCGCCCGAGACGCCTGCAGGGCGGCGACCCCGCCCCCGACGGCGCTCCCGACGAGGGCACCCTTGATGACCTTGTGCACGGCGGTCCTCCGACCTTGACGTTAGGGGCGACTCGGCCCCACCAACGGCGGACCACGCTAGTACGGCCCTGTTGCGCCGGCGTCCGACGACACAGCGTACGTTCCACTCTTCGAAAGCGGACGCGCCCTCAAGCCGAACGGTCCAGCGGTCCTCTGGCGGGAAGCGGGCGGCGTCGGCTGCCACGAGGATGTGCAACGTCGGCTCCCGCATGGGCACACGGCCACGACATGTCGGTCACCGATGCATCGGCCGACCGGGGGCCAACGCCTTCAGGACGCGGCGCGGCGGGGGCGTTGGGTGCGGCGCTCGGCCACGCGGGGGACCAGGGTCGGGTTGACCTTCTCGAGCACGACCTCGGCGGTGATCACGCACTTCTCGACGTCGGAGCGCCCGGGGAGGTCGTACATGGTGGTGAGCAGGACCTCCTCGAGGATCGCTCGCAGACCCCGGGCCCCAGTGCCCCGGAGAATCGCCTGGTCGGCGATGGCCTCGAGCGAGTCGTCGGTGAACTCGAGGTCGACGTTCTCGAACTCGAAGAACTTCTGGTACTGCTTGGCCAGGGCGTTGCGGGGCTCGACGAGGATCCGCACCAGAGCCTCGCGGTCGAGGTTCGACACGGCGCCGATGACCGGCAGCCGACCGATGAACTCGGGGATGAGTCCGAACTTGAGCAGGTCCTCGGGCAGGACCGAGGCCAACACCTCGCCCATGTCCTTCTCCTCGGCCCGGCGGATGTCGGCCCCGAAGCCCACGCCCTTGGCCCCGGCCCGGGTCTCGATGATGCGCTCGATGCCGGCGAAGGCCCCGCCGCAGATGAACAGGATGTTGGTCGTGTCGACCTGGATGAACTCCTGGTGCGGGTGCTTGCGCCCGCCCTGGGGCGGCACCGAGGCCACCGTGCCCTCGAGGATCTTCAGCAGCGCCTGCTGCACGCCCTCGCCCGACACGTCGCGGGTGATCGACGGGTTCTCGGCCTTGCGGGCGACCTTGTCGATCTCGTCGATGTAGATGATGCCGGTCTCGGCCTTCTTGACGTCGTAGTCAGCGGCCTGGATCAGCTTGAGGAGGATGTTCTCGACGTCCTCGCCCACGTAGCCGGCCTCGGTGAGAGCGGTGGCGTCGGCGATGGCGAACGGGACGTTGAGCAGCCGGGCGAGCGTCTGGGCCAGCAGCGTCTTGCCGCACCCGGTGGGTCCGATGAGCAAGATGTTCGACTTGGCAAGCTCGACGTCGTCGCCGTGGGAGCGGGTCGAGCCCAGCTGCACCCGCTTGTAGTGGTTGTAGACGGCGACCGACAGGATCTTTTTGGCGTGCTCCTGACCGATGATGAAGTCGTTCAGGAAGTCGAAGATCTCCCGGGGCTTGGGCAGATCCTCAAGGGTGAGATCAGCGCCCTCTGACAGCTCCTCTTCGATGATCTCGTTGCAGAGGTCGATGCACTCGTCGCAGATGTAGACGCTGGGCCCGGCGATCAGCTTCTTGACCTGCTTCTGCGACTTGCCGCAGAACGAGCACTTCAGCAGGTCACCGCCTTCCCCGAACTTGGCCACAGCAACCCCTGTCAGTCGTTGGTCGGTGCCGAGCCGGTCAGCTCGCGGCAGTGATCGGTCCGGTGCGGTCGACGAGGTCGCGCGACGCGATCACCTCGTCGATCATGCCGTAGTCCTTGGCCTCGGGCGCGGACAGCACGAAGTCGCGGTCGGTGTCGCGGGTGATCTTCTCCAGCTCCTGGCCGCTGTGACGGGCCAGGATCTCGTTGAGCAGGTCGCGCATGCGCAGGATCTCGCGGGCCTGGATCTCGATGTCGGAGGCCTGGCCACCACCGCTGCCCCACGGCTGGTGGAGCAGGATCCGGGCGTGGGGCAGGGCCATGCGCTTGCCCGGGGTGCCCGCCGCCAGCAGCACCGCCGCCGCCGAAGCGGCCTGGCCGTAGCAGATGGTGGCGATGTCGGGCTTGACGTACTGCATGGTGTCGTAGATCGCGAACAGCGCGGTGATGTCTCCACCGGGGCTGTTGATGTAGATGTTGATGTCCTTGTCGGGGTTCTCCGACTCGAGGTGCAGCAGCTGGGCCGACACCAAGTTGGCGATGGTGTCGTCGATGGGCGTGCCCAGGAAGATGATGTGATCCTTGAGCAGCCGGGAGTAGAGGTCGAAGGCCCGTTCGCCCCGGTTGGTCTGCTCGACGACGGTGGGCACCAGGTAGTTGTAGGCCGGTTGCATCAGCTGTCCTGCTCGTCGGGGGGTTCGGGGGAGGTGTCGACCAAGTCGGTGGGGAGCGGCGTCGGCAGGGACTCGGTCTCGTCGTCGGTTTCGGCGAGGAGGGCGTCGCGGTCGAGGGGAGCACCGTCGGGGTCAACGACCTCGACCCGCTCCAGCACCCAGTTCATGGCCTTGCGGGTGCGCAGGTCGGATCGTACCAACGGCATCTGCTGGTTGCGCTCGAACTGCTGGCGCACCTTGCCGGCAGGCTGACCGACCCGCTCGGCGACCATCTCGATCTCCGCGTCGAGCTCGTCGTCGTCGACCTCGAGGCCCTCCGAAGCGGCGACCGAGCGCAGGGCCAGGTCGACGCGCACCGAGCGCTGACCCGCGTTGCGCAGCTCGCGTTGGAACTCCTCGGGGTCCTGGCCGGTGACCTCCATGTACTGGCCCAGCTCGATGCCCTGGGCACCGAGGCGCAAGGCCAGGTCCTGCAGGCGGGTCTGCATCTCGCTCTCGATCAGCGGCTCGGGTGGGTCGTCGCTGACCAGCTCGGCCAGGGCGTCGGCCACCCCCTCGCGAAGTGCCATGCGGGCCTGGGCAAGCTTCACCGAGGCCAGCCGTTGGGTCAGGTCGGCGCGCAGCTCGCCGACGGTGTCGAACTCCGATGCCTCGGCCGCGAAGTCGTCGTCGAGATCGGGCAGCACCGGCACGCGGATCTGCTTGACGAGGACCCGGAAGTCGACGGGCTCGCCGTCGGCAGGCGACGCCGCGGTGAAGGTGAGGATGTCGCCCACCTTGGCCCCCGCGAGCGTCTCGTCGAGCTCAGGGACGACGGACCCGGCGCCGACCCGGTACTGGTAGCCCTCGGCGGCCAGCCCCTCGAGCGGCGCGCCGTCGCGGGAACCGGCGATGTCGATGGTGGCGGTGTCGCCGTCGGCTGCCGGACGGCCGACCTCGGTGAGGGTGGCGAACTGCTCTCGGAGGTGAGCCAGGCGCTCATCGACCTCGGTGTCGGTGGCCTCGGGTGAGTCGATCACCACCCGCAACGATCCGTATCCGCCGACGTTGACCTCGGGCCGCACCTCGACCATGGCGTCGAAGGCGACCGGCCCGGTCTCCTGGCCGGAGGTGATCTCGATCTCCGGAGGGGCGATGGCGTCGACCTCGTGGTCGGCCAGGGCCTGGGCGTAGTAGGTGGGCAGGGCGTGTTGGAGGGCGTCGCCCCGGGCGGCATCACTTCCGAGGCGGGCCTCGAGGACCCGACGAGGCGCCTTGCCGGGGCGGAAGCCGGGCAGCCGGACCTCGCGGGCCAAGCGGCGGAACGCAGCGTCGACCTCGCGCTCGAAGTCGTCGGCCGGGACCTCGACCCGCACCTTGACCTTGTTGCCCTCGGCGGGCTCGACGCTCGACTGCATGAGGGCGCCACTGTACCGGCGCGCTGCGACAGGCCCGGCACCCTTGCGCCCGGCCCGCACCGGTCGGCGTCGCCCCGACGCGGGAGGGCCGTTCTGAGACGCCACGAGGACAGACGTGGCCGCCTCCCGTCTCAGAACGGTCAGCCGGTACCGTTCGGCGCGGCCCCTCGCCCTCCGATCCTGATGCTGTCCAGCCTCTCCCCCGCCACCGGTCCCCTGCTGGCCGCCTGCCTCCTGCTCCTGTCCGCCGGGGTGATCAAGCTGCGGCGCCCGGCGTCGACCGGCCTGGTCCTGGCCCGGGCCGGGCTCCCCGGATCGGATCCGATCGTCCGGGCGATCGGTGCGATCGAGGTGGTGGGTGCCGTCGCCGGGGCCCTGCTCGCCGGGCTGTGGGCCCTGCCGGCGACCGCCCTGTACCTCGGCTTCGCGGCCTTCACCGCCCGCCAGGTCAGCTTCGCCGCCCGGCAGGGCACCACCGCCGACTGTGGGTGCTTCGGATCGCACTCTGCTCCGGTCGACCTCAGCCACGTGGCGGTGAACCTGGCCCTGACCGGAGCCTGTGCCTGGGCGGCGACGGCATCCGGCGCCGGGCTGGTCGACGCGATCGGGGCCGGGCCCGGCACCACGGCGGTGACCGCAGCCATAGCCGCGGTCGCCGCAGCCGGACTTCGCGCCCTGCTGACCGACCTCCCCGCCCTGCACGCAGCCCGGCGTAGCGCAGCGGTCGCATGACCGCGATCGTCGTGATCCTCGGCGTGGTCGTGGCCGTGTTGACCCTCCTGGTCATCGGACTGCTGCGCAGCCACGCCGACATCCTCCGGCGCCTGCACGACCTCGATGGCGGTGACGGCGTCGCCGAGGCCCCGGGTCCGCCGTCGAGCTCGGCCGCTGCCGCCGGGAGCCAAGGGATCACCCGTGACCAGGTCCGGACGTTTCCCGGAGTGCAATCGCCGCCCGAGCGCGAGGGCTTCACCGACGGTCGCGACCTCTCCGGGGTCGGGGTCGACGATGACGCCCTCACCGTGCGGGTCACCGGCGTCGAGCACCGGACGCTGGTGGCGTTCCTGTCGGGCACGTGCCTCACCTGCCAGCGCTTCTGGGACGCCTTCCAGAAGCCGGCCAAGCTGGGCCTGCCGCGCGACGTCCGTCCGGTCATCGTGACCAAGGGGCCCGATCAGGAGAGCGTGGCCAAGATCGCCGGCCTGGCCCCGTCCAAAGTGCCCGTCGTGATGGCCAACGACGCCTGGACGGCCTACGACGTACCAGGGTCGCCCTACTTCGTGCTCGTCGACGGGCGCACCGGCCGGGTCCAGGGCGAGGGCACGGGCATCGACTGGCCACAGGTGAAGGGCCTGCTCACCCAGGTCACCGACGACGACGTCTACGCCGCCGAGCTGGAGGATCGGAGGGTCCCCAAGCACCGGGCCGATGATGAGCGGGAGCGTCGCGTCGACGACGAGCTGCTGGCCGCTGGCATCACCCCCGGCGATGCGAGCCTCTACGGCGACCCCGTCCCCGGCGAAGACCGCCCCGACGAGAGCCGCGACCGAACCTGAGCGACGTCGCGATCGGAGCTGGAGCCGTTCGGCGGGGCCATGGACGTCCGTTCGGTACGCGAGTCCACCATCTGGCACCGCAGCAGGCGCACTGGCGGACCTACGGTGCCGAGAACGAGCTCGCTTCCCGCACTCTCGGTGGCGGGCGTCTACGATTCCGACGGGCCCGAGGCGGAGAGGACGCGGCATGGAGATCGAGGCGCACGGCATCCGGGCCGAGCTCCCGCGTGGCTGGGAGGGCCGCATCACCCGGCGGCGCGCCGGGGCCACGTCCGGGCCTCGCCGGGGCACCGAGCGCGTCGAGTCCGAGGACACCGGACCGGTGCTGCACATGGCCAACTTCGCCCTGCCCGAGGATCGCGGCGACTTCGGAAGCGGTGCCGTCGACGTCATGGGCACCGGTCACCTGCTCGTGGTCGTCGTCGAGTACGGGGCCGACAGCGTCGCCACGGCGCTGTTCCCGGTGGTCGACCGTGTGCCTCGCCTCACGACGCGGATGTTCAGCCCCCAGGCCCTGCAGCGCGTGCAGCGTGGCCAGGCCGGGGCCCAGCGCTTCTTCACCCTGAACGACCGGGCCTTCTGCCTCTACTCGGTCGTCGGTGACCAGCGCGACGCTTCTCGGCTCGCCCGCACCGCCAACGACGTGACGGCCCAGATCCAGGTGGCCGCCCGATGATCGCCCTCAAGCCACGAGCCCTCCTCCGCCGCGGTGCACCGCACGGCGTCAGCTCGGCCGAGAGCGCTGCCCCGGCGGCGGGTCCGACGTCGGCCCCGACGGCCACCATCGCCGAACGGGTGGTGGCCCGGACCGCCGGCCTGCTCTCCGGGGGCCACAGCCGCCGACGGTTCCTGGCTCGCACCGCGGTAGTGGGCTCGGCTCTCGCCGTCAACCCGGTGTCGTTCCTCCTCAAGCCGGGCACGGCCTACGGGGCGGTGTGCGGCACCTGCGGTGACGGCTGGACGGCGTTCTGCTGCACGGTCAACGGGGGGAAGAACTCCTGCCCGCCGGGCAGCTTCGTGGCCGGGTGGTGGAAGGCGGACAACGCGGCCTACTGCTGCGGTGGCCCCCGCTACATCGTCGACTGCAACGCCACCTGCCCCACCCAGTGCGCCTGTCGCTGCTCGGGCGCATCCTGCGACGGGCGGCGGGTCTGCTGCAACCAGTTCCGCTACGGCCAGTGCAACCAGCAGATCTCCTGCTACGGGCCGGTGGTGTGCCGGGTTGCAATCTGCATCACCCCGTGGACCTACAGCTCGGCGTGTTCGACGCGGACCCTCACCGACAACGCCACCTCCCAACACGGTGCCAACTGCCTCTCCGACGAGTGCGACTCGTCCATCACCCGCCGCTACTACGCGCTGGGCGGGCCCGACAGCACCCTCGGCATCCGCACCACTGTCGAGCGATCGACCCCCGAGGGACGGGGCCGCTACGCGGTTTACCAGGGTGGCCGCCTCTATTGGAGCAGCCCCACCGCAGCCCGGGTCATTGGCGGCTCGATCTACAGCGCCTGGGCCGCGGCCCAGGCCACCAGCGGTGTGTTCGGGTTCCCCAGCACCGACGTCCTCACATCGGGCGACGGGAGGGCCCGCTACTCGAAGTTCGAGGGCGGCACCATCTACAGCTGGTCGCCGGGAACCTTCCAGGTCCCCAACCCATACAACCTGGTCCACGCCAAGGTGGGCGGGGCCATCCGGAACAGCGCCCTCGGCCTTCCCACCTCGCCGATCCGTCGCAGTGGCGACGGGCGCAGCCTCTACCTCAACTTCGAGCGTGGTCGCATCTACCGTCGCGGCTCGCTGTGCGTCGAGATACACGGCGCCATCTTCTTCAAGCACGAGTCGATGAGCGGCGTGCACGGGGTGCTCGGCCACGTGGCGTCCGACGTGCTGGTGCTGGCCGACGGGCGCGGCCGGGGCACCATCTTCGAGCACGGCGGCGTCATCTACTACACCGGCACCACCGGGGCCCACGCCCTCTACGGGGCGGTGCTCAAGGGCTACCTCGACTACGGCGGGTGGCAGACCGATGCCGGTTACCCGACCACCGATCGCCTGGCCGTCGGCGACGGCCGTGGCTACACGGCCACCTTCGAGGGCGGGAAGTCCTTCGCCACCTCGACCACGGGTGGTCACTTCGTGCCCCGACGCATCCTGACCCAGTACGAGGCCCAGGGTGGGCCTGGCGGCTCGCTCCGCTATCCGGTGGCCATGGTCGAGAGACTCGCCGGCGGCGTGCTGCGCCAGCGCTTCGAGGGCGGCACGCTCACGGTCTGATCCGGCCGATGGCGCACCGGATCGTGATCTCGGACTCCGCCGCTGCTCGGAGCCGAGCACGCGGCAGACTGGCACCATGAGCAACCCGCTGCTTCGAGAGGACAAGTTCTCGGCCCCGGACCGGCCTCCCACCGCCTGGCCCAGCGCCGAGCGACCCGGATGGGGGGCCCCTGGCGCCCCGACCGGCCCGCCGGTGCCCCCTGCTCCGGACAACCGGCCCGGCACGGCCTGGCCCCCCGGCGGGCCGTCGTCAGAGCCGACGTTGCGTCGCGGTGGCGTGGCCTCGGCCACCGCCGTGCTGTTGACCATCATCTGCGTCACCGGCGCGGTGGGGTGGGCCGCGGTCACCACCACCCCGGAGGTGCGCGACGAGCTCGGCCGCGTCGTCCAGCAGCCGACGGTCGACATCCCCGTCTGGATCTGGGGGGCGCTCATCGCCGGCCTGGCCCTGGCCCTGGTGAGCTTCTTCAAGCCCCGTCTCGCCCGCGTCACGGCCCCCCTGTACGCCGTCGCCGAGGGCTTCGTGGTCGGCGCCATCTCCCATGCCTACGAGTTCCGGTACGAGGGGATCGTCCTGCAGGCTGTAGGGCTCACCGTGGGCGTGTTCGCCATCATGCTCGTGCTCTACGCCACCGGACGCATCCGGGTGACACCCCGGTTCCGCCTCGGGCTCATCGCCGCGACCGGCGGCGTGATGCTGATCTACATGGCCACCTTCGTGCTGCGCATCTTCGGCGGCGACATCCCCTTCATCCACGATGCCGGACCCATCGGCATCGGCTTCAGCCTGGTCGTGGTCGTCATCGCCGCGCTCAACCTGACCCTCGACTTCGACTTCATCGACCGGGCCGAGCGGGCGGGAGCGCCGCGGTCGATGGAGTGGTTCGCGGCCCTCGGCCTCGTCGTCACCCTCGTCTGGCTCTACCTCGAGCTCCTGCGCCTGCTGTCGAAGCTCCGCAGCCGCTGAGCCCGTCGTTCGGTCACCGACTGGTTTCCGGCGTCGAGATCGCATCGGTAGCGTGCTCCGGCCCGCTGGGCATTCGCACCGACACGTGAAGGAGCACCCGTTCCATGGCTGACCTCGGTTACGACGGCAAGGTCGCGATCATCACCGGCGCCGGCGGAGGACTCGGTCGGTCCCACGCCCTCGAGCTGGCGGCGCGGGGCGCCCTCGTCGTCGTCAACGACCTGGGCGGATCGGTCGACGGCCAGGGCGGCTCCCACACCGCCGCCCAGCAGGTCGTCGACGAGATCAAGGCGGTCGGGGGCGAGGCTGTCGCGAACTACGACAGCGTGGCCACCCCCGAGGGCGGCAAGGCCATCGTCAAGACCGCGCTGGACACCTTCGAGCGGGTCGACATCGTCATCAACAACGCCGGCATCCTGCGCGACGGGGCGTTCAAGAACATGGACGCCGAGAAGCTGGAACCGGTGATCGACGTCCATCTGAAGGGTGCCTTCTACGTCACCCAGGCGGCCTGGCAGCCCATGCGCGACCAGTCCTACGGCCGCATCGTGAACACCTCGTCGGCGGCGGGGATCTTCGGCAACTTCGGCCAGACGAACTACGGCGCGGCCAAGGCCGGGCTCATCGGGCTCACCCGGGTCCTCGCCGTCGAGGGCGCCAAGGACAACATCAAGGCCAACGCCATCGCCCCCGTCGCCCGATCCCGCATGACCGAGGATCTGCTCGGACCGCTCGCCGACAAGCTGGGGCCGGAGCTCATCACCCCGGTCGTGGCTTGGCTGGCCCACGAGGACGTGCCGGTGACAGGCGAGGTCTACAGCTGCGGCGGAGGCCACGTAGCCCGCATCTTCACCGGCGTCACATTGGGGTGGACCAACACCGAGTCGTTGACCGTCGAGGACATCCGCGACCACTTCGACGAGATCCGCGACGAGAGCGGGTACCTGGTGCCGGCCAACCTGACCGAGGAGCTGCAGGTCACGCTCAAGGCCCTCGGCGGCTGACGGGCCCCGACGGCGAGCCGCCGCTCAGTGAAGGGCTCGACTAGTCAGGCGTCCCGCCGGGCCCGTTCCGCCACCCGCCACGCCACCCACACCATCGGCACCTGGAAGGGTAGGCGGACCCACGCGGCGACGGCGCCGGCGGACCGAGGAGGGAACCCGGCGTCGA
>Ga0136640_10000225_pt1 | contig 20890 bp, 23 predicted proteins | sample AntDrymUQ8642106_2_FD_105498 | JGI IMG/M metagenome (GOLD analysis project Ga0136640, IMG submission 105498) | Polar desert sand microbial communities from Dry Valleys, Antarctica - metaG UQ864 (21.06) | ecosystem: Environmental > Terrestrial > Soil > Desert | place: Antarctica: Dry Valley...
CCTTCTCCGGCGTCCGCGCGGGCTGTTGCGGCGCCGGCTCGGCTGGCGCGACCTCGGGCCGGCGGATCGGCTCGACGATGATCCGGCGTGCAGGTTCGGTGGATCCGGCGCGCATGCTGAGGACTCCTCGCTCGACTGACAGGGGCTTGCATTCTGCCGCAGACCGCAAGTGCCCTTGGACGAAGGGCTCGCGGGACGTCGCGGTCGGCCCGCCTCAGCGCCGGCCGGAACCACACGTCCGTGCCGCGATCATGAACAATCGCGCCATGGCGATGACGCTCGACATCCCCGGCCTGCGCCTCGTCGAGCACGAGTTCTCGGTGGCGCTGGATCACGCGCGCCCCGGCGGCGAGCAGATCACGATCTTCGCGCGCGAGGTCGCCGCGCTCGACGGCCTCGACCGGCCGCTGCTGGTGTTCCTGCAGGGAGGCCCGGGGTTCGAGGCGGCGCGCCCGACGCGCAACCCCAGCGCCCCCGCCTGGCTGGACCGCGCGCTGCAGGACTTCCGCGTGCTCATGCTCGACCAGCGCGGCACCGGCCGCTCGACGCCGGTCGGAACGCTGGACGGCCTCACGCCACAGGAGCAGGCCGACCGCCTGACGCACTTCCGCGCCGACTCGATCGTCCGCGACGCGGAGTCGATCCGCCGCGAGCTCGGCGTCGAGCGCTGGAGCGTGCTGGGACAGAGCTTCGGCGGGCTGTGCGTCGTGAGCTACCTGTCGCTCGCCCCCGATGGGCTGCGGGAGGCGTTCGTCACCGGCGGCCTGCCGCCGCTCGGCGAGCGCATCGACGACGTCTACGCGGCGACCTACGCACGCACCCTGGAGGCCTGCCGCCGCCTCTACGAGCGCTACCCCGGCGACCGCGCGCGCGTGCTGGCCCTGCACGCGCGCCTCGAGACCGACGACCTGCGCCTGCCCTGCGGCGACCGCCTGACCCCGCGCCGGCTGCGCCAGCTCGGCGGGCGCCTGGGCATGAGCGCGAGCTGCGAGCAGCTGCACTACGTGCTCGAGCTCGCCGCGGACTCGCCGGCGTTCCTGCACGACGTCGACGCCGCGCTGCAGTTCGCCCGCAACCCGCTCTACGCGATCCTCCACGAGGCCTGCTGGGCCGACGGCGGTGCGACGCGCTGGTCCGCCCAGCGGATGCTGCCCGCCGCGTACGACACGGCGCCGGAGCTCTTCACGGGCGAGCACGTGTACCCGTGGATGTTCGACGAGTACGGCGCGCTCGCACCGCTGCGCGAGGTGGCGAACCTGCTCGCCGAGCGCGAGTGGCCGCGGCTGTACGACCCGCACCAGCTGGCGCACAACGAGGTGCCGGTCGCCGCCCTGATCTATGCCGAGGACATGTACGTCGAGCGTTCGTTCTCCGAGCAGACCGCGGCGCAGATCCGCGGGCTGCGCCCGTGGCTGACCAACGAGCTCAACCACGACGGGCTGCGGATCGACGGCGAGCGCGTGCTGGGACGGCTGATCGACATGGCGCGGGGCCGGATCTGATGGCCGGCGCGCGCGCTGCTCGAGCTCGGCCCGCGGGCCGTCCTGCTCACGCGCGGGGCCGACGGAGCGACGGTCCTGACACGCGACGGCGACACGCCCGTGGCGGCGGTCCCCGTCGTCGTCGTCGACACGATCGGCGCGGGCGACGCGTTCAGCGGAGGCTTTCTCGCGTGGTGGAGCTCGCACGCCCTCGGGCGCGAGGACCTCGCCCGCCACGAGCTCGTCGTCGAGGCGGCGCGCTTCGCGGCGGTCGTGGCCGCGCGCACCGTGGCGCGCGCGGGCCCGTCACCGCCCGTGCTGGCGGCGGATGCGCCCGCGCTGCTCGGCGTGCGCAGCCTGTAATCATCGGCGCCGCGCCTGCGCCAGGCGCTCCAGCAGTTCCAGCTGGCCCTTGACGACCTTCGTCCTCGCCGTCGGCAGATCGAACCATGCGACGCGATCGATCTCCGGGAACCGTGCGCGCCGGCCGGAGCGCGGAGGCCACTGCATCTCGAACGTCCCGGGCACGAGCTGCGCCGGATCGAAGTCGCCCGCGACCGCGAACGCCACGACGCGCTTGCCCGCCCGCTGGCGGACCTCGCCGAGCTCGAGCACCGGGCCGCCGGGCGGTGCATGGCCGAGCTCCTCTGCGAACTCGCGCCGCGCTCCCGCCAGCGCATCCTCGCCGTCGCCGAGCTCGCCCTTGGGAATCGACCAGGCGCCCTCGTCCCTGCGTGCCCAGTACGGCCCGCCCATGTGGCCGAGCAGGAACTCGAGCCTCCCGTCGCGCTCGCGAAACAGGATCAGTCCTGCCGACGTCGTGGTCAAGGGCCAGCGGGTCAGTACCCGCCGCGCCAGGTGCCGCTCGTGCTCTTGGGCGGCAGTACGTCCCACCCGTCCATCACGTGCCCGATGACGCCGTTCTCGGCGAACGCGGTGCGCGCCGTGCCGCTGTGGGTGAACGTGATCTCCTCCATCCCCGACTGCGCGACGTCGACGCCGTAGACGTGGTCGACCTCGATCTCGGCCTCCTTGAGCATGCGATGTGCGCGGTCCTTGTCGGATCCGGGCTCATAACGTCCGGGGAGCTTGACGGGCATGCGGCGCATCCTTTCTCTGGGCCACCAGCGCCGTGCGCGACCTTACCGCCAGCCACGTGACAGCGCCAACTGTCAACGGGGCTCGTGGACGGCCCACTACGTCAGGTCGCGGCGGCGCAGCAGCACGGCGCCCGCGGCGAACGACAGCGCCACCCAGCCGATCATCACGAGCGCCGCGATCCCCGGCTCGAGGAAGTTCGCCGGGCCGCCGTCGAAGCTCACGTCGATGACGCCGCTCGGCGCGCCGTTGAAGGGCGAGAACTTCGCGACGTCGGGCGCGAGGCCGAACAGCGTGAACTCGACGACGAAGGAGTAGACGAGCAGCCCGACGATCGCGGTGACCTGGTTGCGGACGATCGCGCCGATGCAGACGCCGAGCGCGCCGAGGTACGCGGCGACCACGAGGTTGCGCCACAGCACGTCGACGAGCGTGGAAGCGTCGAGCGTGAACTGGTCGCGGGCGTTGAGGATGATCGTTCCGACGAGGAACAACAGGACCGTGACGACGAACGAGACGACGACGCCGGCGACCGCGTACGACAGCGCCTTGGCGATCATCAGCCTCAGGCGGTCGGGCGCCGCGAGGACCGTGCTCGTGATCGTGCGATGCCGCCATTCGCCCGCCATGCCCATCGCGCCGAGCAGCAGGATGAACAGGCCGGTGAAGTCGCCTGCCATCACGGCCCGCGCCTCGCCCTCGGTGCGGTAGACGCCCAGCGTCGTGGCGAGCACGAGCACCAGCAGCGAGATCGCCAGCGCGGAGCCGATCAGCGCGGCGAACGTCCGCGTCGTGCGCAGCTTCAGCAGCTCGGCGCGCAGCAGGGCGCTCATGTCCGGCGATCCGCCGTGAGGGCCAGGAACGCCTGCTCGAGCGAGCGTGCCCGCGGCGCGAGGCCGAGCACCGTCAGCTGCGCTCTGCCGGCGATCGCGCCGACCTGGCCCGGCGTCATCCCGATCACGAGCAGGATGTCGCCATCGCGCTGCACGGTCGCGCCGGCGTCCGCGAGCGCGGCTGCGAGCGCGTCGGGATCCTCGGCCGTGACCTCGGTCGCGGGGCCGTCGTCGCCGCCGAGCACGCGCTCGAGCGTGCCCTGCGCGCGCAGCTCGCCGTTGGCGATGACGATCACGTCATCGACGGACTGGGCGACTTCGGCCAGCAGGTGGCTGGAGATCAGCACCGCGCGGCCCCGGGCGGCCTGCTCGCGCACCATCCCGCGCATCCAGGCGATGCCGGGCGGGTCGAGGCCGTTCGTCGGTTCGTCGAGCAGCAGCACCTCGGGATCGCCGAGCAGCGCCGCGGCGATGCCCAGGCGCTGCTTCATGCCCATCGAGTAGCCCTTGACGCGGCGGTCGGCGGCCTCGGTGAGGCCGACGTCGTGCAGCACCGCATCGACGCGGTCCGGCGGATGCTGCCCCGTCGTTGCCAGCACGCGCAGGTGGTTGCGGGCGCTGCGGCCGGGATGGAAGGAGGCGTCCTCGAGCACGGCCCCGACGGAGGCGCTCGGATGCTCGAGCTGCTCGTAGCGCTTGCCGCCGAACGTCGCGGTCCCGCTCGTCGGGTGGATCAGCCCGAGCAGCGCGCGCAGCGTCGTGCTCTTGCCGGCGCCGTTGGGACCGAGGAACCCGGTCACGCGGCCCGCCTCGACGTCGAAGCTCAGGTGCTTGACGGCCTCGACCTTGCCGAAGCGCTTGGAGAGGTCGCGGACCTCGACGGTTGCCATCGGCGCGCATCATGGCGCATCGCCGTCGCGACTTCTTCTCGAGTGTGACGACGTTCACAGGATGGTTCACACGTGCGGCCGGCGGCCGTGGCGTCAACTCACGTTGCGACGAGCGCGCGCTCCAGCGGCGTGCGAAAGCGCGGCGTGACGCGAACGGCGCCGATCCAGTCGCCGAGGCGCCGTGCCTCGGCGGTGATCGCGTGGGACGCCGCGGAGCCGACGTCCTCGAGCAGCGCGACGACGATCTCGCCATCCGGGCGCTGCGCCCAGCCGCCCACGATCCGCCCCTCCCACCAGACCGTCGGGCCGATGTTGCCACTGCTCCCCCGCGAGCGCGGCCACGTCGCTGCCATGCTCCTGCGGGGCCAGCCGGTGGCGCAGCGCGAGGCGCGCACGACGCTCGCCGTCGTCGATCGCCCTCACGACGCCGGGCGAGAAGGACGCTCAGCCAAACTCGATGACGCTGCGGATGCCGTCCTGCGCGTGCATGAGGTCGAAGCCCTTGTTGACCTCGTCGAGCGTGATGCGGTGCGAGAGGAAGGCGTCGACATCGATGTCGCCGTCGAGGTAGCGCTGGACGAGCAGCGGCACCTGGTCGCGGCCCTTGACGCCGCCGAAGGAGGAGCCGCACACGCGGCGCCCCGTGATCAGCAGCCGCGGGATGACGTCGAGGGTCTCCCCCTTGCCGGCGACGCCGCACATCGTCGCCAGGCCCCAGCCCATGCGCGCCGACTCGACCGCCTGGCGCATGACGGCGACGATCCCCGTCGCCTCGAAGGTGTAGTCCGCGCCGAATCCGGCAGTCATCTCGAGGATCGCCTCGACGGTGTCCGCCCCGCCCAGCAGGAGGTCGGTCGCGCCCTGGTGGCGGGCCATCTGCAGGCGCTCCTCGGAGAGATCCACGCAGACGATCCGCTCCGCGCCCTGCAGGCGGGCGCCGGCGACGGCGCCGAGGCCGACCATGCCGGCGCCGAAGACGACGCACGTCGAGCCCGCCTGCACCTTCGCGGTGTACATCGCCGCGCCGAGGCCCGTCGAGAGGCCGCAGGCGAACAGGCAGGCGCGGTCCAGCGGGGCCTCCGGCGACACCTTCGCCAGCGCGATCTGCGGCATCACCGTGTACTGCGCGAACGTCGACGTGCCCATGAAGTGGCGAATCGGCTCGCCGCCGCCGGGGCGCGACAGCCGCGTGGTGCCGTCGGGCAGGTGGCCCTTGCCCTGCTGCTCGCGGATCGCCAGGCAGATGTTCGTCCTCGGGCTGAGGCAGTGCGCGCACTCGCGGCACTGCGGCGAGAACAGCGTCACGACGTGATCGCCGATCTGCAGCGAGTCGACGCCCTCGCCCACAGCCTCGACGACGCCGGCGCCCTCGTGGCCGAGCACCGCCGGCGCGTAGCCGGACGGATCGACGCCGGAGGCCGTGTACATGTCGGTATGGCAGACGCCGCACGCCACGAGGCGCACGAGCACCTCGCCGGCACGCGGCTCGGCGAGCTCGAGCTCCTGCACGACGAGCGGCTGGCGGAACTCCTCGAGCACTGCTGCACGCATCCGCATGGGGCGCAATCTAGCCGAGTCGGCCGTGCGGGCCGAGGGGGCCTCAGCCGATCGAGCCGGCGGGCGCGACGACGATCGAGACGTGGCGCTGGCCGCCGGGCAGCGGGCGCCGCCACGGGCCGTCGCCGGCGAGATCCTCGCTGCGATCGAGCAACAGCAGCGCCAGGCAGCGGGCGTCCTCGAGCGCCTGCGGAGGCGAGCGGTAGCGCCGCGCGGGACGGCCCGTCAGCGGGCCGCTGACGCGATCGTCGACGGTGACGACGTACAGCGGCCCGAGCGTCAGCTCGAGCTGCTCGCCGCCGGCGTGCTCGTCTTCGGCGCTGGCCATCGGTCAACGCTATCGGGACAGAGAACTCATGCGCTTGGCTTATCAGTGTCCTGAACTCTATGTCTTGGACTTCTGGAACCCGAGCCGCGACCCTTGAACTGTTCCTCCCTCGCTGTCGCGCCCCGCCGGAGTCCGCAACCGATCCGGTGGGGCCGCGCGGCAGCCGTGGTCATCCGGCCACATCAGAAAGAGAGGCCCAGCCTTGCCCTATCTCGTTCAAGCAGCAGACGGAACGATCCTTGAAGATGCCGGCAGCACGTACTGCCGCGCCGAGACATCCGCGCGGCTGTACACGTCCGCCAAGCGGGTCGAGACACGCGTCATCGAATGGTGCGACACAGACCACGGGCGCAAGTCCCGCGAACTGTGGTGCTCTTCCGACTACCCGGCCAGCGTGAGGTTCCCCGTAGCGCCAGGGGCGACGGCCCAGCCCTAGGAGGTCGCCTGGGCGGGCTCGGGCGCCTTGGCCCCGAGCAGCTTCTCGCGCTGGCGCTCAGGCGAGATCCGCACGACGGTGTGGACGATCTTCAGGCGCTCCATCGTGTCGATGACCGCGGCCGAGATGTCGATCTCCCAGCGCTTGAGGCCCTGCTCGGCCGAGCGCGGGAAGGCATGGTGGTTGTGGTGCCAGGACTCGCCGAAGGTCGGGATCGCGAGCCAGGCGACGTTCGTCGACTTGTCCTCGAGGTCGAAGCGCCGCGTCCCGAAGAAGTGGCACACCGAGTTGATCGACCACGTCGCGTGGTGCAGGAAGAAGATCCGCACGAAGCCGGCCCACAGCAGCGTCCACAGCGCGCCGGTCAGCGAGAAGCCGTGCAAGACGAAGCCGAGCACGAACGGGATCAGCAGGCTGAGCCCGACGAAGGCGAGGAAGTTGCGGCTGATCCAGCGCATCCCCTTGTCGTCGCAGAGGTCGGCCGCGTACTTGCGAAACTCGGCGCTGCCCTGGGTCTTGGTCAGCCAGCCGACGTGCGCGAACCACAGGCCCTTCAGGCCCGAGCCCTGGCCGACGTGCGGGCTGTGCGGGTCGCCCTCCTCGTCGGTGTGGGCATGGTGCTTGCGGTGGTCGGCGACCCAGGCGATCGCGGGACCCTGCACGGCCATCGAGCCGGCGATGGCCCAGAAGTACTCGACCGGCTTGCTGGCCTGAAAGGCCTTGTGCGTGAGCATCCGGTGGTAGCCGACCGTGATCCCCAGGCCGGTCACGCAGTACATGACGACCATGATCGAGACCTCGATCCAGCCGATGCCACGATTCCACAGCAAGACGATCGCGAGCAGGAGGGCAAGGAACGGGACGACGACCGCGCCGAGGTTGGCGTAACGCTGAAGAGTTGACATGTCTTTGAGCCTAGAGACTGACGTCCGGGCTTTCTTGTCGGATCGCACCCGTAGCCCGGCGTCGAATCTGTAGATTCGTGAGCAATGGAGGACATCTCACCCGAGATTGCCGGCATCCTGCGCCCGGTGCTGCCCGATCTGTCGGCGGAGCTGATCCGCGAGATCGGCGCGCAGGTGCCGGACTACTCGCGGCCGCTGGAGGGTCCGTTCGGCGTCACGCTGCGCTACGGCGTCGAGCGCGCGCTGCGCCGCTTCGTCGACACGATCGAGCACCCCGAGGGCGTCAGCGAGCGCGACCGGCGCACGTACATCGAGCTCGGTCGCGGCGAGATGCGCCAGGGCCGCACCCTCAACGCGCTGCTCGCCGCCTACCGCGTCGGCGCGCAAGTGGCATGGCGGCGCTTCGTCGAGGCCGGCGTGCGCGCCGACCTCGAGCCCGCGGTCCTGTATCGCGTCGGCGAGGCGATCTTCGCCTATATCGACGAGATCTCCGGCGAGTCGATCGAGGGCTACGCGGCCGAGCAGTCCGCGCTGGCCGGCGAGGACCAGCATCGCCGCGCGCAGCTCGTGCGCCTGCTCGCCAGCGATCCTCCCGCCTCGCCCGAGCTGCTGCGCACGGCCGCCGAGCGCGCCTCGTGGACGCCGCCGGCGCGCATCGCAGCGCTGATCGTCGAGGGCGTCGCCGCCGAGCGGCTCGCCGGCAGGCTCGGAGTGGGCGCGGTCGCCGCGGCGATCGAACCCGCCGAGGGCGCGGTCGCCGAGGATGGCGCGACGCCCGCCCGCCACGTGCTCGCCTTCGTCTCAGACCCCGACGGGCCCGGCCGGCGGGCGCTGATCGAGCAGGCCGTCGGCGCGCGGCGCGCGGCGCTCGGTCCGACGGTTGCGATCGGCGCGGGCGCGCGCAGCGCAGACCGTGCCCGGCGCGCGCTCGACCTGCACGAGCTCTGGGCGCTGCGAGGCGAGGGGCTGATCGTCGTGGAGGAGCAGGCGACGGCGCTGCTGCTGCACGCCGACCTGGCGCTGGCGCAGGAGCTGGCGGCCTCGCGGCTGGCCCCGCTGCAGGCGCTGCGTCCCGCGGCGCGCGAGCGGCTCGTCGCGACGCTGCGCGAGTGGCTCGATCATCAGGGCCGCATCGACGACACCGCGCGCGCGCTCGACGTCCACCCGCAGACCGTCCGCTACCGGCTCGCGCAGCTGCGCGAGACCTTCGGCCCGGCGCTGGACGATCCCGGCGGGCGCTTCGATCTCGCGGTCGCGCTGCGCGTGCGCACGGACGAGTGAGCCGCCCGCGGTCAGCTCACCGGCGACCGCCCGCGGACGCGAGCTCGCCGGCCACTCAGCGCTCGCCGGCCACCTGGAAGGACGCCATCTCGCCGCGCATCCGTGCCGCCAGGTAGCCCGTGAACAGCGTGTAGGAGTGCACGACCCCGCGGCGCGTCGCGATCTGTGCGAGCACGTCCGCCGGCAGCGCCACGTCCAGGCGGTACCTGCCGGCGTTGATGCGCGCCGAGAACGACAGCGTGCGCGTGTTCTGGCCGGCGGGCTCGTAGAGCACCTGCAGGCGCACGTTGCCGCGCGCGCGCGACGAGATGCGCCCGCTTGCCTTCAGCCTGCCGCCGGCGATCGTCGGCCGGTCTGCGACGAGGCTCGCGGGGCGCGACGCCGCCCGCAGCCGCACCTCCTGCGGCTGGGTGTCGGCGTCGCCGGGATAGGCGAGCGTCAGGATCCCCGTGCCCAGCCGCGCCTGGCTGGACGGGATCCGCCGGTTGATGCGCACGCGCGAGTTGGCGGAGTCGACGCCGGCGGTGAAGCGCTCCGTGCGCCCGGCCGCCTGGAACCTCACGCGGACGGTGCCAGAGGCGCGGCTGGTGATCGGCGCGAGGACGTCCAGCCGGCGCGACGAGCTCACGACGCGTGCCCGCGCGACCTCCAGCTTGGCAGCAAACGGCGGTGGCAGGGGCGTCGCCACGGTACGCGTCTCGGTCGCCTCGCCGCAGGCCCCGCTGCGGGGCAGGTTGTTCGCGTCGCCGTCATACGTGGCGATCCAGCGATAGACGCCGGTCGCCGTGGGCGTGTAGGCGTCGGACGTCGCCGTCGCCGTCGTGCCGGCGAACGTCGCGGGCTTGACGCTGACGAAGACCGGGGGCCCCGCGCACGTCGGGGCCGAGGGCGGGTAGAGGCGGAAGGTCACCGTCGCGCCGGCAACCGGGTTGACCAGCCCCGAGACCGTCGCCTGATCGGTCAGCCGGCCGCCGAGCAGGATGTCGCCCGAGGCGCTGGTCGCGACCGACGGCGGTCCCGCGCGTCCGACGGTCGTGCCGGAGGTCGAGGACTGCGCGTCGCCGACGGGGCTTGCGGGGCCGCACGGCTGCAGGCACTGGCGATGAGCGGTCGTCGATGCGGTCTGGATGCCGGGGGTCGCCGGCTCCAGATCGCTGCTCGGGGTCCTCAGCACGTCGTACGTGAAGCTGATCGAGCACGTCGACGCGTTCGTCGGCAGGACCACGTGCGCGCCTCCCTGCGGCGTGAAGGCCACCGTGCCGAAGGCATCCGGGAGCACGGTGGTGTCGAAGACCATGCCCAGGCACGTGCCGGCCGCACCGGTCGCCTGCGGCGAGACCCTGAACACGCCGGGATCGGCGCCCGTCGCCACGCATACGCCGCCCACGAGCTGGCTGCACGACGGGACGAGCACGATGCCCGACGACCCGGCGCAGGCTCCGGCGTCGCCGAAGTTGCAGACCTGGTTGACGTCCGCGATGTCGTTGTCGGGCGGCGTGTTGGCCCGCGTGATCAGGATCGAGGCGGGAACCGCGGTCTGGCCGACCGTGACGTTGGCGGGCAGCGGCGCAGCCGTGACCGCGACGACCGCGGCCTGGGCGACGGCCGGCGCGAACGCCAGCACCACGAGCAGCGCAAGCGCTGCCGCCAGGCCACGCCATGCCGATCCGCCAATCAAGCCTGCCATCGTCGCCCCCTCGGTTTGGGCCCGTCAGCTCCGCAGCGCCTGACCATACGCGCGTCCTCGCGCCAGATGGGGAAACCTGCGCCGCGTGCTCAGGCGCCCGCGGCCGCGAGCCCGAAGCTCACGCCCGTCAGCTGCTCGGACAGCTCCCACAGCTGCCCGGCGGCCCGCATGTCGCTCGCCGCGGCGCTGCGGCTCGCCGCCGCGGGATGCCCGCGCAGCTCCTTCAGGCCGCCGGGCCCGGTGTAGCTGCCGCCCGGCACGGGCAGCGACGCCGCGTACAGGGTCGGCAGCGCTCCCATCGCGGCGGACTGCGCGATCAGCCGGTTGCCGATGGCCATCGCCAGCCGCTCGACGCGCCTCGTCGTCTGGCCCTGGAGGTTCGTCGCCGCCCAGCCCGGATGCGCGGCGTGAGCGCTCACGCTCGAGCCGGCCGCGTCCAGGCGGCGCTGCAGCTCGAGCGTGAACAGCAGGTTCGCGAGCTTCGAGCGCCCGTAGGCGTGCCAGCGGTCGTAGCCGTGCTCGGAGTTGAGGTCCTCCATGTCGATCCGCGCGCCCAGGTGCGCGAGCGAGGCGACGGTCACGACACGGTCGGCGATCTGCCCGAGCAGCAGGTTCGTCAGCGCGAAGTGACCGAGGTGGTTCGTGCCGATCTGCAGCTCGAAGTCGTCGGCGGTCCGCCGCTCGGGCACCGCCATCACGCCCGCGTTGTTGACGAGGACGTCGATCGGCCCGTCCCAGCCAGCGGCGAACGCGCGCACCGAGGAGAGGTCCGCGAGGTCCAGGCGGCGCACCTCGGTGTCGCCGGGCATCGTCGCGGCCGCGGCCGCGCCCCGAGCCGGGTCGCGAACGGCGAGCACGACGCGCGCACCGGCGCGTGCGAGCTCACGCGCCGTGACGGCGCCGATGCCGCTGTTGGCGCCGGTCACGACGACGGTGCGCCCCGTCATCACGGGCAGGTCGGCGGCGGTCCAGGCAGCTGCTCTCATGCGGGCAACCTAGTCGCCCGGGACCTCGGAGAACCCGTGGGTCCTCAGCCGCGCTTGACGAGCCGCCCGACAGCGGCCATCAGCTCGTCCGTGCGGTCGGCCTGCAGCTGGCCGTCGGCGGGCAGCACGCACGAGCGCGCGTGGCCGTCGAGCAGCCCGAGCGCGACCTTCTCGAGCGCCGCCTGGGCGGCGGAGATCTGCGTCAGGACGTCGATGCAGTAGCGATCGTCCTCGACCATCCGCTCGATGCCGCGCACCTGGCCCGCGATCCGGCGCAGGCGCACGAGCAGCTGCTCCTTGCTGGCGGAGTAGCCGCGTCCGGGTGGTGGCGGTGAGGGCTCGGGGGTGGCCATGGCTGCATCGTACAGTACCCCATAGGGGTATACTTGTGCGTACGCCGCACTTCCCGACGTCAGGAGCACCGAACATGTCCCACGCCGATCGCAACTACACCGTCAACGGCATGACCTGCGGACACTGCAAGAAGTCCGTCGTCGAGCAGGTGCTGCAGGTGCCCGGCGTGCGGGCAGTTGACGTCGACCTCGACAGCGGCCTGCTGACCGTCCGCGGCGACGACTTCGAGGACGTGGCCGTCCACAAGGCCGTCGACGAGGCGGGCTACGCCGTCGCATGAGCTCGGGCGCGCGCGTCGCGGCGTTCGTCGCGCTGCTTGCAGCGATCTTCACGAGCGCCGCGCTCGCGGGCGGTGCGCTGGATCCCGGTGGCAACGATGATCGCGGGCAGGCGGCCGGGCACGGCGGCGCGAGCGCGCAGCGCGACGGGCAGGCGGGCGAGCACGGCGACGGCCCCGCGGACGGCGCGGATGCGGCCCGCCACGAGCCCGCGGCGAATGCGCCCGCCGGCGTCGCGTCCACGCAGGACGGCCTGCGTCTCGTCGTCGACCGCAGCCGCTTCACCGCCGGCCGCCCCACGACGCTGCGCTTTCGCATCCTCGACGCCGCCAACCGCGCGCTGCGCGACTTCGATGTCGAGCAGGCGCGGCGGATGCACCTCATCGTCGTGCGGCGCGACCTGCGCCGCTTCCAGCACCTGCACCCGAGGCTCGGCTCCGGCGGCGCATGGACTGTGCGCCTGAAGCTCCCCGAGGCGGGCGTCTACCGCGCGTTCGCCGACTTCCGCACGGGCGGCGTGCGGCGCACGCTCGGGATCGACCTCTTCGTGCCCGGGAGCTTCGAGCCGCTCGACGTGCCGGCGCCGGCCGCCACCACGAGCGTCGACGGCTACGACGTCGCGCTCGACGACCACGGCGCCGGGCGGCTGAGCTTCGCCGTGCGCCGCGACGGGCGCGCCGTCGCCGACCTCGATCCCTACCTCGGCTCCCGCGGCCACCTGGTCGTGCTGCGCGAGGGCGACCTTGCCTACGACCACGCCCATCCCGTCGACGGCGGCCAGGACGAGATCGCCTTCGAGACGGGCTCCGAGCCGGGGACCTACCGCCTGTTCCTGCAGTTCCGCCACCGCGGTCGGATCCGCACGGCCGCGTTCACGCGCACGGTCACGCGATGAGCACCGCCGTGCCCGAGCCGCGCGAGCACCTCGACCTGCCGATCATGGGCATGACCTGCGCGTCGTGCGCGACGCGCATCGAGAAGCGCCTGAACCGCCTCGACGGCGTGCAGGCGTCGGTGAACTACGCGACGGAGCAGGCGTCCGTCGCCTTCGCGCCGGACAAGCTGACGGCCGCGGAGGTGGTGTCCGCGATCGAGCAGGCCGGCTACACGGCGTCGCTGCCGTCGCCCGAGCACGGCGCTCCGCGGCTCGCGCGCCGGCCCGGAACCCGGCTGCGGATGCGGCTGATCTTCTCCGCGGCGGCCTCCCTCCCGCTGTTGCTGATGGGCATGATCCCGGCACTGCAGTTCGACTACTGGCAATGGCTGTCGCTGCAGCTCGCGACGCCCGTGCTGGTGTGGGCGGGCTGGCCGTTTCACCGCGCGGCGTGGACGAACCTGCGCCACGGCACCGCCACGATGGACACGCTGATCTCGATCGGCACGATCGCGGCCTGGACGTGGTCGGTGGTGTCGCTGTTCTTCCTCGGCGCGGGCGAGCCGGGCTTGCGCCACGAGCTGAGCCTCGTGCCCGAGCGCGGCGGGCAGACGGGCGACGTCTACTTCGAGATCGTCGGCATCGTGATCACCTTCCTGCTCGCCGGGCGCACGTTCGAGGCACGCGCCAAGCGCCGCGCAGGCGCGGCGCTGCGGGCGCTCGTCGAGCTCGGCGCCAAGCACGCCACGGTGCTCGAGGCCGACGGGACGGAGCGGCTCGTGCCGGTCGCGCAGCTGCGCGCCGGAGACCGCTTCGTCGTGCGGCCGGGCGAGAAGATCGCCACCGACGGCGAAGTGGTCGAGGGCGCGTCCGCCGTCGACCGCTCGCTGCTGACGGGCGAGAGCGTCCCGGTCGAGGTCGCGCCCGGAGACGTGGTGACGGGTGCGACGGTCAACGCCGGCGGGAGGATCGTCGTGCGCGCCACGCACGTCGGCGCCGACACGGCGCTGGCGCAGATCGGCCGCCTCGTGACGCGTGCGCAGAGCGGCAAGGCGCCCGTCCAGCGGCTCGCCGACCGCGTCTCGGCGATCTTCGTGCCGGTCGTGATCGCGATCGCCGTCGCGACGCTCGGCTTCTGGCTCGGCGCGGGCGAGACCGGCGTGGCGCTCGCGGCAGCGGTCGCCGTGCTGATCATCGCCTGCCCGTGCGCGCTCGGCCTCGCGACGCCGACCGCGCTGCTCGTGGGCACCGGGCGCGGCGCCCAGCTCGGCCTGCTGATCAAGGGCCCGGAGGTGCTCGAGTCCACGCGCCTCGTCGACACGATCGTGCTCGACAAGACCGGCACCGTGACGGAGGGCAGGATGTCGCTGCGGCGCGTCGTCGTCGCCGACGGCGTCGACGAGGCGCACGCGCTGGCGCTCGTCGGCGCGCTCGAGAACGCCTCCGAGCACCCGATCGCACGCGCGATCGCAACCGCCGCACGCGAGCGCGGCGGCGAGCTCGCCGGCGTCGGGGCCTTCACCAGCCACGCCGGGCTCGGCGTGCGCGGAACCGTCGCCGGCCACGACGTGACCGCCGGCCGCCCCGCCCTGCTCTCGCAAGCGGAGGCCTCCGAGCTGCCGCCCGAGCTCGAGCAGGCGAGGATCGCCGCCGAGGCGGAGGGCCTGACCGCGATCGTCGGAAGCTGGGACGGCGCCGCGCGCGCGCTGTTCGTCGTCGCCGACCGCATCAAGCCGAGCTCGGCTGAGGCGATCCGGCGGCTGCGCGAGCTCGGGCTGCGACCGGTCCTGCTGACCGGCGACAACGAGACGACGGCCCGCGCCGTGGCGGCGCAGGTCGGCATCGACGAGGTCATCGCAGAGGTGCTGCCGGCCGAGAAGGCCGCCGTCGTGCGCCGCCTGCAGCGCGAAGGACGCGTCGTCGCGGTGGTCGGCGACGGCGTCAACGATGCTCCCGCGCTCGCCCAGGCCGACCTCGGCATGGCGATCGGGACAGGCACCGACGTCGCGATCGAGGCCTCCGACCTGACGCTCGTGTCGGGCGACCTGCGCGCGGCGGCCGACGCGCTGCGCCTGTCGCGCCGCACGTTGCGCACGATCAAGGGCAACCTCTGCTGGGCCTTCGGCTACAACCTCGCCGGGCTGCCGCTGGCGGCGGCCGGGCTGCTGAACCCGATGATCGCCGGGGCGGCGATGGCCCTGTCGAGCATCTTCGTGGTCTCGAACTCGCTGCGCCTGCGCGGCTTTCGCATCCAGCGCGACGCCGCCGGTCCCGCCTCACATGGCGCGTGACATCGGCATACTGCGCCTCGTGCGCCGCGGGCTCCTGCTGTCGTCCGTCCTTGCCGGCGTGGCCGTCGTGGCGATCGTCATCGCGCTCGGGTCCGGCGGCGACGCCGCGAAGGCGCCCGACGCCGCTCGCGCCGCGACGCCGCTCGCGCCGCGGGCGACCGACGATGCGCTGCCCGCGAGCAATCGCCGCGCGCGCGTCGTCGAGCCGGTCGCCGGCGAGTCCGCCGCGACGGCGGCCCTGCCGGTCGAGGAGCCCGACACCAAGGCGCCGACATCCGCTGCATCCTCGACGCCCGTGCCGCGTCTGAAGCGCGACACGGGACCCACGAGCGACGCCGCGATCAGCGAGGCCGACGTGCTGAAGAACGGCGTCGCGCTGCCGCCGATCGAGGCCCCCGCGCCCGTGCGTCAGATCATCGAGGCCGGCAACTCGATCGCTCGCGCCCCGTACCGGTGGGGCGGCGGCCACGGCAAGTGGCAGGACACGGGCTATGACTGCTCGGGGTCGATCTCCTATGCGCTCGCCTCCGCCGGGCTGCTCAACGCGCCGCTGGCCTCCGGGCCGCTGATGAGCTGGGGCAAGCCCGGCAAGGGCAAGTGGGTGACGATCTACTCCAACCCCGGCCACGTCTACATGGTCGTCGCCGGCGTGCGCTTCGACACGTCCGGCGCGCGCTCCACCGGCTCGCGCTGGCAGAAGGCGCTGCGCCCGACGAGTGGGTACGCCATCCGTCACCCCGCGGGCCTGTAGCCCGCCGCCGGATGCAGCCGATAGGGGCATCGTGGCACTAGAATTCCGCCCCATCGTGTCGATTCCCGCGTTCGACATCCAGGTCGTCCAGGACGGCCGGTCGACGCGCATCGCCCCGACCGGCGAGCTCGACATCGCCACGACGCCCGCCCTCGAGCAGGCGATCGCCGAGGCGACCGGCACGCCCGGCACGAAGCTCGTGCTCGACCTGCGGAGCCTGACGTTCATGGACTCGACGGGTCTGCGCACGCTCGCGCAGACCAACGCCCGCGCCGAGGACGACGGCTTCACGCTGTCGATCGTGCGCGGCCCGCGCCAGATCGACCGCGTGCTCGAGATCTCGGGCCTCGGCGCGCTGCTGCCGCTCGTCGAGGCGCCGCCGGGTTAGATCGGCCTCAGCGCGAGAAGCCGCGGAGCTTCGCCTTGAAGACGTTGTAGACCGGGCGCGGGGTGCCGTCCGGATCGACGAGCCCGGCGTCGAACCTGCAACTCGATCCACAGCTTCCGTCGCTGACGGCGCCGAACCAGTTGTAGGAGTAGACGCGGTCGACCCCCTGCCGGCGAAAGCGCGTGGCGTACGTGAACATGTTCCGTATGCGAGCCGCCTGGCGCGCCTCGTCGTAGGGGAAGGAGCGCCCGAAGCCCGCCAGCGCGCCGGTCTCGGTGAACCAGAACTTCGTGCGCTTGTTGTAGCGGCGCACCGACTTGATGATCTTGCTCGTCCCGGTCGAGCGGCTGCGGTTGACGTCGGAGTAGTTGTGGATGCCGACGACCTTCAGGCGCTTGCGCCAGGTCGGCGTGAGGCGCTTGTAGAAGCTCGCGATGTAGCGATCGGAGCCGGCCTGGTCGAGCACGTCGAGCCCGACGACCGTGCACGACGAACAGCGCCTGCGAACCGCCGTGTACATGGCCTTGTAGTAGGCGACGGCGTTGCCGACGCGGTTCCACGTCTCCTGCGTCTTGTGGTTGACCTCGTTCCAGGCGCCGAAGTCCCTGACCCCGAGCCGGCGGAAGTAGGCGACGAGCTTGCCCACGTTGCGACGGTACGCGCTCGCCGACACGATCGGGCCGCGCTTGTCGCGCAGGTCCGTCGAGGAGACGTGCAGCAGCGTCGACACGCCGGCCGCGCGCGCGGCGTTCACGAACGCCGTCGCCTTGGCACGCTCGGCGCTGTCCTGCATGACGTCGGACGGCACGAAGTAGCGCGTGCGCTTGATGTTCAGGTCGCGAAAGGCCGGCGAGGAGAACATCTCTGGGCTCTGGTCGCCGATGCCGACCCTGATTGGGCTCTTCGCAGCAGAGGCCGGCGACGTCGCGAGCAACGTGCCGGCGAGGACGAGGGCGATGGTGCAGAGCAGGTGCTTGAAGGTCACGCGAGGGGGTCCTTTCGGGATCGAGCGCTGCGCATTGAACCCGCGCCGGCGCCCGAAGATGCGCCCGCAGCGTCGCGAGCCCGTCACTGGAGTCTGTCAGCGCCGACCCGCGGCCGGCTCGTCGAGGCGATGGCGCTGTGCCTGGGCGGAGCCGCTGCCGGGGTCGATCTGCACGAGATCCGCTGCCAGCGGCTCGAAGCCGGACGCGTTGCGGTAGACCAGCCGGGCGAGGCCGATGTCGCCTCCGGCCTCGGCGAGCTTGCCCGTTCCGCCGGCGCCGAGCGAGCCCGCGTTCAGCGTCGTAAGCGTCCCGTCATGGCGCAGCTCGGGCTTGTGCGTGTGGCCCCAGACGATCAGCAGCGGCGCGCCGGGCGGATCTGCCCGCAGGGCGTCGACGGCGCTCCGCGCGAGCTTCGGCGAATGGACCATGACGACGTCTGCCCGGCCCTGCAGGCCCTCCAGCCAGGCGGTGAACGCCTCCTGCTCCGCCTCGCTCGGGTTCGCGCCGTGGTCTTTGTAGCGCTCGCGCGCGAGCCGCTTCAGCGGGTCGTCGTAGCCGGCGATCCGCAGCCCGGCGACGCGCGTGACGAGGTCGCCGGTCGAGCCGTCGCCGCGCAGGCGCCCGCCGCGCGTCAGCACGATCGCCCCGGCGCGGGCGAGCTTGCGCTCCTGCACATCTGAGTCGTGGTTGCCGGCGACGAAGACGAGCGTGCTTCCGGCGCGCACGATCCGCAGCACGAGCGCCCGCTCGACCGGCGAGCCGCGATCGGTGAGGTCGCCGGCGAACAGCAGCGGGCCGTCGCGGGCTGCGCGCTCGAGCGCCGGCAACGCGATGACGTTGTTGTGCAGGTCCGAGGCGACGGTCAGCCGCGGCAACAGGGGCTCGAGCGGCGCTCGGCCCGCGGGCGCGTTGACGAGCCGCGCGATGCCGACGAGCTGCTCGTCGATCTCGTCGTCGAGCGTCCGCGCCGACGCGCCAAGCGACTCCAGCGTGCGCAGCGCCGCCGGCACCTCGGGGCCGTTGGCGTAGTACTGCGGGCTGTCGACGTTCGAGCGCGGCGGCAGCCACGTGACGAGCGCGGCCACGATCACGAGCGTCGCGACGAGCGCCACGCCGATCGTCACGCGCAGTGGCGGCCCGGCGCCACCGCGTGCCGCGAGCGCCACGAGCAGTCCGAGCGCGAGCGCGCACAGCGCGGCGACGCCGATCGCCAGGCGCAGGTACGTGGCGAGCGCGCCCGTCGCCTGCTCGCGCACGTTCTGGGCGTCGAGCGTGCCCGCCTCGGCGAGCTTCACGACGGCGTCGCGGTCGATCGAGCGCACGTCGACGTTGACGCGCGCGGGCAGGCGCACGACCGGAAAGCGCACCCCCCAGTCGACGAGCGGCACGTAGAGATCCAGCGCGCCTCGGTGCAACGGGTCGACCGACAGGCGCACGGTCCCGACGTCGAGGTCGCGATCGAGGCGAAACGTCGCAAGGGAGATCGCCGCGCCGGCGAGCGCGGCGAGGATCACGAGCGCGACGACGAGCACGCGGGTCACTGCCAGCAGGCTAGAGCGGTGCGTCCCGCCTCGGCTGCTGCGGAGCCTTGACGGATTTCACACTCGCAGCCGAGCCGATTCTATGCTCGCCCGCTGGCCGGGACGAGCGCGCTGTCGACGAGTACGACGTGCGCCTGCCCCTCCAGAGCCTGCCCCAGACGCAGGTCGTGGACATCACGGCCGCGCCGCACGAGATGCAGGGCGGCGCCGTGCGCGTCACGCTCGTGGCCGTCGAGCCCGGCGAGGACGGCGGGCCGCGCGTGAGCGACGCGTTCGCGGCCGAGGAGATCCGCCTCGTGACCTACGCGGGCGCCGGCGACACCGGCCCGGCGGAAGCAACCTGACGCCGTCGCGCGGCCGGCCGGGTTGCGCAACCTGACTTGTCGCAGGATGCGGAACGGGCGCTGGTCAGTCTGCGCTCGTTCGACCGCAGGATGCGGTGACCAAGGCCCTGCGGCCTTGACTCGGTCGCCCGCTTGCCTGTGACATCCGATGCATGGTCGATGATCGCATCGTGCAGCCGCGGCAGATCTACGCCAGCACGCTCAACCGGCGCGATCGCCGTTGGGCGCGACGTCGCGGGCGTGGCCGGAGCGGGCTGAGCGTCGCGCTCGTGACGGCGGCGGCGCTGCTCGCGGGGCTGTCGGTGCTCGCGGTCGTCCTGCCGGGCGTGGCCTGAGGCCGGACCGGCGGTCGGCCGGGCGCGGCCTGCGCGCGCGACCACGCGGGCGCGGCCGTCAGCCGGCGGGCATGCGCCGGCGCATGCGCTTGACGGTGGGTTGGCCGGGGTGCGGGCCCAGGTCCGTGCATCCGAGCGACGCGTAGAGGCGCACGGCGGCTCGTCGTCCTCGTACACGTGGAGGTCGACGGAGGCGATCCGGCGGGCATCGGCCCTCCGCAGCGCGGCACTCACCAGCTCCCTGCCCAGTCCCGCGCCCCGCAGCGGGCCAGCTGCTCGCCGGTCAGCGGCCACGTCGCGTGCGGACCTGCGAAGCGGCGCAGGTCCGCGGGCGTGGCAAACCACGTCAGCAGCTCGGCGTCGTCGCCTCGGCGAAGGGCGAAGTCGCAGCACGCTCACACCCGCGACATGGGCTCGCCGCCCGGCGCGTCGTGTCCTCTTTCGGGGTCGGGACTCAAGCACGGGCGTCGTCTCGCCGATCGACTGGCAATGGGAACGTCCGTCGTGTCCTCTTGGAGACTCACGCGCCGCCTGCTGCTGCTGATCTGCGCGGCCGGCGCGCTCCTGGCCCTGCCGTCGCCGGCCGCGGCGACGCACCGCGTGGATGTGAACTGCCCGAGCTTTGGAAGCCAGGGTGCCGCTCAAGCTCATCTCGACGCCCATCCCGGCGATCTCGACGGGCTCGACGGCGACAGCGACGGCGTCGCCTGCGAGTCCCTGCCCTGTCCGTGTGGCGGCGCCGGCGCGCCGCAACCGCCGCCGGCCAACGCCACGCCCCCTGCGCCCCTGCCGCCGGCGCAGACGGCCACAGCCCGCGTCGTCCGCGTCGTCGACGGAGACACGCTCAAGGTGCGGCTGACCACGCGCGAGACGGTCACCGTGCGGCTGATCGGCATCGACACGCCCGAGACGCGCAAGCCCGGTACGTCGGTCGAATGCGGCGGCACCGACGCGACGGCACGCATGAAGAAGCTCGCCCTGCGCAACGAAACGGGCCGAGTCGTGACGCTGAGCGGCGATCCCACCCAGCAACGCAGCGACCGGTTCGGACGGCTGCTCGCCTACGTCAACGACGGGGGCATGGACTTCGGCCGCACGATGATCTCGTCGGGCTGGGCGAAGACCCACGTCTTCCGCGGGCGGGAGTTCTCGCGCGTGAGTACCTACCGTGGCGCTCAGGCGACCGCCAGGGCAGCCAAGCGCGGCGTGTGGCGCAAGTGCGCCAGCGACTTCCACCGCGCGCGGTAGCCGCCGCCGAAGCCGAGC
>Ga0136640_10000226_pt1 | contig 20809 bp, 20 predicted proteins | sample AntDrymUQ8642106_2_FD_105498 | JGI IMG/M metagenome (GOLD analysis project Ga0136640, IMG submission 105498) | Polar desert sand microbial communities from Dry Valleys, Antarctica - metaG UQ864 (21.06) | ecosystem: Environmental > Terrestrial > Soil > Desert | place: Antarctica: Dry Valley...
GGCGTGCCAGCCTGGGCGGGTGCCTAACGCCCCATTGCTGCTTCTGCTGGTTGCGGCGGCGCTGCACCTGGGGTTCCAGCTGACAGTCACGGTCCTGGTCTATCCAGCGTTCGCCGAGGTGCCCACGCAGCAATGGCGCGCCCACCACGTCCGGCACTCCCGCCGCATCACGCCGGTGGTGATCGTCGTATATGGGCTGCTCTCGGTCGCTTGCGGTTGGGTGTTGCTGGACCGGCCCGGCGTGCTCACGGTAGCCGCCGTCGGCGCCTGCACGCTGGCCGGAGGTCTGACTGCCACGGTGGCCGCCCCGGCGCAGGCCGACTTGCCGCCGGGCGCGATCGTCGGACCTTGCGTCGGCTGCTGTTGGCTGACCAGCTGCGGCTGGCATCAGCCACCGTGGCGCTGGCCTGCGCTCTCGCCGCGGCCATCAACTCCTAGCCCGTGCAGGCGCAGCCGGCCGGGGTTGGCGCGCAAGTCGAGCGAAGGCCACAACCCGGTGAGGCCATAGGACCCAGCAGCCAGCAGGTGCGCCCCCGGCGGACAGACGGTGACCGGGAGCCGAGCCGACCCGCCGCGCGACAACTCGACGCGCTCAAGGCCCGCTTCGGCAAAGGTGTGCGGCCCGCTGTGCAGGAGGGCGCCGGTGTCTGGATCGGTCAGGCGCACCACAACCAGCCCCAGCTCGCACTCGTCGGCGCGCCAGGTCTCGTCGCCGACGTTGTCGCCGGCCAGGTCAGTCGCAGGTGGCGCCGACGCACCGCCCGGGACGGCCGCACCGGCAGCATCTCCATGCCCAGATGCGCCTCCCAGGAACTGTCCGCGCCATGGCGGTGCAGGTGGAAGAGAACCCAATGGTCCGGCTGCTGTGCCGGAGCGGCCATGATGACGTTGCGATGCTCACCCGCGCCGGGGACCGAGGGTGGTGAGACGGCGTGCTCGTGGACCACGCGCCAACCACGCAGCGGGAGGCGCGGCAGATCCAGTTGTGATCGGAGCGGCTCGCTGACCTGTTCCGGGGCGACCACCGCTCGCCCGGCGTACTCCCTCGGCAGGGGCCCACCGGCTCCGGCCAGCAAGACGCGGGGGAACTCGTACCCCTCGAGTTGCACCAGCTCGTCCACCCGAGCCGCCTACTCGCAGATGACCGTGTCGGCGGGGGTGTAGTCGGTGTGGAAGGTCTCGGTGCGCACCACCTTGGACTTCCCTGGCCGACGGAAGTCGCGGTAGACGTCGATCTCGAACCCGTCGTACCCCTGGAAAGGCTCGCACTCGGGATCGTCGATGCGGCGGGTCTCGGGTGGCTCCGGGTCGTAGCGGTCGGATGCGCGAGCCTCGATGTCCCAGGTCTTGGTGCTGAAGATGGTCGCATGCATCTGACCGGTACCACCCGGTGAGCTCGGGCTGATGTAGCTGCGGATGTAGACCCCGTGCGGGGTGTCGTTGCGGAAGCGCAAGTCCACGGACCCGAAGACGACGGTCGCCTCCCGACCGACCGGGTAGCGGTCGATGTAGAAGCTGTGCGGCTTGTGCTCGACGTCCTCGAGGCCGGCGAAGAACGCCGCGTTGAACAGCGTCGTCGCCACCTGCGACACCCCACCCCCCAAGTCCTCGACCAGAATGCCGTCGCTGATGACCGACCCCTCGACGAACCCGTTCGCCGCGGTCCGCTCACCCACGGTGTCGTTGAGACTGAAGGTCTCCCCCGGTTCGAGCACGGTGCCGTTGATGATCTGTGCGGCCCGGCCGATGTTGGTGTTGCGATAGTCGGCGTGTGGGTAGGAGGTGGTGAAGGTGCTGACCTGACGGCGGATGCCCAGCTTGCGCAACTGCGACTTGGTCACCTCGGCTCGTTGCCTGCTCACCCGCACCCGAGCGGTGCGAGACTTCTTGGACGTGGCGGCGGTAAGCACTGCATCGGCGAGCCGGGGAAGCTCAACCTGGGTGCCGTCTAGGGACGGCCGGATCCGGGGGCGCCCATCAGCGAAGACGAACTGGGCATCTTTGGGCTCACGGGTTGCCGACGACAGAACGTCGCTCAGCCTGCGCGACAACAGCTTGGTGTCGATCCGGGGTTTCAGCCGCTTGTCGACCGCCCGATATGACAGTGCCGGGGCGAACTTCCGGGCACCCACCTGCACTCGGCGCTCGGCGATGGCGAGCGTGATCGGCTCGGAGACCGCACGCTCCGCCCGCGAAAGCGCCGCCTGTCGCTCGGCCTTGCGGACCTCGATCGGCGTGTCTTGTACCGGCAGCTCGATCGCCCCGTCGCTCGCCAACCATGAGTCCAGCACAGTCACCGCAGCCTGACCGACGTCGATCTCGACCCCGGCTCTGGGCTTGCGCAACACCGGTCGCGCGCCTTGGAACGTGATGACCGGCCGCACGCCTCGCTGGTCGGTCTGGGCCGAGATCTCGCGCAGACCCTTGATCAGCTTGGCTTGCTTCACTCGGATGACAGGCTCCACCCGTTCCCCGCCGAAGAACGACACCCACAGCTTGCGAGGGTCGAGTTTGGTGCCGCTGCCGGCGCGGACCACTGTCGCGTCGACGTCCAGCCGCAGACCGAGTTTGCCGGGTTCGACCCTGGCGGTGTCACCGGCCGCCACCAGCTGGATCGGCTCTTTGGTACGCGGATCCAGCTGCTGGTTGAGGGTCTCGGTCGCTTCCGTCGGCGTCAGCCCACTGATCTTCACCCCCGCGACCCGGGTGCCGGTGGGGATCCGGTTCCCGGCGACCGCGACGGCGGCGCCGTAGAGCGCTACCAGCAGCACGACCACACCGACAACAGCCAGCACCGCAGTGCGACGCTCACGGCGACGCACGGGGTCCGCCGCCGGCTCCCCTGGCTCTGGGGGTGAGGATGGGTCGTCGCCGGGGCTGCTCATAGCGCTGTCATTGTATGGCTGGACACCCTCAGGTCCGGGCCGGACGCCCCGACGCCCCGACGCGGTCGGACCGGCTGGTCGGCTGTCGCGAGTGGGGCCGGCGGGTGCCGACGGCGACGCCAAGCACAGTCACCACGAACACCGCGCTGGTCACTCCGATCAGCAGACCCCAGCCCAGCAAGTCGGCGGCGACCAGATAGTCACCCTCCGGACGGCCACCAAGAGCCACCACCACCACAGCCCCCCAGCCGAGCCCGTAGGCCACCACGGCCATCGGGCCGGCATCCAGCACGGTCAACGCCCAACTGATCGACACCGACGCCGCGGCAGCGAGCACCAACCCCCATGGCAGGGTGTTGCCGCCCAGTCGGTGTGTCAGCAGCGCCAGCACCCCGACACCTGCGCCTCCTAGCGCCGCGACGGCCGCAGTGCTGAGGCGACTCACCCGCCGCCCCTCACGCGGAATCAGCGATCATCTGCGGAGCCGCTGGGAAGCCCGGCAAAGAGGTCGGCCTCGAAGCCGGTGTCTGGGTCAGCTGGCCCGGGTGTCCCCTTCGCCAGCCGATAGAACTCGATCCCCCACACCTCGCTGCCGACGTTGTTGCTCAGCGCGAAGAACGGCCCGTCAACCGCGATCTGGGTGGCGTGCGCACGCATCGCGGCCAACTTCTGCTGGACGTAGGCGGTGCTGTCCACCGCAGCGGTGAGCTGCTCGTCAGGCACCGCGAAGGGCGGCAGCGGACCGTCAGGATCCATGCCCTCAAAGGTGGTGGTGTCGCCCTGCTCACGCAGCCGCCTGATCCCGGCCCGCATCCTGGACTCCGACATCGCCGTCCAGTAGACCTTGGCAACGTCCCAGGCTGCCCCGAGATCTGGCCGGTACGACGGCACCGCAGCAAGGGCGACCGCGTAGGTGGTGACCCGGTGCGCCTGCACGTGATCGGGGTGCCCGTACCCGCCGAACTGGTCGTAGGTCACCACGACCTGTGGGCGCAGCTCACGCAGCACCTCGACGAGGTGGTCGGCTGCCTCCAACAGGTCCGCGGTCCAGAAGGCGCCCTCAGGCAGGTCGGGGGACGCCATCGCGCCACCGGCCTCACTCCACACCATGCCCGAGTCGTGGTAGCGGCCGGCGCCGCCGAGGAAGCGGTGGTCGGTGACTCCCAGCTCGCGCATCGCTTGCGCCATCTCGCCGATGCGGTGCTCGCCGAGTCCGCCATCTCGATCCGCTGCCAGCTCGGAAAGCTCGGGAACCAATACCTCGCCGAGCTCGCCGAGGGTGCAGGTCACCACCGTGACGTGCGCCCCCTCCGCAACCAACCGCGCCATCAGCGCACCGTCGTTGATGGTCTCGTCGTCGGGGTGCGCGTGCACAAGGACGATCCGGCGCTCGGCCGCTGAATGTCTCTGACCGCGAGATCTGTCGGCAGTGGTTGAGGTCACCCCAGCAGGCTACGGCGCGGTGCAGACAGCCGGCTGACAGGATCGGCCGGTGAGCTCCGACGACACCCACACCCATGCGGCACTGGGCGGACCGCTGCACGAGTCGGTCAGCTTTCCCCGGCTGTTCGCACGCACCGGACGGTTCACCCTCGGGGTCCCTCGATCGTTGTCGGTCAGTGACGACGGCCGCCGGGTGCTGTTCCTGCGCACCTCGTCCGGCACCGACCGGGTCGGGGCGCTGTGGTCGTACGAGGTCGATACCGGGCGGGAACGCTGCCTGGCAGACCCCCGCCTGTTGCTCGGTGACGGCGCCGAGCAGCTGTCCGCAGCGGAACGGTCCCGGCGCGAGCGCAGCCGCGAGTCGGGGGCGGGCATCGTCTCGTACGCGACGGACGCCGCCACCAGTCGCGTCTGCTTCGCACTGTCCGGGCGGCTGTGGCTCGCCGATGTCGAGGGTGGCGACCAGTCCCGGCCGGGCTTGTCCGGTGTACGTGAGCTGAGCTCGACCGGCCAGGTCATCGATCCTCGATTGGACCCCACCGGCAGCCACGTCGCCTACGCCGGTGACGGCGCACTGCACGTGGTCGGGACGCAGCCCGGCTCCGCCAGCAACACGCTGGTGCGGCCCGACACCGAGCACGTGGTGTGGGGCCAAGCCGAGTTCGTGGCCGCCGAGGAGATGGACCGGTCCCGCGGTTTTTGGTGGGCACCGGACGGGCAGTCGCTGCTGGTCGAGCGTTACGACGAGTCGGCGGTGCCGGTCTGGCACATCGCAGACCCGGCGCACCCTGAGCGCCCACCGGTCGCGCAGCGCTATCCCGCCGCCGGCAGCATCGACGCCGACGTGGCGCTGTGGGCGATCGGTCTGGACGGCTCCCGACGGCAGGTCGACTGGGACCGCGAACGCTTTCCCTATCTGCTGCGGGTCTCGTGGTCCGAGCACGGTGCCCCGCTGCTGCAGGTCATGAGCCGAGACCAGACCGGCGCGCAGGTACTTGTTGTCGACACATCCGGGGGCACCTGCACCGGGGCCACGCGGGTGCTTGCCGAGGACCACGACGACGTGTGGTTGGAGCCGTTCGAGGGGGTGCCGGCGTGGTCACCGATCGGTGGCCTGGTGACGGTGCAAGCCGACCCGGCGACCGACACCTATCGGCTGGCGGTCGACGGTGAGCCGATCAGCCCGCCCGGGTTGCAGGTGAGCGCGGTCCTCCGGGTGCACGGCGACGGTGTGCTGGTGCGCGCCACGACCGAGCCCACCGAGATGCAGGTGGGGTGGGTCGGGTGGGACGGCCGCATCGCGCCAGGCGCGATGACCGAGGGCGCAGCCGTGCACTCCGGCACGGTTGCCGGCGGAACCTGGGCCATCACCCGATCGAGTCTGGACGCCGACGGTATGCAGGTCTTTGTGGTGGCAGACGGGGAGCGCCACCAACTCGACAACCACCAGACCTACGCCGGCTTCCGCCCACAGGTGACGATGCTGCGCGTCGGCGAGCGGCGATTGCGCACCGCGGTGCTGTTCCCGCGCGAGCATGTCCGAGCCTCGCGGCGGCTGCCCGTGGTGCTGGCACCCTACGGCGGTCCGCATTCCGCGGTCTGCGTGTGTGCGTCGCGACCCTTCCTGGAGGCGCAGTGGCTGGCTGACCAGGGCTTTTGTGTGGTGGTGGCTGATGGGCGCGGCACCCCAAACCGCGGACCCGGCTGGGACCGGACGGTGCGCGACGACCTGGCCGCCGTCACCTTGCAGGACCAGGTGGATGCGCTGGCAGCAGTGGCAGCCGCGCACCCCGACGACGTCGACGACACCCGGGTGGGGATCACCGGTTGGTCCTACGGTGGCTATCTGTCCGCGCTGGCGGTGCTGCGGCGCCCGGACATCTTCGGGTGCGCGGTCGCCGGCGCGCCGGTCACCGAGTGGCGGCTGTACGACACCTTCTACACCGAGCGGTATCTCGGCCACCCGGACGCTCAACCGCAGGTCTACGACGCCAACTCGCTGCTTCCGCTGGCCGGACAGCTGCAGCGACCGATGATGCTGATTCACGGCCTTGCCGACGATAACGTGGTCGCCGCGCACACCCTGCAGTTGTCCTCGGCGCTGCTGGCTGCAGGTAGACCGCACACGGTGCTGCCGTTGTCCGGTGTCACCCACATGGCCTCACAAGAGGTGGTGGCCGAGAACTTGAAGCTGTTGCAGGTGCAGTTCCTCAGCCAGCATCTGGGTGTCGTCTAGCCACGGCTGAGCGACCTTCAGCGCAGCAGCGCACGCTTGATCGCAGGCAGCCGGTCTGCGAGGGCAGCCAGCCGGCGCAGCGAACGAGCCGGCTCGCCGATTGCCCGCAAGTTGAGCATGCCGACGTCGCCAGCGCGCTGGCCTGCGGCGATGCGCGCACAGGCGCCTCGGATCCGCGGCGTGACATTGTCCAGCACCGCCCCGGGGTCGGCGCCTTTGTACGCGTCACACAGCAAACGCACCCGTCGGGCCGACTCTGCAGGCCCGACGTCGCGAAACAGCGGCACCGCGTTCCATGCACAGAAAGACACGTCGTCCAGCGACGCACCCGGCCCGGCCATGTCCCAGTCGATGACAGCGACCAGCAGTCCCTCGTCGATGACCATGTTGTAGGGCGCGACGTCGAGGTGACAGACAATCTCGTCGGCGGTCAACGGCTGATCAGTGTTGCGCCATACGGTCTGTGCGGGCGGGACGAAGTCGGCGACCGCACGGTGGTAACGAGCCAGCCACGCCCCGGCCTGAACCACCTGATCGTCCGGCACGTCCTCGTCGGGATCGGTGGCGCACCCCTCGGCATAGCTGAGCACCTCCCGGCCACGGCTGTCGAAACCGAGCACCCGCGGCACCCCATCCAGCCCACGACCGCGGACGTGGGCCAGCAGGGCATGCACCGCAGGCGTCCACGACCCGGTGGGGCGGCGCACCGTCGAGCCGATCCGCACCGAGCCTCCGACGTTGCCACCCGGCAACGGCTCGCCGTCCAGCAGGCGCTCGCGCAGCGCGAGCACGAATGGACGGTCAGCCGGCAACCACGTCACCCGATCGAGATCCTCCGGCGCCAGCCAGATCGTGGCGTCGTGCTCGACGGGTACTGGTTCAGCCGAGCCGGACGTGTCCAGCCGGCACTCGTAGGCATGCAGCACTAGACCCGACTGCAGTGGCTGCGCCCCGGCGATGCGGTCGCCCACCACGATCTGACACCCGAGCTCTTCGTGCACCTCGCGGGCCAGCGCATCGGCCGGCGACTCGCCTGCCTCGACCTTGCCGCCCGGCAGCTCCCAGCCACCGGCGCTCGACGGGGGACGTCGCCGACGCGCCGCCAGCACCCGGCCGTGGTCGATGATCGCCGCGGCGACGACGACCCGCTCGGCACCCATCAGCCCACTATGGCTCCAGCTCAGGCCGGGGTGTGACTCTGGGTCTGGGTCTGGCTGAGGTCCTCTCGCTCCGGCGGGGTCCCGTCGCCGAACGGCCGCCCACCCAGCGACTCTCGTCCATGCGGTGTGATCCAGCCGGCCAGATCAGGGCCGGCAGGCACAACCTGGGTGGGGTTCACGCTGGCGTGGACCACGTAGTAGTGCCGCTTGATCTGGTCGAAGTCCACGGTGTCGCCGAACCCCGGCGTCTGGAACAGGTCACGGACGTAGGCCCACAGCACCGGCATCTCGGTCAGCTTGTTGCGGTTGCACTTGAAGTGGCCGTGGTAGACGGGGTCGAAGCGCACCAGTGTGGTGAACAACCGGATGTCGGCCTCGGTGATGGTGTCGCCGACAAGGTAGCGCCGCGTCTGCAGCCGCTCGCTCAACCTGTCCAGCTGGGCGAAGAGTCGGTCGTGCGCCTCCTCGTACGCCTGCTGGCTGGCCGCGAAGCCGGCCTCGTAGACGGCGTTGTTCACGTCGCGATAGTTGGCCTCGCTGACGGCTTCGATCTCGTCGCGCAACGGTTCGGGGTACAGGTCCGGGGCGCCGTCGCGTTGCAGTGCCGACCACTCGGTCTCGAGGTCGACGGTGATCTGCTTGAAGTCGTTGGTCACCACCCCACCGGTCGGCACATCCACGATGGCCGGCACCGTGATGCCCCGTGGATACCCGGGCACGGCGCGCTCGTAGGCCTCCTTGAGGCGCTCGATGCCGAGCACCGGGTCCTTGCCCCCGGGGTCGAGGTCGAACGTCCAGCTGCGCTCATCGTGGGTCGGGCCCGGCAGGCCAACCGACAGCGCACCCTGCAGCCCAAGCAGTCGACGGACGATGATCGCCCGGCTGGCCCAGGGACAGGCCCGCGCCGCGATCAGCCGATAACGACCCGACTCGACCGGCCAATCACTACTGCCGTCGGCGGTGATGCGGGCATCGAGATAGCGGGTGTCACGGTTGAAGCTGCCGTCCGGCTCACGGTCGACCGCGTCGTAGGAACTCATTCTCCCGAGCCTAGTGGTGCTCACTCTGCTGCTGCGCAGCCCGCCCGCCGTCGGCTTCTCGGTGGCTGGCTATCGAAGCCGGGGGTGCGCTGGGAGCTACCTGCAGGCTGTCACGGACGCCGTCCCGCGGACCCGGGAGCCACGCATTCTCGACGCTGAGCAGGTGGTCGACGGCCGCGGCGGAGCCCGGCCGATGGAGCAGGAACCCCTGAGCGAAGTCACAGTCGTGGTGGCGAACGAACGCCAGCTGCTGCTCGGTCTCGACCCCCTCGGCGACGACGCTCAGGCCGAGGCCATGGGCGAGCGCGACGGCGGCAGCGGCGACCGTGGCTGCACCGTCGTCGTCGAGGTCCGCCAAGAAGGACTTGTCCAGCTTCACCTGATCCACCGGCAGATCTCGCAGCCGTGCCAGCGACGAGTACCCGGTGCCGAAGTCATCGATCGCCACGACGACACCGCTGTCGCGGAGGCGCTGCAGCGTCCGGCCCACGTCCAGGTCCTCGGTCACTGTCCCCTCGGTGACCTCGAGAACGAGAGCGGCCGGGTCCAGCGAGGTCTCAGCCAGCACCTGCTGCACGGTGTCCACCATGCCCGGCTCATGCAACTGCCGCACGGAGAGGTTCAGCGCCACGGTGATCGGCTTTGAGGGGTGCGCACTCGCCACTGCGATGCCTGTCGACAGGCCGATCGCAGCACCGCGGCGCCCAGATCCACGATGAGACCGGTGGTCTCGGCGAGGGGGATGAACTCGCACGGCGAAATGACCCCCAGTTGAGGGTGGGTCCAGCGCGACAATGCCTCCACCCCGGCCAGGTGACCGGTGCGGAGGTCGACGATGGGCTGGTAGTCCAGCCGCAGCGCGCCCGCAGCGATTGCCTGACGCAGGTCGGCCTCGAGCGTCAACCGTCGGACAACGGCCTCGTGCAGGTGGGGGGCGAAAAGGGCATATCTTGAGCGACCGGCCTCCTTGGCGGCGTACAGGGCCAGGTCGGCGTTGCGGACCAACTCCTCGGCACGGTCAGCCGACGCCGAGGTCGCCACGCCGACGCTGGCGGTGATCACCAGATGCCGGGGGCCGAGATCGAAAGGCTCCCCAAGCCAGCGCACGAGCTCCTCCGCGAGCACGGTGACACAGCCGTCGTCGGCAGCCTCGAGCAGCACCGCGAACTCGTCGCCACCGAGCCGCGCCACGCCGCCTTGACCGGCCACGACCTCCCTGAGCCGTTGACCCACTGATTGCAGGACGGCGTCGCCGACCGAGTGACCCAGGCTGTCGTTGACGGTCTTGAAGCCGTCGAGATCCACCACGAGCAGCGCAACCGGCTGGCGGAGCTGCTCATCGAAGGCCCGTTCCAGCCACTGCTGCAGCAGCTCGCGGTTGGCCAAGCCGGTGAGCGAGTCGTGCGTCGCCTGGTGCCGCAACGTGGCCTCGGCCTGCTTGAGGTCCGTGACATCGTGCAGCGCCAGCACCGCCCCCCGATGCTCGCAATCCTCGCCGGAGATGGCCCTGCCGTTGGCCAACATCGTTCGTCGGCCGACGTGGGAGACCATGACGACCTCCTGGTTACGGACGAGCTCGCCGCGCAACGCCCGCGTCAGGGGAAGGTCGTCGGCCGGCAGCGGAGTCGTCCCGTCCGGTGCGAACAGGCCGTACCGGCCCACCACGTCCTGCGGTGCGGTGGGCACCAACGGGGCAGGGTGCAAGACTCGGGCGGCATCGTTAGCCATCGTCAGCCTTCCGTGTTCATCGGTCGCGAGGACCCCGGTCTCGAGGTTCTCCAGCACAGCCGCCAACAGCTCCCGCTCCGCGCGCAGCGAGGTCTCGCTCCGGCTCATGGTGACCACGACCAGATGGATGAGCAGGCTCGAGGCGACCAGCCCGACCGCCGGGCCCACAGCGGTCTGCGGCGGCAGCGCCTCCTTGACGACGAGCACAGCGGCGAAGATCGCGCCGTACGCCGAGATGGCGACCACCGCGCGCCTGGTCGACGACGCCACCGCGCGCCAGTAACACGCCGCGTAGAACAATCCCACGGCCGGGAAGGCGGTGGCCGGCAGGCAGAGCACGAACAGCGCGGCAGCGTCCAGTCCGTCCCATCCAGCACGGGACGGCCCATCGCGGCGCTCGGCACGCCAGCGCAGCAGCAGCCAGCCGACGGCGGCCAGGTGCACAGCCCTCGACACCCCGTTGGTGCCCGGCGCAAGCAGGACCCCGGGCAGCGAGATCACTGCCAGGACAAGGCCGATGAGCCAGAAGACCCAACGCACCTGCGCCACGCCGAGTCGCCGGTCAGACCGCCGGCCTGCCGTGTCGTCGCGCACCCGTCTCCCCGCTCTCTTGCCAGCCACCTGGACCGGTCGGCCCAGGGTTTGCTGGCCGGCTCGGCGGGATCTCCCCGATGATCCGAGTGCGTGACAGGCTGACGCTAGACGGTCAGCGGCGGTAACAGCATGTGTTCGTCGCATCGTTCACCACTTGCGCGGCGCGCCGGGGCGAACGGATGAGCAATGACCCGGTCGCCGGTGGAGTCGATGGCGACGGCTGCCCTCGAATGTCATGCTGCATCCTGTTGGGAGACAGCTGCATCGCCGAAGACGGAGTTTTCGATGGCGTGGTCTGACAGGGTCGCCCGCTGGGTCGCGCGGCAGGCGGCACGACAGGTCGCCCAATGGCGGCGCACCGGCCGCTCCGAGGTGGCCTGGGCGCTGCGACTGACCGCCGCTGCCGTCGCAAGCTATGTGGTGGCGGTGGCGATGTTCTCTGGGACGAAGCCGCTGCTTGCGCCGCTGACGGCCCTGCTGGTCGTCCAACTCACCCCCATCAGCCTGCTGGCCAGCGGCGTGGACCGGGTGTTGAGCGTCGTTGCAGGCGTTTCGCTGGCCGTGGGCTTCACGGTGGTGTTCCCACTCACCTGGTGGAGCCTCGGCCTGCTGATCGCGGTATCGCTGCTCGTCGGACAGGTCATCCGGCTGGGGCCGAACCTGGTCGAGGTGCCCATCAGCGCGATGCTTGTGGTCGGGGTGGGGACGCTCGGCGTGGAGTCGGCTGGCTGGCAACGCCTGTCCGAAACTCTGGTCGGCGCCGCGACCGGTGTCTTGTTCAACCTGTTGTTCCCGCCGAAGGTCACCAGCGGCGCGGCTGGCGATGCCATCGGCGCCCTCGCCGACGACCTCGCCCAACTGCTGCGCCGAGCAGCCGACGAGTTGTCGACCATCGAACCCGACAGCGTCCACCTGACGGCCCACACCGGCGACTGGCTGGACTCGTCCCGCCTGTTGACCTACGACATTCCGCGGGTCGGCAGCACTCTGCTCGGCGCCGAGCAGTCCCGCCGGCTCAACCTGCGAGCAGTGGGCACCCCGGACGTCGGGCCAGGTCTGCGCCAGGGTCTGGAGGCGCTGGAGCACTCGGCCGTGACGGTGCGCAGCATGTTCCGGTCGATACAGGACGCTGCCAATGACCCGGGTTGGCCGACCGGCGAGGTGGCTGAGGCCAGCACAATGGCGATCGCGGAGTTTCTGCGAGATCTGGCCGCCGGCATCGGCGGCTTCGGTGACCTGGTACGGGTGGAAGCGGAGCCGCAAGGGCCGAGTCAGGCAGCACAGATCACCCGCGTTCAGGAGGCTCGGGAGGGGCTGCACGAGGCGCGGGCGCGTATCAACGACCTGCTGCTGAGCGATGGCGGCCCGGTGCTCACCGAGCTGCATTTCACATTGATCACTACGGTCAAGCGCCTGCTCGAGGAGCTCGATCTGGATGCGCGGATCCGGCGTCAGCTCAGGATGCGGCGTACCGCTCCGCCACTGGTGAGCAGGATGACCCGCGGCCGCCCGCGCCCGCGCAGCGACGGCTAGCTCAGGTCGTGGCCGGCGACTCGAGCGTGTCGCCTACGATGTGATGCCGATCACGGTTTGATCGCAACTGTTGCCGCACGATGACAACAGACGAGGAGGAGGGCGCATGACGCTCGGCTCCGGCCACGCGACTCGCACCGGGACCAGCCCCGGTTTGCCGAACGACGCGGACCCGCTGGTGGTCGCGCGGCGATGCGCCACGGCGCTCGACGACGCCATCGAACAGGTGCAGGTGGCCTACGGCGACACCCTCGGCGTCAGACGTCTGCGGTCCGACGTCGACCGGCTGATCGAGTGCCTTGATCAGCTGGGGCCGCCGCTGCCGGGGCATCACCCGCCGCAGCCACAAGCACTCGAAACCATCTCCGATGAGCCATACGACGAGTCGTTGTGGGTCGATGTGGAGCATGAGGGTCTCGGCGCACCCGACCGGCGGGCCCCCTGATGGCGCACGGGGTCCTCGGCCCAGACCGGGCCGGCGTCGAAGGTAAGACCCTCCGGCAGGACCGCTGGTGGCTGCAACCGGCGGCCACCTTCGTGGTCTTCGCCGCGTTCGTCATCTACGCCACCTGGCGCGCGTTCTCCGGCGTCGACTACTACTCCACGCCCTACCTGTCGCCGTTCTACTCCCCGTGCCTCAGCACCGACTGCGTCGAGGGGTCCAGCGACTTCGGTCAGCCGATCAGCTGGTTCCCGCTGTCGCCCGCACTGCTGATCCTCATCTTCCCGCTCGGTTTCCGGATGACGTGTTATTACTACCGCAAGGCCTACTACCGCTCGTTCTGGCTGTCCCCACCGGCGTGCGCGGTAGCCGAGCCGCACAAGAAGTACTCCGGCGAGACCCGCTTTCCGCTGATCTTCCAGAACGCGCACCGGTGGTTCTTCTATGCCGCGTTCGTAGTGTCGCTGATTCTCACGTTCGACACCGTGCTCAGCTTCCGCAACACCGAGGGCGAGTGGGGCCACATGGGTCTGGGCTCGCTGATCTTCGTGGTAAACATCGTGCTGATCTGGGGGTACACGCTGTCGTGCCACTCCTGCCGGCACGTCGTCGGCGGCCGGCTTCGGCACTTCTCCAAACACCCGGTGCGCTATCGCGCGTGGACGCTGGTGTCGCGGATGAACCACGACCATCCCAAGTGGGCCTGGTACTCGCTGTTCTCCGTGGCGCTCACCGACCTGTACGTCTATCTGCTCGCCAGCGGCGTCTTCGACGACCCCCGGTTTTTTTGATGTCCAGCCTTCTGATGACCCGCCCTCTGCTGTTGGAGCTGCCACGATGAGTACGAGCGACTACGAGCGGCACGCCTACGACGTCGTGGTGATCGGGGCCGGCGGAGCGGGCCTGCGGGCAGCCATCGCCGCGAACGACGCGGGCGCCCGCACCGCGATCGTGTGCAAGTCGCTGCTGGGCAAGGCGCATACCGTGATGGCCGAGGGCGGCATCGCCGCCGCGATGGGCAACGTCTGGTCCGACGACGGCTGGCAGGTGCACTTCCGCGACACGATGCGCGGGGGCAAGATGCTCAACAACTGGCGGATGGCCCAACTGCATGCTCAAGAAGCTCCCGGGCGGGTGCTGGAGCTGGAGGAGTGGGGGGCCCTGTTCGACCGCACGCCGGAAGGCCTGATCTCGCAGCGCGACTTCGGCGGGCACCGGTTTGCTCGGCTTGCGCACGTCGGTGACCGCACCGGGCTGGAGATGATCCGCACCCTGCAGCAGCACGCAGTTGCGCTCGGGATCGACGTGTTCATGGAATGCACGATCACCGACCTGCTCAAGGATGCCCGAGCTGGGGATGGCGCCGACGGCGCCATCTCTGGGGCGTTCGGCTACTGGCGGGAGAGCGGCCGCTTCATCGTCTTCGAGTCGCCGACCGTCGTGCTCGCCACCGGCGGCATCGGCAAGAGCTATCAGGTGACCAGCAACTCCTGGGAGTACACCGGTGACGGTCACGCCTTGGCGTTGCGGGCCGGCGCCAGCCTGATCAACATGGAGTTCGTGCAGTTCCACCCGACCGGGATGGTGTGGCCGCCGAGCGTCAAGGGCATCTTGGTCACCGAGTCGGTGCGCGGCGACGGGGGTGTGCTGCGCAACTCCGAGGGCACGCGCTTCATGTTCGACTACATCCCGGAGTACTTCAAAGCCGAGACCGCCGACTCCGAGGCCGAGGCGGACCGCTGGTACACCGACAAGTCGAACAACCGGCGCCCGCCCGAGCTGTTGCCCCGCGACGAGGTGGCCCGGGCCATCAACTCTGAGATCAAGGCCGGGCGGGGGTCGCCGCATGGCGGGGTCTTCCTCGACATCGCCTCGCGCCGTGACGCCGCGTACGTGCGCAAGCGGCTGCCGAGCATGTATCACCAGTTCAAGGAGCTTGCCGACGTCGACATCACCGCCGAGGCAATGGAGGTCGGGCCGACCTGCCACTACGTGATGGGCGGCGTCGAGGTCGATGCGGAATCAGCCGCGTCGATCGTTCCCGGGCTCTACGCCGCCGGTGAGGTGGCCGGCGGCATGCACGGCTCCAACCGGCTCGGTGGCAACTCACTGTCCGACCTGCTGGTCTTCGGGCGACGGGCCGGGCTCAACGCGGCGTATCACGCGCAGCGGATCGAGGGTCAACGACCGGCCGTCGACGACGACGCGGTACGGGTGGCCGCCGATCATGCGGTGGCACCCTTCACCGAGGCGGCGGCGGACCGTGGCGACGAGAACCCGTACACGCTGCAGCGTGAGCTGCAGGACTCGATGCAGGAGCTGGTCGGCATCATCCGCACCGACGAGGAGCTGTCGCAGGCGCAGAAGAGGCTGGACGAGCTTGAGCGGCGCGGTCAGCACCTGGCAGTCGAAGGGCATCGCCAGTACAACCCCGGCTGGCACCTGGCGCTGGACCTGCCCAACATGCTGCTGGTCAGCCGGTGCATCGCGGTGGCTGCGCGCGAGCGCACCGAGTCACGAGGGGGGCACACCCGCGAGGACTTTCCAGCCACCGACGACCACTGGGGCACGATCAACCTGGCCCTGACGCTGGACGACCAGGGCAACGTGGTGCTGAACCGCCAGCCGCTGCCGCAGTTGCCCGAGGATCTGCAACCACTGTTCGACAAGGGCTGAGGGGACGACATGGCATACGAGCTGTCGATGCGGATCTGGCGGGGCGACCGCGACGGTGGGGACCTGACCGACTATTCGGTGGAGGTGGAGGAGGGTGAGGTCGTGCTGGACGCCATCCACCGGGTGCAGGCGACCCAGGCGGGTGACATGGCGGTGCGGTGGAACTGCAAGGCCGGCAAGTGTGGCTCGTGCTCGGCGGAGGTCAACGGCCGGCCGCGGCTGATGTGCATGACCCGGCTGTCCGACTTCGAGCCGACCGAGACGATCACGGTGACACCGATGCGGGCCTTCCCGGTGGTCCGCGACCTGGTGACCGACGTGTCGTACAACTACGAGAAGGCCCGCGAGCTGCCGAGCTTTGCGCCCGGCCCCCCCGACGCCGACGGCAAGCGCCGGATGATGCAGCCGGATGTCGAGCGCGGGCAGGAGTTCCGCAAGTGCATCGAGTGCTTCTTGTGCCAAGACACCTGCCATGTCGTGCGCGACCACGACGAGAACAAGCCGGCCTTCGCCGGACCGCGGTTCTTTTTGCGGTTCGCCGAGCTGGACATGCATCCGCTGGACACCCACGACCGGCGCTCGCTGGCGCAGGGCGCCGCGGGTCTTGGCATGTGCAACATCACCAAGTGCTGCACCGAGGTGTGCCCCGAAGGCATCCACATCACCGACAACGCGATCATCCCGATGAAGGAGCGGGTCGCCGACCGCAAGTACGACCCGCTGGTGTGGCTGGGCAACAAGATCGGTCGCCGCGACACGCGCACCGAGCCCTGACCCACCAACAGTCCGCCGCTACCCCCGTGTCGTACGCCACGTAAACGTGGCTGGCCACCGCTTCACGGGGCACGCACGCCTCGTAAAGGGTCGGCACGCCACGTAAACCGGGGCCGTCGGGGTCAACCGCCGAGGCGTTGGCGGGCTGCTTGGTGTCGACCCTCTCTGTGTCGAAGGTGACGCAGTTGGCACGTTCGCCACATCTGAGCGCATGTGCCGTCCTCGGACCGTTGTGTGCTCACCAGAGGGAATCATTCGATCTGCACTCGACAGTCATTGTGGGCAGGGCGTGCCCTGCCAGCATCGGGGCGGCATGATGGCGGTCATGCTCGTCCGCCTGGGGTTCCCCCGCGCCGGTTGTGCCCGTGCGGCAATGCGACGCTGTCCGGCCCGGAGGCGTCGTGTCTGGTGCTGAGCGGGCAGCCGGACGCACCCACGTCGGGCGGGTGCGCGACGGCAACGAGGACGCGTACGGCCTCGCCCGCAACGCCTGGGCGGTGGCCGACGGCCTCGGCGGGCACCCCGGCGGCGAGGTAGCGAGCCGGATCGCCGTGGACTCGGCGCTGCGCTGCCTGCAGGAGACATCGGGCACCTCCGTGGGGTCAACGCTGCTGGCGGCGTTTGCCGCAGCAGCCGACGACATCGCGGCGCGAGTGGAGGCCGACCCGCGGCTGACCGAGATGGCCACGACGCTGGTGCTGGCGGTGAGGGATGCGGCCGGCGCGGTGCACGTCGCCAACCTGGGCGACAGCCGCGCTTACCTGTTGGCGGGGGACGACCTGCTGCAGGTGACACGCGACGACAACGTCGCCGAGCAGCTGCTGGCCGCGGGTGCACTGTCGGCCGAGCAGGCGCGCACGCACCCAGGACAGTTCTCGCTCACCAAAGCGCTGGGACACGGCGACCGGGAGCCCGCGATCCGTCGGCTGCACGAACCCGGCGGCCGACTGCTGTTGTGCTCCGACGGCTTGAACGGTGAGCTGACCGACGACCACATCCGCCAACTGCTGGGCTCGGGCACCACCGAGCAGGCCTGTGATGCGCTGGTGACGGCGGCGCTGGAGGCCGGCGGAGCCGACAACGTCACGACCGTGGTTGTCGACCTGTGAGCCGCGGGGCGCTGGCCACCGGCCACCTGCCGGGTTCTCAAGCGGTCCGGCGGTAGCGGCGCACCGCCAGCGGTACGAACACCGCCAGCAGCGCCACCGACCAGGCGAGCGCACCGAGCACGTTGCTGCCGGCCGGCTGGCCCAGCACCAGCGCCCGGATCGCGTCGACCACAACCGTCACCGGCTGGTTGGCTGCGAAGGTCTGCAGCCAGCCCGGCATCGATTGCACCGGTACGAACGCCGATGAGGCGAACGTCAGCGGGAACAGCACGGGGAACGCCGCGGCCTGCGCGCTCTCGGCGTCAGCGGTCAGCAGCCCCACCAGCGCGAAGATCCACGACAACGCGAAGCCGAACAGCAACAGCAGGGCGAGCCCACCGACCAGCGGCAGCACCCCGTTGCTCACCCGGAAGCCGACCGCCATGCCGACCAGGACCAGCAGGGTCACCACTCCGACGTTGCGGACCAGGTCGGCCAGGGTGCGGCCGGCCAACACCGCCGAGCGAGCCATCGGCAGTGAGCGGAAGCGGTCGACCAGCCCCTTGGACAGGTCCTCGGCCAGCCCGACCCCGGTTGCGATGGCCCCGAATGCCACCGTCTGCGCAAAGACTCCGGGCATCAGATAGTCGACGTACGACCCGTTCGGCACTGCGATCGCACCGCCGAACACATAGCGGAACAGCAACACGAACATCACCGGCTGGATGGTCGCGAAGACCAGCAGCTGGGGGTTGCGGGTGAGGTGACGCAGGTTGCGTCCGGCAACGACCAGGGCATCGCCGAGCACCACCCGCGGGCCGGTGTGCAATGCGACGGGACGGTCGATGGCGGCGGGACGCTGGGTGGACGAGGTGGCAGCGGTCATGCGGCGCTCCGGGTCGGGTCGGTGTCGGGGCCGTCGGCGGCTCCGGTGGGGTTGTCCGCGGGTCGCCCGGTGAGGGACAAGAAGACATCGTTCAGGCTCGGTTCGCGCACGGCCAGCCGCGACGGAGCCAGGTCGGCTGTGTCCAGGGCACGCAGGATCTCGACCAGTACGTGCGTGGTGGACTCGTCGAGGAACAGCACCGGCGGCCGGGCAACCAGCGACACGGCCAGGTCGAGGCGCCGGCGCATGCCGCCGGAGTAGGTCTTAACCGTGCGACCGCCCGCGTCGGTGAGGACGAAGCGGTCGAGCAGCTCAGCCGCCCGCTGCTTGGCGTTCGAGCTGCCCAGATGATTCAGCCGCCCGGCCAGCACCAGGTTCTCGCGGCCAGTGAGCAGCTCGTCCACGGCCGCGTACTGGCCGGCCAGGCCGATGAGCGGTGGGTGCGCTGCGGGTTGGCCACCACATCGACGCCGGCGATCTCGGCCCGGCCGGCGTCCGGGTGCAGCAGCGTGGTGAGGATGCGTACGGCGGTGGTCTTGCCGGCGCCGTTCGGGCCGAGGAGCCCCAACACGGTGCCCTCGGGCACGGCGAGGTCGACCCCGTCGAGGGCCACCACATCGCCGTAGCGCTTCACCAAGCCCTCAGCACGTATCGCCATAGATGTCACGCGAGCTTCTCCCCCTGGTTTATCCACTTCACTGGCATGCGGTCGATAGTTGCACATGGTCAATCATTGAGCAATGCGAATTGACTGGCGTAGGATGCGACCGTGAGCGAACACGGACCTGATGACGCACCGGCTGCCGGCGCCTGGTGGCGGCTGGTCGAGCTGTTCTTTGCCCAGCACCACAAGCACCAACAGGTTGTCCGGTCGCTGGGGCTCAACCCGCCGCATGCGATGGCGCTGATGCAGCTCGACCCGGCACACCCTGCTCCGATGCGGGCGCTGGCCGGCATCTTGTCCTGCGATGCCTCACATGTGACCGGGTTGGTCGACCGCCTGGAGGAGTTGGGCTACGTCGAGCGGCGCAACGATCCGACCGATCGCCGGGTCAAGACCCTCGTCCTCACCTCCCAGGGTGAGCGGGCCCGCCAGGTGGCCCGCGCCGGTCTCTACGAGCCGCCACCAGAGTTGCTGGCGCTGTCCGACAGCGACCAGCGGTTGTTGCGCGACATCGTCGCCAGAGCGACGGGCACCGAGGGCGACGTTGCCGAGCCGGCTGCACCGATGACGTGGCGCAGCGACCCCCTTGCCGGCGTACGCACCACCTGACCGCACGTGGCGAACGTCTCGAGACGGTACCGTCTGCTCATGGTCGACATCCTCGATGAGCAGCAACTGCATGGTGTGATGGCCGAGCGTCCGCACTGGGAGGTGCGCGACGACGCCCTGCAACGGTCGGTGCAGGCGCCGACATTCCTGCTCGGCGTGAACCTGGTTGTGCAGGTGGCCCGGGTGGCCGAGGAGCACGACCACCACCCCGACATCGACATCCGCTGGACGACGGTGACGTTCCGGCTGACCACCCACTCGGCCGGCGGCATCACCGCACTGGACGCACAGCTTGCCGGGGCGATCGACGACGCCGTACGGGAACTCGAGCTCTGAGCACGCCGGCAGGCAGCGGCGTGTTGCGGTTGATCGTCGACGACGGTCTGGGTCCGCTGGCCCACGTAGTGCCAGATCAGTACGGTGAGCGGGTCGGCCTCGAGGTCGCAATGGCCGACCTCGACCGACAGGCGCACACCTGGGACGGATCCCGGACACACCCCAAGGCGGTCGGTTTCAGCTGGGACGACGAGGACGCGAGCGATCGCCGCTGGTGGCCGCAAGGCTTGACCACCTCGGCGGATGCGGCCGCCGTGTCCAGCGACGTGCTGCCGAGGCAGCGTCGCGTCCTGCTAACGGCGTGGTACGCCAAGGAGCCCGAGGGCTCCGGCGCGGCCACCCGGCTCAGCCTGGTCGACCTCGACGCTGGCCGCGCCGGCCCCCGCTACGCGCACGTGCTGCTGGTCATACCACAACGCGACGATGTGTCGGGCACGATCGGCGCCCGCCCCATCACGGTGCATGCGGGCGGACTGGTCTGGTGCGGGCAACACCTGCTGTTGGCCGACACCCGACGTGGTCTGCGGGTGTTCGACCTCGCCAACCTGACCCGGCTGGACGGTCGCGGTCACCAGTGGCCCGGCTTTCGGTTCGTCCTTCCACAGAGCGGCTGGTGGCGGGCTCGCGCCGAAGGCGACACCCAACCGCTGCGCTGGTCGTTCGCGTCGCTGGACACCACCGAGCCGACTGCTCTGTCACTCATCGCCGGGGAGTA
>Ga0136640_10000227_pt1 | contig 20796 bp, 21 predicted proteins | sample AntDrymUQ8642106_2_FD_105498 | JGI IMG/M metagenome (GOLD analysis project Ga0136640, IMG submission 105498) | Polar desert sand microbial communities from Dry Valleys, Antarctica - metaG UQ864 (21.06) | ecosystem: Environmental > Terrestrial > Soil > Desert | place: Antarctica: Dry Valley...
CGGTCTCCAGTAAGGAGCTCGGCGACTATACGGGCATCAACCCGGTGCAGGTGCGCCGCGACCTGAACGCCATCGGGTTCTCCGGCACTCGCGGGGTCGGCTACCAATCCCACGACCTGGTCGAGGCCGTGAGGAGCATCCTCGGCCTCCGCCAGACCTACAATATAGCCCTCGTGGGCGCGGGCAATTTAGGGAGCGCCATCGCCAGCAGCACGATCCTGCCCAAGCGTGGGTTCGTGATCCACGACGTCTTCGACAACGACTCCAGCAAGGCGGGCCGCACGGTCGGCAACGTCGTCGTCAAGCACATAGACGAACTCAAAAAGAGCGTCGCCGAGGCCGACGAGATCATCGGCATAATAGCCACCCCTTCCGCCTCCGCCCAGGCCGTCTCCGAGCTAATGGTCGACGCTGGAATCCGGGTGATCCTCAACTACACCGATGTCCTCCTGCACGTCCCCCACGACGTGGATGTCCACCGCATAGACCCAACCGCCCAACTAATGCACACGCTCTACTACCTGACCCAGGTGGGCGAAGCGTCTTAAAGGCTTCAGGTCTCAGGCACAAGCCAACGGCTACCGGCACTCACACCGGTAGCCGCTTCTTTGTGAGATAAAGACCCGGACACGCCGTAAAACAACGCCGCTATTGTCTGGGTACTGAAACTTAGAAAAAGAGAAGAGCCTAAGACGGAACTTAGGGGTGATAGGTGGGGAAAGGGAAAGGAGGAGTGCCGCCCCAGGCTCTTTAATTGTGCCGGTTCTGGTTTCGCACCAACCGACAAACAAGATATTACTCGGCTCGCCACACTTTGTAAAGGGCTTGGAACGGAAAATTTATAAACTTTTTGCAAATATCTGCAAAATGCACATAGTTGTGTAGTCCAAGGGTATTTTGGGCGTATATGTAGTGGTCCACGGGTGGTTATTCGGTGGTCTCGGCAAGGCGGATACCGAAGTCTATGAGGACGGTGCTGGCGGCATATTCTATCCAGTAGTCGACGGAGTCGAAGTGGCGTTTCACGGGGCCGGTCGAGACGAAGGCGGCGATCATCGTGAACTACGAAAGGCCCTACCTCGTGATCGTTGGCCCACACTAGCGCGGATATCGGCTGGGAGATCCACGCTGTTTGGCACAATTCTTCCGGGCCACTTTTTTAGCGGTCGGCGGGGATTTTACGCCGGTGTAGATCCGGTACACGGCATCTGCCCACTTTTTGATGTCGAACAGCGGGACTGCCTGAGCGAAATCGCGGCTCCGACTCCACTCAGGCAGTCCGTAAGGTGGATGAGGTCGCCGCCGCGCCAGCTACCCCTACGGCGGTGAATAGCCAGTCTGTCCTCCGCGAGGGTGCCAGATTGTGGCGGAGGCTGGTCGCAAGTTTGAGGACGGGGCTCAACATAGCGAGTCCGCCTACGACGAAGGAGGTCAGCTATCCCGCCAGAAACACCAGCGACTCCATCTAGGAGTCTTCGTCTAGGACCTTCTGGTAGTCGGCGGCGGAGAGGAGATCGGCTTCGCCGGACGTGCGGAGTTTCAGGATCCAACCTTCGCCATAGGGGTCTTCGTTGATCTTCTCCGGCGCGTCGTCCAGCGCCTCGTTTACCTCGACGACCTCGCCTCCGACCGGCGCATACAGGTCGGAGACAGCCTTGACGCTCTCGACCGCCCCGAAGGAGTCGCCGGCCTCGAAGGTCGTTCCTGCTTCGGGCAACTCGACGAAAACTACGTCGCCTAGCTCGTCTTGGGCGTGTTCGGTGATGCCGACGGTGGCGGTGCCGTCTTCGAGGCGGACCCACTCGTGGCTCTTGGTGTATTTGAGGTCTTCCGGTAGGCTCAAAGCTCTCTCCTTAGCTACTTTTTGTCGCGCTTGTAGAACGGCAACGCTACGATCCTTGCCGGCACGGGCTTCTCCCGGATCTGGACATCGAACCTATCTTCCACCTCCGGCTCGACGAGCGCAAGCCCTATCGCCCGACCGAGCGTCGGGGACTGCGTACCGCTGGTTACGACACCGACCCGCCGCGCCCCGTCCGTCAGGGTGTAGCCGTGGCGTGCGATGCCTCGCCCCTCCATCTCGAAGCCGACGAGCTTCTTGTCAAAACCCTCCAGGTCTTGCCGCAGAAGAGCCTCCCGCCCGATGAACGCGGGCTCCTTGGTAAGATGCACCGCGAAGGATATTCCGGCCTCCAGCGGCGATGTCTGCGCATCCAACTCGTTGCCGTACAGACACATCCCCGCCTCAAGGCGCAGGGTATCCCGAGCCCCGAGCCCCACCGGCGTCGCCCCGGCCTCGATCAGCCCACGCCAGATACGCGGTGCGTCGTCCGGTCTCACGTACAGCTCGAATCCATCCTCGCCGGTGTAGCCGGTGCGAGATAGGATAGCTCTCGCGCCGTCCACCGCACCATCTACGAAGCGGTAGTACTTGATAGGTGATAGGTCCGTCTCCGTGAGGCTCTGCAGAAGCCCGACGGCCTCCGGTCCCTGCAGCGCGAGGAGCGCCCAGTCGTCGGACTCGTCGGTGACTTCCACGTCGAGATCTGCGGTGTACGCCCGAAAATGCGCGAGGTCTTTCTCGCGATTCGAGGCGTTTACGACGACCAGGAAATCTTCGGGACGCTTGTAGACGAGCACGTCGTCCACGGTGCCGCCATCCTCGTAACAGACCGCCGCGTAACCAGCCTGGCCTTCGGCGAGGCGGGAGACGTCGCGGGTTACGAGACGCTGCACGGCGGCTTCAGCGTCCGGGCCACGGAAAACGGCCTCGCCCATGTGGGACACGTCGAAGAGGCCGGCTTTCGTGCGGACGGCGTCGTGTTCGGACTTTATGCCGGCGTACTGTACCGGCATCTCCCAGCCCGCGAAGTCCACGAGCTTCGCTCCGAGGGCTTTGTGCTCGTCGTATAGCTGGGTGCGTCGTAGATCGGCCACCGCTACCACCGGGCCTTGAGGTTGCGGGCGGCGCGGGTCTCGTCCAGGCGGCGGGTCGGGGCGTGGGTCGGGGCGGCTTCGAGGTCCTCGGAGCTTGTCTCGGCGAGTTCGAGCATCGCGCCGATAAAGTCATCGAGGGTCTCTTTGGACTCGGACTCGGTCGGTTCTATGAGCATGGCTTCCTTGACCACGAGGGGGAAGTAGATCGTGGGCGGATGATACCCGTGGTCGATGAGCCCCTTGGCGATGTCGAGAGCCTTCATGCCGTCGGGCGGCTGCACGACGACCTCGTGCTTGCAAAGCTCGTCGTAGGGGATGCGGTACGTGCCGCGCAGCCTGGCGCGGACGTAGTTGGCGTTGAGGACGGCCATGTCTGTCACGTCGCGTAGTTCGGGGCCGTGCATCTTGATGTAGTTCCACGCCTTGAGCAATACACCGAAGTTGCCGTGGAAGGTCGTCACGCGACCGATGGTCTTCTCCGGGGCGGCGAAAGCGTAGCCGTCTTCGGTCTTCTCGACCACCGGGTCGGGGCGGAAGGGGGCGAGTTTTTCGACGCAGGCTATGGCACCGGATCCCGGTCCGCCACCACCGTGCGGCGTTGAGAAGGTCTTGTGCAGGTTGTAGTGCATGATGTCCACGCCCGCGGCGGCGGGGCGCATCCGGCCCATGTTCGCGTTCATGTTCGCGCCGTCCATGTACAGGAACGCGCCGGTCTCGTGCAGGATTTCGGCGATCTCGGCTATGTTCCGCTCGAAGACGCCGCAGGTGTTGGGGTTCGTGATCATGAGCGCGGCGGTCGTTTCATCGACCAGCGAGCGCAACTCGTCCACGTCCACGCAGCCGTGCTCATCGAGCCCGATCTCCTTAGACTTGAAACCCACCATCGAGGCGGTGGCCGGGTTGGTCCCGTGAGCCGTCGACGGCACGAGCACGGTAGTCCGCGCCTCGTCTCCGGCGTCCTCGAAGAACTTCTTGACCATCAGGATGCTCGTAAGCTCGCCCTGCGCTCCAGCAAGCGGCTGCAACGAGACCGCCGGCAGCCCGGAGACTTCGGCCAGGAAACCTTGCAGCTCGTACATCACCCGCAACGCGCCCTGGGCCTGCGCCTCGTGCTGCAAGGGATGCAGCCCGGCGAAGCCTGGGACGGCAGCGGCGGCTTCGTTGGCGCGGGGGTTGTGCTTCATCGTGCAGGAGCCCAGCGGGTAGAAGGTGGTGTCGATACCCTGATTCTGGCGGGAGAGGTTAGTGTAGTGCCGGATCACGGTGGGCTCGTCCACCTCCGCGAGCTTGGGCTTCTCCTTGCGGAGTGCGGATTTCGGCAGGATGCTTTCGAGAGGGTTCATCTCCGTATCGGGCTTTGGGAGAGTGAAGCCTCGGCGGCCTTCGCGGCCCCGGTCCCGGATCAAGTTACCCAGCATTCCGCACCACCTCCACGAAGTCGTCCAACTCTTTTTTAGTCCGCTTCTCGGTGACGGCGATCAACATCGCCCCATCCCCGAGATCCAAGCCCCCAACGACATTGTTGCTTAGTAATGCATCATTGACACGCAAAGCATCCGGCACTTCGACGGCAAACTCCCACAGGAACGGCGCGTCGGGATACCGAAGCGTGAAACCCGAAGCCTGAAGCTTTTCGGCTAGGTAGTGCGCTTTGGAGATGGATAGCTCGGCGACTTCGCGCAGGCCCTCCGGCCCCAAGAGGGCGGTGTAGACGGTGGCGGCTAGGGCGGTAAGGGCCTGGTTGGTGCAGATGTTGGAGTTTGCGCGGGCGCGCCGGATGTCTTGCTCGCGGCCGCGCAGGGTGAGGACGTAGGCGAGCTTGCCGTCCCGGTCCACGGTCTCGCCGCAGATACGGCCCGGTAGCTGGCGCACGAACTCGGGTTTCGTCGCCATGTATCCCGCGTAGGGACCGCCGAAGAGGAGCGGCATACCTAGGGGTTGGGCCTCGCCGACGGCGATGTCCGCGCCGAGGTTGCCGGGAGCTTCGAGGACGGCCAGGGAGATCGGGTCGCACACCGCCACCGAGAGCGCCCCGACCGCGTGCGCCGCTTCTGATGCCGCCGCGATGTCCTCGACCACTCCGAAGAAGTTGGGACTTTGGACGAAGACGCCCGATACGTCTTCCGGAACGTTGGAGAAGTCCGTCGCGCCGTTCTCAAACGGTAGCTCGACGACTTCGACGCGGTAAGTCTCTATCACCTCGCGGTAGCGGGGGTTGAGTCCCTTGGAGACGGCTACTTTGGGGTCTCGTTTGGTTAGGCGGGCGGTCATCAGGGCGGCTTCGGCAACGGCGTTTGCGCCGTCGTAGACCGAGGCGTTTGAGATTTCGAGGCCGGTCAGTTCGGAGATGATGGATTGGAACTCGAAGATGGATTGCAGGGTGCCTTGGCTGATCTCGGGTTGGTAAGGCGTGTAGGAAGTGAGGAATTCACCGCGGGAGATCACGGCTCCGACGGCGGACGGTGTGATCCTATCGTAGGCCCCAGCACCGAGGAAGATCGGGAACCCGGCCACGTTCTCCCTCGCCAGCTCGCCCACATCCCGGAGTGCTTCGTACTCGGAGAGGACGGGCGGGAGGTCTAGTTCCCCCTCGAATTTCGGCTGGACGTCGGCGAACAAGTCGTCGATGGTCTCGACCCCGATAGCGTCGAGCATCTCCTGGATGTCGGCGTCGGTGTGCGGTGTAAATCGCGCCACGCGGCAATACCCCCTATTTTCGGGTGAGCGTTCTATTTTCCGCCCTGTCCCAAACCTGAGAGTGTTACCCCGTCGGCGTCGATGCCATGTAGCGCACCGAACTCTCCAGGACGCCCTCCGATCCGCGGTCCTTCTGCCTGAGAGATTCAGTCCGCTGCGGCTCTCGCCCTTGCGAACCTTTCACCTTCGGCGGCCGCTGCGAGGACTCCCCCATCCCCCGCGACTCTCTCCCACGGTCATCATCGAGCAAGTTCGGACTATAGCATAACGAGTGTGGCGACGGCTGTGTTCGCGGCTGACAACAAGTAGTGTGGCGTCTACTCGCTTTTCAACTTACCAGACAAGTCTTCCACCGGATGGAACGTGTATCCCTTTCCTACTTTTTGCTTTTCGAGCAGTCCGCGCTCGACCAAACTTTCCAAATCGGTGCGTGCGGTCTGGATCGCTATATTGTGGCTCAGGGAGTGAGATTTGACGGTGTAGGGATGATCCGGGTGCCGGAGAGCGTGATTTAGTAGCGCGGTCTGTCTATGGTTCAGGGTTCCTAGTTGCTTGATCAGCTTTTCGGTTCGCTTGACTTCGGCCATTTTTCGCTGCAAGTATCCTTCTAGTCCGTTGATTGCCCTCATGATCACCTGCAACTGGTACATGATGAAGTACGTCAGGTCGTTGTCGTCGGTCTCCGTGTACAGAAACAACCTCGCGTACTGCACGGGAGCTTTGGTCAAGATGCTGGAGATAGTCAAGAATTCGGCCAGCCAGTATCCCTGCGACAGCATGGACCAGTAGAAGAGCGCCCTGGCCGTCCTTCCGTTACCGTCATCGAACGGGTGGTCGTAGGCCAGCCAGAAATGCACGATGATGGCACGGACCACGGGATGGAGAAAGGTCTCCAACTTTTCTCCGTTGGCGAACTCGCACATCTTCTTTAGCCTCTCTGGCAATTGGTCCGCAGGCGGAGGTTCATGGAGTATGTCTCCGGTTGCCCTGTCCAGGACTTTGATGCGGTCTTCTCCGGGCAGTTGCGCGCGCCCGGCCATCTCGGGTCTCTCCAGAGTTCCATCAGTAACCATTCTATGTAATTCCAGAACGAAGGCGGGGGTCAACTGCTCGTTGCGGTTCTCCCGGATAAAGTTCATCGCATGGTAGTTATTGAGGATCATCCGCTCGCTCTTGTCCCGAGGAGAGCGTCCGGATTTGATCATGTCCTTCGCAACCTGCTTGCTGGTGGTCGCTCCTTCGAGTTGGCTGGAAGTGATAGCTTCTTCTATCAACGAGTTGACCAGATAACGGTCTCTCGTAGACGGATTGGCAACCTCTTCGCCCAGCGTGATCCGACCACCAAGTCTCTGGTCTACTTTGTGGACCCGCTCCCACGCTTTATCCGGCATCATGTATATGAAGGGATGTCCCCCAGTATCGGCTAAAGGTAGAGGATGGTACTCTCGCCTACGCGCGAACTTTATGGCGAACCACCAGTCTTCTACAGACATGCCCTCCGGCGGCTCGCGGAACCGGATCTCGTCCCAATGCCTGTAGTGTCCCCCCTGAGACGCTTTTACGTCGGAGACCAATATCCTCTCGAGGACCTCCAAGTCTTCTCGATCAAACAAGTCCTCAAGAGTCGGCGGCGGTTGCGGAATCTTCATAGCCCATATCCTAAAAGCACTGCTACTATCATTAGGTTACTTTAGCAGCAAAATCGTCTTGCTGCTAATTTAGCAGAAGTTAGCAGCAAGTTAGCAGCAAATTGCTAGCTCGTGTTCTCAACCCGTTAGCCCTCGCTCCATAACTAGGAAAAAGTCCCCGCGCTCACCCGCACTGTATCCCTAGCGGCGAAGTGCTCGGAGATGTACTTCTCCTCCTCGTCGCAAAAGAGCGTTACTGATGTCTCTAGCTCCGGGTAGGACTCTCGCACCTTCTTGGCGGCGATCAGGTTCGCCCCGCCGCTTGAGCCGTCAAAGACGGGGTTGCCGATGATCCGGACGAAAGAGAGACTCGCGGCGTCTCGCAACCGCCGAGTAGGTCTAGGTTGCGAGGTTACGACTCCGCAACCATTCGGCGCCACGCACCGGACCGTCGACCTCCAGTATGAGGCGCGGATCGTGGTCCAGTTCGGAGAGAGCCTCGAAGACCGCGAACCAATTGACGCTGCCGTCACCGGGCTCCCAGTGTCTGTCGGCGTTGCCGTCGGTATCCTGCAGGTGGAGGTGATGCAGCATATCTCCCGCCTCGCGTACCCACTGGTCGGGGGGTGGCCCCCCAAGGCGGTGGGCGATGAAGGCGTGTCCGGTATCCACGCTCAGACGTACGAGTTCCGAGTCGAACGATTTCACCAGCGTGATCAGGGGCCGGGGATTGGTATCGTATATGTTCTCCATCACCAGCGTACAGCCGTTCTCCTCCGCGAGAGGGAGCACCTCGCGCAGCGTCTCGTGAGCCACGGAGATCTCCTCGTCCAGCTTCGGACCCGGCGAGTACGGTGTGAAGGGGTTCGCGCCCAGATACGCGAAGGGGCTGTGGATAACCATGTGCGTCGCGCCCACCTCGGCGGCGAACTGTAGTCCTTGCCGGAGGCGGTCCACCACCGCGTTACGCACCAGGGAGTCGCGGGCCGCGGTAGTGAGATTCCAGAAGGGTCCGTGCACGCCGAGCCTTCCCGTATGTCCGTCCAGAAGCGAACGCGCCTTCTCGACGAGCGGACGCCAGCCGTTATCCAGGGTTTCGGGGTATGACGGATCCCGGAGCTCTACGTCCCTGTTCGATTCCAGGATCCAGTCTCGATGTTCGACCATCCGGGCAATATCCAGCGAGACGCCCAGCGTTGGTGCGTGATGATCCAATGCGTCGGTTCCTTTCCTTTTAAACTTCGTAGTGGACCCAGCGCCGGGACAAACGCAGGTGCAGGATCGTGAAGGTAATGAGGCTCAGCAGTAGAAACACCGAGACGGCGGCGGCGGTGCCTATGTGGAAGAACCGGAAGCCCTGCTCGTAGAGATAGAAGATGAGGGTGGTGGTCGAATTCGCGGGGCCTCCGTTAGTCAAAACGTAGACTTGGTCGAAGACTTGGAAGGACTGGATGACGCTCACCGTGCTGGCGAAGAGGACGGTTGGAGATAGGAGGGGCAGGGTGATGTTCCAGAACTCGCTCCATCTGCCGGCTCCGTCTATCCTGGCGGCTTCGTAGAGCTCGGCCGGGATGTCCTGCAGCCCGACCAGGAACAACAGGGCATAGTACCCGACGTAGTGCCACACGGAGACGATGATCACGCTGAGAAGCGCGGTGGAGGAACTCTCCAGCCAGGTCGGTCCCTGGACCCCAACGAGGCTAAGCAGGTAGTTGATCAAGCCGTAGCTCGGGTCGTAGAGCCAGAGCCAGATCACCGCCGACCCTACCAGCGGCACCGCGAAGGGGGAGGAGAGAATAGTGCGGTAGATGTTCCGGCCCCGGAACTTCTGGTTTAGAAACACGGCGAGCAACAGCGCCAGCGGGAGCGTGATCGCCGCGGTTGCCGCGCTATAGACAACCGTGCGTAGTAGCACCGCCCGGAACTCTTCCGATTGAGCTAGGTCAACGTAGTTATCCAGACCCACGAACTGCTTGTCCGGAGAGATGAGGTCCCAATCGAGGAAGCTGAGAAAGACGACGTAGACGACCGGAAAGAAGACGAACGTCGTCAGCACCGTCAGGGCGGGCGCGAGCATCAGCATCGCCACCAGGGTCGGCCTCGACGACAGTGGCTTGCGCTGCTGACGCTTCGCGCCCGTGCCCTTCTTATCCGCCTCGCTCACATGACCCTCGATCTCACTATTCCGGCCAACAAGTCCGGGCGATCGGTCGCTATTCCGTCTACACCCAATTCCACGACCCGTTGCATCTGCTCGGGCTCGTTCACCGTCCAGGCAGTGACCTTGAGGGCCGCCCGCCGGCAACGCTCGACCGCTTCCGCGCTCAGGTATTCGGCCTCCAGAGAGACGAGATCCGCATCTAGCGACCGCGCTCGCTCGGCGTCGTCGGGTGGAGCGCCGGAGAGGATCAGTCCGACCGGCTGATCCGGCAGAGCACGCTTCACCCGGCGCAGTGCCTCGGGGTCGAAAGAGATGAGCGTAATGCGCTCGGCAGCCTTCTCGAGGATCCCGCTCGCCAGAGGCTCCGCCGCCTCCACCACTTTCAACTCCGCGTGTATGGGGAGAGTTGTGGCCTCCAGCACCTCTTCGAAGGTGGGAACCCTCTCCCCCAGGCCCGCGTCCAACTGTTGCACCTCGGCGAGTGTCAACTCATGGACAGAACCGGTGCCGCTCGTGGTGCGGTCCACGGTGGGGTCGTGCAGGACGACGAGGTGTCCGTCGCGGGTGACGCGCAGGTCCAGCTCCAGAGCGTCCGCCCCCTCCTCCGCGGCCCGGCGGAAAGAGCGCAGCGTGTTCTCCGGCTCCAGGCCCGCCGCTCCCCGATGTCCGATGTTCCAGGTCATGAGCCGGACAGGACTTCGCCGCTCTTCTCCTCGGCGTTCTCCAGGGTAGGAGCGACAGGCTTGCCGTTGTACAGGATGTCGTCCATCGCCGTCTGTATGGACTCGAGCACCTCTGGATAATCGGGGCTCTCGGGAGCCGTGCGTGCGTACTCGAGCTGATCTATCGGTACTTTGTAGTTGGGGTTCTCCTCGAAGTATTCGACCATCTTAGGATCGTCGATGGCGGCCTCCTTCACCGGCAGATAGCCGGTCTTCTGGCTCCACTCGATGGTCTGGTCGGTACTCGTGAACCAGGCGATGAACTCCCAGGCGGCTTTCTGTTTCTCCTCGTCCTTGGCGAGGATAGCCGCGTTGGCGCCGCCGGTCGGGACCGCGTACTCCTCGAACTTGGGGATAAACGTGGCTTTCCACTCGAAGTCGGGGTCTCCGTCCTCGATCTGTCCCATGTCCCCCGCGGAACCGTTGTACATCGCCGTCCGGCCCTGGGCGAAGTCGGATATGGTCTGGGGCCAGGCTTCCGCGCCGCTCCGCACGTTCACCACGCCGTCCTGCTTAAGGCTCTGCCACATCTCCATCCCAGCCTGGGCTTCGGGCGTAGCGAAAGTCGCCTCCTCGTAGTCCTCGCTGGTCATCTCTCCGCCGCCGCTCCAGACCATGCTCTGGAAGAACCACCACTCATTTACCGGCGTGTAACCGTAGATCTTCTCCTCCGGCCTGGCAAGCTTCGTCGCGTACTCCTCCACGTCATCCCACGTCTCGGGCGGACCGGAGATACCGGCCTCCTCGAACATGTCGGCGTTGTAGTAGAACACCGGGACGCTGCGGTTGAAGGGGACGCCGTAGGTCTCTCCCTCGTACTGCGTGTTGTTCAGGAGCCCGGCGATGAAGTCCTCCTTCGTGTGCTCCTCGCTCTGCTCCATAAACTCATCCACCGGGACGAGAGCGCCGCTGGCGGCGAACTGGGGGATGGCGTGTATCTCGATCTGGGCGATGTCCGGCTGGGAGTCGCTCGCGATAGCCGCCAAGAGCTTCTGCTGGTTGGTGTCGTAGTCGGTGTTGGAGACGGTGCTCACCCGCACTCCGTCCTGGCTCTTGTTGAACTCCTCGACCTGCTCCTCCAGGACATTCTGCAACTGACCGCTCATCCCGTGCCAGAAGGTTATCTCCACCGGGCCCCCGGAACCGCCTCCTCCGCCGGATTCAACTTCCGGCTTTATAGAGGAACACCCCGCGATTATCAGTACGAGCAGGGCCAGTATCGGCGCGGTCTTCAGCAACTTATTCATCTACTATCCTTTCACTCCTGAGGTTAGATCGCCTTGAGCAATGAAACGTTGGGCAACGAAGTAGACAACGATCAGCGGAGCCACGATGAAGAGGTTGGCGGCCATGATGAGGTGCCACGGCGTCCCTTCACCGCCCTCCGAGGTCGCGACGAAAGAGGCCAACCCTATCGGCAGGGTCCGCATCTCGACCGTGTTGGTGACTATCAGCGGCCAGAAGAAGTCGTTGTAGTGCCAGATAAAGCTGAGCAGCACCATCGTGGCGAGGGCGGGCTTGGAGAGCGGGATCATGATGCTCCACAGGATGCGCAGGTGTCCCGCGCCATCCACCAGGGCGGAGTCTATGAGGCTTTGGGGCACCCGCAGAAAGCTCTGGCGGATGAGGAAGATGCCGAAGCCGCTGGTCAGAAACGGCACTATAAGCGCCTGGTAGGTGTTGATCCAATCCAGGTTCTTGAGAATCACGAACGCCGGAACGAAGGTAGCCTGCGCCGGAACCATCAACGTGGAGAGGATCAGCAGAAAGACCTTCTCCCGACCCAGGAACTGTAGCTGGGTGAGAGCGTAAGCGGCCAAGCAGACCGTAACGAGCTGCCCCGCGATTATAGCCAACGCCACGACCACGCTGTTGAAGTAGAAGACGGCGAAGGGCTGCGCCCGCCAAGCCTCGGAGAAGTTCTCCCAGCGTGGCTCGGTCGGGAAAAGCCGCAACGGGTAAGAGAAGATCGCCGAGATGTCCTGCAGCGCCAGCGAGGACATCCAGAGAAGCGGCGCGGCCACCACCACCGACGCCACGAACAGCAGTGCGTGCGTAGCGAACCAGCGCGCCCCTCGCGGTCTCCGACCGCCCTGCTTGTCTTCCATCCCATGCACGAGACGCAAGTTAACCTAAGTTAAGGTCCAGTAGGTTAAACCATCGGAAACTCGAAGTTAAATCGAAGTTTCCACTTTATAGTGAGTCTGAAAGCCTGCCTCAGCGCTCCGCGGACTCGGAGGCTGGACAGCTCGTTCAAGTGAACGTCTGCGCGTCCACCCGCACCGTATCTCGCTTTGCGAAGTGCTCGCTGATGTACTTCTCACCCTCGTCGCAGAATAGGGTGACGATCGTGTCGAGCTCCGGATAGGATTCGCGGACTTTTTTTGCGGCGATGAGGTTTGCGCCGCTGCTCGGGCCGACGAAGAGCCCATGCTCTTTAGCGAGCCGGCGCATCTCCTCGACGGCCTCCTCGGAGTCTACGGTGAGCGCATCGTCCACCAGGGTCCGGTGGCGCTCGAAGATGCCGGGGACGAAGCCATCGGAGATGCCTTCTATGAGGTGATCCCCGACCTCGCCGCACAGGATGGTCGAGGACTCGGATGGCTCCATCGCGAAGAGCTTGACGGCCGGGTTGACCTCCCGGAAAGCCTGGCCCACCCCGATCAAGGTGCCGCCGGTCCCGACGCCCATGACGACCGCGTCCGGGGTTGCACCCTCCGGCAGTTGGCTCAGTATCTCCGGTCCGAGCCAGGTGCGGTTCTCCTCGACGTTCCACTCACTCTCGAATTGCGAGGGACAAAAGTAGCCGGGCTCCGCACCCATCTCCTTGGCTTTGGCGAGGGCCTCGTTGACGTGGAAGTGTCCAAGCTCCATGACCTCCGCCCCGAAGGCGCGGCTGATGGCGACTCGCTCTCCGCTCATCCCCTCCGGCATTACGACGAGCATCCGATACCCCTTCACCGCCGCCACCATCGAGAGCGCGTTGCCCGTGTTGCCGCTCGTGGCCTCGACGATGGTGTCGCCGTACTTCAGCAAGCCCTCGTCCTCGGCGCGTTCGATCATGTACTTGGCGATCCGCGCTTTCACCGAACCGGATGGGTTCAGATACTCCAGCTTGCAGTACACGCCCTCGACCTCCAGCAGCGGCGTGTCGCCTATGGCGTCCAGTATGCTGCCGGATGGGCCATCGTTCCCGGTTCGTTTTCGCGTCGGCATCGGCGTTCGTTCTCCTGGTCGCGATCTGCTACTCTCCTCACTTCATAATAACCCCGCACGGAGGAGATCACGTTGCCCGAGATAGCCTGGGAAGACTTCGAGAAGGTGGAGATCCGGGTTGGGAGGATAGTCGCGGCGGAGCCTTTCCCGGAAGCGCGGAGACCAGCGATCAAGTTGTCGGTGGATTTTGGCGAGGGGATCGGGGTACGGCAGACCAGTGCTCAGTTGACGACCCACTACACGCCAGAGGCTCTGGTGGATAGGCGCGTCATGGCGGTGGTAAACTTTCCGCCGAAGCGGATCGCGGGTTTCAAGAGCGAGGTTTTGGTGCTCGGCGTGCCGGACGAGAGTGGCGAGGTGGTGTTGCTCGCGCCGGATATTGAAGTTCCCATCGGTGGCCGGATGTTCTAGGAGATTTCCTCTCCCAGAACACATTCGCTAAAGTGCTGGGGCCAATGGGCCGATAATAACTTTATGTCCGGAGAGATCGGGAGCCAGAGATGAGTCGCTGTAGCCGCTGTGAGACGTTGCCCACAGGCTCGCCCGAGGAGGGCGTGTTGTATATCGCGCCGCCTTTGGCCCACACGCGGGGAACGCTGCGGCGGTTGCTGCTCAAGAGCGGGCTGGATTTCGAGGACCCGCTGGATGATGTGGTCTCGGTACAGGTGACGCCGGACAGCTTGAGGTCCCTTGGAGATTTGTTCTTCGGTGAGCTGAGCGGACCCGAGATGCGCGATTCTCGGGCGCTACTGGTCGAGCGCGGGGTTACGCCGGGGCTTCGGGAGCTATCCCGAATGCGGGACCTCGGAAGCCTGGTGGCGGAGGTGCGCGGCGAGTGGCTGATGGCGATAATGCGCGATGAACGACTCACCGTACATTTTCAGCCGATAGTTTCGGCTGCTGACCCCGGCGTGGTCTTCGCCTACGAGTGTCTGTTGCGGGGCGTTGGCGAGGACGGCGCGCCGGTGGGTCCAGGTCCGATGTTCGAGGCGGCGCGCAACGCGGGGCTTCTCTTTAACCTAGATCGGGCGGCGCGCATGAAGGCTATCGAGGAAGCAACGCGTTACGGGATTTCTGAGACCGTGTTCATCAACTTCAACCCCACTTCGATCTACGACCCAGTCTACTGCCTGCGGAGCACGATGAACGCCATAGAGCAATCTCCTTTCAGGCCAGAGGACATAGTCTTCGAGGTCGTGGAGAGCGATACCGTCCAAGACGACGCACAACTCGTAAAAATACTGAACTTCTACCGCGAGGCCGGCTTCCGAGTGGCGCTTGACGACCTCGGCGCGGGCTACGGCTCCCTGGCCCGGCTCGCCCGCCTGCGCCCGGACTTCGTGAAGCTGGACATCGCCCTCGTGCAAGGTGTCGACAAGGACCCGTACCGCGCAATCATCGCCGCGAAGCTTCTGGAGCTTGCGCGGGATCTTGGAGTGCGCGTCATAGCCGAGGGGGTCGAGACCGAGGCGCAGTATCATTGGCTGCTCGCGCACGGCGCGGACTATTTGCAAGGCTACTACTTCGCCCGGCCCGGCTCCCCGCCGCCGCTCCCGAGCCCGGCATACGCCGAGCGTGCGGGCAGCAACTTTTAGCCTAGCGATTCGTATAAAGCTACAATCGTTTCGTAGGCTAGCGAGAGGAGCGGTGATGAGCGAGACCAATTTGGAACAGTTTCGGGAGGTTACGCCAGCGGGGCGTTTCACGCTCCAGAACTCGTCGATGCTGAAGGTAAGTTTGAGAGAGGATCAGGTGCAGGCTAAACTCGGCTCGATGGTCGCCTACCAGGGTGCGGTGCGCTTCGAGCACAAGGGTGGCGGGCTGGGGCGGTTCTTCAAGAAGGCTCTGACCGGCGAGGGCGTGCAGCTCATGACCGTTACCGGCAGCGGCGACGTGTTCATCGCGCACGACAAGCGAAAAATAATGATCCTTGAGCTAAACAACGAGCGCATGACCGTCAGCGGCGATAATATCCTGGCCTTCGAGGGCGATATGGACTGGGACATTCAGCGCGTCGAAGGCGCGGGGCGGCTCGCGGGCGGCATGTTCAACGTGGTACTGCACGGCACCGGCAAGGTCGCCGTAACCTCGGATGGAGAACCCGTGCTGCTCGATACTTCGACGCCTACCTTCGCGGACCCGGACTCGGCTATAGCCTGGAGCGGTGGGGTCAGGACCAGCGTGCGGTCGGACGTGTCGTTCAAGACGTTTCTTGGCAGGGGTAGTGGCGAGTCGTTTCAGATCGGGTTCGAGGGGGCGGGGTGGGTCTTGATCCAACCGTCCGAAGGCGCGGTCGTCCCCGAACACTCGCACCCCGGACAGGGTGGCGGCGGTGGCGGCTCGTTCTTCGAAGACTAAAGAACGGTTTTTCAGACGCGGTCGAAGGTAATGTCTTGCGCGCCCTCCCAGAGCACCAACTCTCCGAGGACGCGCAGGTTTTGTTGGCCTTCGGTGATGGTTAGGAAATGGTTGCCGGCGAGTTGGCCGAGCTTGCTAGCGAAGACCGTGCCGGAGTAGGGAAACAGGATCTCGGTCTCCGAGTAGCCGCCGGGGTAGAAAAGGATCTCCCCCGCCTGCGGCACACTCGTAGCGTCCTCGAAACCCACGCCGAGGTCGTAATCACCCAAAGGGATCCAGCAAGACTCCCCGCTCCAACGCACGTGGATGATCCTCTGCCGGTAAGGCAAGAGCTTCTCGAAAGCCTCGCACGTTTTCGGGGACTTCTCCCTCTCCCACCGCGCCGCGAACTCGTATGGCCCGGCGGTTATGCGTAGATCGCTCACGAATACCACTCCTCTCTAAACTTTTGTTCTCGATTTTCCGGCTTCGGGCCGGACGAGTCGCCCGTAACGAGGATGCCGCCACGCAAGATCCGATCGTATGTACTCAAACTCCCACCTCCCGCACCAACGTAGGTTGCTCCCCCGCCAAGAGCCGCAGAAATTCACCGAGCACGTCGATGGCAACATCCACGTCCTCTTCCTTGACCGACTCCTCCGGGTTGTGGCTTATGCCGTCCTTACAGCGCACGAAGAGCATGGCGACGGGCGCAAGCGCGGCCAGTTGCGCCGCGTCGTGGCCCGCCCCGCTCGGTAGCCGATGCACGGCCACGCCCGAGTTCTCGACGGCTCGTTCGAGCGTGGCGCTCAACCGTGGGCCGGTGGGTACGGCGGGGGTCTCCTGTCGCGGTTGCCACTCGTACCCGCAGCCACGAGACTCGGCTATCCCATGAGTTTGGGCTTCGAGGTGGTCGCGCAGGCGGCCCCGCGTCGCGTCGTCTCCGTGCCGGATGTCGAGCGAGAGGCGCGCCTCTCCGGGGATCACGTTGCTCGCGCCGGGGAAAACTGCGATCTCCCCCACGGTCGCCACCGAGCCCGGCTCCTCTCTCGCGGCGCGCTCGGCTTCGAGCACGAGTTCCGCCGCCGCGCACAGCGCATCCTTGCGTCCCCGCATCGGCACGGTCCCGGCGTGGCCCGCCCCGCCGGTGAAACTGGCGCTCACACGGCTCTGCCCGGTGATAGCCGATACCACCCCGACCGGCAAGTCCAGTTCTTCGAGCGTTGGACCCTGCTCTATGTGGACCTCGCAGTAGCCGATCAAGCCTTCAGGATCGCGGCCCTCGGACCGCAGAGAGTCCAAGTCGCCGCCGAACTCCCGTACCGCGTCGGCCAGGGTGACGCGGGCATTGTCGGTCAGTTCTAGTAGTGCGGGATCCAGGTCTCCAGCGTAAACGGAGCTGCCTAGAAAGGTCGTGCCGAAGCGCAAGCCTTCCTCATCGGCGAAAGCGACGATCTCAATGGCGAACGACAAATGTTCGTTCTGGTCGTGGAGTCGCCGCACACAGGCGAGAGCCACCATTACGCCCAGGATGCCGTCGTACTTGCCGGTGTCGCGGACGGTGTCGAGGTGGGAACCGAGGATCAAAGTCCCGTCGCTGGTCCCCTCGTAGCGACCGATCAGGTTGCCGATGCCATCCCGCCGCACGCTCATGCCAGCTTCGCGCATCCAGCCGGCGACGATCTCGTTGACCTTCCGCATCGAAGGCGAGCCGTAGGGCCGGACGATAACGCCGGTCTCCTCGCTAACGTCGGCGAGAAGATCGCACCGCTCCATGGCCGTCTCCGCCGCGCCCCGCATCTTTAGCTTCCCCGGTAGGTGCTGTACGACCACGGAGAGGCGAGCAGCGGTACGTGGTAGTGGGCCTGCGGGTCGGAGACGCCGAAGCGTACCGGCACCCGGTCGAGAAACGGAGGCTCCCCGCCCTCCCCGAAATATCCCCCGGCGTGAAAGACTATCTCGTAGACACCGGCGGTGAAGTCTTCGCCCGCGAGCAGCGGCTCATCCGTGCGACCGTCCGCGTTGGTAGTGGTTGTTTTCAGGAGGTGGCGCTCTTCGCCTTGTATTCGGAAAAGCTCCAGCGGCATACCGGCGGCGGGGCGCCCGCGGGCGGTGTCGAGGACGTGGGTGGTTAGGGCGCCGCTCACGGACGCCGCTCGATGGTGCCTTCGATCAGGCCGTAGGGGTCGTGTGTCGCGTGGAATATCTCGTTGTTGTTGTCGATCCCAAAGCGGTCGAGATCGTAGGGGATGTGGTGTTTGTTCGGGAGAGAGAACTGTATTTTCTCCACCTCCGCATAAGATTCCAGGACCGCCTCGCCCATCCGATAGAGCGTGTTCTGCGCCGACGGACTGTAATGGTCGGTGAACGTTGTGAGGATTCGGTCCCGCACCCCACTCCAGAGGCCATCGAAGTCCAAGTCCGTGCCACTGTAGGCCCAGTTCGCGGTGATGACGGTGGCGAGGATTCGGTCGTCCGTCTCCGGCAGAGTAGTGTATTCGTCTCTGAGAAACCCCTCCCAGCCGGAGTCCGTGGTCTTGAGCACGGTGAGGTCGTCGACACCGGCCTCGACTCGCCGGTCGCCGCTTTCGTCGCCCGTGACCTTCGCCTTGCGTTCGCCCGCACCCCGGACGAAGGAGTGGTCGTGACCCCGGCCATCCACCTCGATGCGGTGCCAGGGGAACGCGGTTATCTCGATGCTGACGCGCTTCACGGTCGGCCCGGCCTCCAGGAAGTGGTCCACGAGCGTCAGGCCGAAGCCTTCGATGCTCCCGGTGAGGTTGTCCTTCGCTAGAGCGTAGACGGTGTTACGCATCGTGTCGGTTGCCAGAAGTTGAGAGTTGTCGCCTTTCGTGTGGGCGGCGTCGAAACCTCCCTCCAGCGCCACCGAGATGTCCAGATCCTGGATCTCATGCCGCTGTGTATCGCGCTTTACCTTGACCAGCCGGACTTCGGATTTTCCGTAGTTACTGTGGCTCAGGAAGGTCTCTGCGCCGGGCGCTTCGGTCATGGTTGGGCTCCTTCGGGGTGTTCGTTGGAGGTAGGGGAGATCTGGTCTCGCAGGCGCAGGTAGGAGATCTTGCCGATCTCACCGAGCGCCATCTTTATCTCCTCGGAGCGCGTGTGCGCGAGCCGCTCCTGCGCGTTGGCGAGGATCGACTCCTTCGTATGCTCCCGCACGCAGACCACCATCGGGATACCGAACTTCTCCCGGTAAGCTCTGTTGGTCCTCGTAAAAGCCTCGAACTCTTCGGGTGAGAGGAGATCCAACCCCGCCGACGACTGCTCCCCCGCCGACTCCCGCGTCAACTCCCCCGCCAACGCCGCCTTCCCCGCCAAGTCTGGATGCGCCCGAATCAGACCGATACGCCGTTCCTCCGAAGCCTCGCGCACAGCTCTCAAAAACGCCTCGTGCAACCCCTCCAGCCCCTCGAAAGGCCGCGCGCGCCAGGCCCCTTCGGCCACCCAAGGCGAGTGCTCGTACAGCGTTCCGAACCGCGCCACAAACTCGTCCTCGCTCAGACGGTTCACTTCCTCGACCGTGATGCGACCCACGCCGCTCACCGCTCATCCCCGTCACCGAATCGCAGGGCGTCTCCTTCGGCCTCCACCTTCAACGTCACCTCGCGAGCTCCCGCATCCAGCGCCGCGTCTATGGTTTTCGTAGCCGCTTCGAGCACCTCTCGCCGCCCACCCGCGAGCAGGATGGAGTCCGGGCCCGCCTCGTGCGCCAGCCCCGACGCGCCCGCTGTCTCTTTCGCCGCCTCGAACGACTCCTTCGGCGGCTTCTTGGCGATTTCGGATGGCGTGACCGTTAGCTCGGCGGTGAACGCCGCACGCTCGTAGCCGGGCATTACTGCTCGATCCTCTCGTCCAGTCGGCCAACCTCCGCGTATCCGGCGCTGCCCGGCTGCGGGGGTTCCGCAGGCGGGCGTTCGGCGATGCCCACTAGTTGCTCGGGACGCACGGGTACGCGCCGGAGTTCGCGTCCGGTGGCGTCTCGCAAGGCGGCTACTATGGCCGGGGTCGAAGAGATGGTCGGTGGTTCGCCGACGCCTTTGAGACCGTAGGGAGCTTCGGGGTCGGCGAGTTCCAGGATTTCCATCTTGACCGGCGGCATGTCCAGGATTGTTGGTAGCAAGTAGTCGGTGAAGGATGCGTTCTGTATCTTGCCGTCTTTCATCTGGATCTCCTCCATTAGTGCGAGCCCGAGGCCCTGCGCCACGCCACCCTCGATCTGACCTTCCAACGCCTGCGGGTTCATCACCTTCCCGACGTCCTGCGCCGTGGAGATCTCCACTACCCGCACCAGCCCCAACTCCGTATCCACCTCAACCACCGCTCGATGCGCCGCGAAGGCATACTGCAAATGCACGTCCCCCTGCCCGTTCTCGTCCGGCGGGTAGGTCTCTCTGTGATGGTACTCGACCGTTTCCTCTATCTCGTCGCTCCCAAGCAGCTCGTCCAGGGGGACGACCACGCTACCCCCGGAGACGACGTTTCCATCCTGTATCGAGAGTTCGTTCGGGTCTTCGCCGAACTCGTCGCGCACGCGCTCGAAGAGACGCTCGCGGACGGCCTCGCACGCGGCTTTTACCGCCCCCCCGGTGACGTAGCTCTGGCGCGAGGCCGAGGTGGAGCCTGCGGAGCCTACCATCGTGTCAGCCGGTAGCACGGCTACGCTTTCGACGCCGAGTTCGGTGTGCGCGATCTGGGCTTGCAACGTTACCAGTCCCTGCCCGACTTCAGCCGCAGCCGTGTGAACCCGAACCAGCGGCTCGCCGTCCTCCATGGAGAGGATCACACGCGCCGTCGAGTAGTCGTCGAAGCCCGCCGAGAAGCCGATGTTCTTTATACCGACCGCGTAGCCGACGCCGCGCGTTACGCCCTCGCCGTGCGTTACGTTGGAGACGCCGCCCGGCAGTTCGCGCACATCGCGGCCCGTCACTTCCGTTTCCTCCGGCATGGGCATCGCTTTAACGCGGCGTAGGATCCCGGCTACCGGCGCGGGCGCGGGCAGTTTCTGCCCGAACGGCAGCGTATCCCCCGCCTCGATGGCGTTCTGGATCCGAAACTCCACGGGGTCCAGGCCGAGTTC
>Ga0136640_10000228_pt1 | contig 20742 bp, 19 predicted proteins | sample AntDrymUQ8642106_2_FD_105498 | JGI IMG/M metagenome (GOLD analysis project Ga0136640, IMG submission 105498) | Polar desert sand microbial communities from Dry Valleys, Antarctica - metaG UQ864 (21.06) | ecosystem: Environmental > Terrestrial > Soil > Desert | place: Antarctica: Dry Valley...
GCCCCCCGGCCAGATCTCGCCTGCCCCACGACAACACCGCCCGACGCGCTCACCCAGCTCGATCACCAACTACCTGTCGCGAAGCCCGCACAGGACACCGTTCGCCACCAGCCTCCTAGCGCGCCGCACCCGTCGAGCGCGCACCTCCTACGCGGCGATCTCGTTCTCGTTGAGGTGCTTCCACGTGACCGGCCCGACGATTCCGTCGACGTCGACCTCGTGCTCCTTCTGAAACGCACGCACCGCCGCCTCGGTCTGCGCTTCGAAGCGCCCATCGATCTCGTCGGGGCCGAAGCCGGCGGCGATCAGGCGGCGCTGCACCCCACGCACCGCGACGCCCTTCGATCCGTTCTTCAGGGTGGGATCGGACTTGTCGGCGTCGTCGAGCTTCGCCCAGGTCGTGGGGCCGACGATGCCGTCCATCAGCAGCGACGCCCAGGTCTGAAAGCCCTTCACGGCGCTCTCGGTGAACATCCCGAAGATGCCGTCGACCTTGCCGGGCTTGAGATCGAGCTCGATCAGGGCCTCCTGCAGATCGGTGACGTCCTGTCCCTCTGATCCCCGCTCCAGCGTCGGCTCAGCCATGCGTGTGTCCCCCTCGGGTGTTTGCGATGGATGCTCGGTTGCTGGTGCGCAATCGCCACCCCGGCGGATGCATGCCCGCAGCGGCTTGCGAGCATACGTGCCGCGTACTGTGCGCCCATTCACAGCGCGACTCCCGGCCGCGCAATAGGTTGGGCCGATGCCAAGGTGGCCGATGGTCGTCGGACTCGCGGTGGCGGTGACGACGCTCGCGTGGATCCTCGACCACAGCAGCGATCTCGCGCCCTCCGCAGCGGCCGCCGGCGCCACCGCTCCGGCTGCCGAGCCCCGCACGCTGTCCGACGTGCTCGTGACGCGTGCGCGTAACACCGTCGAAGACGACAACGTCACGACCAGCCGCCACCGCTTCCTGCTCACGGCGGCCGGCGACGAGCGCGTCGTCAACCGCCCCCGGGTCGACCTCGGCGAGGACAATGCCTACCGTGTCGCGACCGCAACCGAGACGATGGTGCAGCACCTGCGCCCGGATCGCAGCAGATACGTGATCCACAAGGGCCAGGGCTCCGGCCGCCCGGACTCGGGGCCCAACGATCACGTGCTGCGCCGTGCGGACGCAGCGATCGTGACGGGCCTGGCGGCGGCAGGCGACCCGCGGATCGAGGCGGTGCGCTACGCCGGCCGCCCGGCGTGGCGCCTGGACACGCCCTCGCCCATCAACAAGCTCGGCGGCCCCGGGGCCAGCCCCGACCGGATCGAGTACCTCGTCGACCGAGAGACCGGGCTTCCGCTGCGCGTGCGCGAGACACTGCGTGGGCGTCTGCTGCAGGAGCGGCGGGTCACGAATCTGCGTACCGGCGTGCCGGCCCCGGCGTCGGCGTTCGTGCTGGCCGTGCCCCGCAGGCCCAAGCCCGAGCGCCTCGAGTTCGACGATCGCTACCGGCGCGTGACGCTCGCGCGCGCCGCGGCGATCGCCGGCTACGCCCCGCTCGTGCCCGCCGCGCTTGGGCAGGGCTACCGGCGCGCGGAGACCAGCGTCTCGCGCCTGACGGGGCGCACCGGCGACGAAGCTGGCAACCCGGTCTCGCGCAACGTCGTCAGCACGGCCTATCGTCGCGGCTTCGAGCTGGTCCTCGTCTCGACGCGCTGCCGCAGGACGCGCTCGCCCCGGTGTGCGCAGACCGGCGGCTATCCGCGCTGGTCCGATCCGATCGGCGCGGGCGAGAGCACCGTCGTCTCCGAGCAGCCGTTGCGCCTGAGCGAGGGCGCGCTCGCCGGTAGCCGCGCGCGGCTCGTCGTCGACCCTCAGGTCACGCCCCACGTGTGGGCGCTCACCGACGACCTCGTCGTGACGATCTCGGGTCCGCTCAGCGGCGAGCAGCTGAGCGCCGCAGCGGCCTCGCTGCAGCCCCTGCCCTGACGCCGAAACTAGGTTCGCGACGCCCGCGACGATAGATTGCGCCGTTCATGGCGGAGGTGCTGTTCTTCCTGGCCGGAATCGGGGCGATTGCTGGGGCGATCGGGGTCGTCGTGGTTCGCAACCCGTTTTACAGCGTGCTCGCGCTCGTTTCGCACCTCGTGTCGCTGGCAGCGCTGTTCCTGCTGCTGCGCGCGGAGTTCGTCGCGGTCGCCCAGGTCGTCGTCTACGCGGGCGCGGTGATGGTGCTCTACGTCTTCGTCGTCGCCTACGTCGGCGGGCAGGACGAGCCGCTCGGCGCGCGCCCCGGCCGGGGCCTGAGGGTCGTCGCCGCCCTGTTCGGCGCGGCGCTGTTCGTGGAGCTGTGCATCGCGACGCTCGGCTCGGGCCTGCAGGCGATCGGCTCCGAGGGAGCGCCGGTGCAGCCGGGCTACGGCTCGCCCGCGCAGATCGGCGAGCTGCTGCTGACGCGCTTCCTGCTGCCCTTCGAGATCGCCTCCTTCCTGCTGCTGATCGCGGCCGTCGGGGCGGTCGTGCTCGCGCGCCGCCGCGGCGGGATCTCTGCCGCCGAGGACCAGGCGCGCTACAGCGCGATGGACGTGCTGCGTCCCGCGTACACCGGCACGATGGCCGAGACCGTCGGCGGGCGCAGCGGCAACGTGCGCCGCGAGGCGCTGCCCGTCAGCGGCACCTCCGCCGAGTACCGCGGGCCGGACGCGGACGAGGACGACTGATGGACATCGGCTGGTACCTCGCGGTCTCCGCGCTGATCTTCACGATCGGCGCCGCCGGGGTCCTGACGCGCCGCAGCCCGCTCGTCGTGCTGCTGTGCCTCGAGCTCATGCTGAACGCCGGCAACCTCGCGCTGATCGCGTTCGCGCGCATGCACGGCAACGCCGACGGCCAGATCTTCGCGATCGTCGTCATGGTCGTCGCGGCCTGCGAGGTCACCGTCGGACTCGGCCTGATCGTCGCGATGCACCGCCGCAAGCTGCCGATCGACGTCGACGAGCTGCGGGAGCTGCAGGGGTAGGATGAGCTCCGTCGAGCTGTTCGCATGGCTGACGCTGCTGCTGCCGCTCGCGGGCACGATCGTCGTGGCGCTCGCGGGCCGCCGCCTGTCCGGCCGCGGCGCCGGCTACGTCGCGACGGGGGCGATGACGCTGTCGTTCGCGTCGGCGGTCGGCGCGCTGCTCGCGCTGCAGGGCCGCCATCACGAGGAGCGCCAGGTCCGCGCCGTCGCGTGGGACTACGCGAGCACCGTCGGCATCGACGCCCAGATCTCGCTGCTCGTCGACCCGCTGTCGGTCTTCATGATCCTCGTCGTCGCGGGCGTCTCGACGCTGATCCACCTCTACTCGATCGCCTACCTGGACTCCGATCGCGGCTACGTGCGCTTCTTCGCGTTTCTGAACTTCTTCGTCTTCTCGATGCTGCTGCTCGTCCTGGCGGGCAACTTCCTGCTGCTGATCGTCGGCTGGGCGTTCGTCGGCGCCGCGTCCTACATGCTGATCAGCTTCTGGTACCGGCGCACGACGGCGACGAACGCCGGCATCAAGGCGTTCGTCATCAACGTGATCGGCGACGTCGGGCTCGTGCTCGGGACCTTCTTCATCGTCAGGCACACCGGCTCGCTGGACTTCCTCGAGACGTTCGAGGGCATCAAGTCGGACTTCTCGCCCAACGACGCCGACCTCGTCGCGGGCTGCGTCCTGCTGCTCGTCGGCGCCTTCGCGAAGTCCGCCCAGGTGCCGCTGCACACGTGGCTGCCCGACGCGATGGAGGGCCCGACGCCCGTCAGCGCGCTGATCCATGCCGCGACCATGGTCACGGCCGGCGTCTACCTGATCGCGCGCATGCACCCGCTGTTCGAGCTCGCGCCGACAGCCGCCGACGTCGGCGCCGTGATCGGCTGCCTGACGCTGCTGATCGCCGGGACGATCGCGATCGCGGTCACCGATCTCAAGCGCGTGATCGCCTACTCGACGATGTCGCAGATCGGCTACATGATCATGGCCGTCAGCGCCGGCGCGTACGCGGCGGGCCTGTTTCATCTGATGACGCACGCCTTCTTCAAGGCGCTGCTGTTCATGGCCGCCGGGTCGGTGATCGCCGCGATGGCGGGCCAGCAGAACCTCGACAGGATGGGCGGCTTCAAGCGCTCGCTGCCGTTCACCTACGGCTGCATGGTCATCGGTGGCCTCGCACTCGTGGGCATCCCGCCGTTCTCGGGCTTCTTCTCCAAGGACGAGATCCTGCTGCTGATCGGCGATCGCGGCGGCTGGTACTGGATCCTCTACGTCGCCGGCTACGTCGGCGCCTTCCTGACGGGGATCTACACCTTCCGGATGATCTTCCGCGCGTTCTGGGGCGACTCCGTGCCGGAGGCGCTGGAGCTCGAGGAGGGCCACATGCACCACCCCGACGTGCACTCCAACCCTGCCAACGGCGAGATCGAGGACACCGAGGTCGGCTTCCCCGGTCCCGAGCACCACATCGCCGAGCGTGAGCCGGCGATGAAGATCGCGATGGGGACGCTCGCGCTGCTGGCGATCGTCGGCGGGCTGCTGCAGATCCCCAAGGTCACGCACGTCATCGACCACTTCCTCGAGCCGACGTTCGCCGAGTCCGCGCTCTACGAGCGTCATCCCAGCGATGGCCTGATCAGCTTCGGCCTGATCCTCGGCACGATCGTCGGGCTGGCGGGCATCGCCATCGCCTACGTCGTCTGGGTCCGAAAGCCCGGGATGGCCGCGCGCGTGCGCGCGCGCCTGCGCCCGCTGCACGGCCTGTTCGCCAACAAGTGGTACTTCGACGAGCTCATCGGCGTGCTCGTCGTGCGGCCCGCGCAGTGGTTCGGATCCTTCGCGCAGCAGACCTTCGAGCGGGTCTTCGTCAACGGCGTGCTCGTCGGCGGCGCGACAGGCCTCGTGCGCGTCGGCTCCTCGGCGGTGCGCGCCGCGCAGACGGGCTTCCTGCGCTACTACGCGGCGATGCTGGTCGTCGGCATGGTCGGGCTCACCATGTACTTCCTGCTGCTGTCATGACCCTGCACCTGTCCTTCGCGGTCTGGCTGCCGTTGGCGTTCGGCGTCGCCGGCCTGCTGGCACCGCCGCGCCTGGCGCCGAAGCTCGCGCTCGCCGGCACGCTGCTCGTGCTCGGCTACGCGATCGCCTACGTCATCGACTTCGACAGCGCCAACGCCGGCCTGCAGAACGTCACCGACGAGATCTGGATCGGCGAGCTCGGCATCCACTACAAGCTCGCGCTCGACGGCCTGAACCTCTTCCTCGTGCTGCTGACCGCGATCCTGTGGTTCTTCTGCACGCTGTGGGCGAGCTTCGGCGCGTGGGAGAAGCCGCGCCTGTTCTACTTCCACCTCGCGCTCGCGCAGACGTCGGTGCTCGGCGCGCTGCTGGCGCAGGACCTCGCGCTGTTCGTCGTCTTCTTCGACCTCATGCTCGTGCCGTTCTTCTTCCTCACCGGCATCTGGGGCGGGGCCAAGCGCGTGCACGCGACGATGAAGCTCGTCATCTACACGCTCGTCGGCTCGCTGCTGATGCTGACCGCGGCGATCACGACCGGCGTGCTGGCGGCGACCGGCGAGGACGGCCTCTCGTTCGCGTTCTCCGATCTCGCGCAGCGGACGATCGAGTCCTCGACACAGAACTGGCTGTTTCTCGCCTTCGCGGCGGCGTTCCTCGTGAAGATGCCGGCGTTCCCGTTTCATGGCTGGATGCCCGACGGCTACAAGGCGATGCCGCTGCCGGTGCTGGCGCTGTTCTCGGCCGTGCTGAGCAAGGTCGCCGCCTACGGCTTCCTGCGCATCTGCCTGCCGCTGTTTCCTGACGCCAGCGAGCACTTCCAGACGCTGATGCTGCTGATCGCGCTGTTCTCGATCCTCTACGGCTCGGCGATGGCGTTCACGACGACGCACGCGCGGCTGATCCTCGGGTACTCGTCGATCGCGCAGCTCGGCTTCATCGTGCTCGGGATCTTCGCCCTGAACAGTCAGGGTGCACAAGGCGCGATATTGCAGGCCTTCAACCACGGCCTCGTCGTGGCGCCCGCCTTCTTCATCGTCGCGCTGCTGTCCGCGCGAGCCGACGGCTCGGAGGACATCCGCGACATGGGCGGCCTCGGGATGCGCGCGCCGGTGCTGGCCACGTTCTTCTTGATCGTCACGTTCGCGACGCTCGCGATGCCCGGCTCGTCGAACTTCGTCGGCGAGTTCCTGATCCTGCTGGGGGTCTTCCAGACGAAGCTCGCGATCGCGCTGATCGCCTCGACCGGCGTCGTGCTGGCCGCGGTCTACGCGCTGCGCCTGTATATCCGCACGATGCACAACCGCACCGGTCCGCGCGTCGAGTCGCGTGAGCTGTCGCTGCGCGACGGCCTCGTGCTCGTGCCGCTCGTGCTCGCGATCCTGGCGATCGCCGTGTACCCGCAGTTCGCGCTGCAGCGCAGCGAGCCGACGGTGACGAGCATCGTCCCGTCGGCGCTCGAGGAAAAGGCCGCGGCCGCGCCGCTGCCGGAGGCGTCGCCATGATCCCCTTCGCGAAGGTCGCCGCGCCGGTCGTCGACTTCGCCGGCCTGGCGCCGCTGATCGCGGTGTTCGGCGGCGCGCTGATCGTGCTCATGCTGGGGCTCCTGCGCTCGCGCGCGGCCCGCGAGACGGGCGTCCCGGCGCTGTCGGTGCTGAGCCTCGTGATCGCAATCGGCCTGTCGATCTGGCAGTGGGGCGAGCGCACGGACCTCGTCGCGGGGGCGCTGCGCCTCGACGAGCTGACCCTGTCGCTGACGATCATCTTCTGCGTCGCCGGGATCGCCTCGATCCTCTTGTCCTGGCGCCACGTCGCCCCGCGCGAGGCGGCCCACGGCGAGTACTACGCGCTGCTGCTGACGTCGATCGCGGGCATGATCGTGCTCGTCGCCGCGCAGAACCTCGTCTCGGTCTTCCTCGGCCTCGAGCTGCTGTCGATCCCGCTGTACGTGCTCTGCGCGACGGAGATGCGGCGCGCGTCGTCGCTGGAGTCCGGGCTGAAGTACCTCGTGATCGGCTCGGTCGGCTCGGCGACGCTGCTCTACGGCCTGGCGTTCCTCTACGGCGCGACCGGCGCGACGGACTTCAAGGACATCGCGGAGGCGCTCGGGTCCGGCGGCGACCTCGTATCCGACCCCTTGCTGCTGGCCGGGATCGCGCTGTCGATCGTCGGCCTCGGCTTCAAGGCGTCCGTCGCGCCGTTTCACCAGTGGACGCCCGACGTCTACGAGGGCGCGCCGACGCCGATCACCGCCTTCATGGCGGTGGCGACGAAGGCGGCGGCATTCGGCATCGTGCTGCGCCTGTTCGACGTCGCGCTGATCGATGCCGCAGTCGACTGGGGCCCGCCGCTCGCCGCGCTGGCGGCGTTCACGATCGTCGTCGGCAACGTCGGCGCGCTCGGCCAGTCGTCGCTGAAGCGGCTGCTGGCGTACTCGTCGGTGGCGCAGGCGGGCTACATGCTGGCGGGCGTCGTCGTCGCCTCGCGGCTCGGTCTGCAGGCGACGCTCTTCTACATCGCCGTCTACCTCGTCATGAACCTCGCGGCGTTCGCCGTGATCGTCGCGCGCGAGCGCGAGACGCCGCTCGGCGACGACATCGCGTCGCTCGACGGCCTGGGAGCGACCCGCCCGGCGCTGGCCTGGCCGATGACGATCGCGATGCTCGCCCTGGCCGGCTTTCCCGCGACCGCGGGCTTCATCGGAAAGTTCTACCTCATCGACGCGGCCGTCGACGGCGACTACGCCTGGCTGGGCATCGTCATCGTCGTCGGCTCGATGATCTCGCTCGCGTACTACCTGAAGGTCGTCGCGGCGATCTGGATGAGACCCGCGGCCGAGAGCACGGATCTGGCTGTTTCCACCCCTGGCCCCGAGCCGCTGCTGGCCGGCGGCTCGGACGAGGCGACCGGCCTGCGCGCCCAGGGCGAGGTCGTCGCCGTCGCCGTCTTCTTCGGGGTCCTGACGGTCGTGCTCGGTGTCGTGCCATCGCCGCTGTTCGACGTCGTGCGCGACGCGGGAGCGGCGCTCGGGCTGCTCTGAGCGCGGACGACGAGATGACACGCGAAGAGACCGGCGCGTTTCTCATCTGGCTGCTGCTGATCGTCCTCGTGGCGGTCGTCCTCGACGGCGGGTTGATCGCCGGCGCGGGCATGGCCGTCGCCGGCATCGTCATGGCTCTCGTCGCCGTCCGGCGACGCCGGCGAGCGGACTGACGAACGACGCGCGGTGCCCGCTCCACGAACGAACGCCAAACTGGACGCCTGTTCGTCGGTCAGCCGCAGCTCGCGGCTGGCGCTAAGGAGGTCGGCGCAGTCGGCGCCGCCAATCTCAAGGCGCTTCGTGGCAGTCAGAACGGCGATGCGTGCTGGGCGAGGTGCCCGTCGGCAGCCGTATCGCGTGCCCAGTTCGACCGGCAGGCCGGCGCCGGAGCGATCTCTGTAGACGGCGACGAGTCTCCCGTCGATGCGGCGCTGTCGTCACGATCAGCGAGAGGTGCCAGACATCACCGCTTCCCGGTCAGGTGGTCTGGGTTCGCCGTAGTTGACGACGACCAGTGGTCGATGACGCCGGTCGACGCTGTGAAAGGACCGATCGGCATAGAGCGACCCGAGCCACGCGATCCTTTGAGCGAACTGCGTCGGCGGCTTGGTCCGCTCCGGCCTGGGCGGGTCCTCAGCCCCAAGACCTGGTTCGCCGCCGCAGGCAGAGAACCCGAGGCCGCCGATGACGACGCTCGCCACCATCAGAAGTACGCGGCCTGCGCCAATTCTCATGACAGCGACGGTACGCGGACATCCTCGAGGACGTAGCACCGATCCGCATGCCGAACACGGGTTGGGCGGTGAACGTCACGCATGCTGTCGCTTTCGGCCCAACCCCCCACACCCGGCACCAACGCCGCCCGCCAGCTCGCGCGGCGCCAATCTCGGGGCGTCCAGATCGGCCGCCGTTGGCGCCATGACATAGCCACAGCCGAATGTTCCATCAGTTGGCGACATCGTGCTACGGTGCCATCATGAGCTCCATCAACGCGGGTCTGATGCTGCTTTCCGCTGCCGCTGCTCCCGAGTCGCCCACAGCCGGCGGCGCGGTCGAGGAGGACATCGCCCTCGCCGGCGTGATCGCCGCCTTCTTCATGCTCGTGCTGATGCTCGGCGGGCTCGGGCACCGGGCCAATCGGTGCCGGTCATCGGCTGGTTCGAACGCTTCGCCGAGCGGATCTCCGGCCAGCCCGGCTGGGCCTCGATGCCTTGCGGGCTGGCGATCATCTCGCTGATCTCGGCGCTCTTCGGCCTGTACTGGGACGTCTCGCTGCACATCGACGTCGGCCGCGACGACGGCCTCTTCGGCACACCGGCGCACTACTTCATCCTCGCCGGCCTGTTCGGGATCGTCATGGCCGGCTTCTACGCCATGTGCCTGCCCGAGGAGCGCGAGGGACCGACGTTCATCAAGATCACGCGCGACTGGCACGTCCCGCTCGGCGGCGTCCTGATGTTCTGCGCCGGCAGCTTCTCGCTGATCGCCTTTCCGCTCGACGACGGCTGGCACCGCCTGTTCGGCCAGGACGTCACGCTGTGGGGGCCGACGCACCTGATGCTGATCGGTGGCGCCTCGATGGCCCTGCTGGGGATCGCGGTGCTGCAGGTCGAGGTCGTGCGGGTGATGAAGGCGACCGGGCAGATCCACACGGAGCGGTGGTGGGTCAAGGGGCTGCGCAACGTCTGGCTGCCGGGCGGCCTGCTGATCGCGATGTCGACCTTCCAGCTCGAGTTCGACCTCGGCGTGCCGCAGTTTCAGCTCATCTTCCACCCGATGTTGATCATGGTCGCGGCCGGCGTCGTGCTCGTCGCGACACGGATCTGGCTCGGCGCCGGCGCCGCCTTCGGAGCGGTCGCGTTCTTCCTCGTGATGCGCGGATTGATGTACGTCTCCGTCGGCTCGCTCGGCGAGACGCCCGCCCACTTCCCCCTGTACATCGCCGAGGCCGCGCTCGTGGAGGGCCTGGCGTTGCTGATCTCCGTCAGGCGCCCGCTCGTGTTCGGAGCCTGGTGCGGCCTGGCGATCGGCACGATCGGGCTCGCCGCCGAGTGGGGCTGGTCACACGTCTGGATGCCGATCCCGTGGCCGGCCGAGATCCTCGGGCAGGCGGCGATCCTCGGCCTCGCGATGGCGCTCGCGGGCAGCCTCATCGGCGCCTTCATCGGCACGCGGCTGGGGGCGGGCGCGATTCCCCAGGTCCGCGGCCTGCGTTCACTCGGCCTCGTCGCCGCGGCCGCCATCGCCGCGATGGTCGGTTTCGGCCTGCAGACCCCGAGCGACACCGGCGCCAGCGCGAAGGTCACCCTGAAGGACGTCGGCGCCGGCTCCGAGCGCACGGCGATCGTGACCGCCAGGATGCAGCCGCGCGACGCCGCCGAGAACGCGACCTGGCTGACGGCCACCGCGTGGCAGGGCGACGGCTTCGTCGTCGACCACATGCGCGAGGTGGGACCCGGCGTCTATCGCTCGACGCGGCCGATCCCGGTGCACGGCGAGTTCAAGACGCTGATCCGCATGCACACCGGCTCGTCGCTCACCGGCCTGCCGATCTACGCGCCCGCCGATTCGGCGATCCCCGCCCCGGCGGTGTCAGCCCCGCGCTCCTTCGAGCGCCCATTCACCTCCGACCACAAGCTCCTGCAGCGCGAGGCCAAGACGAACGACCCCGCGATCACTGTCGGCGGCTACGCCGTCGTGGGATTTTTTACCTTCGCGCTGCTGGCGATGCTCTCCTGGGGCCTGCACCGCGTGCGGGTGACCGCCACGGTCGGCGGCCACCCGTCCGCAGCCGGGGCGCGCCGGGCGCGGGTGCTGGCGACGCCGCCCGCAGCCTGAGAGGATCGAGGCGATGGCCGACACCCTCACGGCAGCCGGCACGCCCGCAGCCGAGCGCGACGGCGGCGCGGGCCCGACGCGCGTGCGGATCGCGATCGTCGGCAGCGGATTCGCCGGCCTGGGGATGGCGATCCGCCTCAGGCAGGCGGGCATCGAGGACTTCGTCGTGCTCGAGCGCGCCGGCGACCTCGGCGGGACGTGGCAGGCGAACACCTACCCCGGCTGCCAGTGCGACGTGCCCTCGCACCTGTACTCCTTCTCCTTCGCGCCGAACCCCTCGTGGACGCGGACCTACTCCCGCCAGCCGGAGATCTGGGCCTACCTGCGTGGCTGCGCCAAGCGCTACGGGCTCGCCTCTCATCTGCGCTTCGGCCACGACCTGACCGGCGCGACATGGGACGAGCAGATCGGGGGCTGGCACGTGCAGACCAGCGGAGGCGACTTCGAGGCGACGCTGCTGATAGATGCGACGGGGCCGCTGAGCCACCCCGCCGTGCCGCCGATCCCAGGCCTCGATACGTTCGAGGGCACGCTCTTTCATTCAGCCGAGTGGGATCACGACCACGACCTGCAAGGCGAGCGCGTGGCCGTCATCGGGACGGGCGCATCGTCGATCCAGCTCGTTCCGCGAATCCAGCCGCGCGTCGGCGCGATGCACGTCTTTCAGCGCACGCCGCCGTGGGTCCTGCCGCACTCCGACCGCCCCACCTCGCGCTTCGAGCGCCAGCTCTACCGTGCCGTGCCGCTCGTGCAGCGCGCCGTGCGAACAGGCGTCTACTGGGGCCGCGAGACGTTCGTCGTCGGCTTCGCCAAGCGCCCGAGCCTGGCGCGCCACGCGGAGCGCCTCGCGCGGCTGCACCTGCGCCGCCAGGTGCGCGACCCGGCGCTGCGGCGCAAGCTCGAGCCCGACTTCCGCCTGGGCTGCAAGCGCGTGCTGATCTCCAACGAGTTCTATCCGGCGCTGACGCAGCCCAACGTCGAGCTCGTCACGGAGCCGATCGCGAGGATCGCCGGCCGCCGCATCGTGCTCGCCGACGGCAGCGAGCGCGAGGTCGACACGATCATCCTCGGGACAGGCTTTCACGTCACCGACCCGCCGACGGCGTGGCTCGTGCGCGGGCGCGGCGGCGGGACGCTGGCCGAGGCCCTCGGGCTTAGCCCGCAGGCCTATCTCGGGACGTCGGTGCCCGGCTTCCCCAACCTCTTCAAGATCATCGGTCCGAACACCGGCCTGGGCCACAGCTCGATGGTCTTCATGATCGAGTCCCAGCTCACCTACGTCATCGACGCCATCCGTCAGATGGACGAGGGCGCGATCGCGAGCGTCGACGTGCGTGCGGAGGTGGTCGAGGCGTTCAACGACGGGGTCCAGGCGATGATGGCGGGCACGGTCTGGTCGTCGGGCTGCGCGAGCTGGTACCTCGACGCCCGCGGGCGCAACACGACGCTGTGGCCCGACTTCACCTTTCGCTTTCGCCGCCGCACGCGCCGCTTCGACGCCGACGCCTACGAGCTGCGCACGGGCGCCGCCGAGCCGGCCGCGCTGGCGCGATGAGAGCGCCGCTGCAGCGTTCGCGCTTCGACGTCGCCGGGCGCACCGTGTTCATCACCGGCGCCGCGCGAGGGATCGGCGCGGCCACTGCTCGTCGCCTGCACGCGGCCGGCGCGAACGTCGCGCTCGTCGGCCTGGAGCCCGAGCTGCTCGAAGCGCTCGCGGCCGAGCTCGGCGACCGCGCCGCCGCCTACGAGGCCGACGTGACCGATCTCGAGGCGCTGCAGGCGGCGGTGCGCGAGACCGTCGCGCGCTTCGGCGCGATCGACGTCGCGATCGCCAACGCGGGCATCAGCTACATCGGCCGCCTGGCGACGGCTCCCGTCGAGCAGGTCGAGCGCACGCTGCAGGTCAACCTCATGGGCGTCTGGCGCACCGATCGCGCGGTCATCGACGAGATCGTCCGGCGGCGCGGCTACCTGCTGAACGTCGCCTCGCTGAGCGCCGTCAGCCACACGCCGCTGATGGGCGCGTACACGGCCTCCAAGGCGGGCGTCGAGGCGCTGACGGACTGCCTGCGCGCGGAGACCGCGCCGGCCGGCGCGCGCGTCGGCTGCGCGTACTTCGGCTTCATCGACACCGATCTCGTGCGCGCGAGCTTCGCCCATCCCTCGACGCAGGTGCTCTCGGCAGCGCTGCCGTCCTTCGTCTCGACCCCGGCGCCGCTGTCGGCCGCCGTCGACGCGATCGAGCGCGGCATCCAGCGACGCTCGGCGCGCCTGTGGGCGCCGCGCTTCGTCGGCGGTGCGCTGCTGCTGCGCGGCGCGCTGCAGCCGCTGACCGAGCTGCGCATGCGCCTCAACCGCGACCTGCCTCGTGCGCTGCAGCTCGCCGACCCGGGACAGGGCGGCGTCGAGGACCAGCACTCCGAGCTCGGGGTCTCAGGCGGCACCGAGGGCAAGCGACCGGCCGAGCGGGTCTCATAGGGGCGGCGTCGTCCGCGACGTGCAGCGGTCAGGAGCGGTGGCGCTGCAGGACGGCCCGAGCGAGCTGCCGGTCCGCAAGCGTCACGGCCGGTGCACGTCCGTTGAGCGAGGCCGTCGCCGTGACGGGGCGCGGCAGGCTCTCCGCCGACTTGATGACGTAGGCGCCGTTGGTGTGAATGCGGGAGGTGGGCTTGCTCATGCGCTTCGGGGGCAGACTACCCGGCGGCCCGGATCGCTGACCATCCGAGACGCACGGCGGCCGTCGAGCAGATGATAGCCGCCACGAGCCAGACCTCGACGGGGCTGCGGCTCGGCAGCTCCATCGCCAGGCTTGCGGACGCCACGAGCGCGCAGACGACCACCAGGCGCAGCATCCGGCGGCGGCTGCGCAGGATCCTGTCGACGATGATGTGGCGGCCCGTGCTGGCGGCAAAGCCCGACAACACCGCGCCGCCGGCCAGCAGCAGCGACACGGCGGCTCCGGGCTGCGACGTGTCCAGGTCCGACAGCCACCCCAGCCACAGCAGCGCCGCCACGACGACCGCCGTCAGCGCGGCCCTGGCGGCCCCACCCTCGCGCTCGGCGACGATCTCGACGATCGCGATCACGTCGGCGTGCGCCTGCACCTCGTGCGCCGCGTAGAGCGCGACCCGGCTGACGTTCTCGTCGTCCTCCCCGAGCCCCACGACGTCGCCGCCGTCCGGCGGAAAGCTGCCGAGCTCGGCGTGCGCCACCCGCAGTTCCTCGGGGATCGCGATCTCCATGTGGAAGCTGTGCGCTCGCCAGGCGCCCGGGCAGTCGATCACGAACCACGTGCGGTCGGGGTTGCGCATGCGCCGCAACAGCTCGCGCGGGCCGGGCGCGTGGCGGTCGTGGCCGGGCGGCTCGAGCGGGAAGTCCTCGCCGTAGCCGTACTTCAGCACGCGCCTGTCCGCTCCGCCCTCGGCCAGCGCGGCGAACAGCAGGTAGTCCGACGCGAGCGTGCGCAGCAGGCTGCGACAGGCGGCGTCCTGCCAGATCGCAGCGCGCGTGGGGTCTGCGCCCTCGGCCGTCGCGACGAACGCCGACAGCGCCTCGCGCGCAGCGTCCTGCTCGCCCGTGACGATCTGCCTGAGCTCGGCGGTGAGCTTCTGCAGCAGGTCGTCCGACGGCGGGTCTGCGATCGCGTCCAGCGCCGTGCGCAGCAGCGCGATCAGGGCCAGATCGGTGTTGTCGGCGCGGCCCAGAACGGGCAGCGCGGCGTCCTGCTCGTCACGCAGGTCGAAGTTGCGCAGCGGTCGCTTGCTGAGCACCGAGATCGGGACGACGAGCCCGTGGCGGGTGCGCAGCCTGGTGCGCTGCTGCGGCGTGAGCGTGAAGTCGACCGACACGCGGCGGCGTGTCTCCTCCTGCGACAACATCTCGACGGTCTCGACGCGCCGGTTGATCCAGCGCTTGGGGTCTGTGACGAGATCCGCGCAGGCGAAGCCGGCTTCGAGCAGGTCTGCGGGAAACTCCTCCACGCCCGGGAGTCTGCGGCCCGCGGCGGACGAAGCCGCGCGCCGGGACCGGCCGGTCGACGTTCAGTCGCCGGCGTCGCCGTGCGCGCTGACGCGGAAGCGCACCGCCGTCCTGGGAGCGGCTTCCGGGATCACGAAATGCGTGTGCAGGTGAGCGACGCTGCCGCCGTTGAGCTGCATCTGCCCGCTGCGCTCGATCGTGGCGGTGCAGAGCGGGCGCAGGCGCTCGGTCAGCATGCGCTTGATCGCCCACAGCTCGGCCCCCGCCTCGTCGGGCAGCTCATGAAACGACGACACGTGGCGGCAGGACACGATCAGGTAGTGCGCCGCCGTGCCCCCATAGGGATAGGCGTTCTTGGTGACATACCAGTGCTTGCCCGTGAACTCGATCGGCTCGGGGTGGTGCTCCGCGACGTGCTCGCGACAGAAGATGCAGATGCGCTGCACCTCGAGGCGCTCCATGTACCGGCGCTGGCCCTCCGTGCGCGCCGCGGCGAGGTGATAGAGGGGGTCAGCGGGCGCGTTCATAGACGCTGAAGATGAAGGTCTCGTCGTTCTCGGCGATCTCGTCGCTCTGCTCGACGCGTCGCCAGTCGCCTGTCGGCAGCTGCGCAAAGAACGCGTTGCCGGTGACATGGCCCTGGACATGCGTCGCATAGACGCGCTCGGCGAACGGGAGCGCGTGGGCGTACGTCACGCCGCCGCCGATGACGAAGCAGTCGTGGTCGCAGGACTGAAGCGCCGCCTGCAGGTCGCCGAACACCTCGGCGCCCTCGGCGCGGTAGGTGCGGTCCGTGCTCAGCACGAGGTTGCGGCGCTCCGGCAGCGGGCGAAAGCGATCGGGCAGCGACTCGTACGTCTTGCGGCCCATGACGACCGTGTGGCCCGTCGTCAGCTCCCGGAAGCGCTTCAGGTCGCTTGGCAAGCGCCACGGCAGCGTCCCGTCGCGGCCGATCACGCCGTTGCTGCTCAGGGCGACGACGATCGAGATCACGTGAGGACGGGGATGCCCGCGATTGGCGGGTGGGGCTCGTAGTCGCTGAGCTCGAAGTGCTCGGCGCGGAAGTCGTGGATGTCGCTCACGAGCCGGCCGGCCTCGGTGAGCTCGAGCGTCGGGAGCGCCAACGGCTCGCGGGAGAGCATCTCGTCGACCGCGTCGAGCTGGTTCTCGTAGATGTGCGCGTGCTGGATCCAGTGCACGTACTCGACGAGCTCATAGCCGGTGAGGTGCTCGATCATGAGGCCGAGCGCCGTGTACTGGGCCATGTTCGAGGGCACCCCGATCGGCGTGTCTCCCGAGCGCTGGTTGTGCACGAGGTGCAGCTTGTCGTTGTAGACGAGCGCGTGGACCCAGCCGTGGCAGGGCGCGATCGTGTTGCGCGACTTGACCCCCTCCGCACGATGGTTGGCGCTCGGAACCCAGGGGCTCATCACGGCCGTGCGGTCCAGCGGCAGGTCCTGCAGCTTGCGGATCAGGTGCGGTAGCTGGTCGAAGCCGGGATCGTCGCCGTCGAGGTCGGTCGTGAAGTTGCGAAACGCGTGCCCGTAGGATCCGGGACCGAGGTCGCCGGCCTGCAGGCCGCGCGGGATGCACTTCTCCGGCGTCGCCCACGCGTCCCACCAATCGCAGCCGAACGCCGCGAGCTCGTCGAGCGTGCGTGCGCCGTTGATGAACGCGCACAGCTCGCCGATCGCCTTGCCGACGAAGCCCCGGATCGACCGCTCCGTGATGACCGCCGCACCGTGAGCCAGCGGAAAGCGCATCGCGTACCCGGCGACCGCGAGCGTGTCGGGTCCCTGCTTGGACGCGACGCGGACGCCGCTGTCGCGGATCGTTCGCAGCATGTCCTGATACTCGGTGCTCGGCCGGCGATCTGGGAATGGGAGGTAGTCGGGCATCGGGTCGCCGCTCGTCCGCGGACCGCGAGTCTGGCGACGCTCGCGGACGGACGCGCATGTCCAGAGTAGGCATCGCGGGGAGTGTTCGTTCGCCGCTGCGGCGACCATAATGTCGGGCAACCGACCCCGACCCTTCGGACGCCATGGCCGCCATCGCCCTTCACAGCCCGACAGCCGACTTCGAGCACCGCCTGATCGCCTCCCTCGCCGAGGTGACCGAACAGGTGCGCACGCTCAAGAAGGATGGCCGCCGGGTCGTCCTGACCTCGGGCTCGTTCGACCTCATCCACCTGGGTCACGTCAAGTACCTGGCACGCGCCAAGGAATGCGGCGACGTGCTGCTCGTGGGGGTCGACAGCGACTCGAAGATCCGCCGTCGCAAGGGCGAGGACCGGCCGATGGTCCCGCAGGCCGAGCGCCTGGAGATGCTGGCCTACCAGCGGCCGGTGGACTTCATCTACCTCAAGCACACCGACGACCCCCGCTGGGGGCTGATCAAGGCGGTCGAGCCCGACGTCCTCGTGCTCACCGCCGGCCACGCCTACAGCGACGAGGAGCAGAAGGCCCTGCTGGAGTTCTGCGGCCGGATCGCGGTCGTCGAGCGCCAGTCCGACGTCACCACGAGCGAGCGGATCCGCCAGATGTACATGCACCTCGGCGACCGGCTCGGGCCGAAGCTGGCGGAGGTCCTACCGGAGCTGATCGACCGCGTCCTGAAGCGAGGATGAGCGAGGCCGTCGTCGCGTACATCCCGGTCCTCCACGAGGGATACCGGCGGTTTCTCGTCGCGCACGCCCAGGGCCGGCGGCTGTTTCTCATCGGGCCGGAGCTCTACGCGGACTACCACCCTCTGGCCAAGGACATCCGCTGCCTGGAGGCGGATCTCGTCGCGCGGGCGATCGCCGCGTGGGGGATCTGCTCCGACGTGACGGTGCTGGACGTCGCAGGAGCGCATGCGCTGGCAGAGGAGCAGCCGTCGCTCACGCTGCCGGCCGAGGACGTCAGCTATCAGGTCGTCGACCGGTTCTTCGATCGACTGGCGGTCCTCTACGACTCCGTGTTCCTGCGCTGGGACAAGTCCCGCAGCGTGCAGCTGCTGCGCCCGCGTGCGGCTCGCGAGCTCCCCGAAGACGAGGCGCTGGCGGAGATCGTGTCCGCGGCCGAGCGCGAGGCCGATCGCAGCGTCGACTGGTGGCGCCAGGTCGGCGCCGCGATCCGCTTCGCCGACGGGACGATCGCATCGGCGACCAACGAGCACCTGCCGCATGAGTACAGCGCGTACGCCGCAGGCGACCCGCGCAGCAACTTCTCGCGAGGCGTTCACCTGGAGATCTCGACCGCCGTCCACGCCGAGGCCGGGCTCATCGCCGACGCCGCACGACACGGGCGCTCCACCGCCGGCGCGGTGCTCTACGTGACGGACTTTCCGTGCCCGCCCTGCGCCAAGCTGATCGCGGGCGCGGGCATCGCGAAGCTGTACTACCGGACCGGCTACTCCGTGCTCGACGGCCACGACGTCCTTGCGAATGCGTGCATCGAGGTCGCCCGCATCGGCGGCTGATCGTGCCCGGCCGGCTCGGCGGACGGACGCGAAACGTCGCGCTGCTAGGGTCGCGCCATGGCGGTGGACGACGAAACCCGCGCCGAGCGCGCACGCAACGTGGGCAGCCTGATCCTGCGCAGCGCGCGCGACGGCGACAGGCACCACATCGAGCTGCTCGGCGAGCTGGACATCGCCGGCGCTCCGCGCCTGGAGGAGGAGCTGCTGAGCGTCGAGCGCAGCGACGCCGCCACGATCGTCGTCGACCTGCGCGGCCTCGAGTTCATCGACTCGACCGGCATCCGCCTGCTGCTGATGGCCGCCGACCGCTCGCGCGCCAACGGCCGCTTCACGCTGCTGCGCGGCCCCAAGCAGGTTCACCGCGTCTTCGAGATCACCGATCTCGTCGACCGGCTGCCGTTCGCCGACGCCTAACGAGTGCCGGCCGTGGCGCGCACGCCGCAGCAGGCGGTCGTAGCAGATGTCCAGCCCGGACCTGATCCCGACGAGCCGCTTGCGAGGCTCGTCCATGCTCGCCGGCTCCGACACCACATCGACCAGGGCTTTCATGCGCTCGTCCCGGCGCTGCAGCGTGCCCAGAGCCATCGTGTGCCGGAGGACGCGGGCCACGACCGGATGACGCTCGTCCTGGTAGGTGTCCAGGAGGCTCGCCGCCGGTGTCGTCCTGCTCGAAGCCCGTCACCTCCCTCCCGTATCAGATGCCCACCGGCAGCTCGGCGATCCACGCGGCCATGATCCGCTCGATCTCGTTCTGAAAGATCCCGAGGAAGTACGGATGACGCGTCGGCAAGTCCTCCGATCTCCGTTGGCTCTGACCTGCGGCGTGCGATTATGCGGCACGACCCGAAGCTTCATGAGGGCCTCGTGCGGTATAGGTTCGAGGTGCAGAGGCGCGGGTGACGTCCCTTCCCTTGTCGTCCGGCATGGACTCAGAGCAGCCCCCGTCTTCGGGGACCCGCCCCCGTGACGTCGAGCGGACACCCGCAGGTGCGCGATCCCCGATCCCACGTGAGGTCGTGGTCTTCGAAAGCTCCAGACGTGGCGATCGTCCGTACTCCCTGTTGGACTCGCCGAGCGATCGAGGAGTACGACATGGCCGGCTTCGCAGGGTCAACAACAGGACGAGCGTCGTGAGCGGCGGAACGCCGACCTCCTCGCGCCTGCGCCGCACCAGCCGACTTGGCGGGCTCGTCGCGGTGCAGGGCGGCCGCATCGCTGGGGGCCGCGCGCTCGATCGCGTCCGGTCTGACGAGGGGCGAGATCGCGCGCAGGCCGCCCGCACTGCTGAGGTCGTCGAGCAGATCGTGGTGCAGCTGGGCAGGATGAAGGGCGCCGCGATGAAGATCGGTCAGGTCATCTCGACCGTGGAGCTCCCGGGGATGGAGCCCGAGGCCGGTGAGCGCATCCAGCGGCGCTTGGCTGAGCTTCGCGATGCGGCACCCACGGTGCAGTGGAGCCGGATGGAGAAGCTGATGGCTTCCGAATGGGGCCAGCCGGTATCCGCCGTCCTCGCCGATATCGAGCCACAGGCGATGGCTGCCGCCTCGATCGGACAGGTGCACCGGGCCACCACACGCGACGGCGTCGACGTCGCCGTCAAGGTGCAGTACCCCGGCATCGCCGAGGCCGTGGAAGCCGACCTGCGCAATCTCCGGGTGCTGATGCCCCTTCTCGGGCGCGTCGCGCCCGGGCTCGACACCAAGGCACTCGGCGACGAACTGCGCGAGCGCATCTCCGAGGAACTCGACTATGAGCTCGAGTCAGCCAACCAGCGCCGCGTCCGGCGCTGGTGGCGCAACCATCCGCATGTACTCGTCCCGCGCGTCGACACCACGTTGTCCACCCGTCGCGTCCTGGTCTCCGAGCTTCACGAGGGCATGCGCTTCGACGACCTGAAGACCGCGGGCAACGCGCGGCGAGATCGGGTCGCCGAGATCGTTCACCGCTTCTATTACGCGACTGCTGCCGATCACGGTCTCGTGCTCGGCGACCCGCATCCCGGCAACTGGCAGTCGCTCGAGGATGGGCGGGTCGTGATGTTCGACTTCGGGATGGTGCGAGACCTTCCGGGTGGGCCGGACGGGTACGTGCGTCGCGAGGGCGCCTTGCTGCAGGCGGTCTATGACCAGGATCCGCACGCGCTGTTCACCGTGATGCGCGACCTGGGCTACCTCGGCGACGGGAGCGCCTTCACCGATCGCCTGGACCTGCTGCTCGCCCACATGACGATCGCCGCAGCATCGATCATCGAGGACCAGCCGTTTCGCCTTGGACCCGAGGTTCAGCGCGAGATGACCGAGGCGATGTTCGCGTTGGGTCCGGAGTGGCGGCAGATGCTGCGTGCGTTCTCGCTTCCGCGCGAGGCGATCCTGCTGCGCCGGATGACCGACCTGCTCTACGCCGGCTGCTGTCAGCTGCACGCCGCA
>Ga0136640_10000229_pt1 | contig 20742 bp, 22 predicted proteins | sample AntDrymUQ8642106_2_FD_105498 | JGI IMG/M metagenome (GOLD analysis project Ga0136640, IMG submission 105498) | Polar desert sand microbial communities from Dry Valleys, Antarctica - metaG UQ864 (21.06) | ecosystem: Environmental > Terrestrial > Soil > Desert | place: Antarctica: Dry Valley...
GGTAGGCCAGCTCGGGGTCGAAACTCGCGGTCATCTGGCGAGTCAGTAGACGCCGCACATGCCGTCGATGGAGACCTCCTCGACGAGGCTCTCGTTGACCAGCTCGTCGGATTCGTCGATCTCCTCGGGTGCTGCCGTCGCGTTCTCGTCCACCAAGGGGCTGCTCATGATGCTCCTCTCCGAAACGGACCGTTCTGTCCAATCAGGCTAGGGGTGCGGCGCCGATCCGACCACACGACCGGGCTGACACACCGGTACGCCGCGGCGTGGCCGACCCACGGCTTCACCACCACCGTCTCAACCAGCCGCCATCCTCGACACGCCGGATGCGCGTCGCGCGAAACCTGCCGCCAGGGCAGCGTCGAGATGCTCATGCGGCAGATCGTGGGCTTCGATGGTGAGATCGCGATGAGCTGGCGATGGCAGTTTTCTCACCCGCGGAGATGAGTGCAGTCTTGGTTGACGCTGGTTCGATCGACCCGTTCAGGCAGTTGGTCGACGGGGTGTACGACGACGGGGTGGTCACCGTCCGCCGGGTTAGCGGGCCGGGGGCGGCGCGCCTCGGCTTACACCGCGTCGGCGACCGGCTCGTGCTGCAGCACTGTTTGACCGACGACGACCTCGACAACGACCTGACCGGCCGGTTGGCACCACTGCTCACCGCTGATGCGGCGGCGTTCGAACGGCTCTTCACCGGAGTGGTCCTGACCACAGGGGCAGATCCGGTGGCGGCGTGGACGCGGTACTACCAGAACACGCTGGAGCGGCTCACCGGTCCGGATCCGGGCGACGGCAGCATCGGCGAGTTCGCGCCCATCTACCGGCGTGCTCGCTCGCTGGTCCGCGGTGACCGGGTGCTGGATGTGGGTAGCTGTTTCGGTTTCCTGCCCATGCTGGTCGCCGAGGACGGGCACGACGTCCTCGCGTGCGACGTCAACCCGGGTTCCGTACGACTGTTGTCCACTGTGGACGCGCGGCTGACAGGGCGGCTGACAGGGCGGCTGCGGTGTGTCCGCTGTGCGGCGCAGAACCTGCCATTCCCCGACGCTGCGTTCGACACCGTTCTGGCCCTGCATCTGCTGGAGCATGTCAATGCGGCTGCCGGCTCCCAGGTGGTGGCGGAGGCTGTTCGGGTCGCGCGGCTTCGGGTCGTCATCGCGGTGCCGTATGAAGATGAACCGGCGGCGGCGTACGGGCACGTCCGGACCCTCGACCATGACGCGCTGGACGCGCTGGGCGGGCGGACCGGGTTGCGGTTCGAGGTGCTGGACAGCGACGGCGGCTGGCTCGTGATCGACCGCTGACGGCTGGTGTCGCTGGTGGCTTGCAGCTAAGGCGGATGCCTGGCTTTGGCAGCTCTGTCGCCCACCTTGTAACCTCGTGCAGCGGTGGCCCGGCTCGACTTCGGGGATCCGTGGAGGCTTCGCCTAGTCCGGTCTATGGCGCCGCACTGCTAATGCGGTTGGGGTTCGCGCCCCTCCCGGGTTCAAATCCCGGAGCCTCCGCTGGTGTGTCAAACTGCTGGTTCTGCGCTCGTAGCTCAACGGATAGAGCACCTGACTACGGATCAGGAGGTTGGGGGTTCGAATCCCTCCGAGCGCACCACGCCGTACCGTGCAGGACGGGTCCCGTCCCGTCACACCGGTCGGGATCAAGGGCCCGTTCGGTGCTCGCTACACCGGGCGGGCCCGCCTCCGCTGGACACCCAGCGCACCTCAGCCGGTCAGCAGCTCGCGAAGCATGTGCATGGCCAGTGTGACCGACCGGGCCCGGACGTCGTCCCGCGAGCCGGGCAGCTCCACTCGCTTCGGCAGCCGTCCCGACGGCCCGACGACGCACAGATGCACCAGACCGACCGGCTTGTCCTGACTGCCTCCCCCGGGGCCGGCGATGCCGGTGATGCCGACACCGACGTCCGCCCCGAGTCGGCTGCGGGCTTCCTCGGCCAGCGCCAGGGCCACCTCTGCACTGACCGCACCGACCCGTTCGAGCAGTTCGGCGGGCACTCCCGCGAGATCTCGCTTCGCCATGTCCGAGTAGACGACGAGGCCGCCCTGGACCCACCCCGACGCCCCGGCCCGGTCGGTGAGCCGGCCGGCCAGCAGCCCTCCGGTGCACGACTCGGCCGTCGCGATCGTCAGGTGTCGCTGCTGCAGCGCGTCGGCGACGATGTCGTCCACGGTCCGCCCGTCGGGGGAGAACAGGGCCTGCCCGTAGGCCCGCTGCATGGCAGCCGCCAGAGCGTCGTACGCCGGCTGCTCGGCCGGCCCGTATCGGGTGACGACCTCCAGCTCGCCGCCGCGCAGGCACGTTGTGATCTCCAGCCCCCCAAGCCCGGGCTCGAGGTGGCGCAAGGTCGCCGCGAGTTCGGACTCGGGGGTGTTCCACAACCTCAGCGTCTGTTGACGTATCTCGGTACGACGATGCAGCGCCTGGTGGACGGCAGGGTCCGCCAGTGCGGCGGGCCACATCCCCTGCAGTTCGGCCGGCGGCCCGGGCAGGACCAGTACCGGTGGCCCGCTGCGCCCCTCGGCCACTGGCACAACCAGTCCCGGCGCCGTACCGATCGGCTCCAAGACGGCCGCGCCGGCCGGAACCATCGCCTGCTTGCGTACGCCGGCCGCTGTCGCCTCCGGATGCAGGTGCCAGCCGCGTCGAGACATCAGGCCGGTGACGATCGCGTGGATGCGTCGTTCGAGTTCCGGATCGAGCACGGACGGCCGACCTTGGACATCGCCGACCACCTCGGTGGTCAGGTCGTCCGCGGTGGGACCCAGGCCGCCGGAGGTGATCACGAGATCGACACCTGTTCCGGCCAGGAACAGTAGCGCCGACCGGAGGTCCGCCAGCCTGTCCCCGACGACGAGAACGTGCGCCACGTCCACACCGAGCTGCCTGAGTGCCTCGGCGAGCCAGGGGCCGTTGCGGTCGGTCACCCGCCCGGTCAACACCTCGGTGCCCGTGACGACGATGCCAGCGTGTGCGCCCACCGCTGCAGCCTAGGCGCGGCCCCGACCACCGCCCGGAATAACCGGAATGCCCCGAACTCCGTCCCGAATGCCCCTGAACCCGACGATCATGAAGATCCGGACAACTCCTGGGGCGGATGGGGCAGAAGGTGTCCGAAACTTCATGATCGATCGTCGCGAGGAGGGGGCGCGAGAAGGGCGACGGCGGCTCAGATGTCGCCTGAGAACGTGTCGCAGGAAGCCGGATCGCCATCCTGATAGCCGGTCAGGAACCAGCGCTGCCGCTGTTCGGAGGACCCATGCGTCCAGGTGTCGGGGTTGACCCGGCCCTGCGCCTGCTCCTGGATCCGGTCATCGCCGATCGCCGCGGCGGCATCGAGTCCGTCCCGGATGTCGGCCTCGGTGAGCTCGCTCAGGATCGACTGGTCGGTGTCGGCTGCGTACGACGCCCACAGCCCGGCATAGCAGTCGGCCTGCAACTCCAGGCGTACGGCGGCGCTGTCGGCACCCTGCCGATCCCCGCCGACCTCGTCCGTGGTGCCCAGGAGGTTCTGCACGTGGTGGCCGTACTCATGTCCGACGACGTAGGCCTCGGCAAAGGTGCCGCCACCGCCACCGAAGCGGTCGCGTAGTTCGTCGAAGAAGCCGAGATCCAGGTAGACCATCTCGTCAGCTGGGCAGTAGAACGGCCCGACAGCGGAGGATGCGGCCCCGCAGGCGGTGCTTACCTGGTCGGTGAACAGCGTGGTCTGCGCCTCCCGGTACGTGCTGCCGGAGTCGGCGAACGCCCCGGTCCAGTAGTCCTGCACGCTGTTGACCACCGCAACGATCCGGCAGTCCTGTTCCGCGTCCGCGTCTGCTCCGGTGTCGCAATCCTCCAGCCCGCCGCTGTCGAAACCCGACCCGAACTCCTCCGACGTACCGCTTCCGCCGCCGAACCCGCCGTTCACCAGCAGCACGATCACCAACCCCACGATGCCCAGCCCGCCGCCGCCGACAGCGATGCCACGACCACCACGACCACCGCGCATGCCGCCGCGACCACCGCGCATGCGGCCCATACCTCGCCGGTCGCGGACCTGGGAGGTGTCCAGCCGAGCCCGGTCGTCGAAGTCCACGCCGCAGCTTCTCAGACCGGCTCGGGCGCGGCCACCGAGAGAACGTCGGAGCCGATCCGCGCGATCCAGCCCCCGCGCCGGCCCAGTTCGAGCAGCCGATCACGCAACATGGCGTCCCCGGCCGGGAGGTAGGACGGCACCGCCTGCCGGTTCTCCCACGCCACCCGGGCCTGGTGCCCGGCGGCGATCAACGACCCCGGATCGGCCTGCGCAGCCTGCAGTCGTGCCATCGCCTCGCCGAGGGCGGCATCGACCGCCTCCGGGTTGGACCGGCACATCGAGGTCGGCAGCGCCGGCGCCGTCGAAGCGACCCGGGTCCCGTCTCGGAACGAGCCGGCCGCCAGGGTGAGCGCGAGTGGTCCGGCATCGGCCGCGGTCGCCGCCAGCGCGGCGGCGAGCAGGTGGGGCAGGTGACTGACCCGGGCGACTGCCGCGTCGTGCTCGGCCGCGGTAGAAGGCACCACTCGCACGCCCATCCCGGTCAACACGCCGGCTACCTGCAGCCATGACGCCAGGACGGTGTCTGCCTCCAGGCACAGCACCCACGCCGCCCCGTCGTACAGGTCCGGATCGCTGGCGGAGAAGCCGGACCGCTCGACACCCGCCATAGGATGGCCGCCGACGAACCGTGTCCCGAGACCCTGGGCCCGTACGGCGGCGTACAGCGGTGACTTCACCGAGCCCACGTCCGTCACGACGGCGTCCTCGGGAAGCGAGAGTGCCACCTGACCGACCACAGTGGACAGTGCCGGCAGCGCAACCGCCACGAAGACGATCGATGCCTCGTGGACGGCTGCGGGCAGATCGTCGACGACTGTAAGCCCCGCGGTCCTTGCCAGATCCCGCGTGGAACTGTCGGTGTCGTATCCGATGACGTCATGAGAGGCGGCCAATCGGCGCGACAGGGAACCCCCGATCAGGCCGAGCCCGACGACCGCCACCCGCTCCCTGGTACCGGTCACGTCGGGTCGAGGACCGGGGCGTCCCGGCGGATGACGCGGCCGATGCAGGTCGCCACGTGCGTCTCGCCGGCGTAGACCTCGATCCGGTACACGCCGGTACGCCGGGTGCGGACCAGCTCGCTGCCTTCGCAGACCAGCCGAGCGCCCACTGCGGCCGTGCCGAGCAGTTCGGCGTGCACCTCCAGCGCCACGGCCACGGTTCCGTGGCTGTTCGATGCCGCAGCGTGGACGATGTCGGCCAAGGCGATGACGACGCCGCCGTGCAGCGCCCCCTGTGCATTCGTGTGCCGCGCTTCGAGCTCCAGGGTCGCCCGGGCGAACCCTGGGCGGATCTCCTCCAGCCGTACGCCGAGGCTGGCGGCGTACGGGTCGCTCGCCAGGTGGTCGAACAGCCGCTCGTCGATCACCTGAGCGACGCTAGACCGTGCGCCCTAGGGTATGCGGGTGACCCCGAAATCCTTCCTGTTGAACGATGAAGTCCACAGCTACCTGCTCGACCACAGCGAGCCGATCGACGACGTCCAGCGTGACCTCATCGAAGAAACTGCAGCGCTGGGCGATGTCTTCAGCATGCAGATCGCGCCCGAGCAGGGCGCATTCATGACGATGCTGACCCGGCTGATGGGGGTGACGTCGGCCATCGAGATCGGCACGTTCACCGGCTACTCGGCCCTGGCGATAGCTCGCGGTCTCCCACCGGGCGGCCGGCTGCTCAGCTGCGACGTCAGTCCTGAGTGGACAAACGTCGCGCAGCGGTACTGGGACCGGGCGGGCATCGCGGATCGGATCGAACTGCGACTGGGACCGGCGCTGGAGACGTTGCGGGCGCTGCCGCAGGATCCGGCGTACGACCTGGCCTTCATCGATGCGGACAAGACGGAGTACTCGGCGTACGTCGAGGAGCTGTATCCCCGGATGCGTACGAACGGGCTCATCATCATCGACAACGTCCTGCGCGACGGACAAGTCATCCCCGGCAACGAGCGCAATGACGAGGACCGGATGATCCAGGCGTTCAACCACGCACTCGCCGTCGACCAGAGGTTCGAAACGGTCTTGCTGCCGCTCGCGGACGGCCTGACTTTCCTGCGAAAGCGGTAGGCGCCCGGCCGACTTGCTCAAGCCTCCCTTTCGCGCGCGCAGTGAAGTCTGCGACCATCCGCGGCACGGCGTACCGAGACCACGAAGAGAGGCGCCATGGCCGCAGAGGGGTCCGCGGTCGCGGTCTGCCGCGAGGAGGGTCGCTGGCACTGCGACCTGCTGCCGCCGGCCGTCCTGGACGACCTCGAGCACTGCATCGCCGCACTCCGGCAGCAGCCCAGTGAGGGCGGCCCGATCGCGCTGCTCAACGTGGAGGACGAGTTCTTCGTCGCGCTGCGGATCCGTCCCGACGCCAGCGTCGGGCTGTTGCTGTCAGACGTCACGGCGGCCGCCGACTGGGAGCTGGCCAGGCAGGTTGCTGAGTACCTCGACGAGGACATCCCCGACGATGCTCCCGATGACGAGGAGGAGGTGTGGCCGGTCGGCGACATCGACCTGTTCGCAGATCTCGGACTCCCTGCAGAGGAGATGCGGATGATCGTCGACAACATCGAGTTGTACGCCGACGAGATGCTCGCCCAGCTGGCCGGCCGCCTCGGGTTCCGTGCCGAGTTCGAGGCAGTCGTGGAGGCGCTGCCGTCACGGTGAAGGGGGACCGCCGCGGTCCGGATCGGCCGCAGGCGGGCCCGTACGACGCCCTGATGGAACGTGCGCTGGAGCTGGCGCGGCAGTCCATGGGCTGGGGTGACGTACCGGTCGGCGCGGTGGTCGCCGGTGCGGACTGGGAGATCCTCGGCGTCGGGGCCAACGAACGGGAGCTGACCGGAGACCCGACCGCACACGCCGAGATCGTGGCGCTGCGGCGGGCGGCGGCTGCGGCTGGGTCGTGGCGGCTGGACGGCGCCACCCTGGTCGTCACGCTGGAGCCGTGCACGATGTGCGCCGGCGCGTTGGTGCTGGCTCGCATCGAGCGCTGCGTCTACGCGGCCGCCGATCCCAAGGCGGGGGCAGTCGGATCCTTGTGGGACGTCGTACGCGATCGGCGTCTCAACCATCGTCCCGAGGTCGTCGCCGGCGTCCTCGGTGCTGAGTCCGCCGCGCTGCTCCGCGAGTTCTTCGGCAGCCGGCGCGGTTGACTCACGTCCTGATCCGCCGGCTCCCTGGGCTACCGGTCGATGACGCAGTCCGCGCACAGGCTGTACCCCGGAATCCGGACGATGTTGCAGCAGGTACGCCGGGAGTAAAGCGGACCTGAAGCCGTCGACACCCACTCGCCGAGATCGGCGAGCTCGGCCGGTCGAGCCCACAGGCGGCCGGTCAGTTCGGGCAGACCGGCGACACCGGCGCGGGCAAGGCCGCCGAGCGAGCCGGCCAGCGCCGCTGCCACATTGCCCCAGAGCCGCCGCCGGCCCGCCCGGCACTGACCGTCCACGGCGGCGATCAACGGTTCAAGGTTGTAATCCACCAGCCGCCGCCAGCCCAGTGCGGCGTCCCGAAGGGTCGGATCGAAGACGCTCAGCTCGGCTGGAGCCCCCTCGACGAAGCGGTACGTCAGGTTGGCCGCAGCCAGATCGGGTGAGCCGTGGGCGATCTCTGCGCAACCCGCGAAGACGGAGGTGAGACGCCCAGCCCAGCCCTGCACGAGCAACGAGCCGGCGATGTCGCGACGGCCGGTCGCCAGCCGCTCGGCGTACAGGTCGATCGCCTCGTCGGTGACCGTCGTGTCCTCGAGCAGCCGCCGTACCCCGGTCCACCCCGGCTCGTCCTGCGCCGGCCGGAGAGCGAAGAACGCACCCAGTCGGGAGAGTTCGGCAAACGGGACCGCGGCGGGTGGCACCGGTTCATCGTCGTCGATGCGGCACCTCGCGTGCAGTACCCTCGTCGGCGGTGGCGTGTCCGAGCGGCCGAAGGAGCACGCCTCGAAAGCGTGTGAGGGTTCACGCCCTCCGTGGGTTCAAATCCCACCGCCACCGCCGCCTAACCCCGGGTCGAGGCGCCACAAACTCCGCTCCGCGTCCGGAGGATCCGCATCTCAACCCGGTTGGATACACGCTGCTCGCCGGATATCTCGCCGCACAGTTGACCGCGCGGGGCTGGTTCTAGGACAGCTGGCACCAGGGCAGCGTCGGCTCGAATGCCGCAGGCTCGATAGCCTGGCAGCTGACCGCTCGACCGAGGAGTCGCATCATGACCTACCGGGCTGGCGGAACGCCTCCCGCCAGCGAGATTCCGCCGTCGGTCAGGAACGCCGCGCTGCTGCTGTGGACTCTCGTCGGTCTGATGGTGGTTCGCACCCTGCTGACCATCGTCTTCCTCGACGACCTTCTCGGTGCGTACGCGAATGGTCTTGATGGCGGCGCGGCGCCGCCCCCGGATATCGCATCGGACCGTACGCCGGCGTACGTGCCCATCGCAGTGACGACGCTGGTGGTCCTCGGGGGACTGCTCGCGGTATGTGCAGTCTTCGTGCCGCGGGGCGCGGGATGGACGCGCGTCGTCGCGACGATGTTCGCGTCATTGGCGGCGCTGGCCGGCTTGTTGGTGCTGCTCCAACCGACCACGCCGCTGTTCACCCTGCTGGGTGTGCTGAACGGCGTCGTCGCGGTCACCGCGGTCGTGTTGCTCTTCTCGCGTACCTCCAACGCCTACTTCCGCGAGCAGCGGCTGAGGCGGCGAAAGGCTGCGCGGTAGCCCGTCGACAAGGCAGGTGATGTCCAGGTCGCTCTGCCTGCTCGAAGGTCCTGTCCGGAAGGCGCGGCGTCGGAAGGCACGGCGCCGGTGCTCAGGCGGACTTGCGGCTGGCTGTCTTCTTGGCGGCGGGCTTCTTCGTCGTCGCCTTGGCGGTCCGCTTCGCCGCCGCCTTAGCAGCGGCTGGCTTGCGAGCTGCTGTCTTCTTGGCGGCTGCCTTCTTCGCGGGGCTCGCCTTGGCCTCGCTCGCCTTGGCCTCGGCCGGCTCCGTTGCCTTTGCCCCTGCCCCCCGCTGCTGCTTGGCGGCGTCGACGCTGCGCCGTAGGGCATCCATGAGGTCGAGCACCTTGCTGTCGTCGACCTCGGGCGCGGCCGGCCGGGTCACCTCGCGCCCCGCGCTCTTCGCCTCGATCACCTCTTGCAGCGCCTCACGGTAGTCGTCGGTGTACTGGTCTGGTTCGAAGTCACCGGCCAGCGCCTCGACGTACGACTCGGCCATCGTCATCTCCTGCGAGCGGATCGTGACATTCTGGTCGAGGAACGAGAAACTGGGCTCGCGGACCTCGTCCGGCCATAGCATCGTCTGCAGCACCAGTACGCCGTCGCGCGGGCGGAGGGTGGCCAGCCGCTCGCGGTTGCGCAGGGCCACCTTGACCACGGCCACCTTCTCGCTGTTGTCCAAGGCGTCCCGGAGCAGGACGTACGGTTTCGCGTCGCCCGTGGGCTCGCAGTAGTACGCCTTGCCGAACTGCACCGGGTCGAGCTGCTCCGCGGGAACGAACGTGAGTACGTCGACAGCGCGGCTGGTCGAGATGGGCAGATCGGCGAAATCCTCGTCCTCGAGGACGACCATGTCACCGTCGGGAAGCTCGTAGCCCTTGGCGATGTCGGAGTAAGGCACCTCCTCGCCGTCCACCGAACACACCCGCTTGTAGCGGATCCGCCCGCCGTCGGCGGCATGCACCTGCCGGAAGGAGACGTCCTTCTCCTCGGTGGCCGAGAACAGCCGGACCGGGATGGAGACGAGCCCGAAGGAGATCGCGCCTTTCCAGATGCTGTGCGGCATGACCGGCTCCTGATGCGTCGCAGAAGTCTGAGGTTGCACCCATGATCACCCCATCGGGACCTGCGCGCGAAATCGGCACCCGCTCTCGGCTTGCGACACGCCAGCGCGAGCATCGCGAGAATGTCGGCGGACCGTGACATCTTCGGTACTGGGACGGCTCGAGGCCGTCACCGGGAGGGGGTGTCCGCAGTGTCCGTCACGATTTCGTCGATCGCATTCTCGTCGAGCACCTGGTGTACGACGTGTCGCCGCAACTGCAGCTTCGAGCAGCCGGTGTGCGCCGAAGGTCACGGGTCGGATTGCCCCGAGTGGTTCTGTGTGGACTGCGGTCTTGCGGTGGTTCTCGGGCTCGTCGGCACCGTCGAGCCCCCCGTAACCGACCGCAGCGCGGCCTAGGGCGCGCTGTTCCGACCGGCAGCGCGGCCTTGGCAGCTCTGTTCCGGCGGTAGCGCCGCCTACGTCAGCTCTGTTCCGGTGGTAGTTCCGCCTACGGCAGCGCTACCAACACCACAGCGGCCACGGCGAGACCCAGCCCGCACGCCTGTGTGCGGTTCACCCGCTCGTGCAGGAACACCGCCGCGAGCGTGACGGTCAGCGCCGGGTAGAGCGAGGTGAGGACGGCGGCGACCGACACGAGCTGCGACCTGGCGGCGAACTGGTAGAGGACTGTGGCCGCCGCCGCGCACACGCCCACCGCGGCGGCAGTCGCCAGCATTCGCCTCCCGGCCGAGCGGATTGGCGCGGCAACAAGACGTACGCCGACGGCGATGAGGACCAGGGCCACACCCTGACCCAGTGCCAGCGGCCACAATCCCGCCGATTCCGGCACCTGACCGAGCGCGACGAACAACAATCCGAAGCCGGCGCCCGCGAGCAGGCCGTCACGTACGCCGGCACCGGGCCGGCCGGCCGCCACAGCCACCTCGCTGCCGGCCCGGGAGACCAACCAGATCGCGGGCAGTGCGCACCCGATGCCGAGCCAGGTCAGCACGCCCGGCCGCTCACCTACGGCGAAGCCGACAACAACGGGGAGAACCGCTGCCCCGAGAGCGGACAGCGGTGCGACAACGTTCATCTGCCCGCTGCCGAGCCCGCGGTACAGGAAGACCGTGCCCAGACCGCTACCGATTCCCGAAGCGGCGCCCCAGCCGAGATCTGCCACAGAGAGGTCGGCAGGGATCGTCACTGCGACCACCGACACGGTGACCGTGCCGACGATCTGCGCGACAAGCGCGACGGTCCATGGGCTGATCCGGCGCGACAACAGGCCGCCGAGGAAGTCCGACAAGCCATAAGCGAGCGCCGCCCCTAGGGCGAGCACGACGCCCATCCGGCTGTCCCTTCCGTCGTGGTCGGGGCTGCCGTCGACGTGGCGGAGGATACGAGATTCGAACTCGTGAGGGGTCTCCCCCAACGCGCTTTCCAAGCGCGCGCCATAGGCCAACTAGGCGAATCCTCCGCTGAGCAGGATACTTCCTCCCCGGAGTGGTACCGTTTTTAGCACCAGTTGGAGAGAGCATGGCGATCACGGCATCCGAGGCGCGCAAGAACCTCTTCCCGCTCATCGAGCAGGTCAACAACGACCGCGTGCCCGTACAGATCATGTCCCGGCGTGGTGATGCTGTTTTGATCTCCCGGGCGGACTACGACGCGCTGGAGGAGACCGCGCACCTGCTGCGGTCACCGGCCAATGCTCGCCGGCTACTGGACAGTCTGGTGCAGGCCGGCAGTGGCCAGCGTCAGGAGCGCCCACTGTCACGATGAGGGTCGTCTTCACGCCCAACGGCTGGGAGGACTACACCTACTGGCTGTCCGCCGACCGGGCCACTCTCAAACGCATCAACCGGCTGATCGAGGACGTACTCCGCGACCCGTTCGAGGGGATCGGCAAGCCTGAGCCGTTGCGGCATGCCTTCGCTGGCTGCTGGTCCCGACGGATCGGCGAGGAGCACCGACTCGTCCATCTCGTGGACGGGGAGGACGTCGTCATCCTGCAGGCTCGATACCACTACGGCTGATACAGGGCATGGGAACTCGGAGCGGCTGGCCGAGGTCCGTAAGGCTGCACAGGTGCCACCCGAGGTGAGCGACCTGCGCATATTCGACGTGATCGTGTGGATGCGCCATCACGAGGCGCACAGAGAGAGCAAGAGCGGATGCCGCGGGTTGGCTGTCTGACGCCCCCTGTCGGAGGTGAGGGGTAGGCATCCGTCATGAGGATGCCCTCGCAGGATTGTCATTGGCGAGCGCTTGAGCCGACGATTCCTATCGCTGACGCGCTTCAGCGGCCGACGCCGTCGGGGTTCATGCCCGGGCTTGGAGTTCTGGACGAGCTGACGGGCGGTATCCGTCCGGGCGACCTCTGGGTCGTTGAGGGGCCAGCCGGAGTCAGCGTGTCAATGCTCGTTCTGCAGCTGGCTACGGCCGGGCTGCGATCTGGTCGATCGGCTGCGGTCGTCTGCGGTCACCTGCCCGTTCCGGTCCAGGTGGCTCGGCTTGCGTCCCAGATCGGCCGGGTGCGCCTGTCACATCTGTGGCCGCCGGATCGATCTCCGGATTCGGGCGAGCAGGAACGTTCCACAGCTGCCAGGCAGCAGCTTGCCGCATGGCCTCTGCGGCTGGCCACCGGGATCTTCGAGGTCGCCGCGGATCCCGGTGCGGCGATGAGGCTGGCCGGCGGGGGGACAACCCCCGCCGTGCTCGTCATCGACACTGTGGCCGCAGAGTTCGGCAATGTGCCGGATCAGTGTCAGCGGCTGGTACGCAAGCTCGTCAAGGCCTGCGGATTCCCGGGCACCGCATTGATCCTGGGCCATCGGAGGCCAGGGGTTACCGAGGTTGACCGGACGGGCGGCCTGCTGCTCGACCTCGCCGACGTTGTGCTGAGCCTGTCCGCTCCCGCCGCCGACGGGTCGAGTCCGCTGCTGGTGCGCAAGAACCGCTGGGGTTCGCAGGGCACGGTGCCCGACGTCGTCGCGCAGTTCCACTTCGCCCGCCTCGCCGCGTTCGAACGCCGGACCCAGTCGCTGTAGGGTTAGCCGAGACCCCTCGTGCGGCGTCACCCTGTGAACCTCCCCAGGGCCGGAAGGCAGCAAGGATAAGCGGGCTCTGTCGGGTGTGCGAGGGGTCCTTGCTGTCCGCATGCAGAGCTGTCCGCATGCAGAGCTGTCGGCGTTCTCGCATAGGGTCGGGCCGCAGTCGATCATCGCGCCTTGGCGCCGTACGACGGGAGGTGTGTGTGGCGCTAGCGCTCTATCGCACCTACCGTCCGGCGAGCTTCGCCGAGGTGGTCGGGCAAGACCATGTCACCGAGCCGCTGATGCAGGCGATCCGGACCGGCCGGATCAACCACGCCTACCTGTTCTCCGGTCCACGAGGCTGCGGCAAGACCTCCAGCGCCCGGATCATGGCCCGTTCGCTCAACTGCGTGGACGGGCCGACGCCGACGCCGTGCGGGGTGTGCGACTCGTGCGTGGGACTTGCACCGGATGGGCCGGGAAGTCTGGACGTCATCGAGATCGACGCGGCCAGCCACGGTGGTGTCGAGGACGCGCGTGAGTTGCGCGAACGCGCGCACTACGCCCCGGTGAGTTCGCGGTTCAAGGTCTACATCGTTGACGAGGCGCACATGGTCACCACGCAGGGCTTCAATGCCCTGCTGAAGCTCGTCGAGGAGCCACCGGACTTCCTCGTGTTCATCTTCGCCACCACGGAGCCGGAGAAGGTCCTATCGACCATCCGTTCCCGGACCCACCACTATCCGTTCCGGTTGCTGCCACCCACGGTCATGCGCGGCCTGCTGGAGCGGATCTGTGCAGCGGAGCAGGTCGAGGTCGAGCCAGCGGTCTTCCCGCTGGTCGTCCGGGCCGGCGGCGGGTCGGCCCGGGACGCCCTGTCCATCCTCGACCAGCTCTTCGCAGGAGCCGGGCAGGACGGTGTCAGATACGCGCGGACCGTCGGCCTGCTGGGAGTTACCGACGAGGCGCTGCTGGACGACGTAGTCGGTGCCCTTGCTGCGCAGGACGGCGCGGCTGTCTTCCAGACGGTGGACCGGGTGGTCGATGCCGGGCACGACCCGAGGCGGTTCGCCGGTGATCTGCTCGAGCGGTTGCGTGATCTCATCGTCCTCGACGCCGTGCCCGACGCGGCCGGTAAGGGTCTGCTGGACCACCCCGCGGATCAACTCGAGCGGATGGGGGACCAGGCCGCGCGGCTGGGCACCGCCACGCTGTCCCGGCTGGCCGACATCGTGCACAGCGGGCTGACCGAGATGAGAGGTACGACGTCGCCCCGTCTGTTGCTGGAGCTGATCTGCGCGCGGATGCTGCTCCCGGCTGCCTCGACGGATTCAGGTGGCCTGCTGCAACGGCTGGAGCGGCTGGAGCGGCGCTTGGACATCCGGACGGATGCGCCCACCATTGCCGGAGATCCGGCTGCGGCCCGCGGCCGGCGTGCCGGTGGTGATTCCGACGGTGGGCCGGCGGTGCTGGAGCGCGGCAGGACGACGGCGGCCGGGGCGGCTGACTCGCCGGGCCGTCCGGCCGGACGTGGCAGCCAGGCCGGTGGCGGCGCGGGCACGCCTAGCGTTGAGCGGCCTAGTCCTCCGGCCAGTCTTGCTGATCGAGCCGCCGCACGAGGCGCGGGCACCACTGCCAGGGCCGTCGGCGCGGCCGCCCAGGCCGCAGGCACGACCGCCGGGGCCACGGGCACGACCACCGCGAGCACCACAGCTACCGCCGCGGGCAGCACCCCCCCGGCGGCGGCCGGCGCGGAGATCGACGCGGCCGCTGTGCGGCAGGTCTGGTCGGAGCTGCTCAGCATCGTCAGGCGGCGGCGACGTGCCACCGAGGCGTTGCTGACCAATGCGACCGCGCTGTCCGTTGACGGTGGTGTGCTGCGGCTAGGCATCGGCTCAACCCCGCTGATGCGGCTGCTGTCGGATCCGGTCAACACCGAGATTGTGCAGCTCTCTCTCAAGGATCTGCTCGGTGTCGAGTGGCGGATCGAGACGGTCGTGCAGGCACCGACGCTGACCGACCCCCAGGCCGATGAGCCGGATCCTCGGGATGAGGAGCCAACCACCGAGACGCCCGTCCGGGCCGCCGAGCGGGACCCCGAAGCGGTGGCGATCAGCCTCGTCCAGTCCCAGCTCGGCGCGCGCCGTATCGATTCCGGCGACTGAGCCGCGGGACTATTCTGTGCCGATGCAGCCGAGTGAACCGCCGAACATGCAGAACCTCATGCAGCAGATGCAGCAGCAACTGATCGAGGCGCAGGAGCGACTCGCGAGCACCGAGGTCGAGGGCAGCTCCGGCGGCGGCCTCGTCCGCGCGACGGTCACCGGCAGCGGCGAACTCAGCGCGATCGTGATCGATCCCTCGGTGGTCGACCCCGATGACGTGGAAACCTTGCAGGACCTCGTTGTGGCCGCGGTCCGTGACGCGAACCGGGCGGCATCCGAGGTGGCTCAGCAGGCGATGGAGCCGCTCACCGACGGGCTGGGCGGACTCGGCTTGCCCGGGATGTAGGGGTGTACGAGGGGGCTGTTCAGGACCTCATCGATGAACTTGGGCGACTGCCCGGGATCGGGCCCAAGGGAGCCCAGCGGATCGCGTTCTTCCTGCTGACCGCGGACGCCGCCGACATCACCCGGTTGGTGGCCGCACTGCAGCGGGTCAAGGACGACGTCGCGTTCTGCCGGACCTGCGGCAACGTTTCCGAGGGGGAGCAGTGCCGAATCTGCCGTGATCCACGGCGTGCCCTCGACGTGATCTGCGTTGTGGAGGAGCCGAAGGACGTGGTGGCGGTCGAGCGGACCAACGAGTTCCGGGGCCGGTACCACGTACTCGGCGGGGCGATCAGCCCGATCGAGGGCATCGGTCCAGACGAACTGCGCGTACGCGAATTGATGGTCCGCCTCCAGGACGGCGTGGTGACCGAGCTCATCCTGGCCACGGACCCGAACACCGAAGGCGAGGCCACGGCGACGTACCTCGCCCGGCTGGTCAAGCCGATGGGACTGACGGTGACCCGGCTGGCGAGCGGCTTGCCGGTCGGCGGTGACCTCGAGTACGCCGACGAGGTCACCCTCGGCCGCGCTTTCGAAGGCCGCCGCCGGGTGGACCTGTGAGTTAGCGCAGCGAGCGAACCGATTAGTCCACTGTTTGTCGCAGCGGGGTTGCGTTCCGGTATCAGTAGGGTGCGGCGCCTCGCCACGAGCCGGGACGGGAGGCTAGGGTCCGCTCGACCGAGCAAGGACCGGCCCCCCGGGCGCCGGCACTCCATGGGAATGGCAGGTGTGCGATGCAACGACGCAAAAGGCGTCTCGCAACGATCGCTACCACGATGGTCGCGATGTTGGCGGCCAGCGCGTGTGCGGCGAGCGAGCGTGAGGAGCCGGGGCCAGAGGGCGAAGCGAGCGGTGGCACGCTGGTCTTCGGTGCCGCGGGTGACCCTAAGGTGCTCGACCCGACCTTCGCCAGTGATGGCGAGACGTTCCGGGTCCTCCGCCAGATCTACGAGGGGCTGCTCACCTCCGAAGAAGGCTCCGCGGAACTCGCCCCAGCCTTGGCGGCGGACTTCCCCGAGATCAGCGAGGATGGCCTGACCTACACGTTCCCGCTGCGCGAGGGCGTGACGTTCCACGACGGCACCGAGTTCAACGCCGAGGCGGTCTGCTTCAACTTCGACCGTTGGTACAACTTCACCGGTACGGCGCAGAATCCCGGCGTCACGCCGTACTGGCAGGACGTCTTCGGCGGGTTCGCCGACACGCCCGACACCCCGAACATCTTCGAGTCCTGCAGCGTCGAGGACGATCTGACCGCGGTGATCCAGTTGACCACCGTCACCAGCCGCTTCCCGGCGGCGCTGGCGCTGCCGTCGTTCTCCATGTCCAGCCCCACCGCGCTGCAGGAGTACGACGCGGACAACGTCACCGGTGAGGGCGACGCCCCGACGTACCCGGAGTACGCGACGGAGCACCCAACGGGGACCGGGCCGTTCATGTTCGACAGCTGGGACCGCGCCAACGGCCAGATCACCATCACCCGTTTCGACGACTACTGGGGTGAGCCGGCCGGACTGGACGAAATCGTCTTCCGCACCATCCCGGACGGCAACACCCGCAAGCAGGAGCTGGAGGCCGGCTCGATCGACGGCTACGACCTGGTCGCGCCGGGTGACATCGAGGACCTCGAGAGTCAGGGCTTCAACGTCCTGACCCGCGACGCGTTCAATATCCTGTATCTCGGGATCAACCAGGGTCAGTTCGAGGGCGCCGAGGCGGCCGGGATCAACCCGGCGCTGGCCGACATCCGGGTCCGGCAGGCCATCGCCCACGCGATCGACCGTGAATCCATCGTCACGTCACAGCTTCCCGACGGCGCCGAGGTGGCCACCCAGTTCATGCCGGACACGGTGGACGGGTGGAGCGACGCGGTGACGGAATACCCCTACGACCCCGATCTCGCCCGCCAGTTGCTGGAGGAGGCAGGCGCCACCGGTACGACGCTGAAGTTCTACTACCCGACCGACGTCAGCCGGCCGTACATGCCGGACCCCGCCTCGATCTTCCAGGTGATGAGCCAGAACCTGCAGGACGTCGGCTTCGTGATCGAGCCGACGGCCCTGACCTGGAATCCGGACTACCTCGAGGCGACCGCCAACGGCCTGGCCGACATCCACCTGCTCGGGTGGACCGGTGACTACAACGACGCCTACAACTTCATCGGCACGTTCTTCGACGCCAAGGCCGGCGGCGTCGCGAAGCTGGACTTCGGTGGTTACGACAACCAGGAACTCTTCGATGCCTTCCGAGTGGCTGACTCCGAGCCGGATCCAGCCAACCGGGTGGCGTTGTACGAGGACCTCAGCGAGCTGATCGTCGACTTCCTGCCGGCGGTCCCGATCTCGCACTCGCCCCCGGCGCTCGTCATCGCGGAGAATGTCGAGGGCCTGGTCCCCAGCCCGCTGACATCGGAGGACTTCTCGACGGTCACGTTGACTGACTAGTTCCACACATCTGAATGCTCCGCTTCATAGCTCGGCGACTGCTGCAGCTCATCCCGATCCTGTTCGGGTTGTCGGTGCTGCTGTTCGTCTGGCTGCGCAATCTCCCAGGAGGGCCCGCACGGGCCCTCCTGGGAGAGCGCGCGACAGCTGAGGACGTCGAGGCCATCAACGAGGCGCTCGGTCTCAACGACTCGATCTTCGTGCAGTACGGACGATTTGTCGGTCGCGTGTTCCAGCTCAACTTCGGCACGTCCATCCAGACCGGCCGACCGGTCACCACCGAGTTCCTCCAGCGCTTCCCCGGCACCATCGAGCTGACGGCGTTTGCCATCCTCTTCGCCATTGTCATCGGAATCCCGCTCGGGTATCTCGCCGCCCGCCGGCACGGGGGTGTGCTGGACAGCGCGTCGGTCATCGCTTCGCTGCTCGGCGTGACAGTTCCGGTCTTCTTCCTGGCCTACCTGCTGCGGTTTGCCTTTTCCGTGGAACTCAACGTCTTCCCCGGCTCCGGCCGGCAGGACGTGCGCATCGATGCCACCCACCCGACCGGATTCTTCGTTCTGGACGGCCTGCTGACGCGAGAGTTCGACGCGGCTCTGGACGCTTTCCTGCATTTGGTGCTGCCGGGTATCGCGCTCGGCACCATCCCGCTGGCCATCATTGTGCGTATCACCCGTGCCTCGGTCCTCGATGTCATCAACGAGGACTACGTCCGTACCGCAGAGTCCAAAGGCTTGGCAGCCTCGACGATCAGGCGGCGGCACATCCTGCGCAATGCGATGCTGCCCGTTGCTACCACGATCGGACTGCAGACCGGCCTGCTGCTGTCCGGAGCGGTGCTCACCGAGACGGTCTTCGCCTTCGGTGGGGTGGGCTCGTTCCTGGCAGACTCGATCTTCGCGCGGGACTACGCGGTCCTGCAGGGCTTCATCCTGATCCTGGCGGTGGTCTACGTGTTGGTGAACCTGCTCGTGGACATCTCCTACGGCCTGATCGACCCCAGGGTCCGCGTGCGATGACCGGCATCGACTTGGGCAAGAAGGAACGGATCGACCGGCTCGCACAGCTGACCGCGACCGGGCCGGACGAGGCCGGGGTGTCGTTGACCCGCGACGCCTTCAGGCGGCTGCGCCGCAACCCGGTGGCCATCATCGGCGCAATCCTGGTTACGGTCTTTGTCTTCGTGGCGGCGTTCGCACCGTTACTAGCGCCGAAGAACCCGAAGACGTTGTACCTGCTCAGCGAGACAACGCCGAGATTCATCCCCGGCTCACGAGACGGCTTCCCGCTCGGAGTCGACCATCTGGGGCGCGACGAGCTGTCCAGGCTGATTCTCGGGTCACAACAATCACTGCTCATCGGTGTCCTGTCCACGTTGATGGGCCTGACGGTGGGGATGGCGCTGGGCATCCTGGCCGGCGGCCTCGGTGGCAAGGTCGACACCGTTGTCATGCGGTTCGTCGACATCATGTTGTCGGTGCCGGGCCTGCTGATGGCCATCACGATCGCCCTGCTGCTCGGGTTCAACCAGTTCTCGATCACGGTGGCGATCGCCGTCACCCAGGTTCCGATCTTCGCCCGGCTGCTGCGCGGGTCGATGTTGGCCCAGCGAAACTCCGACTACGCGGTCGCGTCGCGGTGCCTCGGCGTACCGACCAGCAAGATCGTTTTCGGGCACGTCCTCCCGAACTCGGTCTCGCCGGTGATCGTGCAGGCCACGCTGAGCCTGGCCACCGCGATCATCGAAGCTGCCGCCCTGTCGTTCCTCGGGTTGGGCAACGCGGATCGGTCCATTCCGGAATGGGGCAGCATGCTCGCCGAAGCACAACAGTTCCTCACGGTGGCCCCGCGGCTGGCCGTCTATCCCGCCATCTGCATCATCATTACCGCCCTCGGTTTCACCCTGCTGGGTGAGTCCCTCCGCGAGGCCCTCGACCCGAAGTTCCGCCGCTGATGGCGCCGCTGCTCGAGGTCGAGAACCTCAACGTCACGTTCGGCCGCAAGGGGACGAAGAAGGTACGCGCGGTGGACGGCCTGTCGTTCACCGTCGCACCCGGCGAGACCGTCGGCCTGGTCGGTGAGTCCGGCTGCGGCAAGTCCGTGACATCACTGGCCATCATGGGGCTGCTGCCCTCGCGCGGGGTGACGGTGAGCGGCGAAGTCCGGCTGGAGGGGCGCAGCCTGCTCGGCCTGCCGCAGCGGCAGCTGCGGGACCTGCGCGGCAGCGAGATGGCGATGATCTTCCAGGATCCGCAGTCCTCGTTGAACCCGGTGGTGCCCATCGGCATCCAGGTCACCGAGGTCCTCGTGCGGCACCGCGATCTCAAGGCCGACGCCGCGCGCGAAGAGGCCGTGGAGTTGCTGGACCGGGTGGGAATCCCGGACCCGACGCGGCGCCTCAAGGAGTATCCGCATCAGCTGTCCGGGGGGATGCGTCAGCGCGCTCTGATCGCGATGGCGTTGGCCTGCTCGCCAAAAGTGCTGATCGCCGACGAGCCGACCACCGCTTTGGACGTGACGATCCAGGCTCAGATCCTGGAGCTGCTCAAGGCGCTGGTAACCGAGACCGGTACTGCGCTGTTGATGATCACCCACGATCTCGGGGTCGTTGCCGGGCTGTGCGACCGGGTCAACGTGCTCTACGCCGGGCGGGTGATCGAGTCGGCCGAGCGCCGCGAGCTCTTCGCGCGCGGCCGTCATCCGTATACCGCCGGCCTGCTCGCGTCCGTGCCGCGGCTGGACGCGCCGCGTGGGGCGGCGTTGCTGCCGATCCGCGGTTCGGCCCGCGACGTCATCGCGTGGCCCGACGGCTGCGCGTTCGCACCGCGCTGCGACTTCGTCATCGACGCCTGCCTCGGCCAACCACCGGAGCTCACCGACGTAGA
>Ga0136640_10000230_pt1 | contig 20727 bp, 21 predicted proteins | sample AntDrymUQ8642106_2_FD_105498 | JGI IMG/M metagenome (GOLD analysis project Ga0136640, IMG submission 105498) | Polar desert sand microbial communities from Dry Valleys, Antarctica - metaG UQ864 (21.06) | ecosystem: Environmental > Terrestrial > Soil > Desert | place: Antarctica: Dry Valley...
AGGTCGTGGCCGCTCGATATAATAAGGGTTTTGCCTTTCGGCCGACGAAGGGCATATTGCTCTTTTGCAATGGTTATCGATCTCGAAAGCATTACCCGGGACGTCAAGGTGGTCGCTTTGACAGTCGCGGCCGGAGCTATCGACCTGGAAATCGACGGCACGGCGCTGAAACGCGACATCGAGTTTGAAGGGTCGACCGAGCGAATGGGCGAAAAGGCTCACTTGCGCGGACGTATCTCGACTGAGACGGAGATCGAATGTACGAGGTGCCTCGAACCGGTCACCAAAGGTCTCGATATCGAATTTGACGATGTCTTTGCCGATCCGGCGAACGAACCGGTCGCGGACGAGATAGCAGTCGCCGGAGCCGATCTCGACGAATCGATCGCAATTGACGGCAAGATCGATGTTGCCGAAGTTATTCGCGAGCAAATCATTCTCGCATTGCCTGAACAGACCTTCTGTCGGGCCGATTGTAAAGGAATTTGCCCAAAGTGCGGCGAGAATCTAAATTTGATAGATTGTAACTGTACAGAGTCGGAAAGTGACCCTCGATGGGCGGCTCTAAAGAATTTGAATTAGCCGAAAAGGCTGAAGTTTTTTGAGGTTAGAAAATGCCAAATCCTAAACGACGACATTCACACTCGCGTACGCGCCAACGGCGCGCCCACGATGCCCTGATCAGGCCGCAGTTTTATCTGGACAAGGAGTCGGGTGACCCTAAACAGCCGCACCGCATCGATCCTAAGACGGGTGAATACAAGGGTCGTAAGATCATCGCCGTCAGAGATTCCGAGTAGATTGTTTGAAGCATTTCAAATTTGTCGCTCTAATCCACGTTAATGACATCACCAAACGCGGGCATCATCGGGATGGGACACGCTTATCCGGAAGGCATTCTCACGAATGCGGATCTGGAAAAGATGGTGGATACGAATGATGAGTGGATAACCTCGCGTACCGGCATCAAGCAACGCCATAAGGCTGCCGACGGGGAATATACTTCGCAATTTGCTGTCAAAGCCGCGAGCCAAGCGCTCCAACGATCAAAACTCTCCGCAGAAGACATCGACATCATCATTTGCGCCACAACAACGCCGGATCAGATCTTGCCGTCGACGGGTGCGCTGATACAGGCACAGATCGGAGCGAATAACGCTGCGGGGATGGATATATTCGCCGCGTGTTCGGGATTCTTGTACGGCCTGACGATGGTAGAGTCGATGATCCGCACCGGCCAGATCAAACACGCCCTGGTCATCGGCGCTGAGGTGCTTACCAGATATGTCGATTACACTGACCGCGGCACGTGCGTGATCTTCGGCGACGGAGCCGGAGCTGCGGTCGTTGGACCGGTTGCGGAAGGAAAAGGAATTCTCGCGACTAAGATTCGCTCGGACGGCCGTTACGAGGATCAGCTCTTTGCTCCCGGCGGCGGCACAAAGCTCGGCACGACACACGCGACAATCGATAACGGCGACCATTTTTTCAAGATGCGCGGCAATGAGCTTTTCAAGGTCGCGGTTCGCTCAATGGCCGAGGTTTCGGCCGAGATGCTCGCGAAAGCTGGCTATACGGTCGATGATGTCGACATCGTAATTCCGCATCAGGCCAATCAACGCATCACCGATGCGGTCGCGTCCCGCCTCGGCGTTTCCGAGGAAAAGGTCTATTCGAATATTGCCGAGCACGGAAACACCTCGTCTGCTTCAATTCCAATCGCCATGGACGAATGCATACAGTCAGGCCGGATAAAAGAAGGCTCGCTCGTCCTGCTCACCGCCTTCGGCGGCGGCGTGACATGGGGCGGAACGGTTATCCGATTTTAGATTGCGGACTGCATATCGCGGATTTCTTGAATGACCGAGGATGAATTGAAGTGACGAACAAAACAGTTCGCTTTGAGAATCGTAAAGCTAGTCCAGAGTTTGCCAAACAATCCCGTGGCGAGACACTTCGGCGGACAGCTGCTGAGAAGTGCACTTCCGTGGCGGCGAATTATAGGGGGCTTGCCGTGCGAGATCGACAGCCGATTTCATTGCAAAGCTCGGCATTGTTGAAGAGGAATCGGACGAGTCAGCATTCTGGATCGAGATGCTAGTTGACACCAAAATTGTCAGGCCGGAGCTTATCGAAGGTCTGCTTGACGAGTCCAATCAGCTGACTGCGATCTTTGTGTCATCAATTAATACCGCCAGGGGTCGAAAGCGTTGAACGCAGAATCCGCAGTCCGCAGTCCGCAATCCGCAATTGCCTATATTTTTCCGGGTCAGGGCAGCCAGGCTGTCGGTATGGGAAAGGACCTGTTTGATAACTTCGCGGCTGCTCGTGCGGTTTTCAAAGAGGCCGACGATGCGCTCAATTTTAAGTTATCGGAGCTGTGTTTTTCGGGTGACGAAGCGGATTTGCAGCTGACGGCGAATACTCAGCCAGCAATCCTGACAGCGTCAATCGCCGCGTATCGTGCCGCCCAAAGTGAGGGTTTGGCGACACCGGACTTTGTCGCGGGGCACAGCCTCGGGGAATATTCCGCGCTGGTCGCGGCGGGTGTGCTTGATCTTGCGGACGCGGTTCGGACGGTGCGAAAGCGCGGCACGTATATGCAGGACGCGGTGCCGATTGGCGTAGGCGCGATGGCGGCGATCTTGGGCCTCGGCGTCGCGACTGTGGAGGCGGGCTGCGAAGAGGCGGCCCAGGGCGAAGTTTGCTCGCCCGCGAATATTAATTCGCCCTCGCAGATCGTGATCGCGGGAGACTCTGCAGCAATTGACCGGGCGTGCGAGATAATGAAAAAGAAAGGCGCGAAGCGGGCGATCCGGCTAAACGTCTCGGCGCCATTTCATTGTGCATTGATGATGCCCGCTCAGGCGAAACTTGCGGACGATCTCGGCGGCCTGAATTATGCAGCATTTGAGATTCCGATTTTTCACAATGTCGATGCCCGCGAGAACAGCGATACTGCGGTCGTAGCGGGAAAACTTACCAGCCAAGTGTCGTCGTCCGTACGTTGGCTCGCATCGGTAGAGAATATGATACGTGCAGGAGTCGATCGCTTTATAGAGATCGGTCCAGGAAAGGTTCTAACGGGACTTGTGCGGCAGATAAGCCGTGACGTAACATACGCGAATATTGAGAATTCTCAAAGTCTGAAGGAAGTATTGCAATAGTAAATATTCAAGGAGAAGCCATGGCCGAAGTACAAGAAAAAATTAAACAGATTATCGTAGACGAGTTAGGTGTCGACGAGGCAGAAGTTACAGAAAATGCACGGTTCATCGAGGATCTCGGTGCCGATTCGCTCGATCTCGTCGAGCTCGTGATGCGTTTCGAAGAGGAATTTGATATCGAAATTCCAGACGAAGACGCCGAAAAGATCCAGGCCGTCCGCGACGCCTACGCTTACGTCGAACAACACAAGGGCTAGCCTGTGATCAGGAGACAGTTGCGAGTGGATAGTTGATTGGAACTGTCCACTTTTGACTTTCAACTATCCACTTATATGAAGCGTCGAGTAGTGGTCACGGGGCTCGGGTTGGTTACGGCTGTCGGAAACGATGTGGCGACGACCTGGGGCGCCCTGATGGATGGAAAAAGCGGTGCGGGGCCGATTCAGAAGTTCGATACTGAAAAATTTTCGGTTAAGTTCGCGTGCGAGGTCAAGGACTTCGACCCGCTCAATTTTCTGGATAAAAAAGAGGCCCGCCGGATGGGGGCTTTTACACATTTTGCGCTCGCCGCCTCCGACGAGGCGATGAGGAGCAGCGGACTCGTAATCGACGAAACGAATGCCGATATGGTCGGAACTTACATTAGTTCCGGGATCGGCGATTTCTGGGCGATCGAGCGCGAGCACGAGAAACTCTTGAGGTCGGGGCCGGACCGAGTCTCGCCGTTCTTTATCGTCTCGGCAATCGTCAATCTCGCCGCCGGCAACGTATCGATTCGACACGGAGCAAAGGGCCCGAATTCGGCAACCGCAACCGCCTGCTCCGCCGGCGCTCACGCGATCGGCGATAGTTTCAGACTGATAGAGCGCGGCGATGCGGACGCAATGATTTGCGGCGGCGCCGAATCTGCAATAACCCCGATGTCCGTAGCGGGCTTTGCATCGATGCGAGCGCTCTCAACGCGCAACGACGATCCGCAGCATGCTTCTCGCCCGTTTGATCTCGAACGCGACGGTTTTGTAATCGGCGAAGGTGCAGGACTTTTGATCCTAGAGGAATTGGAATTTGCGAAGAAGCGTGGGGCAAACATCCTTGCGGAAATCGTCGGTTACGGTATGAGCGGCGACGCGTTTCACGTGACGATGCCGGACGAGACGGGCTCGGGTGCGATACGGGTCATGGAACGTGCGATCAACGACGCGGGAATTTCGCCCAGTCAGATCGGATACATTAATGCTCACGGGACCTCGACGCCCTACAATGACAAATTCGAGAGCCTCGCGATCAAGAAGGTGTTTGGCGAGAACGCTCAGAACATTCCCGTCAGTTCGACAAAGTCGATGACCGGTCACGCGCTAGGTGCCGCCGGCGGGGTAGAGGCTGTTTTCTCCGTGAAGTCCTTAATGGAGAACAAGCTGCCACCGACGATAAATTACAAAACGCCGGACCCTGACTGCGACCTCGACTATATTCCGAACGAGGCTCGCGACGCCGAGGTCGAGTATGTGCTCTCGAATAATTTCGGTTTCGGCGGTACGAATGCCTGTCTGATCTTCAAACGATACAGCGAATAAATGAAAATCATCGTCCTAATGAAACAGGTCGCCAACAAAGATGCCGTGTTGCGCATTGCGGGCGACGAGAAGTGGATAAACGAAGCGGACGTGTCACATCAGACCAACGAGTCGGACGGCTATGCGCTCGAAGAAGCATTGCGTACTGTCGAAGCAAAAGGTGAAGGCGAAGTCGTAGTCTGCACGCTCGGGCCGCAGTCGGCCAAGACCGTTATCAAAGATGCGCTTGCACGCGGCGCACATCGGGCCATTCACATCGTGGTTGATGACACCAAATCGCTCTCCGCGTACCAGATTGCCCGGGCGATCAGCGAAGCCGTCAGGGACGAGAATGCCGATCTGATATTTTCGGGCCTTCAGTCGGACGATGCGAGCTTTGGTCAGACCGGAGTCCTCCTGGCAGAGTTGATCGGCATCCCGCATGCGACGATCGTTATCGAGGTCGATCGGGAGAGTCTCGGCGACAGTGTCCGCGTAAAGCGCGAGCTCGAGAGCGGCTGGTATCAGTGGTTCACGTACAAGACGCCCGCATTGATGACGATCCAGTCCGGCATATCGCAGATTCGGTACGCATCCCTAAAAGGCATCATGGCTGCGAAGAGCAAAGAGGTTCGCGAGGTCACGCCAACGATCGAGCAATTCTCATCTGCCCCCAAAATCGAGAAGGTTTATATCCCGCTCAAAACTAAACAAACTCAGATGCTCGGTAACGGCGACGCGAAGGCCGGCGCAGTGGAGCTCGTGCAGAAACTACGGGACGAAGTCCGCGTGATCTAAAAAAGCGGTTACACGAAGTCATAATCCGAAGGTGCGTTGAACTTCAGTGTCGACGCACCTTTTTGTCTTGCGTTTCCGTGAAAGTGATCTATAATCACGTAACAGTTAGCAAGTAGCTCAATTCCGAAAAACCATAACGCATCGTTATCGCGATCTATCGCTATATGGGTAGATAGTTAATTGTAGAAGTAAACCTATCTTTACTCATCGGGAGAATTACGGAGGAATTAAATGGAAAAGAAGACAAGTTCTAAATTGGTCGTGACCACTATTACTCTATACTCGCTGGTCGCAGTGCTTTTCGCACCGATTTCAGGAGGATATGGTGTTGCCGCCCAAAGCCGGGTTTCGGCTCCGTTGGCTGTGATTTACGATAATGGTCCATTCCAAACCGGGCCGACGTCGAAAAGCGGAGTAGCGGCACCGGCCGGCTCGCAATGGAGCGAATTACAAAACAACGCAGGCGACCTCACCTCGTCAAATACTAACGCAGGTGTAGGCTGCCAGACTGCCGGTACTACCGAAAACCGGTGCGCTGACGACTTTATTGTTCCGGTTGGCGAGACATGGACTATAAACCAGGTCATCGTACATGCTTACCAAACCGGTTTTGCGGGCGCGACAAGCCCTTTTATCGGCGCGACATTGCAGATATGGAACGGCCCTCCAGGAGTGGCCGGAAGCACGGTTATTTTCGGCGACACAACAACGAACCGTCTGGCGACTTCCACCGACACCAGCACGTTCCGGCTCTTCAACTCGGCCGTCCCGCCTCCAGGCGCGCCAACGGGCACGACGCGACGCATTTGGCAAAATAACATCAATGTGGCTCCGGGCCTTGTGCTGACGGCTGGGGACTACTGGATAGATTTCAGTCAGAACGCTGGCGCTGGCGGCAACTTCACTCCAAACATGACTATCGTCAACACGCGTGGAACGCCACTGGCAAACGCCCGACAGCGCACGGGTGTTGCCCCGGGAGTGTGGGCTGAGATCTTCGATACCGGCAATCCTGCCACGGCTATTGATGTTCTACAGGAGTTTCCGTTTAAATTGGACGGTTTGCGAAGCGGGATCAGGGCCGTGCCGGAATCGCGAAGTATCGATTTTAACGGCGATAATAAGAGTGATTACGCGATAGCTCGGGCCGCGAACGCCACGAGCCAGACGACCTGGTGGATAAATAACGCCGCGGGTATTTCGGTAGTTTCATGGGGGCTTGGCGTCGGCTTTGCCACGGGCGATAAGGCGACTCCGGTTGACTTCGACGGCGACGGCAGGACGGATATTGCTGTTTGGCGGCCCGGGGCAGCTCTCACTGCGGGATTTTACATCTTTCAAAGTGCAACCAGTACCGTCCGATTCGACCAATTTGGCCAAACCGGCGACGATCCTTCGATCGCCGCGGATTTTGACGGCGACGGAAGAGCTGATCCGGCCGTTTACAGGCCTGGGGCGACCGGAACATTCTATTACCGCGGCTCACTGCTTAATCCGGCCGGTCTAGTGACTTTTGTTCGGTGGGGAACGACTGGCGACGTAGCCCTGCGGGGGGATTTCGACGGCGATGCAAAGGCCGATTTCAATATCGTCCGAAATGCGGGTGGCCAGATGCAGCATTGGCAGAGATTAACGACGGGTGGTTTCAGAGTGCTGAATTATGGCCTGCCGACGGATAAATTCGTTACCGCTGATTACGACGGCGACTACAAGACCGATCTCGTTGCCGTGCGGGCAAATGGGCCTGTTTATAACTGGTACGCAATGTTCAGTACCATGTTTCCGACCATTCGTGTGATTACGTTTGGCAATCCCGCGGTGGATATACTGGCGCCGGGTGATTACGACGGCGACAGCAGGACCGATTTCGCCGTTTGGCGGAGCGGACAGGCCGCGGATCAGACGTTTTTCCACGTATTGGGCACCCTGAGCGCTCCGAGCCAGTTCGAATGGGGACAATCCGCGGGTGCAAATACGGCGCCGGATTATCCAGTCGCGAACTTCGGAGTTAAATAGCGTAAACGCTTTTGACGTTACCATTTCAGACCGGAACCTGGCGTTTGCCAAGTTCCGGTCTTTTTTGGAATAATCACCCTTCGTTTTCAATCTTCATATGAGCAAAATTCTCGTATTCATCGAACACAAAAACTGCACTCTCAACAAGATCTCGCTCGAGGCGATTACTGCCGCACAGGCGATCGGCAAGGATCTCAACCTTGCGGTGGCGGCCGTGATTCCGTGCGACAAGGACTGCTCACTCGCACAAGAGATAGCGGGCTATGATATTGAGAAGGTAATTGTCGTAAAGAGTGAAAAACTCGGCATTTATACTCCCGATGCCTATGCGGATGCATGGGAACAGGTGATCACGGCGGAGAATCCACAGTACGTCCTAATGGCGCACACGTATCAGGTGCGCGACTTTGCTCCGAAGGTCGCGGCACGCCTCGGAAGGGAAGTCGTCGGTGACTGCATTAGGTACAAAGTGGACGGCGGAAAGCTAATCCTGACGCGTCGCATTTTTCTGGGCAAGCTCGACGCAGATGTGACGATCGGCGGCGACGCGCCGTACTTTGTTACGTTTCAATCGGGTGCTTTTCGCGGTGACAACGCGACCAAAGGGTCCGCGAGCGTCGAGACGATGGAGGTAACGGTCGGCGAAGTCCGGATGACGCCCGAAGAGCCGTTTCAGGAAGCGAAGGCTTCGGTTGATCTAACGAAATCTTCGATCATCGTTGCGGTGGGCCGTGGAATCAAATCGCAGGAAAACATTGCGGTTGCCCAGCAGCTCGCCGACGCTCTCGGCGCGGACCTTGCGGCCTCGCGGCCGATCTGCGATGCCGACTGGCTGCCTATCGACCGTCAAATCGGCTCCAGCGGGCAGACCGTAGCTCCGAAGGTTTACATAGCGCTCGGCATCTCGGGCGCAATCCAGCACATCGTCGGAATGAAGAACGCCTCGACCATCGTCGCGATCAATAAAGACCCCGAGGCTCCCATATTCGATATTGCGGATTACGGGATTGTGGCTGACCTCTTCGAGGCGGTTCCCGTCATTGTCGAGGAAGTTAAGAAGATGAAAGGATAGTGTTTTCCGCTTTTGACGAAAACCCGGCCACTTGTGGCGAAAACCCTGCTAACTGCGATCAGAGAATTATGAACACCGCGGGCCTGAGAAAGCTCCTCGCTATACATAAAAAGCGCCTCCGGAAAACCCGGAAGCGCTTTGTTGAGGTTGAGAGCAGTTGTCGGAGTCTGTTGCGTTTAGAGGTCTAAATAGATGCCGCAATTGCTTCGTCGAAGATCTCGAGCGCGACGTCGACGTGTTCCGTGGCGAGAATCAATGGCGGCGAGAAGCGAATCGAGTTTGGGCCGCAGCCGAGGATGATCAGGCCGCGCTCGAAGCACGCCATCTCGATCGCATCGCGAAGCTCAGGATCCGCTGCTCCGTCTTCTTTTACAAATTCGATGCCAAGCATCATTCCGAGCCCGCGGACATCGCCGATGCACGGATGCTTTTCCTTAAGCTTATTCAAACCGCTTTCGAGATAAGCTCCAACCTCGCGAGCGTTATCGATGAGACCGCCCTCAAGCAATTCGATAGTCTTTATGGCGGCCGCGAGGGCAACCGGATTACCGCCAAAGGTCGACGCGTGAGCGCCCTTGTGCCAATCCATCACCTCTGCACTGGCCACGCACGCACCAATCGGCATTCCCGAACCGAGGCCCTTCGCGAGGCAGACGATGTCGGCTTTTACGCCTTCGTGATGATCGAGAGCGAACATCTTACCCGTGCGTCCCATCCCGGATTGGACCTCATCGAGGATGAGCATAATGCCGTGCTCGTCGCAGATCCTTCGGAGTTCCTTTACGAACATCTTTGGCGCCGGGATGTAGCCGCCTTCGCCCTGGACCACCTCGAGAACGATTCCGGCAACTTCCTCAGGCGGAGTCGTCGTCTGGAATAGACGCTTCTCGATCCAGTTGACGACGTCCTGCGAGACTGTTTCCTCATCGCAGGGTTTATCGGTTACAAAGTGCCGGAACTTATTCGGATACGGAATGTGGACAACGTCTAGAGCCTGCCGCATAAAGCCCAGCCGCTGCGCCTTTTTTGAGCTTGTGAGACTCAAAGCTCCGAGCGTACGGCCGTGGAATGAACCGTAAAACGAGATGAACTTCTGCCGCCGCGTGTGATACATCGCGAGCTTGAGCGCTGTCTCGATCGCCTCGGCGCCGCTGTTTGCAAAGTGCGTGCGACAATCGCCGTCGATCGGCACGATCTCACTCAGCTTCTTTCCAAGTTCCGGCATGTGCCGGTAATAAAAATCCGTGCCGCACAGATGGATCAATTCCGCCACCTGCTTTTGCAGCGTCGCGACGATCTCAGGATGACAATGTCCTGTCGAACAAACGGCGACGCCGGCATTGCAATCGAGGAAGACGTTTCCGTCCGGATCGGTGATCCAGACTCCGTTTGCGTGGTCAGCAACCAGCTTGTAATCGGGCCGCGGATAGCTCGGCGTCACGTATTTTGTATCCGCATTAATGATCTCAAGCGACTTCGGTCCCGGCAGTTTTGTTTTGATAACGGGACGCTGTAACTGTGTTGTCGGTGTCATGATTTATTCTCCAATTCAGTCGAACGAATAGCGAAATGAGTCCCAAATCGGGACCAATACTTTAGCTCTGGAGAAACGGGATTAGTCGCCTGCGAAGAGATTCGCACGCTGATTCGCTGGCCTGAGTTTTGAAATCGAGCGAGGTGTCATCGAAATTGCGAACAATATAACAGAATGTATCGGGCAATTCAAAAGATTTGTTCAGAACGCGCGACAATTACGTTATGCCGTCTAATCGCCTGATAAACGAAACCAGCCCTTACCTCCTGCAGCATGCCGAAAATCCCGTGGATTGGTATCCGTGGGGCGACGAGGCCTTTGAAAAAGCGAAGGCCGAGGACAAGCCCGTGCTCGTCTCGATCGGCTACTCGGCGTGTCACTGGTGCCACGTGATGGAGCACGAGTCGTTCGAGGATGAAAAGGTCGCGGCCGTGATGAATGAGAATTTCGTGAACATCAAGGTCGATATGGAAGAGCGGCCTGATGTCGACCAAATCTACATGTCCTTCGTTCAGATCACGACCGGACGAGGTGGCTGGCCGATGAATGTATTCCTCACGCCCGACAAACGCCCATTTTTCGGCGGCACGTATTTTCCGCCCGCGCCGCGACACGGTATGCCGTCATGGCCCCAGATTCTAATGAGCCTTGCCGACGCGTACAAGAATCGGCGGGACGAGCTCGAGCATTCCGCGAATGAGATCGTGGGCGAACTGCGGCGAATGAGCATCGTCGAGGGCGGTGCGCCGTTATCAGAAGACCTGCTGACGGCGGCCTTTGACAGCTTCTCGAGAACATTTGACGAGACCCACGGCGGGTTTGGCGGTGCGCCAAAGTTCCCGCCCGCGATGTCGCTCGAATTCCTCCTCGCCTACAACGCCCGGACCGGCGACAAACGTGCGCTCGATATCGTCACCCACACGCTCGAAAAGATGGCGTATGGCGGCATTTACGATCAGCTTGGCGGCGGCTTTCATCGGTATGCTGTGGATGCGATCTGGCTCGTCCCGCACTTCGAAAAGATGTTGTATGACAACGCCCAATTGATACGAATTTATCTCCACGCTTTCCAGGTCACGGGTGACCAGCTCTTCAAGAGAGTGGCCGTCGAAACCCTCGAATACGTGATCCGCGAGATGCTCGACGCGAGCGGCGGATTCTACTCTTCACAGGATGCCGACAGCGAGGGTGAAGAAGGGAAGTTCTTCGTCTGGACGCCCGATGAGATCGAGTCCGTGATCGGCGAGGACGGTGCGAGGGAGTTTTGTAAATTCTACGATGTGACTGCGAGTGGCAATTTTGAAGGTAAAAGCATCTTCAATATTCCTAGTGCCGGAGAGCCGGAGCGGCGCTCTAATTTTGAGAGTGCCCGTGAACTTTTATTCAATGAAAGGGAAAAGCGTAATAAGCCTCATCGCGATGAGAAAGTCCTGACCGCATGGAACGGCCTGATGCTGGCCGCATTCGCCGAGGCAGGTGCGATTCTGGAGGTCCCTCGTTACCGCGAAATCGCCGTACAGAATGCAGAGTTTATTCTTACGCAGCTTGGGGCCGACGGTAGATTGCTGCGCACGTGGAAGGACGGCCGCGCCAAACTCAACGCATACCTCGAGGACTACGCGAATGTTGCCGACGGACTGCTCGTTTTGTTTCAGACCACCGGCGAATTTCGCTATCTGACGGAATCACAGCGTCTTGCGGATTTGATAATCACGGAGTTTTGGGATGAAGAGGGCGGCGGATTTTTCTTCACATCTAAGGATCACGAAGAGCTGATCGTCCGCAACAAGGACTTCTACGACAACGCAACGCCGTCGGGCAACTCAGTCGCGGCCGACGTACTCTTGCGGCTTGCAAAAATAACCGGCGAAGAGAAGTACGAGCGTTTTGCGGTTGCGACGCTTAGGCTCGCTGCATCTCAGATACGTCGACATCCGCAGGGATTTGGTCGAGCGCTGTCGGCGCTTGAGTTTCATCTCGGCCGTGTGACGGAGATCGTAGTGATCGGGGAACGTGGCAGCGCACTCGAGCGCGAGGTATTGACGAACTACCTCCCCAACTCTGTTGTCGCATTGACCGATGGTTCCGCCACGGAACTGCCGCTGCTGGCGGAGAAGCAAATGATCGACGGCAGGCCCACTGCATTTGTCTGCGAGAATTTCGTGTGTCAGAGACCTGTCACCGAGGTCGATGGCCTGAAGAGGCTGCTGACGGTTCAGCCTAATCTCAAAAAAAAAGCGTCGTCCGAAGACGACGCCTTTAGCTCCTAATCAAGCTATTTTACTACGGCCGCGCGTTGGTATTCATATTTGCCGATCTCGCGTTCGAATTCATAGTGTTGGTCGTGGTCGTGGTATTCGTGGCGCCTGTCGCCCCGTTAACCTGTGTATTGGTCGTGGTGCTGATCGTTGTGTTGGCGTTGTTCATCGCCATGTTCGCGTTTCTGGTGGCGTTGGTCACAGTATTGTTGCTAGCAGTATCGCCGCAAGCCATTCCAATAGCACCGAGGCCGAGAACGGCTGAGAGTGCAATAATTTTTTTCATTTCGAGATTCTCCTGTCTTCTTCAAATATTACTTCTAAAGTGTCGAACGACGGAACATGCCTGCATGACCCATCTTTCTCGTTCCTCATCTTTCATTTTTTGGAACTACCCGAAACTATATGCATCCGCAATGGGCGTGTCAACTGAAAATATGCGGTTTTAAAAGATTTTTTGCACGCCCGCAGGCCGTCAAAAAGGCAACTAAAAAAGCACCGTCCAAGCGGACGATGCTTTCGGAAAAACTGTCGGTTTTCAACAGTTAGCGTCGTGGCGTCGGGCTCATCATGTTGCCGTTAGCAGGCCTGTTCATGTTGCCGCGGGTGTTCATGTTGCCGCTCGTGTTACTCGAACCGGTGTTGCCCATCGGGGTCGACATCGGGGTCGACATCGGTGTGCTCGGCGGAGCCATTGTGTTGGTTCGGTTAGCGTTAGCATTAGTGTTGTTCGTGTTGTTAGCAGCAGAACCGCAACCAATGCCGAGGGCGCCAAGGCCGAGAACTGTCGAAAGTGCAATTACCTTTTTCATGTGTTTACAAACTCCTGTTTTCTTCTCAAAGAATAAATTTACTATTACTAGTATGCCGATCGATCAAACACGATCGTTTTTTGCCCCGAACTCTTTCTTTTCAGCGCAAACGAGAGAATAAGGATAGCTGAAGGATTTGTCAACTAAATATTAGTCCAGTTTAAGCTGTCCTCAGGCCCGAAATGTCAAAGAGAGGCTATCGCAGGGATGCATGCGAGTAGGCTATTCGTAGCGCAGGCATTCGATCGGATCAAGCCGCGAGGCCTTTCGCGCGGGCAGTACGCCAAAGATAAGGCCGACGCCTATCGATGTTCCAAGAGCGGCGATAACGGCCCACGGCGGTATTTGCGCGGGCAGGCTTGGCACCAGCAGCATGATCAGGTTGCTGATTCCGATCGCGGCCACCACCCCGATCACGCCGCCAAAGAAAGTCAGGGTCATTGCTTCGAGCAGGAACTGAAGCACGATCGCGCCCTTTGTTGCACCGATCGCTTTTCTGATGCCGATCTCCTTGGTTCGCTCGGTGACGGAAACGAGCATGATATTCATCACGCCGATACCGCCGACGAGCAGGCCGAGGCACGAGATAGCGATAGCCGCAAGTCCTACCGGGCCGATGATCGCGTCCATCTCAGAAATGAAGGCGTCTGCTGTCTTCAGATCGAAATCGTTCTTATCCTCGAGCTTGACCGAGCGTCGCTGCCGTAGGATCGATTCGATCTCCTCGACGGCGCTGCTCAACTGTTCGTCCCTCGCCTGAATTGTCATCAGCAAATGCTGCCTTAGGGGAGCCACTTTGCGCGACGTTCGGTATGGCATGAATACCTTACGATCTTCCTCATTTTCGCCAAAGAAACCCGCCTTTCGCTTTTCTATTACGCCAATGATCTCCCAGGTATCGCCGCCCATTCGCACTACACTTCCTACGGGCGACTGGTCCGGGTTCGGAAAAAGGGCATCGCGGGCATCGACTCCGATGACGATGACGTTCCGTCGCTGCTGATCGTCTGCCTCGGTCAGCCAGCGGCCTTCGCGGATGGCGACATTCGTGATCTCGTCGTAATTGGTTGAAACTCCGTCGACGTGGGCCCAGCGGTAATTGCGGCCCTCATACGTCAGATTGTCGTCATAAGCCGAATTATTGCTGCCGATGCCCGGGTTAACGAGAGCGACGGTCTCAATCGAGGTGGACTGGCTTCGAATCGCCTCGGCATCTGCATCCGTCAGCGGCTTTCGATTGCGCTCATCACGATTGGGCGGCCCGTCGCCCATAGAGAGATGGAACGCGTATATATTGCGGGTGCCATATTCCTCAACGATCGCCACGATCGACTGCCGCATACCCGTGAGTATGGAGGCCACGACGATTGCGGTGATGATTCCGACGACAATCCCGAGGATGGTGAGGAACGAACGGAATTTGTTGGCCCGGATCGAGTCGATCGCCATTTTTAGGATTTCGCGCGGTAAAGTTGTTGAAAATCCCATAGATGCCTCAGCTTGTTGTCAACGCGACGATCGGGTCGAGCTTCGCAGCCTTCCAAGCGGGGTATAGTCCGGCGAGCACACCAATGACGCTGGAGACGCCGACCGATATGAGCAAGTCGCGCGGCGAGATCGTCATCGTGATTTTGAGCAATCCGCCCACGAGTAGCGTCGCCGCAAATGACAAGAGAAGTCCGAGCAGGCCGCCTACGATGCACAGCACCGAGGATTCTATAAGGAACTGCAAAAGGATTTGCTTGCGCGTGGCTCCGAGCGCCTTTCGCAGGCCGACCTCGAATGTTCGCTCTGTCACCGACACGAGCATAATGTTCATCACAACGATGCCGCCGACCACGAGAATGATCATCGTAATCGGGAGAACCACTACGGCAATCGAGCCAACGATCTGATCCATCTGCGAGTTGAATTCATCTACGTTCACGAGCCCGAACGTGTCCTCGTCGCTGCCGATCAACTGACGACGGTTTCGCAGGAGCTGCCTCGCCTCCTCGATAGCGGGCTTAAAGTCCGCGCTATTCGTCGTCTTTCCGTGCAGCTGCAGGCCGCCGGTTCGCACGAACATCTGTGCATGCAGAGCGATCGGTATGTAGATGTGCCTGTCCTGCGACTCGCCAAAAATTGATCCTCGCTTTTCTTCTACCCCAACGATCTTGATCGGAACGCCCCGAACCTTGATCTCTTCATCGATCGCCGATTTATGCGGGAAATATTTTTCTTTGACGTCGTTACCGATCACGCCGATATAGGTGATGCGTTCGGACTCGCTCTGAGTAAAAAAGCGGCCCTCGGCGAGGGACTTATCCTCGATATCGATCATATTTGCCGTGATACCGATGATGCGTGTGGCGGGCATCTCGACTCCGGCAACATTCAGATCGGCGCCCGAATTTACTTGCGCTCCGACGTGCGAACAAAGTTGGCAGTTTTCTTTGACGTACTCATACTCGTGCCAGAGGATGTCCTTGTTGCGGCGGTTGCGCCTCTCAAATTCCGTGTCGTCCATCCGACCCATCGAGGCCATTCGGGTCATCATGAAATGATTTGCTCCGAGCACCTTCGATGCGGCTTCAACTACGTAGGTCTTGAGTCCATTGATCCCGGCCGACACCACCACGACCGCAGCCACGCCGATGATGATTCCGATCAGTGTAAGGACCGCGCGGAGTTTGTGCTCGAGGATCGATTGCAAGGCGATCTTAAAAGCATCGAAATAGAAAGAATAGACTTGTCGCATGAGAACCTGCGGAAAAGCTGGACAGGATTTGTAACGTAATTTACGGCGTTTAGGTTCACGAAAAGTTCCATATGGCGTCTTTGCGGCTGCTCCGTCGCTCCCGATGGGATCGCTTGTAGCCCGGCCGACCGTTGCGGCTGATCCAAATCACCGTGTTATACTCTCGTTTTGCTCGCAATTCAGTTACTTAACGGAGAAATAGCTTGAGCGTCTTAGTCGATAAAAATACGCGCCTTGTCGTGCAAGGCATCACGGGTAAAGAGGGCACGTTCCACATGCTGCAGATGCGTGAATATGGGACAAATGTCGTCGCCGGCGTCACGCCGGGAAAGGGCGACACAACGCACGAAGGCGTTCCTGTCTTTAACACCGTCGAGGACGCCGTGCGCGAGACCGGCGGAAATGCATCCGTGATCTACGTGCCGCCCGCCTTCGCCGCGGACGCGATAATGGAAGCCGCGGACGCAGGAATCCCGGTCGTGGTTTGCATTACAGAGGGAATTCCCATCGCGGACATGGTCAAGGCGAAAGAGTTTCTTAAAGATAAGACGACAACGCTGATCGGACCGAATTGCCCCGGCATCATCTCTCCCGGCAAGTGCAAGATCGGCATCATGCCCGGCCACATTCATAACGAGGGAAGGATCGGTGTTGTATCGCGTTCGGGCACGCTCACCTATGAGGCCGTCGGCCAGCTAACCGCACTCGGGCTCGGCCAATCGACCGCGATTGGTATCGGCGGTGATCCGATAATCGGGACAAACCATACCGACGCACTCAAACTTTTTCAGGAAGACGACGAGACCGACGCAATCGTAATGATCGGTGAGATCGGCGGCACTGCCGAAGAAGACGCCGCCGCGTACGCAAAAGATAACGTTACAAAGCCGATCGTTGCCTTCATCGCCGGGCAGACGGCGCCTCCCGGACGCCGAATGGGCCACGCGGGCGCGATCATCTCTGGCGGAAAGGGCACCGCAGCGGAAAAGATGAAAGCTCTCACCGAGGCCGGCATTCGCGTCGTCGAGTCACCAGCGGTTATCGGGCGGGCGATAGTCGACGTGCTCGGATCGAGCGTGTCCGCCTAGGATTATGAAGTTTACGATCCTAAGTCACGCCGGGATGCTCGTGGAGGGCGGCGGCAAATCGATCTTGTTCGACCCGTGGGTCGTGGGGTCGACGTATTGGCGCAGCTGGTGGAATTTTCCCGAGATCGAGCGCGAGTTCCTAAACGACATAAAGCCTGACTACATCTACCTCACGCATCTTCATTGGGACCATTTTCACTCGCCCAGCCTCCGGCTTTTCGATAAGGACGTGAAATACCTCGTCCCGAAAATTCCGGGCACGCGAATGGTCCGCGACCTTCGCTCGATCAAGCGGATGAATATCGAGGAAATACCGCACGGCGAAAAATACGAGGTCTGGGATGACTGCTTTCTCCACTCGTATCAGTTTGGGCTCTTCGCGGCAGACTCGGCGTGTGTCGTAAGCGACGGCGAGACGACGCTATTCAATGCGAACGACGCGAAAACCTTCGGCTACTCGCTCCGGCAGATAACAAAGCAGTTCCCGAAGATCGATTTCGTCTTTCGCAGCCATTCGTCGGCGACGCCATTTCCGTATTGCATAAAAGATTACGAGGAGTCGTTCGCTGACTTTCGCACGCAGCAGGATTACATCGAGGAGTTCACGAGCTTTTCCGCCGCGGTAGGAGCCGAATACGCGATTCCGTTTGCGAGCAATCACTGCTTCCTTCACAAGGAAACGCGAAAGTTCAACGCGACCGGCGTCGATCCGCAGATGGTCGCCAACCACATGAACGCCAAACGCGACGCAGGCGAGCGCGTGCCGACGGCAGTCGTGATGGTCCCTGGCAGTTCCTGGTCGCTCGAGGAGGGTTTTAAGCTGCGCGAATTTAACTACGCCGACAAGGCTAAGATCGTCGAACAGATGGCGCAAAAATACGAGACTAAGCTTGAAGCGCAATACGAAAAAGAGCGCGGCTATAAATCAGACTTCAAGGCCTTTAAGCGCTACTTCGACAAATTTCTCTCGTCGACGCCGTTCCCAATGCGAAAGCTCCTGCTGCCAAAAGTTCTTTTCAAGACGACCGACTACGAAGGCGAAAAATTCTACCTTCTCGACATTCCGGGTAATCAAGTTTTGGAACTCAAAAATGACATCGACGAGGTCGACGCGAAGATCACCGTTCCGCCGATCGTGCTGATGGCGTGCTGTCGGCAAAAAATGTTCTCCGTCTGGTCGGCGTCCAAACGGCTCGAGATCGAGCTAGTCAACGGCGCCCTCGGCAAGATCCAGGCACTGCTCGGTTTTCTCGACTTTTTCGAGAACGAGGGCCTGCCGCTCCGCAATAACTTCTCGGGCCGCAACTTTCCGATCTGGCTTCGTCGATGGCGCGAGGGCGCCGAGGCCGTACGGCTCTTTTTCCGGCACAAGGTGCTGCGAAAAGAATTTGTCATCAGCGAGCTCTACCGATAATCCATGCCGGCGAACACCATCGAAGTCACCTGCGATCTCTGCGGTTCTCTCAACCGAAAACTCGTCACAATCGAGTACGACTATCCGATCTATAAATGCTCTGAGTGCACGTTCGTCTACGTCGGCAAACGGCCCGAGGCCGAGGACGGCCGCGTTGTTGGCGAATATTACGAGGAAGATCGTGCCGAGGTCGAGGCAAATCGCGAGCGTTATAAGGGCGTGATTGCGTTCCTGCTCGATGAGGCCGCCAAGCTAAAAAAGCCTGGAAAAATTCTCGATGTCGGATGTGGTTTCGGGTTCTTTCTGGTCGAGGCACGCGCTCGGGGTTGGGAGCCGTACGGCACCGAACTGTCCGAGGCAGCCGTTGAAATCGCAAAGACTCAAAACGGCCTCAAGAATGTCGTCTACGCCGATCTCGAGAACGCCGATTTCGGCGATTTGAAATTTGACGTTATCAATCTCACTAACGTCCTCGAGCACGTGCCGTCGCCGACCGCCGTTCTCGCGGCATGCAAGTCGCGCCTCGCACCCGGCGGCATCCTACTCATACGCGTGCCGAATATGGAATTCAACGACCTCAAGCAGTCGCTCCTGCCGATACTTCGCAGGATGGAGATGGTTCCCGGCGGCGGTGAAACGTGCTACCTCGCATCTCCTCCGCCGCTTCACCTCGCCGGATTTTCGAATCGGACGATACGGAGGTATTTCGAAAAGACCGGCCTCCGGACCGTCGACGTAAAACCCTCAAAACTCAGCGGAATGGCAAACGAAAGAACCGCCTATATGCTCTTCGAAAAGGCCGTGGAGGCGATCTTTCGGCTCTCGTTTACGAAGATCAATCTTTCCCCTACAATATTGGCTATCGCAACTAACGCGAAATAACTCACTCACGGAGAGATGTCGTCACTCCGCAGCATTAATGAACAATCTTACATTTGGAATTATCAAACCCGACGCGGTACGCGCGGGCAATCACGGGAAAATTATCGACCGGATTTTAGCCGGTGGATTTAAGATCCGCGGTATGAAGCTAATCCAGCAGTCGCTCGGACAGGCCGAGGGCTTTTACGCCGTGCACGCGGGCAAAGGCTTTTTTGGCGAGCTGACAGAATTCATGTCGAGCGGGCCGTGCGTCGTGCTTGCGCTTGAGAAAGGGAACGCCGTGCCTGCTTGGCGCGAGCTGATGGGAGCGACGAATCCCGCTGAGGCGGCAGAAGGCACTTTGCGTAAGGACTTTGCTGCTTCGATCGGCGAAAACGCCCTCCACGGCTCCGATTCGGACGAAAATGCCCGGATCGAAATCGCATATTTCTTCAGCAAACTCGAGCTCGTCTAGGTTGGCAGAGTTGCGGGAAGATGCAGGAACGCCTTTCTTGAAATGGACGCCTTAGCTGTAGACTATCCGAAACTATCTGTAGCTAGCTCCAACTTTCTTTAGCTCTGAAACTCTTATGAAAAGATGCCCCTCATGCGATAGGACCTTCGAAGATTCGATGCGTTTTTGCCAGACCGATGGCAATCCGCTTGTAGACGAGGGCGGCGACGCAACGGCCGTTCTGGGGCAACGCCCGACGGAGGATATTCTGGACGTACCTTCCGTATCCGCGGTCCCGCCGAACGATTCCGACGAGCCACTGATGGACATCCCGGCAATTAACGCAGAAGTCCCGCAGCCCCCGGACTTTATCCCTCCAAGCACGGTAGCGACACCACCGCCTTCGCCATTCACCGAGCCTCCCGCGGAGTCAGATTACGCCCGGGCCCAGGCGGAGGAGATTCGCTCCATGTTTGGCCAGGAAGAGACGACTTGGACGCCACCAGCGACGAAGCCATTCGCGGCCGCACCGATTTCCAATTGGCAATCGGACCAGGGCGTCGCAAGTCCGTCATTCCAGTCGGGGGCAGCTTTAGGGAATAAGGAACAGACGCTCGCGATCATATCTTTGGTTTTAGGAATTGCGGGTCTCACCGTCTGCTGCGGCGCAGTGATTCCGAGCGTGGCGGCGATCATTACAGGGGTAATGGCGCGCGGCAAAGCTAAGAACAATCCAAACCAGTACGGCGGCGATGGGATGGCATTGGCCGGAATTATTACAGGGATTGTGGGCATTCTCGGGGGACTGATTGTGTTAGCGTTCTGGATGCTCGGAATGTTCGCGAGCGTGGCGACCGGCAGTTTTTAACTAATAGCTTATGTCACTTGTTTCCGACGTGATTCAATCGACCCTCGCGATCGTCAAGGGAATGAAACGGACTATCTCGGAGATCCCACGGG
>Ga0136640_10000231_pt1 | contig 20696 bp, 16 predicted proteins | sample AntDrymUQ8642106_2_FD_105498 | JGI IMG/M metagenome (GOLD analysis project Ga0136640, IMG submission 105498) | Polar desert sand microbial communities from Dry Valleys, Antarctica - metaG UQ864 (21.06) | ecosystem: Environmental > Terrestrial > Soil > Desert | place: Antarctica: Dry Valley...
CCGGCGGTGACGCGGTGACGAGGATCGTCGCGGCAGATCGTGCCCGTCGTCGCTGACGCTCGTCGCCGTCGATCGCGCACGTCGAGAGGCATCGCGCCCAGGCAGAGCGGTCCCGCGCTCACGGCAGGGTGGCCCGGGGGTGGGCCCGCCGGTACACCTCCCACAGGCGCTCGGTCGAGACCAACGTGTAGATCTGGGTGGTGCTGATGGAGGCGTGGCCGAGCAGCTCCTGCACGGCGCGGATGTCAGCGCCGTGGTCGAGCATGTGGGTCGCGCAGGAGTGGCGCAGCACGTGGGGGCTGAGCCGGTCACCGAGACCGACCAGGGTGCCGTAGCGGCGCACCACCCCCCAGGCCCCCTGACGGCTCAACCGTCCGCCCCGCTGGTTGAGCAGCAGGGCTTCGGCGTCAGCGCGCGGGGCCGGGCGCGCCGGCAGCAGCTGCTCGCGGCCTCCCGGGGCCAGCCAGGCATCGAGGGCGTCGCAGGCCAGGCGGCCCACCGGCACGATGCGCTCCTTGGCCCCCTTGCCGAACGCCCGGATCAGCGCCGATCCCAGATCGACGTCGCCCAGTGAGAGCCCGGTCAGCTCGGAGATCCGCAGACCGGTGCCGTACAACACCTCGAGGATCACCCGGTCGCGACGGTGCGCCGGCTCGTCACCGGTGACCGCTGCGAGCAGGGAAGCGACCTCGTCCTCGTTCAGCGCCTTGGGCACCCCCCGAGCCACCCGCGGCAGCGCGACCTCAGCGGCCGGGTTGCCCGGCGTGGTTCCCTCCCCGGCCAGGAACCGGTGCAGGCCCCGCACTGCGACCACCGCGCGCTTGACCGATGACTCGGCCCGCCCCATCTCCCGCAGGTGAGCGACGTAGGCGCCGATGTCGGACTCGGCCACGTCGACCACCTCGATCTTCCGGCTTCGCAGCCAGGCGCAGTATCGGCGGAGGTCGGACCGGTAGGCGGCGAGGGTGTTGACCGAGCGTCCCTGCTCGACCCGCAGCCAGCTCAGCAGGTCCTCGACCTCATACGGCACCCGATCGGTCTCATCCTCGACCGACTCGGCCTCGCCGTCGCCGCCGAGGGGTGCCGAACCGGCCCCGACGGCGCTCATCGCAGGCCGAGGTGCTCGCGCGCGGCGAGGAGCCCGATGAGGGTCTTGGCGTCGGCGAGGGTGCCGTCGGCGATGAGGGACGGCACATCGCGGAGCGCCACCTCCTCGACGACCATGTGCTCCTCCTCGGGGCCCTGGCGGTCCGAGGCGACCGGCGTCAGTCCGGTGGCCAGGTAGAGGGTGACGTGCTGGTCCGAGAACCCGGCGGCAGGGTGGAACTCGGCCAGCCGCGAGAGGTTGGTCGCCGCCATGCCGATCTCCTCGGCCAGCTCCCGTGCCGCGGTGGCCTCCAACGTCTCGCCGTCGGCGTCACACAGCCCGGCCGGGATCTCGAGCACGAGTGAGTCGACCGGGCCCCGGTACTGGCGCACGACGAGCACCGTCTCACCGTCGTCGAGGAGCGGGACCATGGCCACGACCGGCTGGTTCCGCACCACGTCGCGGGTGAAGCGAGTGCCATCGGGGGCTTCGAACGTTGCCGTGACGACCCGAAGGCGCTGGAGGTCGGCCACGTCGGTGTCACCGAGGTGGCGGAAGCCGCCGCCGGTCGCTTCGGCCGCCACCGTCAGCCGTGCGCCGAGCCCGATGCCCTGGTGAGGTCGACGGTGACCGCAGCAGGCGTCTCGCCGACGCCGGACCCGTTGGGCGCCCCGGCGAGGCCGTCGACGTCGAACAGGTGCGGGTTGCGGTCCTCAGCCCGGGCCAGGGAGGCTGCGACCAGCTCACGGAAGAGCGGGGCCGGCCGGTTGGGGCGGCTCTTCAGCTCCGGGTGGCCCTGGGTCGCGACCCAGAAGGGGTGGTCGCGCAGCTCCACGAACTCGACCAGTCGGCGATCCGGCGAGCTGCCCGACAGAGCCAGGCTGGAGCCCTCGAAGTGGTGACGAAGCCGGGGGTTGAACTCGTAGCGGTGCCGGTGGCGCTCGGAGACGACGGCGCGGCCGTAGATGGCTGCGACCTGCGAACCGGGCTCGAGCTCGGCGACGTAGGCCCCCAGGCGCATGGTGCCGCCCTTGTCGGTGACGTCGCGCTGGTCGTCCATGAGGTCGATCACCGGGTACGGGGTGGTGGGGTCGAGCTCGCGGCTGTTGGCGCCGGCCAGGCCGAGCACGTTGCGGGCGTAGTCGACGACCATCATCTGCAGGCCCAGGCACAGCCCCAGGCACGGGATGCCATTCTCCCGGGCGTAGCCGGCGGCGGCGATCTTGCCCTCGGTGCCTCGCTCCCCGAAGCCGCCCGGGATGACCATGCCGTCGAGGTCGGCCAGGCGGCTGCTGGCCAGCAGGCCCTCGACCTCCTCGGCCTGGATCCAGTCGACCTCGACCCGCGCCCCGTGGTGGAAGCCGCCGTGGCGGGTCGCCTCCACCACCGACAGGTAGGCGTCGGGGAGGCTGACGTACTTGCCGATGATCCCGATGCGCACGGTGCGGTCGGCGGCCTCGATCCGGTCGACGAGGGCCTGCCACTCGGTGAGGTCCGGCGGCGGAGCGTCGAGGCGCAGCACCTCGCACACCTCGACGTCGAAGCCCTCGTCGTGGAGGATCAGCGGCACCTCGTAGAGGTTGCCGGCGTCGGCGGCGTTGACGATCCCCGACGGCTGCACGTCGCACAGCGAGGAGATCTTGTTCTTCAGCCCCGGCGAGATGGGCTGCTCGCTGCGGCACACGATCACGTCGGGCTGGATGCCCCGGCTCCGCAGCTCGGTCACCGAGTGCTGGGTGGGCTTGGTCTTCTGCTCGCCCGACGGCCCGATGAACGGGACCAGCGTGACGTGGACGTAGCAGACGTTGTCGCGGCCGACGTCGAGGCGCACCTGGCGGATGGCCTCCAGGAACGGGAGGATCTCGATGTCGCCGACCGTGCCGCCGATCTCGGTGATGACCACGTCGACGTCGTCGCCCACGAGGGCCTTTATGCGGCGCTTGATCTCGTCGGTGATGTGGGGGATGACCTGCACGGTGCGTCCCAGGTAGTCGCCGCGCCGCTCCTGGGCCAGAACCGCCGAGTAGATCGACCCGGTGGTGGCGTTGGAGGCTCGCGACAGGTTCTCGTCGATGAAGCGCTCGTAGTGACCGAGATCGAGGTCGGTCTCGCCCCCGTCGTCGGTGACGAACACCTCGCCGTGCTCGAAGGGGTTCATGGTGCCGGGGTCGACGTTGATGTAAGGGTCGAGCTTCTGCATGGTGACCCGCAGCCCCCGGGCCTTGAGCAGCCGCCCGAGCGACGAGGCGCTGATGCCCTTGCCCAGCGACGAGGCCACCCCACCGGTCACGAACACGTGCTTGGTCACGGCCAAACCCCCTCGACCGGTAGCGACATCAGGCTCTCACCCGGCGGACAGGAGGCGGGGCGTGAACCCGTGACGACCACGGGACAGCATCCTACCCCGGCCTCTTCGCAGTCCCCGCGGATGGGCGCTAGGGCTCGTCGGTCGGGAGGCGGCCCAGCCTGTCGAGCTGGCGCAGCCCGGGCGTGCGATCGATCACGGCGCTGAACGAGACCCGCTCGCTGGCCACGTTGAGGGCGATCACGGCCACGAGGGCGACGATGCGAGCGGGGCCCGACGCCTGGACGGCGAAGGTCCATCCGAGCGCGCCGCCGACCACGTTGGCCCCGGCGTCGCCCAGCATCACCTGCTCCCGGAGGTCCGGGACGGCCAGCACAGCAGCGGCCCCGAGCAGGACGGCCAGGCCGACCGAGGCCGGCGACCCGAGGTGGGTGACGACCACGGCCAAGCCCAGGACGAGGGCCAGCTTGCCGACCCGGCCGGGCGCCCGGTCGAACAGGTTGGCCAGGTTGGCGGCCAAGGCGATGAGGGCGGCGTCCGCCGCCATCCAGGCCAGTTGGTTGGTGGGCCGGGTCGGGGCCACGACGAGGGCGACGAGGCCACCGCCGACCAGCTTGACCGCCCCGGTGGTGAGGCGACCGGCAGCGAGGGCCGAGAGGTGACCCCGGAACCCCTTGACCTCGCCGTCCTCGAGGAGGTCGTCGACGAGGCCGAGGAACCCGAACCCGAGCACCGTGAGCAGCAGGGCGCCGGGCACCACCGGGTCGACGTAGGTGGCACGGACCCGCGACGCGAACGCGTCGCCCGCCGCCACCAGGGCCATGGCCAGGACCAGGACGATGCCGCCTCCGACGGGGACCACGGCCCCGTTCAGGTTCAGACGACGCAACGCCGGGGCGCGGAAAACGTCGCGCATGGCCACCCACAACCCCACCGCCGCAGCCGCGCCCAGCACGGCGCCCAGCACGGCGGTCAAGGCGGCGTCTCTCCCGATGCCGGCCGACCCTGGTCGTCCGCGGCGGGGAGATCAGCGCCGGGCGGGCGGGGCACCGGACCGGGCCGGCCCGCCAACGGCTCCATGGCGGCGACGGTGAGCACGGCAGGGACGTAGATCAGCACCAGCGCGGTGACCACGACGCCGGAGTCGTTGAGGAGCCATCCCAGCAGCCCCACGGCCAGCGCGCCGAGGACCCCGACGCGGGTGGCGGGAGCAAGTGGCGCCCGGGCCCGCAGCCAGGCGCTTCGGCTCACCGCCCAGGCGAACCCCAGGGCCAGAGGAACAACGGCCCAGGTCCACGCCGACTGGGTGAACATGCGGGTGTTGGCCGCCCACCGCCGGCCCACCGCCTCGCCCAGGTCACCGTCGGCCACGGTGTCGGTGACGAAGCGGGCCAGGTGGGTGCGGGCCTCGGGGGCCCGCAGCAGGTCGAGGCCCACCAGGGCGGCCAGGGCGGCCACCGCGACCACCGCGGCGAGGGCGACGGTGCCGGCGCGGATGCGCCGCCCGGCCAGGACAGCCACGGTCAGGCCGAACACCGGGACGAGCGTGAGGGCACCGCCCACATCTGCGCCCATCCACGGGGCCACGTCGGCGAGGAACACCACTCCGAGGGCGGCGGCGCCGGTGACAAGGGCTTCGCGCCGGCGCGGAGCGGTGTCGACGTGGATGGCCACGGCGACGATCGCGGTCGTGGCGAGCACGGCGAACCCGACGTTGCCCAGGCCGTTGAAGCGGTAGGTGGTGTGAGGGGCGGTGCCCAGGATGCTGGCCACCTGCAGGTGGGCGCCAGTGGCCAGATCGGCCACGATCAGGGCCGCGGTGGCCGCCGACACCAGGGCGAGGGGCGCCAGGGGGTGGCGCCGGAAGCGGGAGGCGAGGGCGGCCACGACCAACGCGACCGGCCACGGGGCCAGATGGGTCCACGGTCCGAGGGTCATCAGCGTGGGCACGACTCGAATCAGGTAGGTCGACAGCGGCCAGGCCGCGCAGACCAACGTCACGGCCCGCACCACCCGGGCGGCGCGGGCCCCGTGCCGAGACAGGCGGCCGGTGGCGAGGAGGCCCCAGGTCGCAGCGTGGACGAGGCTCTGGACGAAGATGAAGGTGATGGTCATGCGGAAGTAGGTGGACTCTCGCCCGCGGGCCACGTCGTCGAGTCGTTCCAGGCGGGTCCGGTCGACGGTGCCGTCGTCGATGCGGAGGGCCTGGCCGGCCATGCCGTCGGGCCGCTCGACGCCCAGGGCGGCAAGCACCGTCGGGCCGATGTCGGTCAGGGTGACCAGGTCCGGCCGGCGCGCCGTGGGCGACGCCAGGCGGTGGCCGTCGACCCCTGCGCCCCACGCCACGGTCGGTGTGAGAGCCCACTCGTCGGTAGGGGGCGTCACCCCGACCACCAGCAGCAGCGTGGTGTCGGGCAGAACCTCGATGACTGACGCCAGCTCGCGATCCATCTGGGCCAACCCGGAACGCCTCGTCCTCTCTGATCCGCTGTACGGGGCCCGGAGGCTGAACCCCGGATCGACCACGATGACATCGGACGACGCCACCAGCCCTCGCACCGGCTCACCTGTCGCCCAGCGTCGCTCCACGGGGGCGAAGGATCCTGGATCGATCACGCCGCCTGAGATGTCGCCACGCCGGTCAGCCAGCGACAACGCCGCGCCTGTCCGTCCATCGGGGGCACGGCTGGGTGGTGACGGTGCACGGCCGGGTGAGGCCACGGTCGTGTCGAACCCGGCCCGGCGGAGGGCGGAGCCGACGGCCCCCGGCTCGCTGGTGACGTGGCGACCGGCGGCCCGCCTCGTCTCGGCCATGGCCGCGACCGTCACCGTCTCGTCCGCGTTCCGCTTGATGGATCGCGCCTCTTCGATGGCGTCGACGCGGACGCCGGCGGAGATCGTGGCGTAGGCCGCCCACGGGCGCGGGGTGTCGCCGCCGGTGCGGACGTTGGTGGCGGCGAACGCCCCCTCCTCGCTGAGTCGACGCAGGGTGGGCATGGCCTCGACGTCTTCGAGCCCCAGGCCCGGGATCCCGAAGACGACGACCTTGTCGGCCCTCCCGGCCAACGGACGTCCGAGGTCGGTGCTCGGGGTCAACAGCAGAGAGGCCACGACGAACAGCACCAGCCCCACGATCGGGAGGGCCATGCGCAGCCGCCGTGTGGTCAGGCGGGGCCAAAGGGCTCGCAGGATGTCGACGCCTTGGCGGGCCCGGTGACGAAACCCGGACAGAGCCCGCCCGGTGTGGGCGTGGTCGACGTCGATGGGGATCTCGACGACGCGACCTCCAGCTCGGATGACGTCGATGGTCAGGGCGACCTCCAGTCCGAAGCGAGCCACGGGCCCGACGGACTCGAGTAGCGAGCGGCGCACGACCCGCTGACCCGACAGCGGAGCGGCGGCCTCGAAACCGCAGGCCCGGTGCACTCCTGCTGCGGCCAGGCGGCGGATCAGCCCGAACCCGCCCCGCCGGCCTGCGGGCGGCAGGACGCCGATGGCCATGTCGGCCTCTCCGGCGAGGACGGGCCCGAGGAGGGCGGCGGCGCCACTCGCCGTCGCACCCAGATCGGCGTCGAGCAGCAACACGATGTCGGCATCGGGTACGGCCGCGACCCCAGCCCGGATGGCGGCCGCCTTCCCCTGGTTCACATCCAGGCGGACGACTGCGGCCCCGGCCTCCTCGGCGACATCTCCGCTGCCATCCGTCGACCCGTCGTCGATGACGACCACTCGGTCCACGCCGACCAGGGTCCCGGCCGTCTCCACCGTGGCCCCGATCATGCTCGCGCCCTGGTAGACGGGAATGACGACGACCACGACCGGCGCGGTGAGCCGATCGGCTACGTCGCTCACCCGCTCCCCCGGCCCGACCGTCGGGCGAGCCGCCGCGCCACCGTGCTCAGCTGCCCACGCACCTGCTCCAGCTCCGGGGCGCCGGTCAGACGGAGCACCACGATCACCGCGCCCGAACCGAGGGCGAGCCCCGCCGCGCCGCCCACGACCGCGCTGGCCCGGCCGTCGGACCCCACCGCCGCTGAGGCCGCCCAGGCCGCCGCCCCCCCGGCCAGGGCCGCTCCGGCGCCGCGGGCTAGGGCGGCTCCGAGCCCACCCACCGGCCCGCTCCGGTGCTGCACCCGGCGGCCGAGGGCAACCGCCGCAGCGGTGAAGGCGACCCCGTGCACCAGCCCCAGTCCGGCCAGGAGCGCTCGGCCTTCAGCGATTCCGGCCAGCGCGGCCATGGCGGCAACGGCGGCCGCCGTCGCCACTCCCATGATGACGGTCGGGGTCCGGGCGTCGTCGAGCGCGTAGGCGGCCCGGGTGAGCAGATGCAGCGAGCTGTAGCCGGCGAGGGCCGTCGCCAGACCGGCCAGGGAGGCCGCCACCAGGCCCACCCCCCTTTCGTCGAAGCCTCCGACGCCGGACAACACCTGTAGCCCGGGCCGGGCCAGCGTGGCCAGCAGGGCCGACGCCGGCAGGAGCACGACCAGCAGGAACCGCACCCCTCGGCCCAGCTCGGCGGTGAACCCGGCCTCGTCGCCGGCGTGGCCGAGGGCGGCCAGCCGCGGCGAGAGGGTGGTGGCCACCGGATGGGCGAGGACGGCGTGGGGCAGGAGGAAGAAGGTCAGGGCGGTGGTGGTGGCGATGGCGCCGCCGGCGACGCGGCTCGCCACGACCACCGTGGCCAGGATCAACAGCTGGTTCAACCCGACGTGACCGGCGCCCCACAGACCCCGGCGGGCCAGCGGCCCCAAGGGGCCGGCGGCTGGGTCCCGCCACCTGATGCGCGGGGCCGTGTCGTCGGCCCGGATCGCCTCGATGAGCACGACACCCGAGAGGGCCATGGTGCCGAGCAGCGTCCCGCCCCCGAGCACCACCTTCTCGCCGGTGGTCAGCATCAGGCCGCCGCCGGTGCCGTGCAGGCCGGCGAAGACGACCATCGTCGCGGTGACGACCACGTTGTTGGCGATGGGCGCGGCGGCCGCAGCCAGGAATCGGTGGCTGGCCTGCAGCAGGGCTGTGACCACGGCGCCGACGGCGTAGAGGACCACCTGCGGCAGCACGAACCACAGCAGCACCGTCGCCACCGCCACCTGCTGGTCGCGAGTCGACTCAGGAGCGGCGGCGAGCAGGGCCCGGGCCACCCAGGGCGAGGCGACCAGCAGCACGGCCACGATCGCGCCCAGCACGACCACGGCCCGGGCGACCAGGACCCCAGCCAGGGCTCGGGCGCCGGCCTGGTCGCCGTCGGCCCGGCGAGTGACGAACGCCGGGACCAGCACCGCGAACAGCAGGCCCCCGGCGAGGAGCTCGAACAAGACGTTGGAGACCACGCTGGCGCTCTGATAGGTGTCGCCGAGAGCAGCGATGCCGAGAGCGGCACCGGTGGCGACCACCCGGACGAACCCGGTCAGACGCGACACCATGTTGACGACGCTGACCGCGACAGCGGCCCCGACGGGCGGACGACCTGCTCCCCCGCCGTCGATGGGCCCGTCGGGCGCCAACGTCACCTCGCCGGGATCGAGGCCGGCTGGGTGCCCCGGAGGCGGCGACGATGCGAACCGACGGGCGGCGGTCACGGCGCGAGCTGGCCCTGCGCCTCGGCCAGCAGCTCCTCGGCGTGGGCCCGGGCCCTGGTGCTGCCCGAGCGTCCCGACAGCATCCGCGACAGCTCGACCACCCTCTCCTCGCCGGTCACGAGATGGGCCTCGGATCGTGTCGTCGCCCCGATCGTCGCCTTGGTCACCCGGACCTGGGCCGTCGCCAACGCCGCAACCTGAGCCAGGTGGGTGACGACGAGGACCTGGCGGCTGCGGGCCAGGTCGGCCAGGGCCCGCCCGACTGCGACCGCCGCCTCGCCCCCGATCCCGGCATCGACCTCGTCAAACACGAGGCAGGGCTGCTCGGCGGTGAGGACGAGCCGAAGGGCCAGGCCGGTGCGGGCCAGCTCTCCTCCGGACGCAGCCTTGGCGATCGGGAGCATCGGGGCCCCGGCGTGAGGCGCGAGCAGGATGGCGACGGCGTCACCAGGGTCCGCGTCGCCCACCTCGACCTCCACCCGGGATCCGGGGAGAGCGAGGGCCCGGAGGTGGCGGGTGACGGCCTCGCTCAGGCGGGGCGCGGCGGCTCGCCGGGCCGCGCCGACTGCGGCCTCGGCCTGGCGCACCGACTCGAGCGCACCGACCCGCTCCCCTTCGAACTGCCGGGCCCGCTGGTCGTGTGATTCGAGATCGTCGAGGCGCTGACGAGCGTCGGAGCGGTAGGCCAGCACGTCGGCGAGAGTTCCTCGCCCGACCCCCTCGGCCCCTGCGGTGCCGTACTTGCGAACCAGCTCGACGAGCTGCTGGCGCCGCTCGCGCACCGCCGCCAGTCGGGCCGGGTCGTCGACCACGGCCTCGCCGGTGTTGCGCAGCTCGGCCACGATGTCGTCGACCTCGGCCAGCGTGGCCGCCAGGCGGGCCGTCAGATCGCCGAACGGCGCCCGTCCATCCAGGGCCGACAGGGCGGCCGCGATGGCGTCGCGACCACCGCAGTCGGCCGACACGGCCTCGACGGCGCGAGCTGCAGCCTCGCGGTGTGCGGTCGCGTCGGCCAGGACAGCCTCCTCGGAGTCGAGGGCCTCGTCCTCCTCTGCGTCGACCAGTGCGGCTGCATCGAGCTCCGCCACCTGGTAGCGGAGCAGGTCGACCTCGCGGGCGCGCGCCCCGGCGTCGCCGCCCAAAGCAGCCAGCCGAGCGTCGACCTGGGCCAGCTGGGACCGGACCGCAACAAGGGGCGCGAGGTCGATGTCGGCCGCCCGGTCGAGAGCGGCGCGCTGAGCCGAGGTCGACAGCAGCGTGTGGTGGGCGTGCTGGCCCAGCAAGTCGACCAGCTCCCGGCCCCGGTCAGCCAGGGTGGTGGCGGTGGCCATGCGGCCGTCGAGATAGGCACGAGACCTGCCCTGGCGGGCCACGACCCGGGTCAGCACGACCTCGTCGTCCGCGCTCGCGAAGCGTCCCTCTACCACGGCCTCGGTCGCACCCGGTCGGACCAGCGCCGGATCGGCCCGACCGCCCAGCAGCAGGGCGATGGCCTCGACCAGCAGGGTCTTGCCCGCCCCGGTCTCGCCGGTCAGGGCGGTGAGACCCGGCCCCAGGACGAGGCGAGCTTCGTCGATCACGCCGAGGTCCGAGACGGCCAGCTCCACCAGCATGGCGTCAGTGTCCTCGGGAGCCGGGGCCCCGTCGCCGCTCGGCCACCAGGGCCCCGCTCACCTGTCCTCGAGGCCGAACTTGGCCTTGAGGATGGAGTGGAAGTTGCGGTCGGCGAAGGTGACGAGTCGAGCAGGGGTCGGCGCTGCGGTGGCGACGATGGCCTCGCCGACCTGCAGCTCGCCGATGCTGCGACCGTCGATGGCCACCGTGGCCGGGCGCTCACCGCGCACCTCGAGGCGGATCTTGGTGGTTGGGGTGAGCACGAGGGGTCGGTCGAACAACATGTGGGCGGCGACCGGCGTAAGGACGAGGGCGGCGTGGGCGGGGTCGACGATGGGCCCGCGCGCCGACAGCGCATACGCGGTCGAGCCGGTCGGGGTGGCGACGATCATGCCGTCCGCGGCGTAGGTGGCGAAGAAGTCGCCGTCGAGGGCCACGGCCAGGCGGACCATCCGTCCCAGCGGAGTCTTCTCGACCACGACCTCGTTCAGGGCGAGGAAGGAGCCATCGCTCGACGGTTCGGGGGCGTCATCGGGAGCAGGAGGGCCCGATCCCTCGGCCCGGTCCACCTGGACCGACAGCAGCATGCGTTCGACGATGGCCGCCCGGCCGTCCTCCCAGCGTTCGAGGGCCACGGGCCACAGCTCGGGGTCGACCTCGGTCAGGTAGCCGAGCTGGCCCACGTTGATGCCGAGCACCGGGGTCCCGTGGCGAGCGGCCCGGTCGACGGCCCGCAGCATGGTGCCGTCGCCGCCGATGCTGACGACGAGGTCGGCGTCGCCCACCTCGGCGGTCGCGGTGTGACCCCGCTCCACGAGCCACGCCTCGATGCTCTTGGCCAGCTCCTGGGCCCGATCGTAGTGAGGGTTGGGGACCAGGGCGACGGTGCTCACCAGTCACCTCGTCGGGGCGCGGCGGCCAGCGCGGCCGCATCGATGGTGCCCAGGTCTCCTCGACCATGGCCGGGCGCCAGGGCGTGGACGAGGAACTCGACGTTGCCGTCGGCACCGTGGAGGGGCGAGACCATGGCCCCCATGATCGCGGCTCCGAGCGTGCGCAGCGTGCCGGTCGTCGTCTCGAGCACCGCAGCCCACACCTCGGGGTCGCGAACGATCCCCCGACCCTGGCTAACGACAGGCCGCGGGGCCTCGTGCTGCGGCTTGACCAGGGCGACCAGGTCGGCGGCGGGAACCGAGAGGGCCAGCGCGCCGGGCAGCACGAGGCGAAGCGACGTGAACGACACGTCCACGGTGACGATGTCGGCCGGGCCGCCGAGCAGCGGAGGGGCGAGGCGTCGGATGTCGGTGCGCTCGTGGACCGTCACCCGGGGGTCGTGGCGGAGCTTCTCGTGGAGCTGGTGGCGGCCGGTGTCGACCGCGACGACCGACGCGGCGCCGTGCTGCAGGAGACAGTCGGTGAACCCGCCGGTCGATGAACCCACGTCGAGAGCCCGCCTCCCCTCGACCGGTACGCCGAAGCCCGCCAGTGCGGCGTGGAGCTTCTCGCCGGCCCGGCTCACATAGCGCGGTGGCGCTGGGGCCAGGGCCACGGGCTCGTCGCGACCCACCATCCGCCCGGCGTTGCTGGCCGGCGCCCCGCCGACCAGGGCCCGCCCGCCGGCGACCAGAGCTCGCGCCTGGCCGACGTCGTCGACCAGGCCGCGCCGGACGAGCTCGAGGTCGAGGCGGCGCCGGGGCGAGGTCAGGCCCCCGTGGCGGTGGCCTTCTTGGCCGGCGCCCGGTTGGCGGTCGACTTGCTGGCCGGCGACTTCTTGGCGGTCGCCTTGCTGGCCGTCGCCTTGCTGGCCGTCGACTTCTTGGCCGTCGACTTCTTGGCCGTCGACTTCCGGGCCGTCGCCCGATTGGCGGTCGCCTTCTTAGAAGTCGCTCTCTTGGCCGGCGACTTCTTCGAGGTCGCCTTCTTGGCCGTCGACCTCCGGGCCGTCGACTTCTTGGCCCGGGTCGCGGACTTCTTGGCCCGGGTCGCGGCCGCCTTCTGGGCCCCCACCCTTCTGACCGAGGTCTTCCTGGCCCGCGTCGCAGCGGCCTTCTGGCCGGCCACCTTGCGTCGGGCCGTCTTCTTGGCCTCACGCACCTTGCGGGTGGTCGATGCCTTCTTGCCTGCGGCGCTGCGGGTGGCGGCCTCAGCCGCCTCGTCGGCCTTGCGGGTCGCAGCCGCCCTGCGTCCGGCGACCTTGCGCACAGCGGTGGCCCTCTCGATGCCGGTGACGGACTCCATGCGCCGCTCCAACCGGGCCAGCTCGGCCTGGCCGACCAGGCCCAGGGCCTTGACCTGGGTGGACACCTCGCCGCGGATCATGTCGAGGAGCATCTCGGTGTTCTCTCGGCTCCTGTCGACCAGGTCCGACACGGCGGCCTGAGCCTGTTCGGTCTGGAGCTCACCGGCCTTGATCAGATCCTTGACGATGGCCTCAGCCTTCGCCTGTGTGAGTGCGGTGAAGGCGATACCTGCATCGAGGTAGCGCTTCAGGGAGTTGTCAGCCATGGCCGGCAGAGTACCCGCTGAGCCCGTTTGCTTGCAAGAGTTCGCATCGCGCTCGCGCAAGTGGCAGCCCGGGAGGGCCCGGGCGACCTGCAACGATGGCCCGGTGCCTGCCTTTCAGCCCTTCCGCGGGATCCGCTACGGCGGCGACCACGATCTCGGCGAGGTCACCTCGCCTCCCTACGACGTGATCGACGCGGACTCCAGGGCTGCCCTGGTCGCCCGCGCCGATCGCAATGCCGTGATCTTCGACCTCCCCGACGAAGCCGACGGTGCCGACCGCTACCAGATGGCGGCGGCGACCTTCGCGGCGTGGAGGGCCGACGGCACGCTCGTCGAGGACCCGGCGCCGTCGTTCACGGTGTACCGAATGGCCTTCCGCGACGCTGCCGGTCGCCCGGCGCGCACGCTCGGGATACTCGGCGCCCTGGAGCTGTCGCGTCCCGACGAGGGCCAGATCCTCCCCCACGAGCACACGACGCCGAAGGCCAAGACCGACCGCCTCGACCTGCTGCGTGCCACCTGCGCCAACCTGTCGGCGATCTGGGTCCTGTCGTTGACCGAGGGGTTGACCGATCTGATCGAGCCCGATGGTGCGCCCGATGCGCAGTGGACCGACCCCGACGACGTCGAGCACGCGGTGTGGCGCGTGGAGGACCCGGCCCGTCTGGCCGCCATCTCCGCGACGGTGGGGTCGGGGCCGGTGGTCGTGGCCGACGGCCATCACCGCTACGAGACATCTTTGGCCCACCGCGACGAGCGCCGGGCCGAGGCGGGCCCCGACACGCCGCTCGGAAGCGACCAGCTGCTGGCCCTGGTCGTCGAGCTCACCGACCGCGAGCTACACGTCGCTGCCATCCACCGCCTCGTCGACGGCCTGGCCGCCGAGGCCTTGCTCGCCGAGCTCGGCGGCGCCGGGTTCGACATCGTGGGCCCGACGGTCAGGGCCGAGGAGGTGACCGGTGGCACCGTTCTCGACCAGATGGCCACCGCCGGCGCCCTAGCGCTCGTCGCCCCCGACGGATCGGCCACGCTCCTGCGACCTCGGGCCGCTGCCTTCGCGGGTGTGGCCGATCTCGACAGTGCCCGGGTCGCCCACGCCTTGGCGAGCATCGACGGGGCCGAGGTTCGTTACCAGCACGGCGTCGACCTCGTGCAGGCGGCCGTGGTCAAGGGCGAGGCCGACGCCGGGCTGCTGCTGCGCCCGGCCACGGTGGCCCAGATCCAGGCCAACGCCCGCTCCGGAGAGCGAATGCCGGCCAAGACCACCTTCTTCCACCCCAAGCCCTGCACCGGAGTCGTCTTCCGCGACTGCTGAGCATCGGCCCGCGCGCTGGACGTTCAGACGGGCCAGGTGGGGCGGGAGTGCAGCAGGGAGGTCAGGTCGGCGGTCTGCTTGGCTCGGGCGGCATCGAGCTGGCGGTCGGTCTCGGCCCCGTAGTCGGGTTGGTCGACGGCCCGGAACACGCCAATGGGCGTCGGCTCGTGAGGACCGGTGGCCAAGCGGCTGAGCATGAAGGCCAGGCCCGGGTCGGCTCGGGCCTCGTCGTGGACGAGCAGGGCATCGACGCCCACGTCGGCCACCTCGACGATGCGCGCCCCGTCCTGGCCGTCGAGGATCACGCCCCGCTCGCCGTCGGCGCCGAAGCGGATCGGCTCGCCGTGGCGCAGTGGGATCAGCATCGAATCACGGTTGTCGCGCTTGGTGATGGCGCTGAAGGCCCCATCGTTGAACACGTTGCAGTTCTGGTACACCTCGACGAGGGCGGCCCCCTGGTGGTCGTGGGCCCGTCGGATGACCTCCATCATGTGGGCCCGGTCGAGGTCGTGGGTGCGGGCCACGAAGGTGGCCTCGGCGCCGAGGGCCAGGCTGACGGGGTTGAAGGGCTGATCGAGGCTGCCGAACGGGGTCGACTTGGTGACCTTTCCCCGCTCGCTGGTCGGTGAGTACTGGCCCTTGGTGAGACCGTAGATCTGGTTGTTGAACAGCAGGATCGTCAGGTCGATGTTGCGGCGCAGAGCGTGGATGAGGTGGTTGCCGCCGATCGAGAGAGCGTCGCCGTCGCCGGTGACGACCCAAACGTCGAGGTCGGGTCGGGCCATGGCCAGGCCGGTGGCGATCGCCGGGGCTCGGCCGTGGATCGTGTGCATCCCGTAGGTGTCCATGTAGTACGGGAAACGGGCCGCGCAACCGATTCCGGACATGAAGACGGTGTCCTCGCGCTTCACGCCGAGGCTGGGCATGAGCAGTTGCACCGCCTTGAGGATCGAGTAGTCGCCGCAGCCAGGGCACCAGCGGGGCTCCTGGTCGCTCGACCAGTCCTTGGCGGTGGTGGTGGGGGCGTCGACGGCGACGTCGGTCATGGCGAAACCGCCGGACCGCAGCGGTTCTGTGGACGATCGATCACTGGCCCAGCTCCTTGACGATGGCGGACTCGATCTCGGCGGCGGTGAACGGCGCGCCCCTCACCTTGGTCACCGACCGGGCATCGACCAGGAACTCGGCTCGCACCAGGCGGGCCAGCTGACCCAGGTTCATCTCCGGCACCAGCACGCGAGGGTGGCGGGCCAGCAGAGCTCCGAGATCGGGGGGGAACGGGTTGAGGTGGGTGAGGTGGCCTTGGGCCACCTTCATGCCCCGAGCCCGGCAGCGGTTGACACCGCCGTCGATGGCACCCCAGGTCGAGCCCCAGCCGAGCACCAGGATCTCGGCACCGGTGACATCACCGGTGACCGTGACGCCCTCGACGTCGTGGGCGATGCCAGCCACCCGGGCCGCCCGCAGCTCGACCATGTGCTCGTGGTTGGCCGGCTCGTAGCTGATGTTGCCACTGCCGTCTTCCTTCTCCAGCCCGCCGATGCGGTGCTCGAGGCCCGGGGTGCCGGGCACGGCCCAGGGCCGGGCGAGGGTGTCGGGGTCGCGCAGGTAGGGCCAGAACGCTGGCTCTCCCTCGTCGGTCTGGTGGTTCGTCCCCGTGGCGAAGGGCACCGAGATGTCCGGCAGATCGTCGACGTCGGGCAGGCGCCACGGTTCGGAGCCGTTGGCCAGGTACCCGTCGGAGAGCACGATCACCGGCGTCCGGTAGCGCAGGGCGATGCGGGCCGCCTCGATGGCGACGTCGAAGCAGTGCGACGGGCTCCGGGCCGCGATGACCGGCACCGGCGACTCGCCGTGTCGCCCGTACATGGCTTGCATCAGGTCCGACGCTTCGGTCTTGGTGGGCAGGCCGGTCGAGGGCCCGCCCCGCTGGATGTCGATGACGAGCAGCGGCAGCTCGAGGCTGACGGCCAGACCCAGCGCCTCGGCCTTCAGGGCCAGCCCTGGGCCGCTGGTGGTGGTGACGCCGAGGTGTCCGCCGAAGGCGGCCCCGATCGCCGCCCCGATCCCGGCGATCTCGTCCTCGGCCTGCAGTGTCCGGATGCCGAACTCCTTGTGCTTGCTCAGCTCGTGGAGGATGTCCGAGGCGGGCGTGATCGGGTAGCTGCCCAGGAACAGGGGCAGGCCCGACAGCCGGCTGGCGGCGATGAGGCCCCAGGCCAGGGCGGTGTTGCCGGTGATGTTGGTGTAGGTGCCGGGGGCCAGGACCGCGGGCTTGACCCGGTAGGGGTGGTCGAACAGCTCGGCGGTCTCGCCGAAGGCATGGCCGGCCCGCAGCGCAGCCAAGTTGGAGTCCCGCACCGAGGGTTTGTCGCGGAACTTGCTCTCGAGCCACTCGACGGTGGGTCGCAGGGGGCGGCTGTACATCCACGACAGCAGGCCCAGGGCGAAGAAGTTCTTGGATCGCTCGGCGTCACGGGGCTTCCCGCCCACAGGCAGCACGGCGTCCTTGGTGAGCGACGTCATCGGGACCTCGTAGAGCGTGTAGCCGTCGAGGCTGCCGTCGCTCACAGGGTCGGTCCGGTACCCGGCCTTGGTCAGGTTTCGCTCGTCGAAGGCGTCGGTGTTGACGATGAGCGTGCCGCCCACCTCGAGGCAGGCCAACTCCTTGCGCAGGGCGGCTGGGTTCATGGCGACCAGCACGTCGGGAGAGTCGCCGGGCGTGGTGATCTCGTGGTCGGAGATCTGCACCTGGAAGGCACTGACTCCGGCCAGGGTGCCGGCCGGGGCCCGGATCTCGGCCGGGAAGTCGGGCAGGGTGGCCAGGTCGTTGCCGAACATGGCGCTGGCGCTGGTGAAGCGGTCGCCGGTGAGCTGCATGCCGTCACCGGAGTCGCCGGCCACACGGATTATGACCCGGTCGAGCTCGACGGCTTCGGCGTTGGGACCGGGCTCGGGCTCGTCGTCGCCAGTGCCTCCCAGCCCATCCGGCGGCACCCCCTCGGGTCGCGGAGCGGTCGGGCTGGAGTCGGTGGCGGTCACGATGTGCCCCCTGGCGTCGACGTTGACTGCCCGGTCCAGGTTAGCCCCGGCTCCCGCCGATGAGCGGACCGTCGGGCTAGCCGGCGATGGAGGCCTCGTAGATGGACTTGATGGCCTGGTCGAGGGCGGCGTCGAACTCCTCGGCGCTCTGCTGGGCGGTCAGCCCCTCGGTGAGCGCTCGGGAGAAGCTGGCGACGACGCCAGGGTTGCGGGCCAGACGCTCGTTGGCGTCGTCGCGGGCGTAACCGCCGGACAGGGCTACGACCCGCACGGTTGCGGGGTGCTCGACGAGGTCGCCGTAGAAGCCGTCCTGATCCGGCAGGGTCAGCTTGAGCATGACCTGGCGGTCGGCGGGCAGCCGGTCGAGGTGGGCCGTGATCGCAGCCTTCAGCATCTGCTCCGCGTCGGCCTTGTCGGGGCAGTTGATGTCGATCTCGGGCTCGACGATGGGGACGAGACCGGCGTCGAGGATCTGAACGGCGAGCTCGAACTGCTGGTCGACGACGGCGTCGACCCCGGTCTGGTCGGCCCGGGCGATCACCGAGCGCATCTTGGTGCCGAACATCTGCTTGGCCACAGCCCTCTCGAGCAGCGCCCCCAGGTCGGGCATGGGCTTCATCAGCTGGGCCCCGTCGGCCTCCGGGGCCAGCCCCTTGTCGACCTTCAGGAACGGCACCACGCCCTTGGCCGACCACAGGTGCTCCCCGGTGGGTTGACCCCCGACCTGGCGGTCCATGGTGCCCTCGAACAAGATCGCGCCGAGGATCCGCTCACCGGTGAAGCTCGGGCTGGTGATGATCCGGCTTCGCATCTCGTGGATGCGGTCGAACATCTCGTCGTCGTTGTCGTACTGGTCCTCGCCGACGCCGTAGAGCTGCAGGGCCTTGGGCGAGCTGCCACCGCTCTGGTCGAGGGCGGCGATGAAGCCCTTGCCGGTCCTGATCTTCTCCAGCTGCTGTTGGTGCATGTGCGGTCCGTCCCTGTCGAGGCTGCCGGAGCCCATCTTGGCCGACCCCGACAGAGACGGCCCAACCTCGTCCGAGCACCGCCCGAAAGCAGAGCGCTAGGGCGAGAGCATCGGTCGGGTGCCGGCGACGGCGCGTTCCACCGCTTGGGCCACCCGGGTCGAATGGCTTGCCGGCATCACGACATCGGCCACCACCTCGGTGCGACTGGCCGTGTCACCCGAGGCCCGGAAGAAGCGGCGGCGGACGCGGCCTGTGACCACGACCTCGGCGCCGGCCTGGAGCTTCTGAGCTCGGAGGGGGGCGCCGAGCCAGGCCACGGGCACTGATTCGGCCGGCCCGTCGGCTCGACGGGTGGTCACCTCGAAGGCGACGAGCTGGTCGCCCGATGGGAGCTCCCGGGCGGTGGGCGGGCGGGACAGGATCCCGCGCAGGATCACGACGTTCACGATGGACCTCACTTGATGGCTCTTGGTGCTCACGGGGGAAGTGAGGAAAGCCACCGCTTCACCGTGGCGCCATGGCTGACGCGGTCACTCGAGTGGCGCTCGAGCACCATACCCAGGGCGCGCGACAGCGACTATCGCCGCCGCCGTCCCGGCCAGGCGGTCAGGTCAGGGCGTCGAGCCGCTCGGCGGCGTCGGCGAGATCGGGATCGACGCTGGCGATCCAGGCGAACAGCTCGCGGGCCCGGGCCAGGTCCCCGGAGCGCTCGCGCAGATCGGCCAGGGCGTAAGCCGTTCGCAGGTGGTGCTCTCGGGCCTTCTTGCCCCGAGGGGCAGACTCCAACAGCCGGACGGCGTCGCCGAGGCGGCCGCGGTCGGCCAGGGAGCCCGCGGCCACGATGCGCCCCTCGGCCATCAGCTCGGCGCTGGGCGACACCTCCCGCAGCTCCTCCCACAGCCTCTCGGCGTCGCCGTGGCGACCGAGGGCTCGGTAGCAGTCGGCGAGCACCGGGTTGTGGTCCACCGAACCCGTCAGGGCGCTGAAGGCCTCCAGCTCCTTGGCCGCCGGCCGCCAGCGGCCGAGCTGATACAGGGTGAGGCCGAGCAGTTCCCGGATCGATGCTGCGCCCGGAGCCTCGGACGCGATGGGGGCAAGGATCCGCCGGGCGTCGTCGAGCTGGCCGCCGGCGAGGAGCCGGGCCGCAGCGACGGCGCGGCCGGCAGCCCGGCCGTCGCGGGGAGGCCCCAGGGCGGCGGCCAGGTCCGATCGCAGCAGCCCGGAGTCCACCGGTACCGACACCGGCGTTCGGCGCGCCTGGCGAGGCCGAGGGGGGGCCGGGCTCAGGTCGTCACGCACCCACGCCTCCGGCGCCGATGGGGGTGCGACGGGTCGGTCCCATCGTTCGTCGCGACCGTTCGACCGACCGGGCGATCGTCGGTCGGGGCGCCGGTCGCCGTCGGGGCGGCGGGGTCGACCCGCCACCTGGCTCGCTCCACGCCGAGCCACGCCGCCCCATTGTCGGGGGGACTCGTCGGCTGACGATTCAGGGCCCGAGCGACCACGAGGGAGCGCAGCGCCGCCACGCCGCGGAGCCTTCCCGCCCGGCGATCGAGGGCTACGGCCAGCGCCGGAGCGTCGTGAGGGTGGCCGGCCCGACATCCTGGCAGCGTAGCCACCAGCCACTTCTGCTCCCTGTGCCCACGCGAAGGAGGACCCCGCTGATGCGGGGTCCTCGTTCGAGAAGATCCGGCGGCGACCTACTCTCCCAGGGGATCTCTCCCCAAGTACCATCGGCGCTGGAGGGCTTAACTTCCGTGTTCGGAATGGGAACGGGTGTGACCCCTCCGCCATCGCCACCGAAACCTGTTGTCAAGGGCGCAGCCGCGGGGGCTGCAGGCTCCTTGAGCACTCCATAGCGAGCACGAACATCGTTCGTCGAGTCAAGCCCTCGGCCGATTAGTACCGGTCGGCTGAACACATTGCTGTGCGTACACCTCCGGCCTATCGACGTGATGGTCCATCACGGGCCTTACCTGGTTGACCCAGTGGGAAACCTCATCTTGGAAAGAGCTTCGCACTTAGATGCCTTCAGCGCTTATCCCTTCCGTAGGTCGCTAACCAGCCATGCCCTTGGCAGGACAACTGGCACACGAGAGCTACGTCCGTCCCGGTCCTCTCGTACTAGGGACAGCTTTCCTCAAGTTTCCTCCGGCTGCAGAGGATAGGGACCGAACTGTCTCACGACGTTCTAAACCCAGCTCGCGTACCGCTTTAATGGGCGAACAGCCCAACCCTTGGGACCTGCTTCAGCCCCAGGATGCGATGAGCCGACATCGAG
>Ga0136640_10000233_pt1 | contig 20649 bp, 17 predicted proteins | sample AntDrymUQ8642106_2_FD_105498 | JGI IMG/M metagenome (GOLD analysis project Ga0136640, IMG submission 105498) | Polar desert sand microbial communities from Dry Valleys, Antarctica - metaG UQ864 (21.06) | ecosystem: Environmental > Terrestrial > Soil > Desert | place: Antarctica: Dry Valley...
AAACTAAAATCTGCAAAACTTTCATATTTGCCTCATTGAAATAATTCTTTCAACTCCAGTGTAATGCGCGTCGGCTTCAATGTTTCACGGTCAATCAGACACCAAACACTTCGCGCTTTGACCAATAAATCTTCGCCGCGCCAGATTTCAGTCAATCTTTCCCAACTGATTCGCGTCGGCTCGCCGACCCACGTTTTTACAATTACTTGCTCGTTTTCAAACGCCTGTTTTTTGTAATCAATTTCGTGGCGCAGAACAATCCACGTGTATTTTTCGCGCGTTTCTTCAGTCGCTACCAAAAACCAGTGCGCAACGGCGACATCCTGAGTCCATTTCACATAGGCGACGTTGTTGACGTGGCGTTGTTCGTCAATGTCTTCGGCGGACACGCGAAAAGAATGCGAAAATTTCATTCGATATTTTATTTACCGCTTTTAGTTTCCGGCAATAAAACAATTTGAATATGTTCGCCTTTTTTCAAAAATTTTACGGCAACTTTTTGAATATCTTCCTTACTGACTGCTTTTAGGCGCGCCTCGATTTCTTCATAAGAATCTATCTTGTTTTTTCGCAGAAGACTTCTGGTTATCTCAGTCACCCAATATTGATTTCGTTTAAAATCTTCTTTTAGCTTAATGACTCTGGACTCTTTAACTTTATTAAGGTCTTTCTCATCTATCTGTCCGTTTTTTATTTTCTCGACTTCGGCAAGCGCGGCTTCGATTAAAGAATCAACATTTTCGGGACCGGACGGGAAGCTGATATTGAAATTGTATCTTTCGTACGGAATGTCTTGTATTCCGCCGCTCGCTCCGACACCGTAGACGCCGCTTTTTTCTTCCCGCAGAATTTCAACCAGTTTGATGGTCAAAAGTTCTCCCAGAAAACTCATAAATCGGTGTTCCTGTCTGTCAAATTTCGTCAAGCCCGTAAATGTTATCTGCACCTGACTTTTTTGGTCAACACCTCGATTGATAACTTTTTTCAATCCTCCGGCGGGCGGGCGGATTCCGAGGTCTTTCCAATTTTCCTTTCCGTTTTTACCCGGCAGACTGCCCAGATATTTTAGTATTTCCGGCTTGATTTTCTCGACTTCAAAGTTACCGACTAATATAAACGTAAAATCCGAAGCATTACCGAAGCGTTCTTTGTAAATGGCTTTTACCTGTTCAAAATCAATTTTGTTTAAATCTTCCGCACTCGGAATTCCGAACACGCGCGGATGATTTTGCGTCATTATTTTATTGACTCGATCGCTGAAATAAATCTGCGGATTCGCCATCAAACTTGGAACAAACCTTTTTTCTTTATTGATAAACGAATCAAAAACAGCTTTATCAAAATTTACATTCGTAAAGTTCAGATAGACGAGCTGCATCAAAGTTTCAAAATCTTTCGGAGTTGAATTTCCGGTTATGTATTCGTAATTGTCGGTCAAACTAACCGAAGCATTAGCAGTTTTACCGGCAAGCATTTTTTCGAGTTGGACTTTGGAAAGATTTTTCAAACCGCTTTGACCGACGACTCTCGAAACATAATCCGCCGAAAATGCTTTGTCGTCGCTGACCAGAGAAGTTCCGCCCGGGCTGAATGACCTGAGCAAAATTTGGTCAGCCTGAAAATCAGTCGGTTTTAGCGCCACCTTTACTCCGTTCGATAAAGTCCAATAAGTTATGCCGAATTGCTTGTCAACTTTTTCCTCTTTAATTTTCGCCGTCGTCGCGAGTTTATCAACTAAAGGCTCTTTTGAAATTTCTTCGACATACGGTTTGACTTTCGCCGTTTCTGATTTTTTGAGCAAATCAGTTATTTCGGCTTTAGTCGGATATACACCCGCTTCTTTTTCCGCGCCCGTAACTATAATGACCCGATTTTCTTCGCTCGTCGTATTTTTTGCCAGCGCGTTGACTTCTTCGAGAGTAATTTTCGGAACGATTTCCTGAGCGAATTTGTAACTGAATTCAATTCCCGGTATCGGATTATCCGAAAGAAAATGATAAATATACTCATTCGCAAAATTGCGCGATTCGGTTTTATCGCGTTCCTTATAACTATTTTCCAGACTGGTTGAATATCTTTCTTTCTGTCTGATGAATTCGCCTTCGGTAAATCCAAATTCTTTGACTCTTTTGTTTTCTTCCAACAAAGCTGCCAGCGTCGCTTTGATGCCCGCCGGATCAGTTCCGCCGAACATCGAATAGGCATCTTTTGTTCTGACTAGCGAAGAAAACCCTGCCCCTCCAAACACGAACGGCGGATTTGGAGATTGTCTTAGTTCATCAAGTCTGGCGTTGAGCATTCCATTAAAAAACGACTTGACTATTTGTTTTCTCAAATCGGCTAAAGTTTCGACCGATTCGTCCGGTTTTTTGAACAATAATCGAGCTGACGTAAAGGACGCTTCTTTATCGGTTTCGATGGCAATCAGAGTTTCCTTGTGATCCGGCACGGAAAACGTCGGGCGTTTTTTGATTTCGCGTTTGGCTTTAATGCCGGAGAAAGCCGCCTGGATTTTTTTCTCCATCACATTAACGTCTAAATCACCAACTGCAATTACTGCCATCAAATCGGGACGATACCAATCTTCGTAAAAATCAACTAATGCTTTCCGATCAAAATTGCTGATAATTTCTTTTTCACCGATTGGGAGACGTTTCGCGTATTGAGAATCTTTAAACAGCAGAGGGAAATATCTGTCTCTCATCCGCTGATCGGCGCCTCTGCCCAAACGAAGTTCTTCAAGCACAACTCCTCTTTCTTTGCTGACCTCTTCTTGATCGAGATCAATCGCCGATGCCCAATCGGATAAAACCAAAAGCCCCTTGTCAAGAAGTCCTTCTTTTTCGGTAGGAATTGGCAGAATATAAACGGTTTCATCAAAACTGGTGTAAGCATTCAAATCCGCTCCGAAATTGACGCCAATTGACTGCAAGTAAGATACGAGTTCATTTTTCTTAAAATTCTTCGTACCGTTAAAAGCCATATGTTCCAAAAAGTGCGCCAAACCTTGCTGATTATCGTTTTCCAAAATCGAACCGGCATTGATAGCAAGCCGCAATTCGACTTTTTTCGCCGGCTTTTCATTTTTGCGTATGTAATATGTCAAACCGTTTTTCAACTGCCCGATTTTCACGTTCGGGTCAGTCGGAATCGGAGCTTTCAGATTTACCTGAGCAACTGCGGCAACCGCAAAACATAATATTAAAAACAATATGTGTAAAGATTTTTTAGTCATTTTGTAACTTCCTATGTCTGACTATATTTTGATCAAATTTGCGAGAATTTCATTGCAGAGTGAGCAGTCAAAATGCCGACCGGCGAACTTCATCCATCATAATTTTTATGATTTACTCAGCATTCGGTATTTCTTCCAACCGTAGAAAGCGATTGCGATACCCGCGACAAGTTGGGTAATAACCAGAAAATCTCTCAGCGAAGAATTTTTATATGTCGCGCCGCCAATAAAATAATGAGTCGCCTGACCAGCCATAGACGAACCGGCGAATAGGAGAAAGAACCAGAACCACTTGTTATTTTCCATATTCAAAAAGTCCTTCGACAATTTAATCATTAAATCAAGCCGCTGTTTTTGAGCCGAGAACTTCCTGAATCGCTTTGCCGATGTCAGCGGGCGACTCGACGACGCGGATTCCCGCTTCGTTGAGCGCCTTCATTTTCTCGGCGGCAGTTCCCTTTCCGCCGGAAATTATTGCGCCCGCGTGTCCCATTCTTCTTCCGGGCGGAGCGGTTTGTCCGGCGATGAAGGCGACGATTGGTTTTGTAACATTGTCTTTGGCAAATTCTGCCGCGTCTTCTTCGGCTGTTCCGCCGATTTCGCCGATCATCACAATTGCGTCGGTTTCGTTGTCTTCCTGGAATAACTTGAGCGCGTCGGTGTGATTGGTACCAATAATCGGGTCGCCGCCGATGCCGATGGCGGTTGATTGTCCAAGTCCGAGCGCGGTTAATTGTCCGACGGCTTCGTAGGTTAAAGTTCCCGAACGCGACACCACGCCGATTCTTCCTTCTTTGTGAATATGACCGGGCATAATTCCGATTTTGCACTTGCCAGGCGAAATTACACCGGGGCAGTTCGGACCGATCATTCTGGTTTGCCTGCCCTGCATAAACCGTTTTACTTTAACCATATCGACGACCGGAATGCCTTCGGTAATACAAACGACGAGTGGCAATTCGGCGGCGGTCGCTTCCATAATCGCGTCGGCAGCAAACGGCGGCGGAACATAAATCACCGAAGCGTTGGCGCCGGTTTCCCGGACGGCTTCGGCAACCGTGTTAAAAACCGGCACGCCTTCGTGGGTTGTGCCGCCTTTGCCGGGCGTGACGCCGCCGACAATCTTCGTGCCGTATTCAATCATTTGCTTGGTATGAAATGTTCCTTCTTTTCCGGTGATGCCCTGTACAATCAGGCGCGTGTCCTTATTTACTAATACGCTCAAAATCGTTTCCCCTCAAAAAAATATTGGCTAAATAAAACAAAGCCAAAGTATAACATTTTTGCAGTATTTGGAAATCCGGCTCTGGAAACTTTTGCTGAACATTATTTTTGAAACTGACGTAAGTTGGTTGAGCGTTCTTTTTCTTTTAAGCTCTCAATAAAAAATTTATGCGACAGGTTTACACATTTTACGCGGACGCATTTTGGATTGCGCTTAAATCAATTTTAGAACACAAGCTGCGCGCTTTTTTAACGCTGCTCGGCGTGATAATCGGCGTTTCGGCGGTGGTTGTCGTCGGCGCTTCGATTAGCGGTTTGAATTCTTACGTGACGCTCGCGCAAACCGTTGACTGAAGAAGACGCCGCAGCGATTTTGAAACAATCGGACGCTGTTGAAGACATTACTTCCATCGCCCCGCAAATCGGTTCTTTCGGCGATGGCTTTGACGATAATCTGACCTACGAAGGCAAAAATTATCGCTGGGCTTTGACCGACGGGGTTGAGCCGAATTACGGGCAAATAACAAATTTAATTCTGCGTGAAGGGCGTTTTATTACTGAATCAGACAATCAACAGCGGCGTAATGTTTTAGTCGTCGGCGTGAATGCGGCAGACGCGCTTTTTCCGAACAAGGAAGGCGAAATTGTCGGCAAAGTTGTGCGGATGAATGGCACGACCTGGGAAATTATCGGCGTCGTTGAAAAGCGCAAAGCCGGATTTTTCGGCGAAAACGAGGAAGACCGCAAAGTTTTTATGCCGCTTCGCACCGCACGGAAAGTTGCTCCACAACGCGACTATATTTTGCATATTATCAAAGCCAAGCTTGAACAAGTACAGACTGCTCTGCTCGATTCGGAAGCCGTTCTGCGGCAGCGGCGCGGCGTAAAATACGGTGAACCAAACAATTTCGATATCAAGACCGCCGATAACTTTATCGAACAATTCGATTCGATCACGGCGATGGTCGGTTTGATCGCGATTGCTGTTTCAAGTCTCGGGTTGCTCGTCGGCGGAATTGGTGTGATGAACATTATGCTCGTCTCAGTCACCGAAAGAACAAAGGAAATCGGCATTCGCAAAGCAATCGGTGCAACCAAAGGCGCAATTGTTCTACAGTTTTTGCTCGAAGCAATGACGTTGACGTTTTTCGGCGGAATCGTCGGCGTAACTTTAGTCGTAACGATCAGCCAACTGATTATGCTTTTTGTTCCGAGCCTTCCCGCTTCGATTCCTTTATGGGCAGTCATCTCCGGCTTGACCGTCTCAATCGGCGTCGGCTTAATCTTCGGTGTTCTGCCCGCGCGCAAAGCCGCCAAACTCGACCCGATTGAATGTTTAAGATATGAATAAAGAGGTGGAAAAAAGCCGCCAATAATTAAACTTGCAGCCAAATAATTAAATTTTAAAAAATAAGTAAAAGGTCAAACTTTCCTACGGCACAAAGTTTGTTAGAATTGTTCGGCAATCATCTGAGAGGCTGTTAATTTGTATGAACAATGTGCCGCGCCAAACACTTCGCCAAATTATCGCAAAATACGGACAAGACTTGTGCAGCGATGCCAGGCGTTGTGAAGGGCTTCTAAAGGATTTATGTGGCGAATATCGTCGGGAGATAAGTGTTTTGACGAATGCGCTTGAAGAGCGCGTTCCGCTTGATTTACTGGCAGCCGGAAACTCGATGCCGCGCGAGTTACTTTTAACCAGACTTACCAGACGCCTTGAAGATAATTTAGGTTTGACACCCGAAGCATCGCTTTGGGCGGTTGACTCTTGGGCGTTGGCACTCGGAGTTTTAACCGACGCTCAGGTGCTTGAAAAAGAGAAAAAACAGAATAATTCCGTATTCCCGATTCCACCCGCAAAATCAGTGGAACCAATTCCGCAAAATCCCAAAATTCAGCCGCCAATACAAAATCGTCAAACTCAGACACCACGGCGACCAACGCAAACTCCACCCAGACAGCAATCGCCGAGAGTTTATCCGCCGATTGTCCAGCCTCCAAAAAATGTTCCAGCTCCGACGCAAAAACCATCTTCAAAACCCGGCAGCCCGACAACTTCTGCGCCACAAAAATCGCCGCAACCAAACACTGTCACAACTCCGGAGCCGATTCCAAAAAAAGGTTGTCGTAAATTTTTCGGCTGTTTTTTCGTCTTGATTCTATTGGTTCTTGTCGGAACAATTTTGTTTTTCGGCATTCCGTATGCCATTGAAGTTATGCGCCAAACCCAACAACAAAGTGAACCGCCACGCTTTCCCTAACAAAGTTTTTGTCGAAACTGTTCTAAATGCCAATTTGTGAGTTATATTAAATTCATACACACTTAGTATTGAACGCCAGCCGAAGCCTGTGTTTGACGCATTTGGTTTTGTGGCAAAGGTTTTGCATCAGCCGTGAAACTAAATTAGATACAAAATTACAAAGAAATACTTAACGATTAAAAAAAGGAGAAAATATTATGATGAAAAGACCCGGAGGTGAACTTGCCTCAAGACCACTGCATTTTATATGGATTGCCGACAGTTCCGGCTCAATGGGCGACGACGGAAAAATTCAATCGCTCAACACGGCGATTCGTGAGGCGATTCCGCATATGAAAAAGGTTGCCGAAGACAATCCGAACGCGCAAGTTCTGGTGCGCGCCGTCAAATTTTCAAATGGGGCGCAGTGGCATATCTCGCAGCCGACGCCGGTTACGGATTTTGCCTGGACTGATTTGACCGCCGATGGCGAAACAGATATGGGTAAAGGTCTCGGGCTGGTTGCCGAACAATTGAAAATGCCGCCAATGAGCGAACGCGCTCTACCGCCGGTGCTTGTGCTTGTTTCCGACGGGCAGCCGACCGATGATTTTGACGGCGGACTCAAAGCTCTAATGGAACAGCCCTGGGGCAAGAAAGCAGTTCGCATCGCTATCTCAATCGGGCAGGACGCCGACCCGGATGTTTTACAAAAATTTATCGGTAATTCCGAACTAAAACCACTCGCCGCCAACAGTCCCGAAGCACTTGTTAAACATATCAAATGGGCTTCGACGGCAGTTTTAAAATCAGCTTCTTCGCCCGCCGCCGGAGCCGACGCGCCTTTACCGAGCGAGCCGGTAGCAAGCGTTCCGATTCCAACTGCCGCGCCTGTGCCTGGAACGCAGCCTGCCGGACAGACCGGCACACCCGCCGGAGGACAAGCCAACCCGAACGATCAAAACACTATTGACGATGTTTGGTAAAGAGTCAGAACCGCCTGTCGTAAGCAGGCGGTTTAATCAAGCAACTATTTAATTTTAAAAGAACACAAATGGCTGAAAATAAAAGTCTTACCGAATGGCGAATTATTGGTGAAACCGTTCCCGGCGCGTCGCATATTCGCACCGGGATTCCGAATCAGGATTCGATTTTATACGTCCGCGAATCGAACCGCGCTTTGCCGATTGCGCTTTCGGTTTCCGACGGTCACGGCAGCCAGAAATGTTTTCGCAGCGACCGCGGCTCACGTTTTGCGGTGAAAAAGGCAACCTATCTAATCAGCGAATTTCTTGACGAGCGGCGCGGTAAGTTCGACTTGGAAGAAATTGAAAGCAAAGGTCAGGAATATTTGCCGCAGGAACTTGTCAGGCGCTGGCGCGAAGCCGTCGAAGCTGATTTGAAAAAAGAACCTTTTACGGGAAATGAATTCGAGAATTTGGAAAAAAAATCTGACGTGCGAGCCAGAAAATTGGTCGAGGACAATCCGTTTTTGGCTTACGGCACGACATCTTTAACTGTCGCCATGGAAGAAGATTTCATTATTTATTTGCAGCTTGGTGACGGCGACATATTAAATGTTTCGGAAACCGGCGAAGTTTTTAAACCTCTGCCCGAAGACGCGCGACTGCTCGCCAATGAAACGACTTCGCTGTGTTTGCCGAAAGCCGAAAATGATTTTCGTTTTTTCGTGCAGAAAATTTCAGTCGAACAAAGCCCCGCGCTTGTTTTGCTTTCAACCGATGGCTATCTCAATTCGTTTTCGAGCGAAGCCGGATTTTTTCAAGCCGGAACGGATATTTTAAATATGCTCCGTGCAGAAAACGGTTTTGATGCGGTTAGTGAAAATTTGAAAGGCTGGCTCGAAGAAGCTACGCAGATGGGCAGTGGTGACGACTGTACGGTTGGAATTATTTACCGCCCCGACGCGCTAAAAAAATCTGAACTCCCGGAAACATCAAGTAAATCGGAAAAGACTGAAACTACGACAAAAACTGAAACGCCACCATCAACGGAAACTTCCAAGGCAATTGCTGCACTAACCGATTCGCCGGCAGCAACCTCCGAAAATATGGAAGATGTCACGGTGACGATTACGATTAAAAAAGATAAAAACAAAATCTCCGCTCCGTCGTCGGTCGCTCTTGCCGAAGAAACTTCTCCCCAGACGAAAACCGCAAACGACAAATCAAACGATAAACAAAGTAGATGAACGATTTGCCGCGTCAAAAACTCGGTGAAATTGTAGCCAAACACGGCACTTCCGTTGTTGATAACCCGCGGCGATGCGAAGGACTTCTGCGCGATTACTGCGGCAGATTTCGCCGTGAAGTTTCCGTGTTGACAATGGCGCTCGAAGAACGGGTGGCGTTGGATTTACTTGCCGCATCCAAAACCACGCCGCGCCAGGTTCTGCTGGGAAGATTGACGCAGCGTCTATGTGATAATCTCGCCTTATCCGAGCAGGCAGCGCGCTGGGCGGTTAATTCCTGGGCGTTCGCGCTCGGTTTAGTTTCGGGCGATGAACTAAAAGGTATCGAGCGGCAAAATGCTGGACAAGCCCCAACCGCAATGTCTGTAGCGCGAACAAGCGCGCAACCTTCCGTCGCGGCACAAACGACAACTCAAAATCGCCCTCAACCGACAAACACATCTTTAGGTCAATCAATCGTTGTATCTGCGAACGGCAGCGGCGATTTCTCTACCATTCGAGAAGCATTGAGAAATGCGGCAACGGGCACGCGTCTTTTTATTCGTCCCGGTCTGTATAATGAAAGCATCGTCATTGATAAAAATGTAGAAATTACGGGCGATGGCTCAGTCGAAGATATTATTATCGAGAGTACGAACTCAAGCTGCATTTTGATGGAAACTGATAAAGCGTCGGTGCGCGGTTTGACTTTGAGCGGACGCGGCGCGAAGTTTGGCAAAGCATTTTTTGCCGTTGACGTTCCGCGCGGAGAGTTGACGATTGAGAATTGCGACATAAGTTCCGATTCGCTCTCCTGCATATCGATTCACGGTTCGTGGGCGAATCCGTTGATAAAAAATTGCCGGATTCATGACGGAGCGGACTCAGGCATTTATATTTTTGATAACGCGCGGGGGCAAATCGAAGGTTGCGACATATTTCACAACGCAAATGCGAATGTAGCAATTACCAGCGGCGCGAATCCGTCGATAAAAAATTGCCGCATTTTTGAAGGCAATAACGGTGGCGTCGTCGTGTGGCAAAACGGCTCGGCTGGTGAAATTGAAAATTGCGAAATTTTTGGTCATCGCCTGGCAAATGTCGGCATTAGCGATTCCGCCAATCCGACTTTTCGGAGCTGTAAAATCTTCGGCGGGCGCGATTCCGGCGTGTTTGTTCACCAAAGCGGATACGGCGCTTTTGAAGACTGCGCCGTTCACGATCATCAAAAAGCCGAAGTTGTAATTATTGAAAAAAGCAATTCTAGCTTTCGCCGATGCGCGATTTACAACGGCGCGAATTCGGGTATTTTTGTTGATAACGAAGCCCGCGCGTCAATTGAAAGCTGCAACATTTACGATAATTCTGATGCGGGCGTAAGCGTTGAAGGCAAAAGCGTCGCAACCGTGCATCGCTGTAATATTCACCGCAACGGAAAAGTCGCCGTCAAAGTCAAAGACGGCAGCGCGGCAAGGGTCGAAGGCTGCGATTTGAGAGGAAACCGAATTGCTACCTGGGAATCTGAAGCTGGCGTAGTCATCGAACGCAAAGGTAATCGAGAATAAGCGGCGCCTTGATAAATAATAAATTAGGATTTTTTATTTATCCGAACAGATGACTTTTACTCGAATATTTATCCCGTAAAACTTTGCAGACAATCATCTTCTGTTTTACAGACGCATTTTGTCGAATCGTCACGGATAGATTTCTTTGATTGTTTTATTGATCGAGGCTCTGGCTTTGACGCAGCTTTCGGTTGCCTGTCTCGAACACGACGCGCACTGGTTTAGATCGGTGAGCAGTGGAGTTATTTGAGTGTTGTAGTCACCCGGGAGATTTTTTATACGAATTTCTAGTTCCGCTATCTCGCGGCGGCGGTCATCCATTAGCTGCTGACAGGCGCGCCGGCTTTCAGCCCCGGGAGCTAAACGGTATGCGTCCATATTTCTGCCGAGCTTTTCGAGCGACTGAGCGGCGCGCACAATTTCGCCGACTTCGTTTAAGAGAGCGGTTTCTTTACTCTTTTCAATTTTTGCAGGGTCAGGCGCGGCGGATTTACCCGGCGGCGGTTTAGCAGTGGCGGAGCAGGAAAATAGAAAAAGCGCGGACAAAATTATGATAGAAAATTTCATACGTTTATTTTGAATTTTCTCAAATTTCAAGTTTAAGTCGGACGATAGTTTCGACGTGATGAGTTTGCGGAAAAAGGTCGAGCGCGATGATTGAGTTAATCGCGTAACCGTTGTCACAAAGCAGACGCAAATCTCTGGCTAAAGTCGAAGGTTCGCACGAAATATAAGAAATTTGCGCGGGCTTTATTTTGATAATTCCTTCAATAATTTCCTTTTCCGCACCGATGCGCGGCGGGTCAAGCAGAACAAAATCAATATTTTTCAGTTCGCCCGTATTTTCCTCCAAAAAGTCGCTGATGTTTTCGCAAGTTACTTTCGCGTTTTCGAGACGCGCGCCGGCAAGGTTTTTTCGAGCATAATCAGATGCCTGTCTGTTTCCTTCGACGCCGATGACTTTCTTAAATTGTCTAGCGAGCGGCAGCGTAAAAAGCCCGACTCCGCAATATAAATCAAGCGCCGTTTCGCCACCTGCGCCTTTCAAAGCCTCTGCTACAAGTTCTTTGATTAAAAACGAATTGCCCTGAAAAAATGTTGTAGCGTCGTAAAAATATTGATTTTCGCCGACGGTAAAAAAAATTTCTTCGGTTGGTTCGATAATTTCCGCCGAGAAAATGGAAACATCCGTTTCACTTTCGCTGCCGCCCGCCGCTTCGATTTCGACGATGTTGCTCCAGAAACTTTCCCACTCGACAGTTTCGCGCAATTCGGTCAGCGTCGCCTGCATGTCGCCGGTCAGAATCGGACAAATTTCCACATCAATCACGGTATGTGAATTTCTTTGAAAATAGCCGATTTTGCGCGCCCGCGTATCAACGTGCCACTGCGCCCGCCCGCGATAACCGAATTCCCGCGGACTTGGGATAATATCAATATCTTTTTCAAGTTTGATTTTTCCGATTCTTGAAAGACTGTCGCCCACGATCGCCGCTTTTGCCGCCAATTGCGCTCGATAATTCATCTGTTGGAAATCACAACCGCCGCAGCGCCCGAAGTACGGACACGGCGGCTCAATTCGATCGGCGGAAGGTTCAAGAATTTTGACGATTTCAGCAAAAGCCGTTTTGCCTTTTAGCTGATGAATTTTCACCAAAACTTTATCGCCTCTGGCGGCAAGCGGCACAAAAACCGTCAAATTTTCGGTGAAGGCTAAACCGAAGCCGTTCGGAACAATTTTTTCGATGGTCGCGTCGAGAACGTCCCCAATTTTATAATTTTTACTCAATTAATATTTTCAACCTCAACCTCAATCCTGATGTTAGCCCGGTCAGGAATAAGATATTTGCAGCAAATGGTTCGATAAGTTCTCACACGACAACGCACAACATAATTTCTGATTATAAATAAAACAAACTAAGACGCGGAATGTTTAATTGTTCGCGCAGACGTTTCAGGAGCATCAAATCAAAGGTTCGCTGATAAACTTCCCGCTCCATTTTATTTTTGTAGGAAGCGAGCTGTTTTTCAATTTCCGCTTTTAATTGTTCAGTTTCGACCGACTTTACAAGACTAGCGTCAATCAATTTATCGTATTTTTCCAGATTTCCTTCCAGGCTTTCGGCTTCGAAGGATTGAATCTTAAGTTCCGCCAACTTTTTTATGATTAACTCTAAAGTTGTCCGCAACTCGCCGCTAATATTTTTCGCCGCCGCCTTGAGTTCGGCAGAAACTTTTTCGAGATGCGCTGTGAAAGTATCATCTGAAATGAGTGCGTTTGGAGCGTTTGTATTAAGTTTATCCGCTTTGCCCGCGCCGTTTTTCCCTGTTTGCGCGTCGAGCCATTCGGCGTATTGCGCTTCGATTTCTTCGCGACAGTAAAGCAGACTTTTGACAGTTCGCTTGCGGGCGGGCTGTTGGTCAACCGAATCGAAAATCTTTTCGATTGAACGCAAAATAATATGCAGCGGAACGCTGCGCTCCTGCCAGGTTTCAATCAAAGCCCAGTCGAGCGGACTAAGCAACAAATTGCGCCCGCGCCGACGGATAAAGGTTTCTTCAATTTCAGAAAAATAATTAAAATAATTCAAAGCAGTTAACTGTCTAAGCGGATTTTCATACGGCGCAGCGTGCGCAAATCTTCATCGGTTAATTCGAGTTCAATTTCTTCGGCAAAATCTTCGTCCTTGCCAATTTCCTGCAAACCGATTTCCAGCTTGAGCGTTAAATTCGGCTCGTAACCGATTTTGCGCAAAAACTCAATCGCGTCAGCCACTCGACTGCTTTTTTCGACCGCGCCGTTGATTGCGTCGCCGAGTTCGCGGACACCTTTTTTTGCATCTTGACTCAGTTCCATTTTACTTTTCAAATGCTACGCGAGGCTTGCCGATTAGTCAAAATTTCAAATTCTAAATTTTACGTCGCGGATTTCAGAATTACGAGTTTAAATTTATGTTATCTTAAGTTATTTTTGACCGACAAATTAAAATTTGAAACGTGAAATACAAATGAAAGAAAGACGCGAAAAATTTGAAACTTCTTCGGGCATTGAACTGCCCAACGATTTTAATCCGGCAAATACGACGATCGATTTTAAAAACGAAATTGGTGACGCAGGCGAGTTTCCATACACGCGCGGCGTTCGCCGAAATATGTATCGCGGACGGTTCTGGACAATGCGCCAGTATGCCGGTTTTGCTACCGCCGAAGAATCTAACGCGCGATATAAATATCTTCTGGCAAACGGCACGACGGGTTTGAGCGTCGCGTTTGATTTACCGACCCAAATCGGGCTTGATTCAGATGACGAATTAGCTTTAGGTGAAGTTGGCAAAGTCGGCGTCGCAATTGATTCGCTCGAAGATATGCTGCGGCTTTTTGATAAAATCCCGCTCGACACGATTTCAACTTCGATGACGATTAACGCGACCGCTTCGACGCTTCTGTGTCTTTATCTGGCGGTTGCGCGAAAGCAGAATGTCTCGTTTGAAAAGGTGAGCGGCACGATTCAGAACGACATTTTGAAAGAATATATTGCGCGCGGAACTTATATTTACCCGCCGCAACCTTCTTTGCGATTAATCACCGACACATTCGCGTTTTGCGCCGCGGAAGTTCCGATGTGGAACACGATTTCGATTTCCGGTTATCACATCCGCGAAGCCGGTTCGACCGCCGCGCAGGAAATCGCTTTTACTTTAGCGGATGCGATTTGTTATGTCGAATCTGCCGTCGCCGTCGGCTTAAAGGTTGATGATTTTGCGCCGCGTCTTTCGTTTTTCTTTAATTCCCACAACAATCTGTTAGAAGAAATCGCAAAGTTTCGTGCCGCGCGTCGTTTGTGGGCAAAAATTATGAAGGAAAGATTCAATGCGAAAAATCCGAAATCGATGATGCTCCGCTTTCACACGCAAACCGCCGGTTCGACTCTGACGGCGCAGCAGCCGGAAGTAAATGTTGTGCGCACGACGATTCAGGCGCTCGCCGCCGTTCTCGGCGGAACGCAAAGCCTGCACACTAATTCGATGGACGAAGCGCTTGGGCTGCCAACCGAAAACGCCGCTCGAATCGCGCTCCGAACGCAGCAGGTTGTCGCTTACGAATCAGGAGTTGCCGACACGGTTGACCCGTTTGCCGGAAGTTACGCGATTGAGGAATTAACCAATCAGTTAGAAGAAAAAGCGAAAGATTACATCGAAAAAATTGACGATTTGGGCGGAATGCTCCGAGCCATCGAAACGGGTTACGTCCAGCGCGAAATTCAGGAAGCGGCTTATACTTACCAAAAAGCGCTCGAGGAAAAAACGGAAATTGTCGTCGGCGTCAATCAATTTCAAACTGCAGAAACCGAAACGATTCCAATTTTGAGAGTTGACCCGCAAATCGAACGCAACCAAATCGAGCGCCTCCGCGCCGTCCGCGAAAGGCGCGACAAAGAGAAAGCTGACAATGCTTTAGCGAAACTCGAAGAAGCGGCTCGCGGCACGGAAAATCTTTTGCCGCGCATTCTCGAAGCGGTCGAAAACGACGTGACTGTCGGCGAAATCTCGCACCAATTAAGAAAAGTCTGGGGCGAATACCGCGAAGCCGTGACAGTTTAAATTTTAAAAGTTATACGAAGCAATGCTAAAAAGGCGAGTTGAAAAGTTTCTGATTCGGTAATCCATTTATGCTGCTTAAACGCCAAAATTCAAAAACAAAACACCTTTTTCCAGGCATTTTAATCGTTTTACTCGCGTGCTCTATTTGCGCGCGGGCGCAGTATCGGTTTGACCATTGGACGGCGGACGACGGGCTGCCGCAAAATTCGGTTTATGGAATAGTTCAAACGAACGACGGTTATCTGTGGTTCACGACTTTTGACGGGCTGGTTAGATTTGACGGCGTGAATTTCGCCGTCTTCAACAGGAACAATACCAAAGGACTGACGGGCAATCGCATTCTGAGCCTCTTCGCTGAAGCGATGACACGCTCTGGCTGAGTACGGAAGACAACGGATTAGTGCGCTTTCGCAATGGGCAGGCTCAAACCTTTACTACGGCTGACGGGCTGCCCTCGAACCAAGTCCATGCTGTGCAAAAAGATTTAGATGGGAGTCTGTTGATTTTCACGCCAGACGGTCTTGCGCGTTGGCGCGACGGACGCATCACTGTTGAGCGTCAAGAGAGCGATATAAACTACAAGATTTATGTTTCACCTTCCAATTCGCGTTGGGAGATGGATGACAAAAGCTTGCGCCGGATTCATGACGGGCGCTCGCCGACGACCACCCGCTGATGCGGCAGGGTTTGCGGCAGGTTATCGAAATCGAGCCGCATTTGAAGGTCATCGGCGAAGCCGGAAACGGCAGTGAAGCGCTGGCGATGATTGAAGAATTAAAACCGGACGTGGCGATTCTCGATGTTGATATGCCGCATCAGGATGGTTTTCAGGTGGCGCGCGCCCTTGCCGCCAAAAACAATCCGGCGGCGATAATCTTCTTGACCATTCACAGCGAAGAACAGATGTTTCACGCCGCGCTCGATCTCGGCGCGAAAGGCTATGTCTTAAAAGACAGCGCGATTGACGACATCGTGACGGCGATCACCGAAGCCGTCGCCGGACGCACTTTTACAAGCCTGCCGATGACGACTTATTTCTCGCGGCGGCAAAATTACAACCACGTTCCCGACGAGCAGCAGTTGGGACTCCGCCAACTCACGCCGACCGAATACCGCATCCTGAAACTGCTTGCCGATTACAAAACCAATAAAGACATCGCCGAAGAATTATCCGTCAGCCCGCGCCGCTTCAAAAATCAAAGCGACTGCATTCAGTTCGTTAATACAGGCAAGTAGCGGGTGACAATTGCGTTAAGGCAAAAAGTGAAATAAAAAAGTCGCTTGAATACTTTCAGCGGCTTTTTTGTTTGTTATAAATTAAAGCGAGCGGAAAATCACGAAATAAACTAAATCTATTTTTCATTGATCCGCTTTTTCGGTTAATTCACCCATTCCCTCTGCATCAGCAAACCTTGGTTTTCTACTACTCTTAATTTAACTTTTATCGGTAACTAACATAAATTATAAGTGTAAAAATAAATAGAGAGAGGAAAGAAAATGGGAGAAAAAAGTGAAGTCAATACCGCGGCTGACAAAATTGAGACAGAAATTAATCTTTCAGAAGTTCGTTCGATCCGCGAAATCGTGCAGGATTTGTCGAAACCCGTCGCCAAACGTCATCTGCGTTCGCGTAAGCAAGGCGGTAAGGAAATTCAATACATCGCCTGGCACGACGCGATCAAATATCTCGACCATTACGCTTCCGGCTGGAATTACGAAATTCGTTCGATGACTTCGGTCGGCGGCAAATTAATTATAATTGTCCGCCTTTCGATTCCGTGTCTGGAAGGCGTCGTTTATCGTGAAGCAACCGGACAGGAAGATGAAACTCACGAAACATACGGAGATTCTTCGAGTAACGCGGAGTCGATGGCTCTGCGCCGCGCCAGCGCGAAGTTCGGACTGGGTTTATATCTTTACGATCAAAATAAATAATTTAATTCAGGTGAGAAAAGACAGATTTTGGTTAAAAAGTTTCCGGCGCGAACTTTAATTCTTCAACGAGTCGTGATAACATTTGCTTTTGCTTCCTATAAGAATAATTTATTATCAATATTTTTAGATGCAATTAAGAATAAAACTGTTTTTCTTAACCGCAAAATATATAAATGGATAAATTTTTGATTCGCGGCGGAAAACCGCTCAATGGAACAGTCGAGATCAGCGGCGCGAAGAACTCCGCTCTGCCGTGTCTGGCGGCGACGCTTTTAACCGCCGCAACAGTCACATTGCATAATGTTCCGTATGTCAAGGATTTAATTACCCAGCGCCGTCTGCTCGAAGATTTAGGCGCGACGGTTTTAACGCCCGAACTTCACACGCAAAAGGTTCAAGCCGCGAATATCGAAATTTTTGAAGCGCCTTACGAACTTGTCAAAACAATGCGGGCAAGCGTTCTCGCTCTCGGTCCGCTGCTTGGGCGATTCGGTCAGGCAAAAGTTTCGCTACCAGGCGGTTGCGCGATCGGGACTCGTCCGATTGATCTTCATCTGAAAGCGTTTGAGCAACTCGGCGCAACCGTTTCTTTGGAAGCAGGCAACGTCGTGGCGCGCGCGCCGAAAGGCAGACTTGTCGGAGCGGAAACTTTTTTTGAAAAAGTGAGCGTAACCGGAACTGAAAACGTAATGATGGCAGCTGCTCTGGCAACGGGCAAAACGACGATTCACAATGCGGCTCGCGAGCCGGAAATTGAAGATTTAGCGGAACTGCTTAATAAAATGGGAGCGAAGATAAAAGGAGCGGGATCATCAAAGATAGAAATTGAAGGCGTAGAGGATTTGGGCGAAGCTGAACATACGATTATTCCGGATCGCATCGAAACCGGAACTTTCATTGTCGCGGCGGCAATCACCGGCGGAGAACTAACCATCGAAAACTGTCAGCCGAAACATCTCCAAGCGGTTATCGAAAAACTGCGCCAGACGAATGTTGAGATTAGTGAAACGAATGAAAGCACTCTGCTCGTCAAATGTCAGGGCGGAAATTTGCGTTCAAAAGATGTGACCACCGAACCGCATCCGGCTTTTCCAACCGATATGCAGGCGCAGTATATGACTTTGATGACGCAAGCAGAGGGCGCGTCAACCATCGTCGAAACGATTTTCGAGAATCGTTTTATGCACGCTTCTGAACTTGTTCGGTTGGGTGCGGACATCCAAATTTCGGGAAACACGGCAGTCGTTCGCGGCAAATCAAATCTGATGGGCGCACCGGTTCAAGCATCAGATTTACGCGCTTCGGCATCCCTGGTTTTAGCAGCCCTGGCGGCAGAAGGTGAAACATTGATTGACCGCGTTTATCATATCGACCGCGGTTATGAAAAAATCGTCAGAAAACTTGGTAAACTCGGCGCAGATATTGAACGAATTACCGGAAATTGGTCGGTGAGCGCAGAAGAAGTAAAGCCATAAAGTAAAAGGACAGACATTGGGCTGTCCTTTTTTGCTGCTCGAATAACTTTTTAGAAGAAACGAATCGTGTATGAGCCGCGCACGCCGCGTCCGGCTTCGGGCAGTAAATCTTTGATAAAGTTTACGTGATTCCGATAAAGTTTATCGTTCAAATTCTGCCCGCCAAATGTGAAAATATGCGCGTAATGCTCGGTTGCATAAGTGTATGAAGCGTTGACGTTGAACAGTCCGTAGCCGGCGGTCGGCGTTTCGAGCGCGAAAACATTGCTTGCGCTTTTACGAGAAACGAACACGGCTTCGGGACGGACGCTTAATCCTTTGTAACGGAAATCGAGTCCGAAACGAGCGCGCGCCGGCGTGATACGCGGCAGCGGCGTGTCAATCGTATCACGCAGTCTCGCGCTGACGACATCGCCGATAAAAAACGCTCCCAGATAGTTGTTGATGTCCACGTCAACCGTGATGTCCGCGCCGACGAAGCGGGCTTTGTCCTGTAAATATGCCGACACCGGCAAACCGTCTTCGACATCAATGTTGCCGTCGCCGTCTTCGTCCTGCGGCGCGAGATAAACGAAGTTGTTGATGCCGTAATAAAAGAAACTGCCGTTGACGCGAACGCGCCGCAAATTTTGCCGCAAGCTCAATTCGATGCCGTTCGACCGTTCTCGTTCGAGATTCTGGTCGCCGACCTCGAATGTTACCGTGCCGATGTGCGCCCCGAAATTATAAAGCTCTTCGAGCGCCGGAGCGCGGTAAGAACTCGTGAAATTGGTGACGAACGACCCGCCTTCCCACAGGCGAAAACGCGCCCCGACTGCGCCGGAAAAGCCGGTGAAATCGCGTTCCCGGTAAATCGGATTGGTCGGGCGATAGCGGTTGGTTTCAACTCGCCCGCCGAATTGCAGAGCCACGCGGTCGAAATTAAATTCTTCGAGCGCGAACGCCGAAAAATTATTCTGGCGAACTCTGCCGTCAACCAGTTGTTCCGCGCCTTCGGTTAAATAACTGCGCCGGTAGCCTTCAAACCCGAAACGCCCCGTCAGATTTTTATAATTCGCCTGTTGAAACACGCCGCGAGCGGTAAAAGTGTCGTTGAAGAAATTCGTTGCCGTTTCATCTATGCCGTCTTCGGTTTCGATTTCTTCGTGGCGATAATCGGTGAAATCAACATAGAAATCGGCTTGCGGAATCGCACTTTTCAAATTGCGGAAACCGCCGCTAACCCGGTAATTGTTGCGTCGCATCCGAATATCGATTTGCTCGTCGGGAACGGGCGGCAGATTGTTGGCGAACGCATCGCGGAGAGCAAAGATATTAAATTGACAGTCGGCGGTTTCTTCTTCGCAATCGATTCCGCCGTTAGCGATACTCAGGAGTTCGCCCGACTCAAACAGCGGCGCGTATGGAACGCCGTAACGCCGCCGGTCTAGGCTGAAATTGCTTCTGACGTAACCTTTGTCGCCGAAATAACCGAAGCCGGTCGCGCCGCCGTAGGAACGCGCCGCCGAATTCGGGATTGTGCCGAGCGGCGTGCGGTAATCGCCTTCGTTTATAAAATTGCCGTTGGCGGTAAATAAAAATTTATTGTAACCGTATTCCACGCCGCCGCTTGTTCCGCTCTGTCGGTTGACGCTGCCCGCCAGTCCGGTAAAATAACCGCGAATTCCTGGATGCGCGTCGTCCTCGTCGCCCGTCACAGCGTTGACCACGCCGCCGATGGCGTTCGAGCCGTAAAGCAAAGTCGCCGGACCTTTAATGACTTCGAGGCGTTCGAGATTAAGCGTGTCCACCGGTTCGCCGTGGTCGCCCGACTGCGAGCCGACCGAGCCGTTGCGAATGCCGTCCTGCAAAACCAGCACGCGGTCGCCTTCAAAGCCGCGAATCGAAGGGCGCGACGAGCCGGGACCGAACGAGCGTTTGCTGACACCGGCTTCCCGTTCCAAAACCTCGCCGATTGCCGTATTCGCCTGTTCTTTAATCCGGGTCGAGCCGACCGAGTTGACCGATTGGAACGACTCGAAAACCGATTCTTCCGCTCCCGTAGCCGTGATGGTAACTTCCTCGCGCAGAGCCGTCAAACTTAAACTGAAATCAACCGCGCCGGTTGCGCCCGCCGTCAGGACAATGGTTTTCGCCCGGTCGGAAAAGCCTTCGATATGCGTAACGAGCGTGTATCTGCC
>Ga0136640_10000234_pt1 | contig 20617 bp, 18 predicted proteins | sample AntDrymUQ8642106_2_FD_105498 | JGI IMG/M metagenome (GOLD analysis project Ga0136640, IMG submission 105498) | Polar desert sand microbial communities from Dry Valleys, Antarctica - metaG UQ864 (21.06) | ecosystem: Environmental > Terrestrial > Soil > Desert | place: Antarctica: Dry Valley...
GCCGCCCGGCGAGCAACAGCTCGCGCACGGCCTGGCGACCCTCCACCTGCTCACCTCCCAGCCCTCGCATCGCGGACCGGGACCGTGGGGGGCCGGCCCGCGCCGGCCCGCCGAGAGAATCGAGCCGCCGCGGCGCGCCCCGCCGTCGGGGGCCCGATCGAGCCGGAGCGCCATCGGCCCCCGACCCCTGCCGGCGTTTCCCCGGCGATCCACCGGCGCGTCCCGGGCCTTCGGCCCGTCGTGGGCCCTTGGCGGTGGACTTGTGGACCGAACCCGGTCGCTTGTCGGGGCCGCGCTTGCTCATCGAGACGGCTCGTGTCGGGCCGAGAAAGATTGGGTCGCGGACGAGCCGGGGGTCGATCGCCGATGAGCCACGCCGGTCACGGGCGGGTCACCACCGCCACCGCCCAGGCGGCCACGCCCTCGCCCCGACCGAGGGCGCCGATGCCCTCGGTGCGGCGGCCAGTGACGGTGACCGGGGCGCCGACCGCGGCCGAGAGCTTCTCGGCCATCTCTCCACGCACCGGCGCCAGATGAGGTGCGTCGAGAACGACGGAGCAGTCGACGTTCCCCGGCTCCCACCCAGCGGCGCGCACCCGTCGCGTCGCCTCGGCCAGCAGGCCCACGCTGTCGGCCCCGGCCCAGGCCGGATCGGAGTCGCCGAAGTGCTGGCCGATGTCACCCAGGCCGGCCGCGCCGAGGAGGGCATCGATGCAGGCGTGGGCCACGGCATCGGCGTCGCTGTGGCCGGCCAGGCCGCGGTGGTCGGGGAAATCGATTCCGCCGAGGCGCAACCGGCGACCCTGATCGTCGCTCCAGGGATGCAGGTCGAGCCCAAGGCCGACGCGCACCTGCATCAGCGCCGACCCTCGTCCGAAGCGAGGTGGCTGGCCGCCAGGTCGAGGTCGGCCGGAAGCGTGACCTTGGCGTTGGCGGGATCGCCGTCGACGACCACCACCCGGCCGCCGGCCCGTTCAACCAGCGTGGCGTCGTCGGTTGCGTCGGCGTCGGTTCCGAGGGCCGAGCGCAGGGCGGCGGCCCGGAACGCCTGAGGGGTCTGCACGGCGACCAGGCCGTCGCGGTCGAGGGCGCCGCGGTCACGGTGTCGAACGCTGTCGACGAGAGCCACACCGGGCACCGCCGCGTCGGCCCCGTCGCGGACGGCCCCGATGACCGCCTCGAACAGCACGGGACGGGCGAGGGGTCGGGCCCCGTCGTGGACCACGACGATGGTCGCATCGCAGGGCACGGCCTTCACGCCGGCGCGCACGGACTGCGACCGGGTGCGCCCACCGGCCACGACCCGATCGGCACCAGGCTCGGGATCGAGGAGGCGGTCGGGGGCCACGACGAGCACGACGCCATCCACCGATGACCGGGCCGCGTCGAGGCTCCAGTCCAGGACCCTGCGGCCGCCCACCCGCGCATACTGCTTGGCTCCACCGAAACGGGTCCCCCCGCCGGCGGCCACCACGACGGCCCACACCGCCCCAGGGGCGTCGCCGACTGGAGCCACGATTCGACGCTACCGCCCGGTCGCGACTCAGTCCCGGCTGACCGCGGAGCGGATCGGCAGGAGTTCTCCAGCGCCTCAGCCGTGAGGTCCGGTTCCGCTGGCCCACGCTCGAGCTTCATGTGACATGTGTCGGGACCGATACTGTCACGGTCCGTGGCCGAGACTTCCCTGCTTCGCGACGTCCCCCTCCTCGCTGAGTTCTCCGACGAGGAGATGGCGCAGGTCGAGGCGGCGACCACCACGCGCGACCTGCTGCGCAACGATCTGCTCTTCGCCGAGGACCAGAGTCCTACCGATCTGCACGTGGTGGTGCGGGGCCGCATCGCCATCTCCATGCGATCGGTCGACGGGCGGGAGTCGATGGTGGCCCTGATGGAGCGCGGCGACCTGTTCGGCGACATGGGTCTGTTCGACGGCCTCGGTCGCTCGGCGGAGGCTCGGGCCCTCGAGGCGTCGCAGGTGCTGACCATCCCCTACGACCCGCTCAAGTCGATCTACGAGCATCGACCCGCCCTGCTGTGGAGCGTGGTCCGGCTGCTCGCCGGCCGGCTGCGCAGCACCAACACCGCCCTGGCCGACTCGGTCTTCCTCGACGTGACCGGTCGCACGGCCAAGCGCCTCCTCGAGCTGGCCGGCGACGACGACGAGTTCGTCCTGCCGATCACTCAGGAGGAGCTGGCCGGGATGGTCGGCGCCTCTCGCGAGCGGGTCAACAAGGCCATCGCCAGCTTCGTGCGTCTGGGCTGGATCGACCAGCGCGAGCGCCGATACCGCATCCTCAACCGCTTCGAGCTCGACCGCCGCTCCCGCTAGTGCCGTGTCGGGTGATGTTCGCGCTGTTCACGGCGAGTCAGGGGCGTCGCTCACAAGGACAGGACGAAGGCATGGCCGTAGCTACGTCACCGACGAGGACGCCGCGAGCGGCGTTCCTGGCCGTCGTGACAGCGAGTGGACGTTGCCCGACACGGCACTAGATCAATCGAGGAAGGCGGCGACGCGGCGCCAGGCGTCGGCGGCGTCGTCGGGCCGGTGGGTGGGACGCGTCGGGTCGTGGACGAAGCCATGGTCAGCGCCGGGGTACCGGATCACCTCGGCCCCGGTGGCCTCCAACGCGTCGGCGTCGGACGCCGGGACCCAGGGGTCGGCTGTGCCCACCAGGGCCAGGACGGGTGCTACCCCGGCTCCCCCGAGGACGTCGAGGGGCTCGGCGACCGTGGCCGTGCTCCAGTGGTCGGGGAGGCGGACCATGCCGTAGAACGACACGACCCGGTCGACCCGCCCGGCGGCGGCTGCCTTGAGGGCGAACATGGCGCCCATGCAGAAGCCGACGACAGCCACCGGCTCGACATCGAGGGAATCACCGGCCTCCGAGACATCGTCCATCATCCGACGATCGTCGAGGGTCCCGACCGAGGCCAGACGCTCGTCGAGGCTGAGCTGCTCTCGTCCCGGCCAGGGCTCGATCGCCGCCACCGACCACTCGTGGTCGGCGGCGAGGGCGTCACACAGGTCGGTGAACAGGGGTCGCAACCCACCGATGTCGGGGATCACCACCACTCCCCGGCGGGCGGTGGAGACGAGGCTCCGGTACATGGGCGTCCCTGAGCTGAGCGTCTCGGCCATCAGCCCAGCATGTCGTATGCGTTACCTGTCGTCGTCACTCGCTCGCCGGCCGAGGGACCAAACGGGCGAAGGCTCTCGCTGATCGTCAGCTCGGCGCAGCCGGTGGGGTCTGGGGCGCAGCCCCAGGGCGAGGCGAGCCGATCCAGCTTGCTGGTCGGCGAGTCAAGACAGCGTCGCGAAGCCGACCCGACCAGCTCGTCGGAGTGGAGTGAGCGTCAGCGAACGAACGACGACGACCGCGTCAGCGAACGAACGACGACGACACCTCTATGGTGGCGGCCGTGGCATCCGCCGACGATGTTCGCGACGCCGGAGCCAGGGCGGTGGCCTCGCTGCAGCAGTCGGTCACCGAACGGCTGGCCCGCCTCATCCGCTCCGACGAGGACTGGGCCGCTCAGGCCGTCGACGTGGGCCTCGTCGATCGCGACTGGCTGGCCGACCCCGGCGCCAACCCGGCGCGCATCGCTCCGCCGAGCGCCGTGCTGCAGCGCTTCCTCGAGCGGACGGCGGAGCAGCGGCCCTCGGTGCTGGCCAGCCTGGGGCTGAGCGCCCTGCAGGCCATGTCGCTGGCCCGCCAGGAGACCGGCCCGGGCAACGCCACCCTCTCCCCGGTCACGGTCGTGTTCACCGACCTCGAGGGCTTCACCACCTTCACTGCGGCCGAGGGCGACGACGCCGCCTCCCACCTGGTGAGCGAACACAACCGCTGGGTCGGACCCGTGGTGCGCAGCCGGGGGGGCCGCATCGTGAAGCGCCTGGGCGACGGGCTGATGCTGAGCTTCCCGGCTCCGGAGGCCGGCGCGCTGGCGGCCGTGGAGCTCGTCTCGGAGGAGCCGGGACCGCTGCGGGTGCGAGCCGGCATACACCACGGCGAGGCGGTGGTGAGCCACGACGACGTGGTCGGCCACGTGGTCAACGTCTCGGCCCGGTTGACCGAGCAGGCTCGGGGCGGAGAAGCGCTGGCCTCGGTCGACGTGCGCGACGAGGTCGGCGACCTGCGGGGCCTGGAGTTCGGACGCGCCCGCCGCTACCGCATCCGCGGCTTGGAGCCCATCTCTGCGTGCAAGGTTTCGTCGTCGTAGAGGGCGGACTCACGCGGTCGCCGAGTGACTCGGCTCTCCCGCTGGGGGTCTGGGGGTCCCCCCCAGGAGTGCGAGCCGATCCAGCTTGCTGGTCGGCGAGTCAAGACAGCGTCGCCGCAGGCGACCCCATCAGCTCGTAGGAGTGGAGTGAGCGCAGCGAACGAACGACTACGAATACCTGTCCAAGATCGACGCTTCGGCTAGGCGGCTGAGGCCGTCTTTGACGGCGCGGGCCCGCAGCTTGCCCACGCCGGACACGTCGTCGAGGTCGGCGATGTTGGCCCGGAGGATCTTCTGCAGGTCCCCGAACTGGCCGACGATGCTGTCGATGACCACATCGGGCAGCCGGGGGATGCGGGCCAACAGGCGGTAGCCGCGCGGCGACAGCGACAGGTCGAGATCCGGCGGTCCCTCCCCCAGATGGATCGCCGAGGCGACCCGCCGCAGGTCGACCAGGTCATCGGCAGGGAGCTTCGCCAGCGCGGCCAGCGCCTCGGCCAGGTGCCAGGTCGCTCCCTCGTGGAAGTAGTCGCGCACCACCAGGCGGCGCTCATCGGCGATGCCACCCATCAGCTCGTCGAGCTGGAGGCGGACCAGACGGCCGTCGTCGCCCAGCTCGACGATGTAGCCCTCGATCTCTGCCGCGATGCGAGCGACCATCTCGTTTCGTTGCAGAACGGTCACCACGTCACGCATCGTCACCAGGTCCTCGACCTCGAGGGCCGACAGCGCGACGGAGACCTCATCGAGGCGGTCCTTATAGCGCTCGAGGGTCTGCACGGCCTGGTTGGCTCGGGCGATGACCCGCGGCACTGGGTCGATCTGGTGCTTCTGATCGCCGGCGTAGACGCTGATGACGTTCATGCGTTGGGAGACCGAGATGACCGGAACGTTGATCGAGCGGGCGACACGCTCGGCGGTGCGGTGCCGGGTGCCCGTCTCGGTCGTGGCCACGTTCGGGTTGGGGACCAGGTGGACGTTGGCTCGGGCGATGCGGGTGGCGCCCGCGGCCAGAACGATGGCGCCGTCCATCTTCGAGAGCTCCGAGAGGCGCTGCGGGCTGTAGGCGGCGTCGAGCAGGAAACCGCCCGAACAGATGTTGAGCACCGAGGGGCCGTCGCCGACCACGATGAGCGCGCCCATGCCCGCCTGCAGAACCCGGTCGAGGCCGTCTCGCAGGGGAGTGCCGGGCGACAGCAGGGCTAGGGCCTGGAGCAGGCCCTCCCGGTCAGCCCCCGACATGCTCGGAGTGTAGGTGTCCCTCCGGGGGCTGCCCTGGAGTCAGACGGGCGTCAGGTGCGACCCCGCGACAGGTGCCGGCCGCGCCCGGGCCCCCGAGGCGGGCTCCGGGCTCGACGATCCGAAGTGCAGGTCGAGGTGGTCGATGGCCTCGGCCAGCGATCGGACCCGCCGCACGACCACCCCGGGGGGCGGGTCTGGGGCCGACGCCGGCACGAGAGCCCTCCCGAACCCCAGGCGGGCGGCCTCGGCCAGGCGGCGCTCGAGGCTCGCCACCTGGCGGACCTCGCCACCCAAACCGATCTCACCGCACGCCACCAGGTCGGGCGGGACGGGCGTGCCGGCGGCAGCCGAAGCCATGGCCAGGGCGAGGCCGAGGTCGGCGCCGGGCTCGGTGACCCGCACCCCGCCGGCGGCAAGGGCGTAGACGTCGTGATGGGCGAGGTCGACGCCGACGCGCTCGGCCAGCACCGCGACCAGCAGCGCCACCCGACCCCGCTCGAGACCGTGGCTGGAGCGCCGAGCCTCGGGCAGGCTCGACTTGGTGACCAGGGCCTGCAGCTCGACGAGCAGGGGTCTATGCCCCTCGATGGTGGGTACGACGGTCGACCCCGGTGTGCCCGGCAGCCGGTCGGCGAGGAACAGCCCCGACGGGTCGGGAACGCCATCGAGGCCGGCCTCGCCGAGCTGGAACAGGCCCAGCTCGCTGGTCGACCCGAAGCGGTGCTTGACCGCACGCAGCAGGCGCAAGGCGTGGTGACGGTCGCCATCGAGCTCGAGCACGGTGTCGACGACGTGCTCCAGAGCCCGGGGACCGGCCAGGGCGCCGTCCTTGGTGACGTGGCCGACCAGCACCACAGCCAGATCGCGGGCCTTGGCCTCGCGAACCAGGCGCTGGGCGACCTCGCGCACCTGGGTGGCGCTGCCCGGGCCGGATGCCACCTCGGGGTCGGCCACGCTCTGGGCCGAGTCGACGACGAGGACGTCGGGCTCGACCTCGTCGACGGCGCCCAGGATGCGAGGCAGGAGCGATTCGCCGACGAGCCACAGCCGGTCGTGGATGGCGCCGAGGCGCCGGGCCCGGTCGCCGACCTGGACCGGGCTCTCCTCGGCGCAGGCGTAGAGCACTGTGGCCCCGGCGCGAGCCAGGCCGGCGGCGGCCTGGAGCACGAGCGTCGACTTGCCGGTGCCGGGGGCGCCGCCGAGCAGCGTGACCGAGCCGGCCACGAGTCCGCCTGACAGCACCCGGTCGAGCTCGTCGACACCGGTCGCCATGGGCGCCACCGGCGCACCGGAGGTGTCTGTGCTGCGCCGCGGCGGACCGCCGGGGCCGGCGTCGCCCCAGCCTGCCCATCGAGGACCGGCCCGGGCACCGGACGCAACGGCCGGCTCGTCGACCTCCTCGACCAGGGTGCTCCACTCGCCGCACGTCGGGCACCGCCCCACCCACTGCAGCGCCGTGGCCCCGCACTCCGTGCAGCGGTGGACGGTACGAGCCTGGGACTTCGCCATGGCCGCCACCCTAGGAACCCCCCGCGACAGCCAGCCGGACCCCACTCCGACGCTAGGTGCCGCCTGGCTCGGCCACCCCGAACTGGTGAAGATCTGACCGGCCCTGGCCGGCGCGATCGACACCAGTTCGGGGGACTGGGCGCGTGGGCGAGGCCCGGCCCCAGATCGGCGAGGTCGCCAAGCGAGCGATCAACCGCCGTGCTCCCCGAGGGCGATGACCAGACCGGCCCGACCCCGGACGCCGAGCTTGCGATAGATCCGCTGGAGGTGGCTGTCGACGGTCCGCACCGACACCACGAGCCGGTCGGCCACGTCTTGGCGACTGGCACCGCCCGCAACGAGCGAGGCCACCTCGGCCTCTCGCCCGGTCAGCGACGGCCGCCCCTCCAGCTCGCGCAGCAGCGGGCTGGTGACGCCCTCGCCCTCGGGCAGCATCTCGGCGACGCGCCGTCGGGCTCGGGCTCGCTCGCGCCCGTCGTCGCTGCGGCGCGCCACCTCGGCCCAGCTCTCGGCCGCGTCCAGCCCTGCGCCCAGGGCCTCATAGCGCCTCGCCGTGGCAGCCAGGGCATCGAGGTCGCCGGTGGCCAGGGCTCGAGCCTGGGCGGCATGGGCGGCCACGAATGCGCCGTCGGTGTCGGCCACGAGGCGGGCCAGCTCGCTCGCGCACCGATCCCGGTTGTCGGCTCCGCCCAGGCGGACAAGGTCGTGCCAGGCCTCGGCCTCGTACGGCAACGAGCCGATCGACGAAGCCAGCGACGCAGCGTCGAGCAGGCGGGTCACGACCCTGTCGTCGTCACCGCGAGCAGCATCGAGCCAGGCGACGAAGCGGAGCTCCTCGGGTCGGAACATCCGCACGACGTGAGCCGGGATCTGGGCCCATGCCGCCTCCGCCTCCCTCGCCGCCTCGAGGTCGCCAGAAGCGGCGTGGGCGGCGACGAGCCCGGCCGACGGGTGAGCAAGCCACCCGGGGCGATGCATCTGACGCAGGTCGTTCACCGCCTCACCGAACCAGCGGGCCGCGGTGCGGGGCCGGCCGGCGCGCAGGTGGGTCCGGCCCAGGTGCAGGGCCAGCCACCCGTGAGCCGTCCGGTCACCGTCGCGGGCGACCTCGCGCTCGACGGCCTCGGCCCCGGCGACGGCCTCGTCGAGACGGCCGACATCGGCGAGGACGCTCAGGCGCATCAGGTAGGGGGTACCGGCCAGGGCGACCGGGGCCTCCGGTCCCGACAGGGCGAGGGCGAAGGCCCGGTCGAGATTGACGATGGCTCCGTCGCCGTCGCCCTGCGTGGCTCGCACCGCTCCGGTCACCGTCAACGCCTCGACCGCGACCGGCAGGCTGGGGTGGTCGGCCCACGGCCCGGCCAGGGCGAGAGCGGACGCCTGGTCCCCGGCGAAGGACCGCAGCCGGCTCTCGAACACGTCGACGTACGGCACGAGGTCGGCGGGCGCCTCCGCTCGGGCCTGCTCGGAGGTGGCGAAGGCGCCCTCGTCGTCGCCGGAGTGGAACTGCGAGATGGCGATGGTCGCGGCGTGGTGCAACATCGACTCGGCGTCCCCGGGGCCTCCTTCGAGGTCGGCCGACAGGGCCCGGATCGAGGCGTGATCGCCCAACATCCCGAGGGCCTGGGTGAGCGTCGACAGCGAGGCGACATGGCCTTGGCGCCACGCCAGCGCGGCCAGCTCCGAGCACACCTCCCACCGGGACAGGATCTGGGCGGCCTGGGCGGCGCGGGCCACGACGGCGACCTCGGCGGGATCGGCACCATCGCCGATGCGGCCGGCGCCGACGAGGGCCAACCCCCAGGCCAGGACCCCCTCGGGACCCGACGGCTTCGACTCGGCGAGGACTTCGGCGACGCGACCCCACCGAGCCTCGGTGGCGGCCGGATCTAGCGTGGCGCGCAAGGCGTCGGCCACCAACCGGCTGGCGACGGCACACCACAGGGCCCCGCCGTCGTCCTCGTCGACGCGCACCAGACTCCGGCGCTCGGCGTCGGTCAGCGGGCCGGGGCCGCCCAGCGCCTCGGCGTCATCGATCGGCAGACCGTCGACCAGGGAGAGGCATTGCAGGACGGCCCGCGTCTCCCTCGACACCCGATCGAGCTGGACCAACACGTCGGGATCAACAGCAGCCTCGAGGTCACCGACGAGGCACCACAGGCCGCCTGACCGCTCCCATGCGCCGGCGGCGCGGGTCGTCTCGACCGCGGCGACGATCCAGCTGGGGTGGCCACGCGCCAAGCCCCACAGGCGCTCGCGGCTGGCGGCGTCGATGGATCCGCCTACCCTCAGCTCAGCGAGGCGGTCGGCGTCGGCCCGCCCGAGGGGGGCCAGCTCGACGCACGGGACGATCCCCGGCCACCACGCCATCTGGGCCATGCTGCGGTGACCGCCGACGGTCATCGAGCCCAGGATGGTCCCCTGTTCGGAGGCCACGACGTGGTGGAGCACGGCTGCGGATCCCGCGTCGAGCTCGTCGAGTCCGTCGACCACGACCACCGTGCCGCCATCGCCGCTTGCGGCCACGAGGGTCGCGGCCGCCGCAGCCACCGACGCGGCCGAGATGGCGCGCACCTGGTCGGGGGCCAGGAGAGAGCGCAGCGCAGCAAACGCCTGGTCCTCACCTGCGACCGGTTCGAGGCGTACGACGCCGCATCCGGCGGACAGCAGGCGATCGGCCACCGCGCCCAGCACGACGCTCCGGCCGCTGCCCCTCGAACCACTGACCACCGCTCCAGGACCGGGAAGGCACAGGCCCGTGACCTCCTCCACCACATCAGCCCGACCGACCAGCGCATCAGTGCCGTCGGAGGGACGCGCCGCGCTGGCAGCGGCAGATGTGGTCACGGCCGGCCACGGTACCCAGGAGCAGGTGCGACCCGGGTTGGGCACCCTGAGCACCGGTGGGCCGAGGGGCGGTACGGTCCCGCGCATGTCCCGCACGTCCGCCCTGCTCGCTGCCGCCGCCGCCCTGCTCCTGATCCTCGCCGGCGGCAACCCGCCGCTGTCGCGAGAGTTCGGCTTTCGAGGCGACGACGATCCGATCGCCCCGCTGGCCGTTTCAGTCGACTTCCTCACCTGGGACTTCGGACGCCTCGACGGCGACTTCCAGACCGCAACCATCGTCAACCTGCTCCTGTTCTTCGTGCTGGTGACGATCCTGGGAGGTCTGGTCGGGCGGGCTCGCCCGCTCGCTGCCTTCATCGGCGGATGGGGAGCGGCCATGCTGGCGGCGGCTTTCGCGACCGGCTTCGCCCGCCAAGTGCTCGATCAGCGCTTCAGCGCCGGCTTCGGAACCGGTCGGCCCAGCCGGCTCACCTCCTTCGCGCTCGGAGCCCAGATCGGCGCCGGCGCAGCGTTCTGGTTCGGGTGGGTCGTCGGGATCGCCGTGCTCGCCGGAAGCCTCATGGGCCGTCGCACCATCGTCGAGCCCAAGAAGGCCAAGGCTGGGGCACCAGCGAGCTATGCCCCCGCCGCCGGCGGCCCGGGCCAGAGTTGGACCGGTCCCTCGGCGCCGGGTGGCCAGGGCGAAGGGACCGCCGGCACCGGATGGGCGCCGGCGCCCTCCGCGCAGCCCGCAGGGACACCTGAGCCCGCCCAGTCCCCGTTCACCAACGGACCCCCATCGGGGGCCCCCGGCCCCTCGACCGCCCCCCCAGAGTCCTCGGGACCGGTGATCGGAGCGCCACCGGAACGGACCCGGCCCGTCGGCCCCGACGACCCCACCCGCGCCAGCTGACCTCCGGTCAGGGCCGGGTGGCGGCCAGGGCGTTGGGGTAGTCGCCGGTGGCTTTGGCCCACGCACCGGCCGCAGTCCGCTGGGCGAGCAGCCGGATGACGCCGACCACGGCGCCGGTGACCAGAGCCCACAGCAGGGCATCGCTCCACGACACGTCCTGATGAGCCGGGTTGCCGGGCGCCTCGCGCCCGAACACCAGGCGCCACAGCCGCTCGATCAACGGCTTGCTGGCGATCACGGCACCGATGGCCGAGACGCTGGCCACCCCGTTCCAGATCTGATCCTCGTCGATGTCCATGGTGGTGGTCGCTCCTGTGCGGGCGGTCGCCGGTCGACGGGCCCTTCCCCGCCAGCATCGCCGAGAACCGCCCCGTCCGCAGACGAATCGATCTGGGTGGCGCGAACACCTCAGGCGGGGGCTCTTAGCGCTGGTGGGGTGTGCGGCGTCGCTACTCGGCGGGGCCGGCCTCGGCCAGCTCGACCGGCGGAGGCTCGAAGCCCTCGACGGCGCGGAACACGATGGCGGGCTTGCCGTCGTCGTCGGGGTCGGGCTCGGTGTCGACGATGATGATCTCGCCGGCCCGGTACTCCTTGTAGAGCAGCTTCTCAGACAGCGGGTCCTCGACGAGGCGTTGGATGGCTCGACGCAGCGGGCGGGCGCCGAGGGTGGGGTCGTATCCCCGCTCGACGAGCAGCAGCTTGGCCGAGTCGGTGAGCTCGAGGCCGATGCCTAGGCCCTCGAGCTGCTCGCGGGTGCGACGGATCAACAGGTCGACGATGATGGTCACCTCGGCCTTCGACAGCTCGTGGAACACGACCGTCTCGTCGATGCGGTTCAGGAACTCGGGCCGGAAGTGCTGCTTGAGAGCGTCGTTGACCTTCTCCTTCATCTTCTCGTAGGTCACCGCCTCGTCGGACTTGCCGAAGCCGACGTTGGCCTTGCGCAGGTCCTGGGTGCCGAGGTTCGAGGTCATGATCAGCACGGTGTTGCGGAAGTCGACGGTGCGGCCCTGGCTGTCGGTGAGCCGACCCTCCTCCAGGATCTGCAGCAGCGTGTTGAACACGTCGGGGTGGGCCTTCTCGATCTCGTCGAAGAGCACCACGCTGAAGGGCTTGCGACGCACGGCCTCGGTGAGCTGGCCACCCTCCTCGTAGCCCACGTAGCCCGGAGGCGAGCCCACCAGACGGCTGACCGTGTGCTTCTCCATGTACTCGCTCATGTCGAGGCTGATGAGGCTCTGCTCGTCGCCGAACAGGAACTCCGACAGGGTCTTGGCCAGCTCGGTCTTCCCGACGCCCGACGGGCCGAGGAAGATGAAGCTGCCGGAGGGGCGCTTGGGGTCCTTGAGGCCGGCCCGGGTCCGGCGGATGGCCTGGCTGACGGCCTTGATGGCCTGCTCCTGGCCGATGACGCGCTTGTGGAGGTCGTCCTCCATGTGGAGGAGCTTCTTGGTCTCCTCCTCGGTGAGCTTGTAGACGGGGATGCCGGTCCAGATGGAGAGGACCTCGGCCACCGCCTCCTCGTCGACCTCGTCGAACAGGTCGACGCCCGACGCCTTGATCTCGGCCTCCTTCGACTCCTTCTGGCCGAGGAGCTCCTTCTCCTCGTCGCGGAGCTTGCCGGCCTCCTCGAAGCGTTGGGCCTCGACAGCCTCCTTCTTGCGCTTGACCACGTCGGACACCTGGTTCTCGATGTCCTTGTAGTCCGGCGGCGTCTGCATGCGCTTGATGCGCAGGCGGCTGCCGGCCTCGTCGATGAGGTCGATGGCCTTGTCGGGCAGGTGGCGGTCGGAGATGTAGCGGTCGGCGAGGTTGGCCGCGGCCACGAGGGCCTGGTCGGTGATGGTGACTCGGTGGTGGTCCTCGTAGCGGTCGCGCAGGCCCTTCAGGATCTCGATGGTGTGGGCCACGGTGGGCTCGTCGACCTTGATGGGCTGGAACCGGCGCTCGAGCGCAGCGTCCTTCTCGAGGTGCTTGCGGTACTCATCTGTGGTGGTGGCGCCGATGGTCTGCAGCTCACCGCGGGCCAGCATGGGCTTGAGGATGCTTGCCGCGTCGATGGCCCCCTCCGCTGCACCGGCCCCGACGAGGGTGTGGATCTCGTCGATGAAGAGGATGATGTCGCCGCGGGTGCGGATCTCCTTGAGCACCTTCTTGAGCCGCTCCTCGAAGTCACCCCGGTATCGGCTGCCGGCCACCAGGGCGCCGAGGTCGAGGGTGTAGAGCTGCTTGTCGGTGATGGTCTCGGGCACGTCGCCGCCGGCGATCGACTGGGCCAGGCCCTCGACGATGGCGGTCTTGCCCACGCCGGGCTCGCCGATGAGCACCGGGTTGTTCTTGGTGCGGCGGCTGAGGACCTGCATGACCCGCTCGGCCTCGCGGGTGCGGCCGATGACCGGGTCGAGCTTCTTCTCGCGGGCCAGCTGGGTGAGGTTGCGGCCGAACTGGTCGAGTACGAGGGAGCCCGACGGTGAGGATTCGCCCGAGCCGCCGGCGGTGGCTCCCGCCTTCTCCTGGCCGCTGCCTCCCGACGCCCCTCCCGGGCCGGAGTAGCCGGACAGGAGCTGGATGACCTGCTGGCGGACGCGGGACAGATCCGCGCCCAGCTTCACCAGCACCTGGGCGGCCACGCCCTCGCCCTCGCGGATGAGGCCGAGGAGGATGTGCTCGGTGCCGATGTAGTTGTGGCCGAGCTGCAGGGCCTCGCGGAGGCTGAGCTCGAGGACCTTCTTGGCCCGGGGGGTGAAGGGGATGTGCCCGCTGGGCGACTGGGTGCCCTGGCCGATGATCTCTTCAACCTGCTTGCGCACTGCCTCGAGCGAGATGCCGAGGGACTCCAGCGCCTTCGCCGCAACACCCTCGCCCTCGTGGATGAGGCCGAGGAGGATGTGCTCGGTACCGATGTAGTTGTGGTTGAGGAGGCGAGCCTCCTCCTGGGCCAGCACGACAACCCGCCGAGCTCGATCCGTGAAGCGTTCGAACACCTGGTGTCTCCCTTCTCAGGGCCCGACGGCCCCTCGCTGGGTTCGTTGGGCGAGCCTACCGCCCCCCTCCGACATCCCGGCCCCCAGGGAGGTCGGAGCCCGGCCGCCCAAGGGCCGGGTCGGGGGTCAGAGCTCGATGTTGCGCTCGGTCCACTTGCGTCGAGCCGGGGCCGTCCAGGAGGCGAAGCCGTCGAGCGCCTCGGCCGCGGTTCGTCCCACGACGATGCTGTCTCGGATCTCGGGATCCAGGAAGCCGTCGGCCACGGCCCGGTCGAGCAGCGCCGACGCCGGTGCCCAGAAGCCCTCGACGTCGACGAGACCGACCGGCTTCTCGTGGACGCCGAGCTGGGTCCAGGTCATGGCCTCGAACACCTCCTCGAAGGTGCCGAGTCCCCCCGGCAGCCCGAGGAAGGCGTCGGACAGATCGGCCATGCGGGCCTTGCGCTCGTGCATCGACGTGGCGATCTCGAGGCGGGTCAGCCCGCCGTGGGCGATCTCGGCCCGGTCGAGGAAGTGGGGGATGATCCCGATCACCTCACCCCCGGCGGCCAGGGCGGCGTCGGCCACCCGCCCCATCAACCCCACCGACCCGCCCCCGTACACGATCCCGATGTCGCGCTCGGCGAGCAGCCGCCCGGTGATGTCAGCGGCCTCGCCGTAGGCCGGATCGCAGCCCGGGTTCGACCCGCAGAACACACACACCCGCCGCAGCTGCACGGCGTCGATCCTGCCAGGGCCGGGTGACGTTCCGGCATTGCAGGGGTCGCAGGGCGACCCGGGTCGCACGCGGTGGCGCTGATGGCCAGGCTGCGATGCTGGCGGCGTGGACACGACCACTTCGCCGCTCGAGCGGGGGGTGCTCGGCGGGCTCGGCGCCTTTCGGGGCGTGGCCTGGGCGTGGATGGCGACGGTGCTGGTCGTGTCGCGGGCCGAGCTTTCGCGTCCCCGGGTGGCGCTGTTGCTGTGCGGGGTTGCGCTGGCCCTGACCGTCGGGCTGTGGGTCGCCTCCCGGCGCGTACCGCACCTGCTCCTCAACCGGGCGGTGGTCGGCGTCGAGGTGGCCTTCGCGGCGGGGCTTCTCGTCGCTGACGGCTGGGTCTACGGCGACGAGCACCGCCAGTCGTTGGGATCGGCCTGGCCCCTCGCCGGCACGATGGCCGCCGGCGTCGCTGCCGGTCCGGTCGGTGGCGTCATCGCCGGAGTCGTGGTGGGCCTCGGACGGGTGGGTGGCACGGGTCTCGATCGCATCGATTCCCCCGGCACCCTCTCCCTGCTGTCCACCGCGTTCCTCTATGCCCTCGCAGGCGGAGCAGCAGGCCTGGTGATGCGCCGACTGGGCCAGGCCGAGCAGCAGATCTCCGCCGTGCGCGCCCGTGAGGAGGTGGCCCGCACCCTCCACGACGGGGTGCTGCAGACCCTGGCCGTGGTCCAGCGTCGCTCCTCGGACCGCGAGCTGGCCGCGCTGGCCCGCACCCAGGAGCGCGAGCTGCGCGAATACCTGTTCGGCGTCGACCGCCCTCCCGGCGACCTGCTCACCGAGCTGCGGGCCACGGCAGCCCGGGCCGAGTCCCACCACGGTGTGCAGGTGGAGCTGACGACCGTCGACGATCCCGGCCGCCTGGCCCCGGGCACGGTCCACGCCGTGACCGGCGCCGTCGGCGAGGCCCTCACCAACGCGGCCAAGCACGGTGGCGCCGGCCGCGCGGTGGTGTTCGTCGATCCCGGTGACGACGAGCTGTTCGTATCGGTGCACGACGATGGCGCCGGCTTCGATCCGGGGACCACCGACGAGGGCGTCGGCCTCGGCCGATCCATCAGGGGCCGGATCGGCGAGGTCGGGGGCCACGTCGAGGTCGTCTCCTCTCCCGGCCACGGCACCGAGGTCCGCCTCCGCGTCCCGACCTGATCCCGGCAGATCCGCAACCTTCGGCTCATTCCTCACCGACGGCTGAGGTGTGTCCGCCCCCGGCTCAGATGGCGTCGCGGCCGAAGCCGGCGCAGATCTCTGCCGCGAGGCGGAGGAAGGCGTCCTTGGTGGTGCGTTCGAGGCGATCGAGGCCGTCGATCCCGCCGGCGGCCAGCACCGGGTCGTAGGGGATCCGCACGACGGCACGGGTTATGTCCTCGAAGTGGGCGACGAGGGTGTCGACGTCGACGGCGATGTCGTTGCGGGCCGCGTTCACCACCGTGATGGCGTTGCCGACGAGGTGAGCGGCTCCGTGGCGGTGCAGCCACCGCAGCAGGTGATCGGCGTGGCGGGCCTGGTCGACGGCCGGTCCGGTCACGATCACGAGCTGGGTGGCCATGTGCAGCACGGCCCGCATGGCGTCGTGGAGCACTCCGGTACCGCAGTCGGTGAGGATGACGTTGTAGTGCTGGCCCAGGATCGTGAGCGAGTCGGCGTAGTCCTGGGCCGTGTAGGCCTCCGACACCGCCGGATCGGCATCACCGGCCAGCACCTCTAGCCGCGACGGCGCCTGGGTCGTGTAGGCCCGAACGTCGGGATAGGAGTGGATGCCCTGTCGGGCGTCCAGCAGGTCACGCACGGTTCGCTGGGTGTCGGGGCTGACCCGGTAGCCGAGGGTTCCGTAGTCGGGGTTGGCATCGAGGGCCACGACGCGGTCGCCGCGCTCGATGGCCAGCGTGTGGCCCAGCATCAGCGTCGTGGTGGTCTTGCCCACCCCGCCCTTGGTGGACAGCACGGCGATCCGCTCGCCTCGGCGGGCTGCGAGCGGCGTCGACACCGCCTTGCGGAGGTCGTCGCGCGTGGCCTCGGCGGTCGACGGGCCGGGGTTCACGGCCCCGCCCGTCGCCCGGTACACGGCGCGCCTCCAGCCCTTGTTCGGCACCGCCTTGGGCGTGGGGATCAGGGTCTGCGGCTGCCACAGCCGATCGAGCCCCGGCGCGTCCGGCTCGGGCGCTCGCTCGGCCGCAGGGGGGGCCGGGGCTGGAAGGTCGGTCGGCGCGGGGGCGGCCGCCGGGGAAGGGGCGGGGGGCTCGTCCGGTGGGGGCGACGGCTCGGCAGCGGGCGTGGGGGCCGGCTGGCGGACCAGATCCGGCGGCGGAGCCGGGGGTGGACCGACCGCACGCGGGTCGACGTCGTCCTCGTCGTCGGGGACGGCGTCGAACGCCTGGCGCTGGCGTATCGGGTGAACCCCTGTCATCGGCTGCCTCCCTCTGGCTGTGCCGGGCCTACCGCTGCTCCCCTGCTGGCAAACCCTGGCCGGGCGCGTCGCCCGCTCATCGGTCGGCATCGCCAGGTGCGTCGACACCGTCGTGCTCGATGCCGGACTCGGCGGGCGGGCCCTCCGGCGGGCCCTCGGGAGGCTCGACGCCCACCGGCACCCGAACCTGCAGGGCGCCGGCCCGAGTGCGGTAGCACAAAGGCGAGCGCAGGGTGGCGATCTCACCGTCGATGGCCATCAGCACCCGGTGGCCGTGGGCGTCGATCGTCACCTCGCCCGAGCGGGCCGACTCCAGCGTCGGCGTGGATGCTGCTCCCCGGGTCGCAGCCCCCAACGCCAAGCGCAGCAGGCCCAGGCGCGTCTCAGTCGTGGCCACGTAGCAGCACAGCTCGCCGTCGGCGATGCGGGTTCGCGACCCGATGCCCTTGGGCCCGACCTCGTACATGTTGTTGCCGACGAACACGAACGGCGACCGCAGGTGCCAACGCTTCTCCCCCGCCCGGATCCGTAGGCGGCGGGCCGGGAGGAGCCGGCGCAGAACGTGCCACGAGGCGAGCGGCACGGAGCGGACCTTGCCCCACCCCCGCTCGGTCCGGATCTCGTCGCGGAGGTCGACCATCACCGGGTACAGGCCGATCGAGGAGTTGTTCACGAACACCCGCTCGTTCACGACGGCCAGGTCGATGGTGACCGTGGAGCCCTCGACGACGACGCGGGCGGCGTCGGCCAGGTCGATGGGGATGCCGAGGTCCTTGGCGAGGTGGTTGAACGTGCCCAGGGGCAAGACGCCGAGCACGGCCTCGGTGCCGCTCAGGGCATCGGCCGCGGTCCCCAGCGACCCGTCGCCGCCGGCCACAGCCACCACCTCGGCGCCACGCTCGACCGCCCCGGTGATGGCCGAGGCCAGGGCCGAGCCGACGACCAGGGCAACCCGGGGGTCGAGTCCGAGGGGCGCGAACGCGTCGCGGATGTCGGTGCGCTGGGCGTCGGCCTCGGCTCCCTCGACCGATCCGGCTCCGCAGTTCACGACCACCTCGATCTGCACCCGGTGACCGTAGCGCCACCACCCCGGACGAGCCTCCGAGGACGGGGACAGGACGACCCCGGTCGCCCCCGCAGCGATATCGGGCGTGGGAGGATCGAGTCGTGTCCAAGCTCGACGCCGTCCGGGTGGTCGTGGCCGATGACCACCAGATCTGGCGTTCAGGCGTTCGGGCCGACCTGGGCGAGACCTTCCACGTGGTCGGCGAGGCCGCCGACGCGGACGAGGCCATCGAGGTCATCGGCCAGACCCGTCCCGATCTGGTCGTCTGCGACCTGCACATGCCCGGCGGCGGTGGGCTGAAGGTCGCCCGCACGTGCGGTGAGAAGACCCGCATCGTCATGCTCACCGTCAGCGAGGCCGAGCGCGACCTGCTCGACGCGGTTGCCGCCGGGGCGGTCGGCTACCTGGTCAAGTCGACGCCCACGGCGGAGCTCCGCGCCGCGCTGTGGAAGGCGGCCCAGGGCGAGCCGGTGTTCTCGCCCAGCCTGGCCGCCCTGGTGCTGGGGGAGTTCCGGCGCATGACCAAGTCCGGGGGCGGTGCTCAGACGCTGTCCGAGCGCGAGCGCGAGGTCCTCCAACATGTCGCTCGCGGCCACACCTACCGCCAGATCGGCGAGGAGCTGTTCATCGCCGAGAAGACCGTCGAGAACCACGTCCGCAACATCCTCGGCAAGCTCCACCTGTCCCGCAAGCAGGAGCTCATCCGCTACGCCGTCGAACACGGCATCGAGTAGCGCCGCGTTCGGGCTGCTCGTCGATGTGTCAGACCGCGTCGGCCAGGTCGGGCGCGGCGTGGGCCCCAGATGCGGCGTCGAGGTGGTCGAGCACGACGCGGTTGAACGTGCCGGCGTGCTCGGCCTGCACCATGTGGGCGCCGCCTCGGATGACGACGAGGTCTGCGCTGGGGATGCGCTCGGCGAGCTCCAGAGAATCGCCACGCGGGGTCAAGATGTCCTGGCTGCCGACGGTGACCAGCGTGGGCACCCGTATCGCCTTGAGCTCGTCGGCCACGTCGTCGTCCATGGCCAGGATGGCCCGAGCCTGGGCCGCGAAGCCGTGCGGAGGGACGTTGGCCACCAGCGGGGCGAGGATCGTGGCCAGCGGCCACACCCGTCGCAGCGACCGCTGGCCCATGAGCCAGCGCATGTTCTCCCGCACGAACGCGCCCATGCCGTCGCGCTCGGCGGTCTCGATCCACTCAGCCAGCAGCTCTCGACGCCACGGCAGGTGGCGACAGGCCGTGCACGCGAGGGTGAGCGACCGGACATGCTCGGGGGCTCTCACACCGAGGATCTGGGCCAGGATCCCGCCCATCGACACCCCCAGCACGTGTGCGGACGAGAATCCGGCCGCAGCCAGCACGCGAAGGGCGTCGCCGGCCATCACCTCGAGGTCATACGGCCCCACCGGCTTGTCGGAGCTGCCCACCCCCCGGTTGTCGAACACGATGCAGCGGTATCGGGCCCCGAGGGCTCGCCGCTGCAGCAGCCAGCCCCGGTGATCCGCGCCCAGGCCGTGTACCAGCAGCAGCGGCTCACCGGCCGGCGCCCCCCACACCTCCCAGTGCAGTCGGGTCCCGTCCTCGGCGTGCACGAACGGCATCAGGTCACCGTAGGGCTCGGGTCAGCCGGACCAGAACCCCTCCCTCACCGACCCGACGACCGGCCGAGCCGCGAGGCGCCGATCCCGGTGTCCCCCGTTCTCGGCGCCGTAGGTCCGTCAGTGCGCGCGCTGCGGTGCCAAGTCGCAGTGGTCCCGTTCTTGCGCCCAGATGCGCCGTCCCGCGGCCGGTCTCGCGCGAGAACGGTCGAGCCCGTTGCACCAGCCACGGATCGACGGCTGGCACCCCGGGTTCAGAACCAGCGGCGCGGGCCGGATTGGTCGAGGAGGGCCTGGACGCCGGCGCGGGCGGCGTCGACCAGGTCGGCCACGGCCAACGGACCGTGGCCCGACGGCGAAGGGATCGGCGGACCGACCAGGAGGCGCCAGCGCCGTCCCACCTCCCGACCGACCACAGCGACGGGGATGACCGGGGCGTCGGTGGACAGCGCCGGCGCCAGCGCCTCGGGTGCCAGCGGGCCGGCACGCGCGGGACGCAGGTCGCGGCCAAGGGGGAGGCCGACCAAGGCGCCCCCGCGCAGCAGGCCGGCCAGCTCGTCGCGACGGTCGACCACAGCGCCCAGGGCCCGCCCGATCGTGGCCATCGGCGAGAGATCGACGAGACCGGCGGTTCGCACGTGGCGCTCGGTGGCCTGGTGCACACCCCGGGCCAACACGATGGGCTCGGACGCACCCACGGCCCGGTTGTAGACGAGGACCGCCGGTCCGGTCGCGGGGATGCGCCCGGTCGACCCGACGTCCACGGTCCACCGAAGCCCCACGAGCGGAGCGACCAGCTCGATCAGGTCAGGGTCCAGACCCCACTCGTCGATGTGGTGGGTGCCGTCGAGTCGACGCCGCAGCAGCTCGATCACAGCCGTCCCGGAGCTCACGTCAGCCCCGGGCACGGACCCGACGCCATCAACCCAGCACGGAAGAGCGCGCCCAGCGCGCACACTCGTGCCGAGAACAAGATCGGGCTCACGCCGCCGCGTCCCGGTGGGCTACGTCGAGGTGGATGACCTCGGCCCACTCGTAGAGGTCGTGGACGACCTCGACGGTGCTGCGCGCCGTCACCAGCCCCAGGGACTCC
>Ga0136640_10000235_pt1 | contig 20583 bp, 18 predicted proteins | sample AntDrymUQ8642106_2_FD_105498 | JGI IMG/M metagenome (GOLD analysis project Ga0136640, IMG submission 105498) | Polar desert sand microbial communities from Dry Valleys, Antarctica - metaG UQ864 (21.06) | ecosystem: Environmental > Terrestrial > Soil > Desert | place: Antarctica: Dry Valley...
CGCCCGGCCTTGTTGAACCTGCGCCGGGCCGAGTCTATAGCCCGCCGCGCTGCTTCTCGGAGACGTGGGTGAGTGGCTGAAACCAGTAGTTTGCTAAACTGCCGTACTGGGTAACCGGTACCGAGGGTTCGAATCCCTCCGTCTCCGCCAATGCGAACGGACTTCGTCCCAACATACCGAGGCGGACCATCAGCGTCGTTCGCTTCCGAGCATAATTGACCGGCACGGGTGCACATCAACGGCGGACGCGGCTACGCGTTCGAAGGCTGCAAGCTCAGCCGCACGGGACGCGCGGTCTTCCTCTCCGGAACATTGATCGTGAACGGCAGGACGCTTCCGCGGGCGCAGCCGGGCGCCGCGACGTGGTGATCGGGCCATCAACGCAGACATCTGTGCGCAGCGTCGACTAATAATCCTAGACTTCACGGCGGAGCCGGGATTAGCCGCAGCTTTTCGCCGGAAAGGTCGTGGGTGCTCAGCTTGAATTTCGTTCGCGAGCAGCGGGACGTCGTCACGGCGGCGATCGCCGCCAAGCGCGTCGGCCTCGATCTCGATCGGCTGCTCGGCCTGGACGAGGAGGTGCGCAAGGCCCGCGGTGCGCTCGACGCGCTTCGCGCCGAACGCAAGCGCGTCTCGGACGGCTTCAAGGATGCCGCGCCCGAAGACCGTCCGGCGCTCGGCGCGCGGGCCAAGGCGATCGGGGCCGAGATTTCGGCCGGCGAAGCTGTGCTCGCGGGCCAGGAGGCCGAGCTTCGCGCGCTGATGCTCCAGCTTCCCGCCATTCCCTGGAAAGGCGCCCCGGTCGGGCCCGACGAAGCCAGCAACGTCGTCGTGCGCACCGAGGGCAGCCCGCGCGTCTTCGGCTTCGAGCCCCGCGACCACGTCGCCTTGCTCGAGATGAACGACTGGGCCGACCTTGCGCGCATCACGAAGGTGTCGGGCGCACGCACCTATTGCCTCAAGGGCCGGCTCGCATTGCTCGAATCCGCGCTCATGCTGCTCGCCCAGCGGCGGCTTGCGGATGAGGGCTTCACGCTGATGACCGTTCCCGCGATCGCCCGCGAGGAAGCCTTCACCGCCACCGGTCATTTCCCAGTTGGCCGCGAAGACGCTTACGCGGTTCCCAAGGACGAGCTGTTCCTCGCCGGAACGGGCGAGATCGCGCTGACCTCGCTTCACAGTGGCGAGATCCTCGACGCGGACGTGCTCCCGATCCTCTACGCCGGGGTTTCTCCCTGTTTTCGCCGCGAGGCGGGAAGCGCGGGGCGCGACGTCCGCGGCCTGCTGCGCGTCCACCAGTTCCTCAAGGTTGAACAATATGTCATTTGCGAGGACGACGAGGCGGTGTCGGCGATGTGGCACCAGCGGCTGCTCGCCAACGCCGAAGGCCTGCTTCAAGCGCTCGAAATCCCCTATCAGGTGGTCGAGACTTCGACGGGCGACATGGGTCTCGGCAAGTTCCGCATGAACGATATCGAAAGCTGGGTTCCGAGCCTCGGTAAATATCGCGAGACCCACAGCTGCTCGACGCTCCACGATTGGCAGGCGCGGCGCGCTGATCTGCGTTGGCGCGACGGAACTGGAAAGGTGCGTTTCGTCCACACGCTCAACAACACCGCGCTCGCCAGCCCACGCATCTTAGTGCCTCTGCTCGAAAATCATCAGCAGGCCGACGGCGGTGTGCGGTTGCCCGCTGCGCTGCGGCCGCTGATGGGCAGCGAGTATCTTTAGTGCGGCATTAGGACTTCGCGTTTTGACGGCAGTCATCAATTTGTCATAGGCGGGCCGGATGCATTCCGCCGCCACCGATTCCCGCCCGCCCGCGCTTCCGACGCTGCTTAACGAAGCGAAGGGCATCGTCGCCTGGCCGCTGCGCATGATGAACGCGCCGCCGATGCCTGCGCGCGTCGATGGTCCGCCGGTGATGGTTATTCCCGGTTTCCTGTCGTCGGACCGATCGACCGCGGTGCTGCGCCGCGCGCTCGCCGATGCCGGCTTTCGCACCCATGGCTGGCATATGGGGATGAACTGGGGCACCCGCGCCGATACGCTCGACCGCCTGGACGCGCGTCTCGATCGCGTGTTCCTGAAAAATGGAGCGCCGGTGACGCTTGTGGGCTGGAGCCTGGGCGGGATCTACGCGCGCGAGCTCGCCAAACGCCGTCCACAAATCGTATCGCGGGTGCTGACCATGGGAACTCCCTTTTCCGGGAGCATGCGCAACAATCACGCCTGGATACTCTACGAGCTGATGAACCGGCACAAGGTCGACAAGCCGCCGATCAACGTGCGCGTTGCCGAAAAGCCGCCGGTTCCCACATTCGCGCTTTGGTCGCGGCGCGATGGCATCGTCGCCGCCGCTTCGGCGCGCGGGCTTGCTCACGAATCCGACGAGGCGATCGAGCTCGATTGCACCCACATCGGCTACGCCACCGATCCGGCGGCAATCGCGCGCGTGGTTGAGCTGCTCAGGCGCTAATCGGCGATCTGCGTCAGCACGAACGCATAGGCTTCGGCATCCTCGCGAAGCGCATCGAACCGTCCCGATTTGCCGCCATGCCCCGCGCCCATATTGATCTTCAAAAGCAGCAGATTGTCGTCGGTCTTGGTCGCGCGCAGCTTGGCGGCCCATTTGGCGGGCTCCCAATAGGTCACGCGCGGATCGTTGAGCCCGCCGGTGATCAGCATCGGCGGGTAGGCCTGCGCCTTGACCTGGTCGTAGGGCGAATAGCTGCGGATATACTCGAACGCCGCCTTGTCGGTGATCGGGTTGCCCCATTCGGGCCACTCGCCGGGAGTGAGCGGAAGGCTTTCGTCCTGCATAGTGGTGAGTACGTCGACGAAGGGTACGTCGGCGACCACCGCGCCCCAGAGCCCGGGGTCTGAATTGACGACCGCCCCCATCAGCTCGCCCCCTGCCGACCCGCCCTGGATGGCGATGTTGCCCGCCTTGGCGAACCCAGCCGCGATCAATCCCTTGGCCGCGTCGACAAAGTCGTTGAAAGTGTTGGTGCGCTTGGTGAGCTTGCCGTCGAGGAACCACTGATAGCCAAGATCGTCGCCGCCGCGGATATGCGCGATGGCAAAGGCGTAGCCGCGGTCGAGCAGGCTCAGGCGGTCGGTCGCGAAGCGCGGCGGGACGGCGTAGCCGTAGGCGCCGTAAGCATAGAGAAACAGCTTGCCCGCGCCGTCTTTCTTGAAGCCGCCCTTGTAGACGATCGACACCGGAATTTTCTTGCCGTCGCGCGCGGCCAGCATGAGGCGTTCGGTCCGGTACCCGCCCGCATCATAGCCTGAGGGCACCTCGGCGACTTTCAACGTCTCGAGCCGCCGGTCCCTCGGATGATAGTCGTAGACCGTCGAAGGCGTGACCATCGACGAATAGTTGAGCCGGTAGGCGGCGGGCGCATAATCGGGGTTGTCCGCGACGAGCGCGTTGTAGCTCGCCTCGGGGAAAGTCACCCGGTGCTCGCTCCCGTCATAGCCGCGCAGCCGTACCTGATCGAGCCCCTCGACCCGCTCGGTCAGGACGAGGTGATCGCGAAACGAGGTCGCGCCGCGCAGATAGACGCGGTCCGAACCCGGCAGCACCGTCGTCCACTCGCCCGGCCGCGCGGTCGGTGCCGAGGCAAGACGGAAATTGACATGCTCGTCGTTGGTGACGATCCACAGCTTCCCGTGCGCGGCGTCCGCGGAGTAGATGCGGTTCGCCTTGCGCGGCGAAATGAGCGTGAGCGGACTTTCCGGGTTCGAGGCCGGAACGAAGCGGACTTCGCTGGTGGCGTTGTCGCTCGTCGAAACGAAGATCAGCCCCCTGTCCTGCGATTTGGAAAGCCCGACCGAAAATCCCTTGTCCATGGTCTCTTCGTAAATCGTCCTGTCGCTGGCGATCGGCTTGCCGAGCCAGTGCAGCCGCGCGCGGTAGCTGCGCCAATTGTCGTTGACTTCGGTGAACAGCACGCCCTTTCCGTCGGCGGTCCACACCGGCTCGCCAATACCGACGAGCGTGACGGTCTCGATATCCTTGCCGCTCTTAAGGTCACGGATCTTGAGCTTGAAACGCTCCGATCCGTCGTCGTCGACCAGCGTTGCCGCGTGGCGCCCGTCGGGGCTGATCTCGAGCGCGCCAAGCCGGAAATAGGCCTTGCCCTTGGCCTCCGCGGCCTCGTCATAGACCAGTTGCTCGGGTCCGCCCGACACCGGTTTGCGGTACCACTGGCGGTATTGCGCTCCCTTTTGAAACGCCCAGCGTATCAGCCAGTCGCCGTCTTTTACCGGAACGCTCGCATCGTCCTCCTTGATGCGCCCCTTCATCTCCTGAAAAAGCGTCTCGACCAAGGCCGCGTGCGGCTTCATCGCGGCATCGAAATAGGCGTTCTCGGCCTTCAGATAAGCGAGCACGTCGGCGTCGTCGACCTTGGGATATCCCTGATCCTTGAGCCAGAAATACGGGTCTTCGATCCGTACTCCGTGGCGCTCGTAACTGTACGCCCGCTGCTCCGCCTTGGGCGGCGCGGGAAGATCGGCGGATCGGGTCATTGGGGCTTTCTGGGCAAGGGCGGGAGCGGCGGCGAGCAAGGTGGCCAAGATAAACCAGGGCGTCATTAGACCGTTCCGTTCGGGCTGAGCTTGTCGAAGCCCTTTCCTTCTTTGCTTGTTCGAGAAAAGCAAGAGAGCGCTTCGACAGGCTCAGCGCGAACGGGTATTGAGCCGCATGACCGATTTCACCGTTCGCCTCACCGCGCTACGCGATCAGCTTCGCGCCGTTGGGCTTGATGGCTTCGTCGTCCCTCTCACCGACGAGCATCTCAGCGAATATGTCGGCTCCTACGCCGGCCGTCTCGGCTGGCTGACCGGCTTTCAGGGCTCCGCTGGCGCCGCCGCTGTGCTTGCCGGAGAGGCCGCGATCTTCACCGACGGCCGCTATACGATTCAGGTGCGCGACCAGGTCGATGGCGCGCATTGGAGCTATCAGCCGCTTCCCGAAAGCAGCATATCCGGATGGCTTGGCGAGCATGCTCCCCAAGGCGCGCGTATCGGCTACGATCCTTGGCTCCACACCAAGGCCTGGGTCGGCGAGGCGCGAACCGCGCTCGCCGCGCGCGGCGCCGAGCTCGTCGCCGTGGAGCGCAACCCGGTCGACGCCGTCTGGACTGATCGGCCGGCCCCGTCGGTGGCCATGCTGGTGCCGCACGGTATCGAACATGCCGGCAAGTCGTCTGCTGAAAAGCGTCAGGAAATGGCAGATTGGTTGCGCGAGGAGGAAGCCGATGCTGCGGTTCTGTCGGCGCTCGATTCGATCGCCTGGACGTTCAATGTGCGCGGCAGCGATGTCGATCATACCCCGGTCCCACTCGCCTTCGCGCTCGTCCGCGACGATGGCACCGCCGATGTGTTCGTCGAACCCGAAAAGATCGACGAGGCGGTCTTGCGCCACCTCGGCAACGGGGTCCGGCTTCATCCCAGGAACGAATTCGCCGCCCAGCTCGGCGCGCTTGCCGGCAAGACCGTGGCGGTCGATCCCGATCGGTCGGTCGCCGCGATCTTCGAAAGGCTCGAGGCGGCCGGTGCTCGGTTGATCACGAAGCGCGATCCCGCGGTTCTCGCCAAGGCGATCAAGAACGACGTCGAAATCGCCGGTCACAGGGCCGCGCAAGCGCGCGATGGCGCCGCGTTGAGCCGCTTTCTTCGCTGGCTGTCGATCGAGGCTCCAAAGGGCGGCATCGACGAGCTAGGCGCGGCCGCCAAGCTGCAAGAGCTTCGTCGCGCTACCGGTGTTTTCGCGGACCTCTCTTTCGATACGATTTCGGGCGCCGGGCCCAACGGAGCCATTGTCCATTACCGCGTCAGCGAGGCGACCAATCGGCGGCTTGAGCTGGGCAGTCTCTATTTGGTCGATTCAGGCGCGCAGTATCGCGACGGCACCACGGACGTCACTCGCACGATCGCGATCGGCGAACCGACGTTCGATATGCGCGACCGGTTCACGCGCGTCCTCAAGGGTCATATCGCGCTGGCATGCGCCGTCTTCCCCGATGGCACTTGCGGCAGCCAGCTCGATACCCTTGCGCGGCAATATCTATGGGCTGACGGGCTCGATTACGCCCACGGTACCGGGCACGGCGTCGGCAGCTTCCTGTCGGTTCACGAAGGTCCGCAGCGCATCGCCAAGAGCTCGGGCGGGCAGGCCGGGACCGAGGAGCCGCTGCGCGCCGGGATGATCCTATCCAACGAGCCTGGCTATTACAAAACCGGCGCCTACGGAATCCGCATTGAGAATCTGATCCTCGTCGAGGGGCGCGCTATCCAAGGTGCGGAAAAGCCCATGCTGGGGTTCGAAACGCTGACCTTTGCGCCGATCGACCGCGCACTGATCGATGTCGCGATGCTCGCCCCTGCCGAGCGCGATTGGATCGATAATTATCATCGCGAAGTCATGGCACGCATCGGTCCGAGCCTTGCGGCAGACGATCGAAACTGGCTCGAGGCTGCCTGCGCGCCGATGGGGATGTCATGAATAGACGAAAGCTACCCCTGCTCGCCCTCGTCGCGGTGTTCCTTGCTGTCGCGGTCGTGTTCGGAGTGTTCAGCTAGCGCCGCCGCGCCCGCGTGGGTCTTGCGACGCTTGAGATTCTCTCGAAGCGCCGCCGCCAGCCGCTTTTCACGATCGTTCTTGCCGCTCATCGCGCTTGCTTGGCGCGCGGCCCGCGCCTTGACAAGCACGACGCGGCCACGCCAAGGCCCGGCCCGTCCTCAAGCAACATGCTGCCGTAGCTCAGTGGTAGAGCGCATCCTTGGTAAGGCTGAGGTCGTGAGTTCAATCCTCACCGGCAGCACCATTTTCCCCGTCTCGATACTCGCGAAATTTACGTTCCTTTCACGAATGGGGCGTAATTCGGCGGGACTTTCACGCAGTGGCGGACGATTATGTACTTGAGCAGCGCGGCGCAGTTCCTCGATGACGACGTTAAGCCGCGCATTGCTGAGCGGCTGACCTGCTCGCTGATCACCAATGTGCGTCCCGACGGGCTGCGCAACGTGCCTGTCCGCCTGTGCGACATTTCCGAAACCGGCTTCATGGCCGAATGCGAAGAACGCGTCGGGCTTGGCAGCGCGGTATCGATCGATCTGCCGGGCATCGGGCCGACCCATGCGCGCATCCGATGGAACATGGGTGGGCGGATTGGCGCGCGCTTCATCACCGAGATCGAACTGCCGCATTCCCGCGCCGCGATCGCCCGCGAGACCAGCGCCGGCTGAGCTCCCGCCCCGGGCGCATTGACCTCGCCTGCGCCGCGCATCATGGGCGGCCATGCGCTTCTTTTCGGACAATGCCGCCGCGGCCTGCGCGCCCGTCATCGCGGCGATCGCGGAGGCCAACCAGCTCGCCACCGCTTATGACGGCGACGATTGGTCGAAACGTCTTGACCGCGCCTTTTCCGATCTGTTCGAGCGCGAGGTCCGCAGCCTTTGGGTATCGACCGGGACCGCCGCGAATGCGCTCGCGCTGGCCGCGCTTTGCCCGCCCTACGGAAGCATCGTCTGCCACCGCGATGCCCACATTCAGAACGACGAATGCGGGGCCCCCGAATTCTACACACACGGCGCCAAGCTGCTGCTCGCCGCGGGGGAGGGGGCCAAGCTCGCCCCCGACGGCGTTGCCAGGCTGCTCGCGACGGTGCGCGAGGACGTGCACCAGACCCAGCCCGCCGCGCTGTCGATCACCAACGCCACCGAATATGGCCTCGTCTACACGCCACACGAAGTCGCCGCGCTGGGCGCGTTGTGCCGGGAACGCGGACTTGGCTTCCATATGGACGGCGCGCGCTTCGCCAACGCCGTCGCCTCTCTCGACTGCAGCCCGGCCGATCTGACGTGGCGCGGCGGAGTCGACGCCTTGAGCTTCGGCTTTGTCAAAAACGGCGGCATGTCGGCCGAAGCTTTGGTCTTCTTCCGTCCCGAATTGGCGGAGGCGACGCTCTACCGTCGCAAGCGCGCGGGTCATCTTTTGTCGAAGGGGCGCTTTCTTGCCGCGCAAATTCTCGCCATGCTCGAAGGCGGTTTGTGGCTTGCCAACGCGCGCGCCGCCAACCGCGGTGCCGGGCGGCTGGCGCAGGCGGCGGCGAAGCGGCTCATCCTTCCCGTTGAGGCCAACGAGCTTTTCATCCGCGTCTCTCCGGAAGAGGCGGCGGGCCTGCGCGCGCAGGGCTTCGACTTTTACGATTGGGGACCGGGGGAGGCGCGACTCGTCGTGTCCTGGGATCAGGCGCCCGGCGACATAGACCGGCTCGCCCGCGCCATCGCCGCGCTGTGACGCCCGCCCCCGCGGGTTCGGCGCCGATGCGCCAAGTCCTGTTTCCGTTCCTGCTCATCACCTTGATCTGGGGATCGACCTGGATCGTCATCCGCGATCAGCTCGGGCCCGTCCCGCCTTCATGGTCGGTAAGCTATCGCTTCTTCATCGCCAGCGCCGCGATGTTCGCTTACGCGCGCGCCGGCGGCGTATCGCTGCGTCTCACCCGCCATGGCGCGGCGTTCGCGGGCGTGGTCGGAACGCTGCAGTTCGCGATGAACTTCAACTTCGTCTATCAGGCCGAGCATTATATCACTTCGGGCCTGGTCGCGGTGGTGTTCGCGCTGCTCCTCGTTCCCAACACCGCCTTGGCGCGCATTTTTCTGGGCGAGCCGGTCAGCCGCGGTTTCCTGCTTGGCTCGGCCATCGCCATCGCCGGCGTGATCCTGCTTTTCGTCCACGAACTTCGCGCCGATGAAGGCGCGACCGAAGGGGTGCTGCTGGGGATCGGCCTGACCATACTCGGCGTGCTGTCGGCATCGGCGGCCAATGTCATGCAGGCGACGAAACGCGCGCGGTCGATCCCGATCGCCAGCCTGCTTGCCTGGGCGATGCTCGCCGGCGCGTGTATCGACGCGGCCTATGCCTTTGCCACATCGGGTCCGCCGGTATTCGAAGCCCGGCTCGGCTATGTCGCGGGGCTCGTCTACCTCGCGCTCTTCGCCTCGGCGCTCGCCTTCACGCTTTACTATCGCATCATCCGCGCCATCGGCCCGGGCCGTTCGGCTTATTCGAGCGTGCTGGTGCCGATCATCGCCATGGCGCTTTCGACGATGTTCGAAGGCTATCGCTGGTCTTCGCTGGCGGCGGCGGGGGGCGTGCTTGCGATGACGGGTCTGGTCATCGCTTTGAGGTCGCGTCCGGCGGCCTGATTGGCTAGCTTGCACAAATGCTCGACATGTCAGCCGCAGGCCTTGCCGCCCCGCCCCAGCCTATCCGCCGCGAAAATTACCAGCCGCCGGACTGGCTTGTTCCGCACATTGAATTGGAGTTCGACCTAGACCCGCGGGAGAGCCGGGTTCGCGCCCGCCTGCAAGTGACTCGAAACGGCGCGCACGATCGCCCGCTGCGGCTCGACGGCGACGGTCTGGTTCCCAAATCTGTGTGCGTCGATGGCGAGCCGCTCGGCGGCAATGGTTGGCGCATCGATGACGGGGCGCTCCTGATCGGGCTGTCGGCCGACGCCCATATCGTCGAAACCGAAGTCGCGCTTTCGCCGGAGGCCAACAGCCAGCTGATGGGGCTCTACGCTTCGGACGGGCTGCTGTGCACGCAATGCGAAGCCGAAGGCTTCCGCCGCATCGCCTTTTTCCCCGATCGTCCCGATGTGCTTACCCGCTACCATGTGACCATGCGCGCGGACAAGGCGCGCTATCCGGTGCTGCTCAGCAATGGCGACCTCGTCGGCGAAGGCGATTTGCCCGAAGGCCGCCACTGGGCCGAATGGCGCGACCCGTTCCCCAAGCCCAGCTACCTGTTCGCACTCGTGGCCGGCGACCTGGCCTGCAACCGCGACAGCTTTATCACCATCAGCGGTCGCGCGGTCGCGCTGGGAATCTGGGTGCGCGAAGCCGATCTTGGCAAGACCGGACATGCCATGGCCGCGCTAAAATCGGCTATGGCGTGGGACGAGCGCGCCTACGGGCGAGAATATGATCTGGGTGCATTCAACATCGTCGCGGTCGCCGATTTCAACTTCGGTGCGATGGAGAATAAGGGCCTCAACATCTTCAATTCGCGCTACATCCTCGCCGATCCCGAGACCGCGACCGACGCCGATTATGACGGCATAGCCGCGGTCGTCGCGCACGAATATTTTCACAATTGGTCGGGCAACCGGGTGACGTGCCGCGATTGGTTCCAGCTGTCCTTGAAGGAAGGCTTCACGGTCTTTCGCGACCAGCAGTTCACCGCCGACCAGGGGTCGCCCGCGGTTGCCCGCATCGAGCAGGTCCGCAACCTTCGTAGCGGCCAATTTCCGGAGGATGCCGGCCCGCTCGCACATCCGGTGCGGCCCGAATCCTATTTCGAAATTTCGAACTTCTACACCGCGACGATCTACAGCAAGGGCGCCGAAGTCATCCGCATGATGCACACCATGCTCGGTGCGGACGCCTTTCGGCGCGGCTCGGACCTTTATTTCGACCGGCAAGACGGAACCGCGGCGACCTGCGAAGACTTCGTCCGGGCGATGGAGGAAGCGAGCGGGGTGGACCTCACCCAGTTCCGGCTATGGTATTCGCAGGCCGGCACTCCGCGAATCGCCGCGCGGCTCGATCATGATCCCGCGCAGGCACGTGCCACGCTGACTCTGACCCAGGCGGTCCCCGCGACCCCCGGACAGCACGAAAAACAGCCGATGGCGTTGCCGCTGAGGATCGCCTTGTTCGGCGAAGCGGGTGTTCTGGCCGAACGCCTGCTGCTGTTGGCCGAGGCCGAGCAAAGCTTCACCTTCGACAGCATCGACGCGCCGCCGGTCCTGTCGATCAACCGCGGCTTTTCGGTGCCGGTGATCGTCGACGCGCCACGGGCAAGCAATGCGCTCGCCTTCCTGTCGGCCAACGAAACCGATCCCTTCGCGCGTTACGAGGCGCTTCAGCAGCTCATGCTCGACGCCATCACGGCCGATATGGCCGGGCAGACCGGCGACGGGGCGAGGGCCGTGGTCGAAGCCGTCAGGAGGACGCTCGACGACGCTGGGCAGGATCCCGCTTTCGTCGCCGAGGCCGTCCTGCTCCCCACAGAAGCCTTTATCGGCGAACGCATGCCGGTGATCGATCCCGACGCCGTTCACGCCGCCCGTGAATCGCTTCGCGCCGCGCTCGCGGCATCGCTTGGGCAGGCTTGGCACGACGCTTACGCGCTCCACGGTGCCGGGGCGTTCGAATATTCGCCGAACGCAAAGGGCCTGCGCCGTCTGCGCAACGTCGCGCTCGGCTATCTCGCGCTTGCCGATGCACGCGCGGGAATGGCGCTTGCCCGCGCGCAATATAAGGCGGCGGACAATATGACGGATCGTATGGGAGCGCTTTCGGTGCTCGCCAACGGAGATGGTTCGAACCGGGATTGGGCCCTCGCGGACTTCCACGATCGTTACCGCGCCAATCCGCTCGTCGTCGACAAATGGTTCACCGTGCAGGCGCTTTCGACGCGTGCCGATGCCGCGGCCGCGGTCGAAGCCTTGGCCGGACACCCGGATTTCACGCTTTCGAACCCCAATCGGCTGCGCGCGCTGGTCGGGGCATTTTCGGCCAATCCGCGCGCGTTCCACGCGATCGACGGCCGCGGCTACCGCTTTCTCGCGGACAAAATATTGCAGGTCGATGCGCTCAACCCCCAAACCGCCGCCAAGCTTGTCCCGCCGCTCGGCCGATGGAAACGGTTCGATGCCGGGCGCGGATTGCTAATGCGCGGCGAGCTTGAGAGAATCCTTGCCAAGCCGGGCCTCTCGAAGGACGTCACCGAACAGGCCTCGAAGAGCCTGGCCTAACGCCCCACCCAGGCGGCCACTTCCGCGGCGACCTGGTTGGCGGCCTGATTGAGCGCCAAAGCCACCGCGGTCCGTTCGACGATCGGGACCGGAACCCTGGCTTCCGACCGCCGCGTTTCAACCCGCGACCCAGCCCCGCGGATCAGCGCGGCGTCGAAAGTCACCACCGCTTCGCTGCGGTCTGCGTCGATCCCGAAGGCCAGCAATTGCCCGGTGAGCCGCGCACCCGGATCGATCGTGCGTTGCTTGTCCGAAAGCACGACGCGCCCGGTCTGGGCGGCAATGGTTTCGCTGAGCAGGTCGCGGAACAGCGTGTCGGGAGTGTCGACCCACTGTGCGTCCTTGACATAGGCGACCGCGACTCCGCCTGAGCGCACCGGCACCCGGTTGGTCCGCAATTCCTGGACGACCGACGGTGCGACGATCGTGATCGTATCGCCGGCGGCGGCGCTGCGGTTGGTGGCGGCGGCGACCCTCGCGTCCGAAGTCAGCACCATCAGGCTTGCCGGGACCTTCGGCCCGCTCAATAGCGCGCAGCCCGGAAGCAGGGTCAGAGGCGCCAGCACGATCATGGCGAATTTGAGCTTCATTTCTTGTTCGCCTCATAATCGGGAAGCTTGGGCGCACCGAGGATCGCGGTCGCGCCGCCCTGATCGAGCCGCTGGGCAACCGCGCTGAGCGAAGCCGACATATCGCGCAGGTCGCTGACCAGCAATCCCACTTCGGGAACCGTCTGCTTCGAGAAAGCCTGAAGCCCCGGTCGCGCGTCCGCAATCGCCGCGTCGAGACTCGCCATGCTGCTCTGCGCGGCGGCAACCGTCTTACGAAGGTCGCCGACGATTGCGCGCCCGTCGCGGCTCACCAGTTGGTCGGTCGAATTGGCGAGCTCGCCAATTTGCCTGGCCGCTAAGCCCGCTTCGCGAACCGCGAGGCGCGTTTCAGCGAGCGCTGCCGCGATTTCAGGGCTGCGATCCGATAACGACTTGCTGATGCCTTCGACATTGTCGAGGATTCCGCCGATCGACGCCTGGTTGCGATCCGACAGCATTTGTCCGAGCCGGTCGGTCAGCGTCGTCACCTTGTCGAGCAGCTCCGGCGCGCTCGACAGCAAAGCCGCAAACCCGCCGGGACGGGGGGGGATGACGGGCACTCCAAAAGGCCCCGGCTTGGTGATCGGAGCGCGCCCGCGAACCGATCCATCGAGCTGGATCTGGCTGACTCCCGTGAAGCCGACCCCCTGAATGGTGGCGGTGGTCCCTTGCAGCACCGGGGTCTCAGCCTGGACCGCGATCCGCACGCGGATCACCTCGGGGCGGTCGGGCATCAGCGCGATTAGTTCGACCTGACCGACCGGGACACCCTGGAACGCGACCGCCGAACCCTTGGCTAGCCCGTCGACCGCCTGCGGGAAGAAGATATCGTAGCGTTTGTCGTCTTGGCCAGACAGGCTCGACAGCCAGACAGTGAAGAGCAGCAGCGCCGCCAGCAGCGCCAGCACGATGCCGCCGACGAGGACATGATTGGAACGCGTTTCCATGACTGTCAGGCGGCTTCCGTTACTTTGGGCTGAGCAGCGGCGCGCCCTCTAGGCCCCATGAAATAGCTTTGAATCCACTCATGGTCCATCGCCAGCAATTCGTCGATGGTGCCGATGCCGATCACGCGCTTGTCCGCAAGCACCGCCACGCGGTCGCAAATCGCGTACAGCGTGTCGAGATCATGGGTGATCAAGAACACGGTCAGGCCGAGCGCACTCTTGAGATTGAGGATCAATTCGTCGAACGCCGCGGCGCCGATCGGGTCGAGCCCGGCGGTCGGCTCGTCGAGGAACAGCAGGTCGGGATCGAGCGCCAGCGCTCGCGCAAGGCCGGCACGCTTGCGCATCCCGCCCGAAAGCTCCGACGGATATTTGGGCGCTGCTTCGGGCGGCAGGCCAGACATCACGATTTTGTAGCCGGCGATCTCGTCGAGCAGCTTTTGCTCCAGGTAGGAATAATATTCGCGTAGTGGAAGCTGGACATTCTCGGCCACGGTCAGGGTCGAAAACAGCGCTCCGCCCTGGAACAATATTCCCCATTTTCGGCGAATGGACTTGGCCTCGTCCTCGTCGCGTCCGATCATCGGTTCGCCGAACACTTCGATCTCGCCCTCGGACGGAGTTTGAAGGCCAATGATCGAGCGCATCAGCACCGACTTGCCGGTGCCCGATCCGCCGACCACGCCGAGAATCTCACCGCGGTGCACGGTCAGGTCCAGGCTTTCGTGGACAACCTGCTCGCCAAAGCTGTTCTTGAGGCCGCGGACCTCGATGATCGGCACCGGGGCGTCGGGGTCGGCGGGGGTGCTCATATCCATCCGATCGACGAAAAGAAGATCGCGAACACCGCGTCGAGCACGATGACGAGAAAGATCGCCTGCACCACCGCGGCAGTGGTCCGTATGCCGACCTGTTCGGCGTCGCCTTCGACTTGCATTCCCTGAAAGCAGCCGGCGAGGGCGATCAGCGCGCCGAACACCGGCGCCTTGATGAGCCCGACGTAAAGGTCGGTGATCGGCACCACTTCGCGGATGCGCTGGACGAAGGTCGCGGGAGGAATGTCGAGCGCCACCCAGCAGAACACCCCGCCGCCCGCCGTTGCAACGACCGCAGCGAAGAAGCCGAGCAAGGGCATCATCACCACCGTGGCGAGGAGGCGGGGGATGACCAGCGCTTCCTGGGGCGAGACGCCGATAGTGCGCATCGCGTCGATTTCCTCGGTCAGCTTCATGGTGCCGATCTGGGCGGCGAAGGCAGAGCCCGATCGTCCCGCCACCATGATCGCGGTCATCAGCACGCCGAGCTCGCGAAACGCGCTCCGGCCGATAAGGTTGATGGTGTAGACCTCGGCCCCGAACTGGGCGAGCTGGACCGCGCCTTGCTGGGCAATGGTGATCCCGATCAGGAAGCTCATCAGCCCGATGATCCCGAGCGCTTTGACCCCCACCACTTCAAAGCGCTGGACAACGGCATTAAGACGGAAGCGCTTCGGATTCGTGATGAGGTTTCCCGTCGCGATAAGCGCCGCGCCGAAGAATCCGACCAGGCCGAGCAAGGTTCGCCCGGCAATCGAGACAGCGTCGCCGACCTCGCCCAGCACGCGCGTGACCGGGCTGCGACGGTCAGGCCGGATGCGAACCGGCTGATCGGCTTCGGCGACCTGTTCCAGCAGGCGAACCATGTCGTCGTCGGCGCCCTGCACTTCAGCGCCGTGGTCGCGGACCATGCGGTAGATTAGCCACGCGCCGACCGTGTCCATGCGCTCGACGCCGTTGAGATCGAGGATGACGCCCTCGCCTTTGACTTCATCGAGCCGGCGCGACAGCCCGCCGACGCGCGCGAGCGTGAGCGCGCCGCTGAAGCACAGCGTCCGATCATCGTCGCCCTCGGTCGGAAGGAAATCTGCGGTCGCGGCCATAAGTGCCGGCGACAGTGCGTCAGATCAATATTGGGCACAAGCCGCCCACTGCCTCTTTGCCGCCGCAATCGTTGCGCGTATCGCGCGCCGATGAGCGCTCCACCCTCGCCTGAGCCGCAGCCCTCCTTCCGGACGGTTGGCGCCAACGAGGTCAAGCTGTTCGGGCTTTCCGCCAAGGAGCGAAGCCGGCGCTTCGCCGGCAATGCAGGTCTCCCGCCGGACCGGAGCGGCGTAGGCCCCGTCATTCTCGCCAACCTCGATTATGCTCTCGATCCGGTTTGGTTGGCGCATTTGCGCGATTTGCCGGGCACCGTCGTGACGCTGGCCGGCAAGCCGGTACTCGCACACGCCTTGTCGGCCGCGTCTGCCGATGCGATCGCTTCGTCGATGGCTGGAACGGCTGCGTTCGAGCTCCCCCCCGGCCATCGAGAGCTGCGCGCCGAAGCGGCGGCCGGCGTCCATAGCGCGGTGCTGAGGAAGCGCGAGGCGCCCTTCGTCATGCGTTTGACGCCCGACACCGCCGATGCCGCCGAACGCGCGAGTTACGACGGCGCCTACAAGGGGGTCACCGACCTGCTGACGCTGTACCTGTGGCGCCGCCCCGCTTTCTATCTGACGCGCTGGGCGGCGATAGTGGGGTTGGCGCCGAACTTCATCACTGCGATCGGCGCGCTCCTTTGCGTGCTTGCCTTCTACCTGTTTTGGACAGGCCAATATTGGCCCGGGATCGCCGCCGGGTTCGTGTTCATGGTGCTGGACACGGTCGATGGCAAGCTCGCCCGCTGCACCGGCACTTCGTCCAGATGGGGCAATATATTCGATCACGGCATAGACCTCGTCCACCCTCCCTTCTGGTGGTGGGCGTGGGGCGTGGGGCTCGGCGCCTACGGCAGGCCCATGTCCGCCGCCGCTTTGTGGCCCACCCTTGCGGTAATTTTGGTCGGTTACGGTTTTCAGCGGCTGATCGAGGGAATATTCATCCGCCGCTTCAGCTTTCACATCCACGTCTGGCAGCGCATGGACAGCCGCTTCCGGTTGGTCACCGCGCGCCGCAACCCCAACATGGTCATCCTCGTCGCCGCGATGCTTTTTGCGCGGCCCGATATCGGCCTGATCGCGGTCGCGGTGTGGACCGCCGCTTCATTGCTCTTTCACGCCGTCCGGCTCGTCCAGGCCTTGGTGGGAGTTCGCCAGATCGACTCTTGGCTCGGGTGAGCGGCTGGACCGCAATTTTGCTCGCCGGCTCGCGACCCGGCGGCGATGCGCTTGCCCGGGCGCAAGGAGTGGCGCTCAAGGCGCAGATACCCGTTGCCGGGCTCCCCATGATTACGCGCGTCGCGGAAATTTTGCTCGCCTGCCCGGCGATCGATCGCATCGTCGTCCTTACGCAGGAGCCGGACGAGGTCCGCGCCATGTTGCCGCCATCGCGGAGGATTGACCTTCATCCCTCGCGCGGAACGATCGCCGAAACCGTGCGCCATTTCACGACGAGCGATCTCGCGCCCTGGCCTCTGTTCGTCACTACCGCCGACCATGCGCTTCTCGGCGAAGCAACGGTCACCGGCTTTCTCTCCCAGGTCGGAGAGGGAGAGGATATCGCGGTGGGCATGGTGTCGCGGTCCGTCGTTCGCGCGCGCTTCCCCGCGAACGAGCGCACCTGGCTGCACTTCGGCGACGGCGCCTATACCGGCGCCAATCTTTTCGCGCTCACCGGCCCCCCCGCTCTCGGTGCGCTCGCCTTCTGGGCCGAAGTCGAGCAGGACCGGAAAAAAGGCTGGCGCCTGGTCGCAAAAGTCGGCCCGTGGCTTCTCCTCAGGGCCCTCATGCGGCGCGTCACGCTGCAGGGCGCGCTCGACGAGGCGGGCGCGAAGCTGGGCGTGCGCATTCGCGCCATCGCGCTCGACGATCCGCTTGCGGCGGTCGACGTCGACAAGTCTGGCGACCTGGAACTTGCCACCGCGGTGCTGGAAGGGCGTGCCTAAATCGCCGCGAGCGCAACGTCGAAATCGGCGATCAGGTCGTCGGCATCCTCGACCCCGATCGAAATCCGCACCAGATTGTCGGTGATTCCGAGCGCCGCCTTGCGCGCGTCGGGGACCGACAAATGGGTCATTGCGGCGGGCGCGCTGGCCAAGGTCTCGGTGCCGCCGAGGCTTACCGCGAGCTTGGCGATCTTGAGCGCGTCGAGGAACGCGAACGCCTCGCGCTCGCCGCCTTTGAGGTAGAGCGAAAAGGTCGATCCCGCGCCAGTGCAGTGGCGCCGGTAGATGTCGCCCTGCCGGTCGTCGCCGAGAAAGCCGAGATAGCCGACCCTCTCGACCCCCGGCTGATCGCGCAGCCAGCCGCACACCTTTTCGGCATTCTCGCCGGCGCGGGTCATTCGCAATTCGAGCGTTTCTAGGCTTCGCAGCAGCATCCAGGCGCTGTGCGGGTCGGTGATCGTTCCGATCGTATTACGCATCGCGCGGATCGGGTCGATCAGCGCCTTTGCGCCGACCACTCCGCCCGCGACCAGATCGCTGTGTCCGCCGGCATATTTGGTCAGGCTGTAGACGCTGAGATCGGCGCCGTGATCGACCGGCTTGGACCATAAGGGCCCCAGAAACGTGTTGTCGATCGCGATCGGCGGCGGCTGGTCCGGGAACAGCGCGGCGCGGGCCGCGGCGACCGCCTCGACATCGACCAGCGCGTTGGTCGGATTGGCCGGGCTCTCGAGATAAATGAGGCTGACGCGGCCCATGGTCTTGGCGCGCTCGAGCACCTCCTCGATCTCGGACCGTTCGGCCCCGGCGGGAAAGTCGAGCCACTCGACCCCGAACCGCCCGAGGATGCGTGCGATCAGCGTTTCGGTCGCCGCATAAAGCGGTCCCGAATGGACGATGACGTCGCCGGGCTGGACGAAGGTCAGTAGCAGTGTGGCGATCGCCGACATTCCGCTCGAAAAGGTCAGCGCGTCCTCGGCGTCCTCCCACAAGGAAAGCCGGTCTTCGAGAATTTCCTGATTGGGACCGTTGAAGCGCGAATAGACGAGCCCTTCCGCCCCACCCGGCCGCTTGCCGGTGACGCCTTCGAAGTGACGCTTTCCGGCCGCTGCATTCTCGAAAACGAAGGTCGATGTGAGGAAAATCGGCGGTTTCAATGCACCTTCCGACAAGGCCGGATCGAAGCCATGCCCCATCATCAGCGTCGAAGGCCGCAAACGCCGCCCGCCGACCTCGAGCACGTCGGTCTTCGGCCGCCGCCGGGGGGCTCCGCCGGTCAGGCTCGCTTCGTCTTCCATTCAAGGTCTCCGGCAGGTGAGCCCTGCCTCTAGTCTTCCAGCGCGATCAGCGAAAGCTGGCGGCCGTAGCCGGGCTCACCGCGGTGGGTGGCGCGGCGATAGCTGAAGAAGCGCTCGGGATCGGCATAAGTGTCGAGCCCGAGCGCCTCGCAGCTGGTCAAGCCTGTCGCCGCTAGGCGGGCAGCGACGAAACCCTCGAGATCGAAGCGATGACGCCCTGCGACGCCGGCGGCGAAATGTCGCTCATAGTTCTTATCGGCGGCAATGAATTGCGCGAAGAACCCTTCGTCAGCTTCGTATGATTTGCGCGCGATGCAGGGGCCGATGGCCGCCGCGATCCGTGTGCGGTCGGCGCCGAGCCGCTCCATCGCCGTCACGGTCGCTTCCGCGATCCCCGCCAGCGCACCCTTCCAGCCGGCATGCGCCGCGCCGATCACCCCGGCATGTGCGTCGACGAGCAGGATCGGCGCGCAGTCGGCCGTGAGGATACCGAGCGCAAGTCCGGGGCGGTCGGTGACGAGGGCATCGGCGCGGGGCCGGTCCGCATTGGTCACGCCCGCCTTGGCAACCGCGACCGCGACGCCGTGGACTTGGTGCACGGTGACCAGCTGCGCCCCGGGCGCCACCGCCGCGACTGCGCGCTCGCGGTTGGCGGCGACCGCTTGCGGATCGTCGTCCGAACCGAGCCCGACGTTGAGCCCAGCGTGCACGCCCGCGGAAACCCCGCCGCGCCGCCCGAGAAAGCCGTGGCGCGTCGCGCCAAGCAGCGGGCTTCGAATGATCTCGACCGCGTCCACTTTCAAAACCCCTCCGGCTGCGGCCAGCCGGGCGCCACCAGCGCCATGACCTTGAACAATCGCCCCATCTCCGATGCGCCGACCATGCGCGCGCGTGCCGCGGCGACATCCCCCGCGCGCTTGGGATCCGCTTTGGCAAGCATCGCCGCGCGTGCGTTGATCCCCATTGCGGTCAGCCACTCGCCCTGAACGCGCGGGCCGCACACCTTGAGGCCCTGCGCGTGCGCCGCGCTGGCAAGCGCTTCGAAGTCGACATGAGCGGTGAGGTCGCGTGTCCCCGGCTCTGCAAAGACGTCGGCATAGGCATGGCTTTGCACCGCCTGCAGCGTCTCCCCCAATGCGCTTCGCACGTGGCCATAGTCGATGATCAGCGCCGCGCCGCCTTGCCGCGCCAGTCGAGCGCCGAGCGCCTGCACGATATCGGTTGAGGCTGGGGACGATTCGAACAATCTGCCCGCGGGCGCGTCGCGCAACGCAACCGGGACGAAATCCTGCGCCTCGTCCGCGGCGAGAACTGGCGCGAACCCTCCGCCGGCCGTTGTCAGCGCCCGCTCGCGCCATCCGTCGGCGACACGCGAGAACTGCCGAACGGGAAGGGCGTCGAAAAATTCGTTGGCGACGATGAGCAGGGCGCCGTTCTCGGGAAGGCTTGCGACCGTGTCATGCCAGCGCGCGCCGTCGGCTGCCGATGCCTGCGCCGCGCGCAGCAGCGGGCTCGTCTCGACGAACTCTATTTTGGGGATCAGCCCCGCGCCCTCCATCGCCCGAAGCGCGTCGTGCGCAAGCGTTCCGCGCCCGGGGCCCAGCTCGACATAATGGACCTGCCGCGGCCGATCCGCACGCTGCCACAAATCGGCGCACCACACGCCGATCAGCTCGCCGAACATCTGGCTAATTTCGGGCGCGGTGACAAAGTCGCCCTCTACCCCGAACGGATCGCGGGTCGCATAATAATGCGCGTTGGCCACGGCCATGTAATCGGCGACCGGGATCGGACCGTGGTCGGCGATGCGCTTTACAAGCTGCGCAGTAAGCGAAACCTCGTCAGGCGACGCTCTCGCTCCCGGCAAAGCCTTCGACGCGCACGCGCCGCGCCCTTGCGGTCGCGACCAAATAGGCCCCGCCCAAAATCATCGGCACGCAAAGGGTCTGCCCCATGCTGAGGCCCCACGGCAGATTTTCCAGCCCGGCATCGGGTTGGCGCACCA
>Ga0136640_10000236_pt1 | contig 20508 bp, 18 predicted proteins | sample AntDrymUQ8642106_2_FD_105498 | JGI IMG/M metagenome (GOLD analysis project Ga0136640, IMG submission 105498) | Polar desert sand microbial communities from Dry Valleys, Antarctica - metaG UQ864 (21.06) | ecosystem: Environmental > Terrestrial > Soil > Desert | place: Antarctica: Dry Valley...
CGCGCTGGACAGCACGTGCTCGGGGTCGTGGATGACCAGCGGCTGCGCCTGGCCGCTCTCGACGAGGTCGTGCCGGTCGGGCCGCCGACCGAGCACGACGTCGCCGGTCAGGTTCGCCGTCGCGCCGTCTTCGAACACCAGTACGCCGGCGCTGCGCGGGAGATCCGGGCTCGACGGCTCATCGGCCTGTGGCCGCGGGTGGAACTCGGTCTGCTCGGGGTCGGAGGTCACCTGGGGGTGGGCGTCGGTGATGTCGACGGCAGGGCCGTCGAGCTTCGTCAGGAGCAGCGGCCCGGCCTCGACGTCGGGAGGTGGGTCCGTTGCGGCAGCAGCGGGTGCCGGCTCCCCGGACGCCGCGGGCCGGGCGTCACGGGCTGCGGATGCAGCGGTGCCGCTGGACCAGCGGAAGGCCGCACCGGCGACCGCGCCGTCACGCAGATCGTGGCGGGTGGAGGGGGGCCGCTCGAGCAGCGTGCGCACGGCGTCCGGGTCGCCGGCCGCGACCGATCTGCCGGCGACCGTGACCGGCACGACCGCATCGCCCTTGAGCGGTTCACCGTCCAGCGTCACGTTGACCCGGCCGTGCCTGAGGACGTACCCGGCACTGCCGTCGGTCACCACGACGGCGAACGCGACGTCCGCGTCGAGGTCGGCCGGCAACGTCTCGGCGACCGCGCGCAGCAGCGGCGCAGCTCCCTGCACCCGATGACCCAGGGCCAGACACGACAGTAGCGTCTCCCAGACCGACTCAGGTGTCGGGTCGGACGCCCATACCAGGCTGTCCGCGCGGCGGGCCACGCTGCCCGACCCCGCAACAACCTCACACGCTGCGCTCACGTCGCCTCCCCGGCTGCACTGTAGTGATGGTGGCACCGCAGCAGCACCGCGCTGTGTGGCGTGATCGGCATCATGGTCCCGGGCCGCAGTCCCCGCCCTCCCGCCTCGGGTCGCTCGAGGGTCGTATCGAGCAGAACGTCGTACGCGAGGCCCCACGCACCCGCCGGCAGCCGCACCTCCCCCGCAGTACCGCCGGCGTGCAGCCAGAGCAGGTAGGACCCGGCCGAGGGCAGTCCCGCCACGTACATGCCGAGAGTCTGCCGGGTGGCCTCGTACCATTGCGGCTCGGACAGTTCCAATCCGTCGGCGCCGAACCAGGCCAGGTCCCGTACGCCGTCGCGTCCGGGCAGCTGCCGCCCGTCGTGGAACACCGGCTGGCGCGATGTCGGCCACGTCTGCCGTAACCGGAGCAGCGCTGCTGTCCACTCCGTCAGGTCCTGCACCTCCACCGAGTCGGGCCAGTCCACATAGGACAGTTCGTTGTCATGGCAGTAGGCGTTGTTGTTGCCGTGCTGCGTACGCCGCAGTTCATCGCCCGCGAGCAGCATCGGAACCCCGGCGGACAGCAGCAGCGTCGTCAGGAAGTTGCGCGACTGGCGCCGGCGCAGTTCTTCGATCTCCGGCGTACCGGGTCCCTCGACCCCGCAGTTCCACGACCGGTTGTTCTCCTCGCCGTCGCGGTTGTCCTCGCCGTTCGCGTCGTTGTGCTTGCTGTCGTAGGAGACCAGGTCCCTGAGCGTGAACCCGTCGTGGGCGGTGACGAAGTTGACCGACGCCGTCGGCCGCCGGTACAGGTCCGACGATCCGGTGAGCCGGTAGGCGAGTTCCCGTACGCCGTCGGAGCGGCCGCGCCAGAAGTCACGGACACAGTTCCGGTAGCGGTCGTTCCATTCGCTCCACTGTGCCGGGAAGCGCCCCACCTGGTAGCCGCCGGCGCCGACGTCCCACGGCTCGGCGATGAGCTTGACCCCGCGCAGGACCGGATCCTCGCCGAGCGCGGCGAGAAAGCTCCCGTGCATGTCCACCGCTCCGCTGGCGGAACGGGCCAGCGCGGGTGCGAGATCGAACCGGAAGCCGTCGACGTGCATCTGCTTCACCCAGTAACGCAGGGAGTCCACGACCAGTCGCAGTCCGGGGGGCCGTGAGGTGTCGAGGGTGTTGCCGCAGCCCGTCACATCGGCGTACCGGAGCGGATCGGCGGGATCGAGGCGGTAGTAGGCGCCGTCATCGATGCCGCGCAGCGACAGCGTGGGACCGTGGCGGTCGCCCTCGGCCGTGTGGTTGTAGACGACGTCCAGGATGACTTCCAGGCCGGCGGCGTGCAGCACTCGGACCATCGTCTTGAACTCGGTCACCTGCTGACCGCGGGTACCGCTCGCCGAGTAGCCGGCGTGCGGCGCGAAGAACGCCAGCGTGTTGTAGCCCCAGACGTTTCGCAGTCCGCGCTGCAACAGCCGCGGTTCGCTGAGGAAATGGTGCACAGGCAGCAGTTCCACGCTCGTGACCCCGAGGCCGGTCAGGTGCTCCAGAACCGCCGGCTGGGCCAGGCCGGCGTACGTGCCCCGCAACTCACCCGGTACGCCGGGGTGGCACAGCGTGAAGCCGCGCACGTGTGTCTCGTAGAGGACCGTGTCCGTCCACGGCACATCCGGCGGACGGTCGTCCGCCCAGTCGAACGTGTCGTCCACGACGACGCCACGGGGGACGTAGGGCGCGGAGTCCCGGTCGTCGTACCGGCCGGTGCCGAGGATCGCACCGTGCGGCACGAACTCCCCGTCGATCGCGCGGGCATAGGGATCCTGCAGCAGCTTCGCCGGATTGCATCCGGCCCCCTGGAGTCGGAAGCCGTACCGCTGGCCGGGGCCCACGCCGCGGAGGTAGCCCTGCCAGACCCCGTCGGTCTGCTCGGGGAGGACGGTCTGCGTTTCGTTGCCCGCATCGTCGAACAGGCACACCTGGACCCCCTCGGCGGCGGGGGCCCAGAGCGCGACGGTCGTCCCGGCTCCGTCCCACACCGCTCCCAGCGCCTGGTGATCTTCCGGCTCGGACGGACCCATGACGGGGCAGCGTAGGGGTGCCGCGCCAGCCGGCGATGATGCGGTTGGATGGGGTGCGTGTCGTCGCCGCCCCGCAAAGACCCGGACGTGGTCAGCAGGGTGGACGACGACACAGTGGTGCACCTCGACCGCGTGACCGTCACCCGCGGTGGCAACGACCTGCTCGCCGACCTGTCCTGGTCGGTGGAGCTGGACGAGCGGTGGGTGGTCCTCGGGCCGAACGGCGCGGGCAAGACGACGCTGCTGCAGCTGATCAGCGCTCAGCTGCACCCGAGCAGTGGCACGGTGCACCTGCTGGGTGAGCAGGTTGGTGCCGTCGACGTCTTCGAGTTACGGCCGCGGATCGGGCTCACCACCGCGGCGCTGGCCAGCCGGATACCTGACCATGAGCGGGTGCTCGACCTCGTCGTCAGTGCGGCGTACGCCGTCGTCGGTCGCTGGCGGGAGCGCTACGACGACACCGATCTGGCGCGGGCGGGCGAGCTGCTCGGACAACTCGGCGTGGCGTCCCTGGCCGAGCGGACGTTCGGCACGCTGTCCGAGGGCGAGCGCAAGCGGGTGCAGATCGCCCGGGCGCTGATGACCGATCCGGAGCTGATGCTGCTCGATGAACCGGCCGCGGGACTGGACCTCGGCGGGCGCGAGGACCTGCTCGCCCGGCTGTCCACGCTGGCCGCCGACCCGGACGCACCCGCTCTGGTCCTGGTCACCCACCACGTCGAGGAGATCCCGCCGGGGTTCACCCACGTCCTGCTGTTGCGCGACGGCGGGGTCGTGGCCGGTGGTCTGCTCGACGACGTCCTGACCGAGGGCAACCTCAGCGCCACCTTCGGGATGCCGCTGCGGCTGGAGTGGGTAGCGCAGCGCTGGTTCGCCCGCGCTATATAGCGGATGAGCTATGCTCGACCTCGTGGCGAGCATGGGTGGAGATCTGATCCGCGAAGCGCGCAAGCGGGCCGGGCTCACCCAGCGCGAATTGGCCGAGCGGGCCGGGACCACGCAGTCGGCGGTCGCCCGGGCAGAGTCGGGGCGGGTCGATCCCGGCTTCGAGACCGTACGGCGGATGCTCCGCTTCTGCGGCTTCAACCTGCTGGTCGCGCTCGACCCCTACGACGACTCCGATCTCGCACAGGCGCTGGCGCTGTTGGAACTGTCTTACGAGCAGCGCCTGGAATACATGGTCGATGCGGCGAACGTTCTCGCGTCGATCCAGGGCACCGCTGCGGGCGGGCAACGCCGTGCCGGGTGACTTTCGCCCGCACGACATTCTGCGGGTGTTGATCGAGCGCGAGGTCGAGTTCGTCGTCATCGGCGGCTTCGCCGCCAACATGCACGGCTCGCCCCTGCCCACCCTGGATATCGACATCACCCCGCGTCAGTCGCTGCCCAATCTGCAGCGCCTGTCTGATGCGCTCCGCGATCTCGATGCCAAGGTTCGAGCCGTCGAGTTGGACGAGCCGCTGCCGTTCAGCCACGATGCCACCTCGCTGGCTGCGGTCCATGTGTGGAACCTGCATACGCTGCACGGCGACCTGGACATTTCCTTCGTGCCCAGCGGCACCACGGGCTTTGATGACCTTCGCCGAGATGCGGTCGTCGAGGACTTGCGGGGGCTGAGCGTGGTCGTTGCGTCGCTGGCGGACGTGATCCGCAGCAAGGAGGCGGCGGGGCGCGACAAGGACCGCCGGGCGTTGCCGGTCCTGCGCGAGATCCTGGCTCGCCGGCTGCCCTAGCCGAGGGTCACGGCAGCTCTTGTGTGCTGAGGCTTACCTAAGTTAGGGTCCCCTAAATCGCTTGCCGTCGCGAGAGGAACCCGTCAGTGCGAACCTCCCGAACTTCCCGATCGCGGCTCTCCGGCCGGCGCACCCAGGCAGCGGCCGCGCTCGGCGCGCTCGGACTGTCCCTGGTCCTGGCCGGCTGCGGAAGCGACGACGCCCAGGCCGCCAGCTGCGGGGGAGGCGAGGGCGGTGCCGATGCGGAGTCCGGTAGCGCCGAGCCGGTGGACGACTCGGCGCTGGTTGTGTACTCCGGCCGTAACGAGGAGCTGGTCGGGCCGCTGTATGAGCAGTTCACCGACGCGACCGGCATCGAGGTCTCCGTCCGTTACGGCGACAGTGCCGCGCTAGCCGGTCAGCTGCTCGAGGAGGGCGACCGTACGCCGGCCGACGTGTTCGTCTCTCAGGACGCCGGTGCGCTGGGCGCCCTGGCCAAAGGCGGCTGCCTGGCCGAGCTGCCCGACGAAGTCCTGGACCGGGTTCCCGAGGAGTACCGCGCCGACGACGGGAACTGGGTCGGGCTGACCGGCCGAGCCCGCGTCATCGTCTACAACCCCGAACTCGTCTCGGCGGAGGAGCTGCCGGACTCGATCGAGGACGTCAACGACGAGCGGTGGCGCGGCCAGGTGGGCATCGCGCCGGGCAACGCCTCCTTCCAGGCCTTTGTCACCGCCATGCGGGTGCTCGACGGCGAGGACGCCGCCCGCTCCTTCCTCGACGGACTGGTGGACAACGACGCGCAGATCTACGACAAGAACGGAGCGATTCTCGATGCCGTCGATGCGGGCGAGATCGCGATGGGGCTCATCAACCACTACTACTGGTTCGAGCTCGCCGCCGAAGTCGGCGAGGACAACGTCACCGCCCGGCTGCACTACTTGCAAGACGGCGAGGCTGGGTCCCTGGTCAACGTCTCCGGAGTCGCCCAGCTGGCGGACACGGACAGGGCCGAGGACGCGCAGGCGTTGATCGACTATCTGCTGTCGGAGGAGGGGCAGACCTACTTCGCCGAGCAGACCCAGGAGTACCCGCTCGTCGACGGTGTCCCGGCCAGCAGCGACCTGCCGGACCTCGCCGGGCTCGACCCGCCCGACATCGACCTGTCCGATTTGGATTCGCTGGCCGAAACCACCGAACTCATCGACGAGGTCGGATTGTCCTGACCACGCTGGCTCCCCCCGAGGCGCTGGCAGCGAGTCGGCTGCCCGCGCCTCGGCGTGCGCCTGGCCGGGTGCCGCTCGGGCTGGCGGTCGCGGCACTGATCGCGGCCGCCATCGCGGTCCTGCCGTTGGTCTACCTCGCGTTCCGTACCGGCCAGCTGAACGCCGCACGGATCGTGGACGTCCTGAGCCGGGTCCGCAGTCTCGAGCAGCTGGGGCGCAGCGTCCTGCTGGCCGCCGTCGTGACCGCGGGCGCGCTCGTGCTCGGTGTCGGGTCCGCCTGGGTGGTCGCCCGCACCGACGTTCCGCTGCGCCGGCTGTGGGCCGTGTTGGCTGCGCTGCCGCTCGCCGTTCCGACGTACGTCGCGGCGTACGCATGGATCGCCGCCGTACCCGACGTGGCGGGCTTCGGCGGAGCCGCCCTCGTCCTCACGGTCTGCTGCTATCCCTACGTCTACCTCCCCGTGGTCGCGACTCTGCGCGGCGTCGACCCGGCGTGGGAGGAGGCGTCCCGCTCCGCCGGCGTCGGTCCGGTCGGGACGTTCCTCCGGGTCACCCTGCGCCAGATCCGGCCGGCCGCGGCGGCCGGATCGCTACTCGCCGCGCTCTACGTCATCAGCGACTTTGGCTCGGTGTCGATCCTGCGCTACGAGACGCTGACGGTCGGCATCTACCGGTCCTTCACGAACAACCCGTTCGACCGCACCGTCCCGGTGGTGCTCTCCGGCCTGCTCGTTCTCGTCACGGCGATCGTCGTGCTCGCGGAGGGCCGCAGCCGCGGCCGCGGCCGGTATTCCCGCCTCGGCGGCGGGGCAGCGCGGCCGGCCCCCATCGTCCGCCTCGGCTCCCGGCGCGCACCCGTTCTGGCCGGACTGACGGCGGTCTCCGTGCTGGCGCTCGGTGTCCCGGCTGCGAGCCTCGGCTACTGGCTGGCCATCGGTCGGTCGGCGGAACTGGACGTCACCGACATCCTGGGAGCCGCTTCGACCTCGGCCGCTCTCGCCGTCGGTGGTGCTGTGGTCACCACCGCCCTGGCACTGCCGGTCGGCCTGCTCGCGGCGCGGCACGCGGGCTGGTTCCCGCGGCTGATGGAGCGGGCGGCGTACGTCGGGCACGCGGTTCCCGGCGTGGTCGTGGGTTTGTCGTTGGTCTTCTTCGCCGTGAACTACGCCTTCGGGCTGTATCAGAGCGTGCCGCTGGTGCTCTTCGCGTACGCCGTCCTGTTCCTGCCGCTCGCCGTGGCCGGGGTGCATGCCTCGGCGGCCCAGTCCCCACCGGCGCTGGAGGAGGTGGCCCGGTCACTGGGCAGTTCGCCCCGGCAGGTGCTGCGCCGGGTCACCCTGCCGTTGGCCGCGCCGGGGATCGCGGCGGCGGCGGTGCTCGTGTTCATCACCTGCGTCAAGGAGCTGACCGCGACACTGATGCTCCAGCCCACCGGCACGAGCACACTGGCCACGGAGCTCTGGACGCAGACCTCCGTCCGGGCGTATGCCGCAGCTGCGCCGTACGCTGCCTTGCTGGTGCTGCTCTCGGCGGTCCCGGCGTACCTGCTGGGACGGCGCAGCGGTCGGTGGGGAGGTGATCCGACGTGAGCGAGCTGGTGGTGCTGGGGCTGTGCAAGGCCTTCGGCGCGACCGAGGTGCTCGCCGGGATCGATCTGAGCGTCCCCTCCGGGTCGCTAGCCGCCGTCCTCGGACCTTCCGGGTGCGGCAAGACGACCCTGCTGCGGATCGTCGCCGGCTTCGAGCGACCCGACGGCGGCAGCGTCGAACTCGCCGGACGCACCGTGGCCGGCCCGTCAGTCGACGTGCCGCCGGAGAAGCGTCGGATCGGCATCGTGCCGCAGGAGGGCGCGCTGTTCCCGCACCTGTCGGTCGGCCGCAACGTGGGCTACGGGCTTCGCCGTGGCGCCGGAGGCGGTCGGCAACGGTCCGGACGGGTCGAGGAGGTGCTCGACATGGTCGGGCTCACCGGCTACGCCGACCGGATGCCGCACGAGTTGTCCGGGGGGCAGCAGCAGCGGGTTGCCGTCGCCCGGGCTCTTGCGCCGCGGCCGGCCCTGATCCTGCTCGACGAGCCGTTCAGCGCGCTGGACACCGGCTTGCGCGCCGAGGTGCGCGCCGACGTCCGCGCCGCGCTTCGCGCCGACGGTGCCACCGCGGTCCTGGTCACGCACGACCAGGAGGAGGCCCTGTCCACCGCCGACCTCGTCGCCGTCATGCGAGCCGGTCGGATGGTGCAGGCAGCGACCCCACGGGCGCTCTATCTCCTGCCGGCAGATCTGGGGGTGGCGAGCTTCGTGGGAGACACGGTGCTGCTGGACGGCACGCTGTCCGGCCGGCGCGCAGTCACCGCCCTGGGCTCGCTCGCCGTCCGCGAGCCGGTGCCGGCGGGCAGCGCGGTGCGCGTCGTCGTCCGCCCCGAGCAGCTCGTCCTCACTGCCGACGGCGACGGCGACGGTGTGCCGGCGCGGGTGCGCGAGCAGATCTTCTTCGGTCACGACGCGCTGGTTCACCTCGAACTGCGCGACGGCGCGGTCGTGACCGCTCGCAGCCTGGACGCCGCATGGGCGCAGGCCGGGCTCGACGTGCGGGTCGCCGTACGCGGCGAGGTGAGCTGTTTTCCTGGGCCGGCCGCCGATGAACGTCCTTAGCAAGCACGGCCCGGCCGAGATCGACGTCGACGCGGCCTGGCACGACCCCAAGCTGGCCAACGTCCTGTACCACGATTGGGAGGCGGCGAACTACGACGAGAAGTGGTCGATCTCCTACGACGAGCGCTGCATCACCTACGCCCGCGACCGCTTCGTGGCCATCGCCGGGGCCGAGGGCTGGCCGTACGCCGACGCGCTGGAGTTGGGCTCCGGCACCGGTTTCTTCCTGCTCAACCTCATGCAGGCGGGGGTGGCGGCGCGCGGGCAGGTGACCGACATCAGCCCCGGCATGGTCGAGGTGGCGGTCGCGAACGCCGCCCGGCTCGGGCTCGACGTGGACGGCCGGGTGGCTGACGCCGAGTCCCTGCCCTATGCCGACGACTCGATGGACCTCGTGGTCGGGCATGCGGTCCTGCACCACATCCCGGATGTCGAGCTCGCCCTGCGTGAGGTGCTGCGGGTACTCAAGCCGGGCGGTCGATTCGTGTTCGCCGGCGAGCCGACCCGCTACGGCGACGTGGTGGCCCGCCGGCTGTCCCGGCTGACCTGGTGGACGACGACGCGGGTCACCCGGTTGCCGGCGCTGACGTCATGGCGGCGGCCGCAGCAGGAGTTCGACGAGTCCTCAGCCGCCGCGGCGTTGGAGGCGGTGGTCGACCTGCACACCTTTGCACCGGCCTCGCTGCGCCGGCGGGCGCACGCGGCCGGCGCGGTGGACGTCGCCGTACGCACCGAGGAACTGACCGCGGCCTGGTTCGGCTGGCCGGTGCGTACCTTCGAGTGCGCGGTGCCACCCGGGCGGCTCGGCTGGGGTTGGGCGACGTTCGCCTACCGCACGTGGCAGCGGCTGTCCGCGGTGGACTCCAGGGTGCTCTCGCGGGTCGTTCCGGCTGGGTTGTTCTACAACGCGCTGCTCACCGGCGTGAAGCCGGCTCGCGCCGCCGTCCTCTGACGGCAGAGTCGGCGGTGCTTCTCAGCCGAGCGGGTACGGCGGGGGATTGGCCGCGCGGCGCTGCTTGAGGATGGCGTGGCGGGTCGCTAGTACGCCGGCGGCGTACCAGCCGAGCAGGGCGACAACGGCGGCAACGGGCAGCACGGTGATCAGCGTGAGCAGCGGCCGGACGGCCTCGGCTTGGGCTCCGACCCCTGGGGGCGCCGCCGCGACCTGTCGCAGGACCGCCAGGGCCGACAATCCGAGGATCGACCCGGTCAGCGCGCCGAGCAGCGGCCCGGACCGGGAACCGAAGACGTAGGCGGGCTCGGGGAAGCGGGCGCCCAGGGCGACAGTGGCCAGCAGGGCGACGATCCCCACCATCAGGACGGCGGCCAGGATGACCCGCTGCGGATTGCCGTCGGCGGCTGCGCCGAGTGCGGTCAGCGACAGCCCGAGCGTCGAGACCGCCACCATCCGCCGGGCTACCCGACCGCTGTCCTCGATCGGTGGGGCGTAGCGCGCGATCGCGTTCTCCCGCGCCGCCTCGCGGCAGGTCTCGTACGGCGCCCGCAGACCCAGGGTGCGCGCGAGGATGCTCTTGCGCAGCCTCAGCTCCGGCGGCGGCTCGAGCCCGGCCAGCCGGTTGGCGAGCATCGTGCGCAGCACCCCGCGGGAGCGGTTGGTGGTCGCGGCGCGGGTGGGGTCCCACGGCCCGAGATCCCGCCACAGCTCGACGGTCTGCGCCGACACCCGCTCACACTGACCGCGGTAGCGCAGCAGCGCGTCGTTGTCGGGCCCGGTCCCGAGGACGGAATCGATCCGGATCCGCTTGGTCGGTAGCTGCTCGGTGGCCGCGATCCGGCGCAGCGCCTCGCCGGCCTGCGCGGCGCCGATCCGCCGTTCGTAGGACGACCCCCCCCGGTGCAGGTCGTCGACGAGCAGCTGGTCGACCAGCAGCTGGCGCAGTTCCGGCAGCCTGATCTCCGGCGATATCTGGATGACGCCCTGCCGTACGGCGGCCAGCCGCTCGTCCGGGGTGATGCCGGGCATCGGGAAGCGGCCACCGGTCACCGCGAAGTGCAGCGTGACGCCGAGCGCCCACACATCGCCGGCGGGGCGGCGCTTGATCTGCGCGGCCGGGTCGGCATGCTGGGCGCGGGCCTCCTCCGGAGCTGTGTAGCTGAGCGTTCCCGGCGCGGAGAGGACGTACGAGCCCTCCATCGGCCGGGTCAGCCCGAAGTCGCCGAGTTTCCAGACGCCCTCGACGAGCATGATGTTGTCCGGCTTCACGTCCCCATGCGCGGTCTGCAGGTCGTGCAGTTGGGCCAGCCCGTCCGCAATCCCCGCCAGTGCCTCGCACATGGCGGTGGGGCGCGCCCAGCGACCGTCGTCGGGCAGCGGGTCCCCCCGGCGTATGGCGAGGACGTACTCACGCAGGTTCAGCGACGCCCAGGGCATCACGATGAGCACACCGCCGGCGTACGGGCCGGTGTTGATCCGGCGGGCGATCGTCGAGGCCATCAGGTGCGGATGGCCCAGGGTCAGCGAGCTCATCGCGGCGACCTCGTGTACCACCTGGTCCTGTCGGCCGTGCGCGGACTGCGGCAGCAGCACTTTCAGCGCCACGTCCCGTCCGGACAGCGCCTCGGGATCGCTTGCCTGGTAGACGTGCGCGTTGATGCCCGCGTTCACCCGCGCGGTGATCGTCCAGATCTGCAGGCTGTCACCGACGTCGAGGGCGAACTCGCTCGGCGCGCGCTCGGCGAGGGTGTGAGAGCCGAACGCCTCGGTGACCGCTGCCGGAGCTGGAGGGGCGGCGTGGACGGCCTGGGGCGCGGTGTGGACGTAGCCGCGTTCTGTGGTCACCGTCCGCTCCCTCCACTACCGGCGCCGCCGGTCTCGACGGCGCCGTCCACGGTCAGCCTGGCCTTCCAACGGTAACGCCACTCGCGGGCCTGCTCGGTGACGCGCTGCAGGTGTGCCGGGGTGACCAGGCCGTGTCCGATGAGAGCGGCTGCCAGCATGCCGAGGCTCACCGGTCGCTCGGTGAACACCCGGGCATCGAGCATCTTCTGCTTGAGGGTCTTGAGGTCGGTCACGACGTAGTGCTCGAGTTCGGCCAGGGTCGCCGACGCGCCGGGTACGCCGGTGAGCGCGGCGACCTCTGCACCGATCTCGGCGGCCGAGGGCAGCCGGCGCAGTCGCAGCGGGTCGCGCAGCCACGGTCCACACAGCAGCATCGCGGTGAGGTAGTACTGCGCATCCTCGGCCAGCAGGACGCCGGCACCGGGCCGGGTGGGCTCCCCGGTCAGCGGCGGAAGGTCCCGGCGTACCGCCGGATCAGCCGTGGGTACGGCGGTGCACGTGATGACCAGCGGCCGTTCCTGGTGCACCATCGTGGCGGTCCCGACGGTGACCGCCGTGCGGTCGGCGGACCATCGCCCGCCCGGGCGAAGCGGGATCAGGGAGCCCTCCTGGGTGTCCACGAAGAGCGGGTTCACCGCGGAGAGGTTCGTGAGCTGCCAACCCACGGAACGGGCCTCGACCAGGCCGTGGTGGCGGGACAGGTGCACGTCACCGCCCAGCAGCAGGTCGGCGCCGCCGCCCGGTCGCCCGAAGATGAGCGACTGACCCGCGGTCAGGGTGTGCTGCTGGCCCTCGGGTGAGCGGACGACTACCCGGTTCATCCGCCCGGCCGGATCACGAGGGCGGTCGCGTCGTCGGTTCCCCCCGCGGCGACCGCGGCCGTAACCAGCCGGCGCGCGGCCACCCCGGGGTCGGGGTCCGCGAGCAGGATGTCGGTCAGCTGCGCGGCGGTGAGGACGCCGTGCACGCCGTCGGTGCTCAGCAGTACCGCATCCGCGGCCGCCAGCCGGTGTCGGGTGACGTCCGCGGCGGCTCCCGCCGGGTTGCCGAGGTAGCGGCGCAGATGATTGGTGGTACGCCGGACCAGCGGCGAGTCGGGCTCGGCCGCGCCCACCGCCACCAGATGGGCGGCGACTGTGTGGTCGGTGGTCACGGCCAGCAGGGCGCCGTCGTGCAGCAGGTGGCAGCGGGAGTCGCCGAGGTTGACGATGAGCAGGTCGTCGCAGTCGGCCACCACGGCGCACAGGGTGGTCGCGCCCGTCACAGCGCCATCGGGGGCGAACTCGGCGACCAGCTGCTCCTGCACCGCCGCGACGGCGGCGTTCACAGCTGACTCGTCACGCACCGGCGTACCGGCGAGCAGGCCCGCGAACTGCTCCACCGCCAGCCGGGCGGCCTCCCCGCCGCGCCGCGTCGACCCCATCCCGTCGGCCAGCACGACGATGCCCTCGGCCGGCAACGACACGAACGCGTCCATGTTGGTGCCGCGCCGCACTCCCAGGCGGCTGTCGGCCCCGACGAGCCACTGCACGGGTGGGGACGAGGTCATCGCACCTCGCGCAACGGCGGTGTCACCACTGCACCGTACGACGGCAGGTACGTCCAGGTCGGTCCTCTCGTCCCGATCTGCACCGTGTCCTGCGCCCGCAGCAGCACCGGATGATGCACGGCAACGCTGTTGACCCGGGTCCCGTGCCGGCTGTCCAGGTCCTCCAGCCGGCAGCCGGCTGCGGTAGGAGTCAGCCGCAGGTGTCGCCGGGACGCGGAGGGGTAGGCGATCGTGACCTGGCAGTCGGTCGACCGGCCCACGACCACGGTGTGTGTGGCGACGACGATGTCGGGCTCGCCGTCCGCCGTACGCAGCCGGTGCGCGTGACCTGGCGCGGGCAGCTCCGACGCTGTCGGCTCCGGTAGCAGGTCCGGGCCGACGGTGAGAGTGGCTTCTCGAGACCCGGCCGGTGTCGGGTTGCCGGCCGGTGCAGGGCGCGGAGCGGGCAGCGTCGTGGAGATGACCTCCGGGCGGCCCTCGGCGACGGTCTCGCTGGGCTGGACGAGGACATGTGGCGGGCCGTCGTGCAGCCACTGCTTCTCCCGGGCGATGCGCAGCAGGCTGGCGGCCACCGCCTCCTGCACTGTGTCGAGCAGCGGCTCCACGACGTCGTACTCCGCCGGGCTCACGCCCACCACAAAGGCTCGGGGGAGCACGGCCTTCTGCCCGAACGGCATAACGACACGCTGTCGACGGCACACCCGGGCCATCCGCCTCGTCACTACCCGGACCGTCGGCCGCGGTGCGGGGACAAGAGCCCGGTAGCAGTCGTAGGCGGTGTCCGCGAGGCCGGAGCGGTCGGGCAGCCACCGCCGTGCGACGACCATGCCGATCACCAGGATGACGGCGACGAAGACCCAGACGCTCATGCACCCGACACAACACGGCACGGTGTCCTTCGGCACCTCCCGTGGAGGGGGTACGCCGGCCGGCCGCGCTAGCCTCGTCGTGTGTCAGGCCGCGACCCCCGTCAGGCGCGCTTGCTCACGGTCGCCTCGCTGCGGTGGGTGCTCCGGCATCGCGCGTGGACGCCCTTCTACCTCGTGCGCTACTGGCGTTTCCTGATGTTCCGGTTGCGCAACCCGCACATCGTCACCGAGGGCCTGGTGTTCCTCGGCCGTCGGGTCGAGGTCTATGCCCGGCCAGGGTACGGCCGGCTGATCCTGGGCCGGTGGGTGCACATCGGCGACGGGAACTCGATCCGCTGTCACGAGGGCACCATGCGGATCGGGGACAAGTGCGTCTTCGGCCGGCACAACACCGTCAACTGCTACCTGGACATCGAGATTGGCGCGGCCACGCTGGTCGCGGACTGGGTCTACATCTGCGACTTCGACCACATCACCCGGGATGTCAACACACCCATCAAGGACCAGGGCATCGTGAAGAGCCCGGTCCGGATCGGGCCGGATGTCTGGCTGGGCGTGAAGTCCTCGGTGCTCCGCGGCGCACAGATCGGGCACGGCGCCGTGGTGGCCGCGCATGCAGTCGTGACCGGGCAGATCCCGGCGTACGCCGTCGCGGTGGGCGTTCCGGCTCGGGTGGTGCGCGACCGGGGGGCCGATGACGAGACGGCCCGCCGGACAGCGCGGGTCGAGATCGCCCGGAAGAGCGCTACCGCCAGCTAGGCATCCCGTTGGTGGGCCTGGGCGGCGGATACCCGTACGCCGGTGGCCCGCCGTAGTGCCCCGGTTCCTGGCGGCTGATGGGGAGGTCGCCACTCGGGAGCGGGGTAGGGGTTCGACACAGGAACCGGCTCCTCGGCGAGTTTGATCGTGGCTCGGCGCTTGCCCGACGCAACGTGGCATCGCTGGCCCGCGAGCCAGGTCGATGCGCGTCCCAACTAGCCTGCCCTGATGGTTGCGGAGCAGCGGACCGGAATGCGGCACGGCGGTCACCTGGCGCTCGACGTGCTGCGGGCCTACGGCGTACAGGAGATGTTCACGCTGTCCGGCGGGCACGTCTTCCCGCTGTACGACGCAGCGCACGCTACGGACTTCCCGATCTACGACGTGCGGCACGAGCAGACCGCGGTGTTCGCCGCCGAGGGCGTCGCGAAGCTGGCCAGGCGGCTGGGACTTGCCGTGCTCACCGCCGGCCCAGGCGTGACGAACGGCGTGAGCGCGGTGACCACCGCCCACTTCAACGGCTCACCGGTGCTGGTCCTCGGGGGCCGCGCACCGCAGTGGCGTTGGGGAGCCGGCTCGTTGCAGGAGATCGACCACGTCCCGATCCTCGCCTCGATCACCAAGCATGCCGCCACGGTCGTCGCTACCGCAGCGATCCAGGGTGACGTGGCGCGGGCGGCCGACGCGGCGCTGTCCGGCCGCCGTGGCCCGGCCTTTTTGGACTTCCCGATCGACGTGATCTTCGCCGAGGCCGACGCGGACGCCGACGCCACCGGATGTCACCCACCGGACCGACCCGAGCCGGACCCGTCCGATGTGGACAGTGCGGCACGGCTCATTGCACGGGCGGAGCGCCCCGTCCTGATCGCCGGCAGCGACGTCTACGCCGATGGCGCGTGGGTGGAACTCGCGGCCGCCGCTGAGGCGCTCCGGTTGCCGGTCTTCGCCAACGGCATGGGTCGCGGCTGCCTGCCGGCCGACCACGAGTTGTCGTTCGGCCGGGCGCGCCGGGTGGCGACGAAAGACGCGGATGTCGTCGTCGTGGTCGGCACACCGCTGGACTTCCGGCTGTCCTTCGGTGACTTCGGGGAGGCCACCGTCGTGCACATCGTCGACAGCGTGCAGCAGCGGGCCAAGCACGTGCAGGTGGCGTGCTCACCGGCCGGCGACCTGCGCACGGTGCTGGCGGGATTGGCCGCGTACGCCGGGCACCGGGCCGACCACGAGGATTGGCTGACTACCCTGCGCGAGGCGGAGACGGCCGCGCGCGGCAAGGAGGAGGACGCGCTGGGGGCGGTGAATACACCGATCGCGCCGAGCCGGATCTACGGCGAGCTGCGCCGGGTTCTCGCCCGCGACGCCGTAGTGGTCTGTGACGGCGGGGACTTCGTGTCCTACGCGGGCAAGTACCTCGACTCCTACACACCCGGCTGCTGGCTGGACCCAGGCCCGTACGGCTGCCTGGGTACCGGCCAGGGCTACGCGATGGCCGCCCGCCTCACCCGGCCGGACGCTCAGGTGTGCCTGCTGCTCGGTGACGGTGCCGCGGGTTTCTCACTGATGGACGTCGACAGCCTGGTGCGGCATCGGTTGCCGGTGGTCATGGTGGTCGGCAACAACGGGATCTGGGGGCTGGAGAAGCACCCGATGCGGCAGATGTACGGCTACGACGTCGCCGCCGACCTGCAGCCGGGCCTGCGCTACGACGACGTCGTACGGGCGCTGGGCGGGGCCGGGGAGACGGTCACCGAGGCCGCCGACCTGCCGGCCGCGCTCGGTCGGGCGTTCGACGCTGGTGTGCCGTATCTCGTCAACGTCCTCACCGACCCGGCTGACGCCTACCCGCGCTCGTCCAGCCTGGCCTGATCCTGCTGCGCTGCGTGCGCGCCGCCGGAATGTGGGGAAGTGGACGTCTCCCGGTGCTGGGAGAGGTATCAAACCCCGCATGCTGCACCCGATCACGTCGCCGCGCGGCGTTACCGCTTGACAGCGAGGAGCAGTAGATCCAGCGACACATCGAGTTCGGTGTCGTTCACGACGAAGTCCTCCGCCCGTACGGCGGCGACGTCCGCGAGCAATCCGGTCGGCCAGCGAGCCGGATCTGTCGCCAGCTGGGCGGCCACCACGCCGTCGTACCGCCCGTCCATGGCGTACAACCGCGGGCCGTGGCGCAGTCCGCGCAGGTCCTGCAGTGCCAGCGTCGGCGGCAGCAGGCTGGCGAGCTCCGACGGTGACAGTTCACGGGTGTGGAACGGGTTCAGCGGCGGCGTACCGGGAACCCAACCGGGAGAGAACGTGAGCCGGTTCGGCGTCGACAGGATCAGCGCACCGCCAGGCCGGAGCACCCGGGCGCACTCATCGAGAAAGCGCGGCTGGTCCCACAGGTGCTCGATGACCTGCAGGCCCACGACGACGTCGATGCTGGCATCGACCACCGGCAGGTGGACGAGATTGGCCCGTACGGCGGCGAGCTGCCGGTACCGGCGCGCGACATGGCCCGCTGTCAGCGCGTCGTAATCCACGGCGATGACAGCGCGGGCCTCGGCGGCGATGAGCGCGGCACCGTACCCCTCGCCGCAGCCGGCCTCCAGAACCCGGGCGCCGCGACAATGCGGCAAGGCGAGCAGGTACGCCGCCTCGTGCCGGCGGAACCAGTAGTTCTCCGCCACGATTCCCGGCACCGTCCGCTCCCCGGTCAGCGGCAGTTGCCCGTCGGGGGTCACTCCACCGGACCCTAGTGCCTGCGTCCGCTCGTGACCGGCTTCACCCCTCCTCCGGTGGCCGGGGCGCTGCTACCACCGGGTAACATCGGGACCTGGATGGCACCGCCGCAGTGCGCCTCTCACCCGCCGGGCCGGTGCTCCGTCGTACCCCTCGAGGAGGTCGCTGCCGCCGATGAACATCGTCGTCCTTGTCAAGCAGGTCCCGGACTCCGGCAGCGAGCGAACGCTGCGCGCGGAGGACAACACGATCGACCGGCAGTCTGTCGACAACGTGATCAACGAGATGGACGAGTACGCCATCGAGGAGGCGCTCAAGCTCACCGAGTCCGGAGGCGGCGAGGTCACGATCCTGAGCATGGGGCCGGAGCAGGCCAAGGACACCATCCGCAAGTCATTGTCGATGGGCGCCCACAAGGCGGTGCACATCACCGATCCGGCCCTGCACGGCTCGTGCGCGATCCAGACCTCCGCGGTACTCGCCAAGGCCCTCGGCACGCTGGAGTGGGATCTGGTGATCTGCGGAGCGGAGTCCACCGACGGACAGGTCGCGGTGATGCCGGCGATGCTGTCCGAGCGGCTCGGCGTTCCGCACCTGACCGGCGCCCGCAAGCTCACCGTGGATGGGCCGAAGGTCACCGTCGAGCGGCAGACCGACGGCGGCTACTGGGTCCTCGAGGCGCAGACGCCGGCGATCGTGAGCGTGTGGGACACGATCAACGAGCCCCGCTACCCGTCGTTCAAGGGGATCATGGCGGCGAAGTCCAAGCCGGTGCAGGTGCTGAGCCTCGCCGACCTCGGCGTCGATGTCGGCGAGGTGGGCCTTTCCAACGCCACCAGCGAGGTCCTGGAGTTCGCCAACCGCCCGCCGAAGCAGGCCGGTCAGGTCGTCACGGACGAGGGCGACGGCGCCGGCAAGCTCGCCGACTTCCTCGCCGGCCAGAAGTTCATCTGAGACAGATTTCGCCTGAGACAGATTTCGCCTGAGACAGATTTCGCCTGAGACAGATTTCGCCTGAGACAAGGGACAGCACATGGCAGAGGTTCTCGTCCTGATCGAGCACGCCGACGGCGCGGTCAAGAAGGTGTCGCTGGAGCAGCTCACAGCCGCCCGCTCCCTTGGTGAGCCGTCGGCTGTCGTGTGCGGCGCCGGCGGCAGCGCCGCGGCGATCAAGGACAGGCTCGCCGAGTACGGCGCGGCCAAGGTGTACGTCGCGGAGTCCGACGACATCGACGGCCACCTGGTCGCACCCAAGGCCGAGGTCCTCGCCCAGCTCGTCGCGGAGAAGTCACCCGCCGCCGTGCTGCTGGCCTCCACGAACGAGGGCAAGGAGATCGCCGGCCGGCTGGCCATCAAGATCGGCAGCGGCCTGCTCACCGACGTGACCGAGGTCGACACCGAAGGCACGGCGACCCAGGTGGTCTTCGCCGGCGCGGTGATCGTCAAGTCCAAGGTCAACACCGGGACGCCGATCTACACGCTGCGGCCGAACTCGCTGGCCCCGGAACCGGCGCCGGGCGCGGCCGAGGAGGAGGTCGTCGAGGTGACGTTCTCCGAGTCCGCCAAGGCGACGAAGATCGTGGACCGGGTGGTGGAGGCCAGCACCAGCCGGCCGGAGCTGACCGAGGCAGCGATCGTCGTCTCCGGGGGGCGCGGGGTCGGCAGCGCGGAGAACTTCGGGATCATCGAGGAGCTCGCCGACGCACTCGGCGGCGCCGTCGGCGCCTCGCGTGCGGCGACGGACTCCGGCTTCTACCCGCACCAGTTCCAGGTCGGGCAAACCGGCAAGACAGTCTCGCCACAGCTGTATCTCGCCGCAGGCATCTCCGGCGCCATCCAGCACCGGGCCGGCATGCAGACGTCCAAGACGATCGTGGTGATCAACAAGGATGCCGAGGCACCGATCTTCGAGCTCGCCGACTTCGGCGTGGTCGGGGACCTGAACAAGGTGGTTCCGCAGCTGACCGAGGAAGTCAGCAAGCGCAAGGGCTGAGCCGGCGCGGACCTGCCACCGGCGCAGTCCTGCGTATGGTGCCGGGATGGCTGTCTCGCTGCCCGGGGTGGTCCTGACCGACCACTGGCTCGACGTACCGCTCGACCATGCCGCCCCGTCGGGCGAGCGGATCACTGTCTACGCCCGCGAGGTGCGCAGCCCCGGCGACGCACAGCTGCCGTGGCTGCTCTTCCTCCAGGGCGGTCCCGGTGGCAAGTCGCCACGCCCCGCGGGTCCCGACATGTGGTTGCGCCGGGCCCTGCAGGACTTCCGGGTGCTGCTGCTCGACCAGCGCGGCACCGGCCGCTCCACGCCGGTCACCGCGCGGTCGCTGGCCGGCCGGGGCGGGCCGCAGCAGCAGGCGGACTACCTCGCGCTGTTCCGGGCCGACTCGATTGTCCGCGACGCCGAACTGCTCCGGCAGGCGGTGGCCGGCGGTGACAGGTGGAGCACGCTCGGGCAGAGCTTCGGCGGGTTCTGCACGCTGACCTACCTGTCCCTCGCTCCGGACGGGTTGACCGAATGCTTCGTGACCGGCGGGCTGGCCGGCTTGGACGCGAGCGCGGAGGACGTCTACCGCCGCACCTACTCGCGGGTCGTGCGCAAGAACGACGCCTATTACGCGCGGTACCCCGATGACGAAGCGGCGGTACGCCGGATCGTCGACCACCTCGCGAGCTCCGACACCCCCCTGCCGACCGGTGACCGGCTGACCCCGGAGCGGCTGCAGTCGTTGGGCATGGCGTTCGGCGCGTCCGGCGGTTTCGAGACCGTGCACTACCTGCTGGAGGAGGCGTGGGATGGCGCACAGCTGTCACCGACGTTCCTCGCCGGAGTACACGAGCAGACGTCGTTCGTGACAGGCCCGCTGTACGCCGTACTGCACGAGGCCTGCTATGCCCAGGAAGCGGCGACGCGGTGGGCGGCGCAGCGGGTGCGTGACGAGCTGCCCGCCTTCGATCCCCTTGGCGGCGGCCGGGTGCTGTTCACCGGCGAGATGGTCTATCCGTGGATGTTTGAGCAGGAGCGGGCGATGCGGCCGTTCGCTGCGGCGGCGGACCTGCTGGCGGAGCGGTCTGGGTGGCCAGGCCTGTACGACGCCGAGCGGCTGGCGGGCAACGCCGTACCGGTGCATGCCGCCGTCTACCACGACGACATGTACGTCGACGTCGAGCTGTCCCTGCAGACCGCGGACCGGGTGGGCTCGGTCCGGACCTGGGTGTCGAACGAGTTCGAGCACAACGGGCTGCGGGCGGACGGTGGCCGGGTGCTCGGCCGGCTGATCGACCTGGCCCGCGGGCGCGCATAGGCGATGCCGGAGCTTGCCGCGGCGAC
>Ga0136640_10000237_pt1 | contig 20504 bp, 21 predicted proteins | sample AntDrymUQ8642106_2_FD_105498 | JGI IMG/M metagenome (GOLD analysis project Ga0136640, IMG submission 105498) | Polar desert sand microbial communities from Dry Valleys, Antarctica - metaG UQ864 (21.06) | ecosystem: Environmental > Terrestrial > Soil > Desert | place: Antarctica: Dry Valley...
ACCCGCTTACCGCCGGGTGGCAAGCCGCCGTGTGTGCCAGGCGCAGTCTGCCGCACGCACCTGAGCGGAGGTGCAGGCTGGTGCGGCCAACCGGTAGCCGACAGCAGCGGCCCCCTCCCGACCGCGCGACTGGCGGTCACGGCGAGCGTGCTGATGCTCACCCAACGCGGCTAGGTACCGCATCTTCGCCCACATTCCTACTAGGGTCGGGTCACACCGACATCCCATCACGAAGGAGCCCCACGTGAACCGCAAGCAGCTCGTCAAGTCCGTTGCCGACAGCACCGGACTGACCCAAGACCAGGTCGACACGGCACTCGGCGGGGTCGTGGACACTGTGACAGCCGCCGTCAAGTCCGGTGACAAGGTCGTGCTTCCCGGCTTCGTCTCCTTCGAGCAGACTCAGCGCAGCGCTCGCACCGGTCGCAACCCGCAGACCGGTGAGACGCTGAACATCCCGGCGCAGAAGGCCGTGAAGGTCACCGCCGGCAAGTCACTCAAGGACGCTGTCCGCGGCGCCTGAGCGACTCCCACGATGAGCCACGACGGCCAGCCTCCGAATCGGGGGCAGGCCGTCGCCGGTTCTACGACTGGCTCTGCCCGCGTGCGGCTTCTGCGGAGCCCTGTGCTTGTCCGGCCACATTGTCCTTGGATTGCTGCGCCCGACTCTGCACGGACTCGGCACCCTCCTGTGCTGTTGAGCGCATCGACTCGGCAGCCTGCTGAGCGGGATCGCGCAGGTTGTCGCCCATCTCCTGGGCAACCGCCTTGGCGTGCTCGGTGACCGGCTCCTTGTACTGCTGGGCCTGTTCCTCCAGTCGCCCGGCCGCTTGCTGCTCGGCCTGAGTGCTGGGCACAATCGACGATGCCAGCCAGCCGAGACCGAAGGCGACAAGCCCTGCGGCCAACGGGTTGCCCTGGGTCTGCTGCGCCGCCTTGTCGGGCGCGCCTGACAAGGCCCCGGACACCCGCCCGGCCGCATTCCCGGATCGGCCGCTGACCTGCGAGCGATTAGGCGTGCCCGAGCCCATCACGGCCTCCTTCGCCGAGGTGGCTCGGTCGCGGAGGCGGTCGCCGCTGCGCTTGGCCACCGACCTGGGGTCTACGCGGTCGGCCAGGGTGTCCACGTCGGTGCTCAGGTTGTTGCGGGTGCGCTCGATGTCGGCACGGATCTGGTCCGGGTCGTGGGGGTCGGTGGTGGTCATCGCGTTGCCTCCGATGCGTTGTTCGGGCTGGGCTTGATGGCGCCCGGCACCTTCTGCAGGGTTTCGACGGTCTGCTCCGGTGTGGGATTGATCTGCTGCATCTTCTTGCGGCCCATGAGCCCCAGCACGGCGGCGATGATGCCCCAGACGACGGCCACGATGAAGGCGGCCCAGCTGGACGGCATCAGTGTGTCCAGTGCCTGCCATACCGCGATCGACAAGAACAGGATGAACATGTAGCCAGCGAAGCCGGCGCCGCCGAGCATGCCTGCCGCGCCACCGGCCTTCGTCGCCTCCTGCCGCACCTCTGCCTTGGCCAGTGCAACCTCCTGGCGCATCAGGGTGGACAGATTGGCGCTGATGTCACCGAGCAGGCTGCCGATGGTGGGTCCGGAGTCACGCGAGTCGTCGGCGTGCTCGCCGCCGACAGCGGTGCTGCCGACGCTCGTGCTGCCGGTGCCTGAGTGGGACGGGCCCAGCGGGTCGCTCATCGGATACCTCGATCGTCGGGTGCAGCCAGCGGCTCGGACGGATCCTGTCGGGGGAGGTCTGCAGGGTCGGCGATCGGGTCGACCACCGGCACGGCGTCGGTAGTTCCCGGTGCCACTGGCACGGGCTCGACAGCGGGTGCCTCCAGATGCCCGGCGCCCGAGTTGGTGGTCGAGCCGCTGCCAGAGGTGTCCCGGTGGTTGTCGGCGCCGGCTCGGGTCAGCCGACCGGCGACGAGCCCGGCCACGGCGGCTCCGGCCAGGAAGGCGCCGGGACGGCGTCGCGCAAAGTCGCGTACGGCTTCGAGCACGTCACCGGGCTCATGCTCTTCCAACCACGACGCGGTCTCCCGCGCCTGCACCGACACCTGCCGCACGAGCTCGGTCGTCGGCCCGGACTCCTCACCGCGCTCGGCCATCGAGGACAACTCGTCGCCGACGGAGCGCAGTTGGGTGGCGACCATGCGCTGCTGTTCGCCCACCTGCTCTTGCACCTGGCCCCGAGCCTGGTCCGCCAGGTCACGTGCCTGTGTCTGGGCCTCGGCCGCGACGCTGCCCACCTGTGCCTTCGCCTCGTTGGCGACCTGGCCTGCCTCGTCGCTGGCCGTCTGGGCGACCTTGTTGGCCTCACCCTTGGCTGCGTCGCTCGTCGAGGTCTGCTCACCGGACTGCTCGCGCGGCGGTGGCTCGGTGGTGCTGTCAGGCGGCGGCGGTGTCGCCCCGGTCCATGGGTCGGTCATCGGATCCTCCGTCAATCGGGAAGGCGTCTGTATGTCTTCGGGGTACCCAGTAGTCCCGCCGCATAACCGAGGTCACCACAGCACGGTGCGGTGGTGGCGCTGGCAACTCGTTGCCGTCCGAAGCAGGATGATCAGGTGCTGTCCGCGCTGTCGCCTGCCCGGCGACGACTCGTATGGGGCGTTGGCGTGCTCGTCCTCGCCGTGGTTGCGCTCATCGCCCTGTTCGCCGTATGGCAGGCACAGTCCGGCACGGGCGCGTCGGTCCCCCAGGACGAGCCCGGCCCGGTACTGCTGGTGCCCGGCTATGGCGGATCAACCGCGAGCCTCACGCCGCTGGCGCGACAACTCGACGCCGCTGGCCGCGACGTCGTGGTGGTCGAGCTTGTCGGCGACGGTCGAGGTGACCTGCGCCGGCAGGCCCAGGTGCTCGCCGACGCGGCCGTGGCCGCACTGGACGAGACCGGGGCAGCGTCGGTCGACGTGGTCGGCTATTCCGCGGGCGGGGTGATCGCGCGGTCGTGGGTGCGGGACTTCGGGGGTGCCGTTGTGGCCCGCCGGGTGGTGTCGCTCGGCTCGCCGCACCACGGCACCGATCTGGCCGATCTGGGTCGCGGTGTCACCCCGGACAGCTGCCCGGTCGCCTGTCAGCAGCTCGCACCGGACAGCGAGTTCCTCGCCCGGCTGAACGCCCAAGACGAGACGCCATCGGGTCCGGCTTTCGTCGCTGTCTGGACCGTCTTCGACGAGGTGGTGACACCACCTGACTCCGCCCGTCTCGACGGTGCCCTCAACCTGACCGTGCAGAGCATCTGCAGCCAATCTCGCGCTCGCCACGGTGACCTGCCCGGGGCACCCGCGGTGGCGGCGATCCTGAGCAGCACCCTCGGGGCCGGGCCACCGGCGGCCCCTCGTACGTGCCCTCGCTGATCCTCCCGTGAGCCGTGGGACGTGGGTCGTGGGTCGTGAGCCGTGGGCCGTGGGCCCGCGCGCGCCGTTCGGTGCGGTGAGCACGGTGTCGGCCGTCAACCCGGTGTCGGGTGCACCGAACGGTGTTGCCCGGAGTGGGCACGCCTCAGCTGGTGATGTCCTTGGTGGTGAAGTTGGCCCAGGCCGCCCCAAGGAACACCAGCACATAGGCGCCTTGCTGGAGTGCCCCGCGGATCACGTCGCGCCACAGGATCGGGTCGCGGAAGAGGTCGACGAACGCCAACCAGTAGCGCGTCGGTAGGTACGGCGCGAGCACGTCGGCGGCGTCCAGAGTCAGCAGCAGGGTGGAGGCGATCAGCAACGCCATCGCCCCCAGCGCAGCGCTCAGCGGTGTGTCGGTCAGGGTGGAGAAGAACAGCGCCACCGAGGCGACCCCCAGCATCGACAACATGACATACCCCATAGCCAGACCCGTGCGCTGCCAGACCTCCTCTTGAGACAGACCGGAGCCGGAGACGCTGGTGGTGAGCGACGTGGCCACCGGTTGGTCGCCGAGCAGCAGCGCCCCGGTCACGTACCCGGTGATGGCGACCACCAGCACCGCGAGCACCACGAAACCGACGACGCTCACCAGCTTGGCCACGAGCAGACGCGTGCGCCCAACCGGTCGCACCAGCAGATAGCGCAAAGTGCCCCCCTGCGCCTCGCCGGCGATCGCCTCACCGGCCACGACGGCCACCGCCACCGGCAAGAAGAGCGGGAGCACGATCCCGAGGGCGGCGAGCGGAAACAGCGAGCCGTCCGACAGCACCGCAGACAAGAACGCCGGCCCGGTCCCCGGGCTCGGTCCGAGGTCAGTGATGGCCAGCAGCACCGCAACCAGCGTCGGCAGTGCGTCCAGCAGCCCGATCGTCACCCAGGTGCGGGGCCGGCGCACCAGCTTGCGCAGCTCGACGAGGATCATCGACGTGTGGCCCGCTGGCGGTCAGCAGCGGCGTCCACGCCGGGGGTGCCCGCCTTATCGGTCGCCGCCAGCACCACCTCCTCGAGGGTGCGGCGCTCGGGGCCCAGCTCGGCCACCCGTACGCCTGCGGCGACCAGCTCGGCGTTCAGCGCCGCCGCGTCGGCTCCGCGCACCAGCAGCCGGTCGCCTTGCAGCTGCGAGCGGCCGTCGAGCAACGCCCGGGCGGCGGCCAGGTCAGGGGTGCGAACGACCGTACGCCCGGTGGGTGCTCGCAGGTCGGCCAGCTGGTCCTGCAGCACCAACCGACCGCGGTCCAACACACCGACCCGAGTACACAGCTGCTCGACCTCGGCAAGCAGGTGACTGGATAGAAAGATGGTGCTGCCGCGCTTGTGCAGCTCGATCATCAGCTCGCGTATCTCGCGGATGCCTTGCGGGTCGAGCCCGTTGGTCGGCTCATCCAAGACCAGCAGCCGAGGGGTCCGCAGCAGGGCTGCGGCCAGCCCGAGTCGCTGCCGCATCCCCAGCGAGTACGCCCGCACCGGGCGCCGACCGACCGAGTCGAGGCCGACCTGCTCGAGCACGGCGCTGATCCGCCGCTTGCGGGTGCGCAACGCGCCACCACGTCCGGCGGCATCGAGCAGTGACAGGTTGGCCCGCCCCGACAGATGCCCGTATGCGGCGGGACCCTCCACCAGCGCGCCCACGTGCGCCAACACCTCGGCTGCAGCGCGGGGCATCGGACGACCGAGCAGCTCGACCTCACCTGAGGTTGCCAGCACGAGACCCAGCAGCATTCGCACAGTTGTGGTCTTGCCGGAGCCGTTCGCGCCGAGGAAGCCGTAGATGTCGCCAGCACGAACATCGAGATCCACCTGGTCGACGGCGAGAACCTGACCGTAGCGCTTGGTCAGCGCGCTGGTGACGATCACGACCCGGCACCGCCAGCTGCCGTCCCGCGCAGCTGATCGATCTGGCGGGCCGCCCGGCGTAGCGTCAGCCCGTCGACGGTGCCCACCAGCAGCCAGCTCGGCTCGAAGTGCCGGTGCGGACTGAGGTGCAGATGCAGCGGCCCAGCCGCTAATGCGCTGCCGTCATCGTTGACAACCACGCCGGTCGCCGAGGCCAGTTGGCTGCGCAGCGGCCCGGCGACGTCGTCGTCCAGCCCTAGCACCAAGAACTGGCTCACCCCCCGGCCGTAGCGGGTGAACAGCCCCGGCGGGCTCGACCCGATGGCCGGCAGCCCGGCGAGCTGCGGAGCCCGGGCAACCGCCGGGATGTGGCCGAGCAGGCTGTCGCTTCCCAATCCGCTCGAGCTTGGGCGCGAGCCCGCCGGCGGGTCGAAGGTCAGAGCCTGGGTGGATGGCTGTCCGAGGGTCAGTTCGGCGAACGACGTGTCGATCGGAGGGCTGTCGTCGCCGTCGCCGACGATCCGCACTCTCAGCGGCAGGCCGCTGTCCGCATCAGCCCAGATGTCGATGTTGTCGATGCTGGACTGCGGCACTGAAGGCGTCAGCCGCAGCCCCGGCGCTTGCCTGCCGGCGACCCGGATCGCAGGCAGCCGGCTGAGCTCATCGGTGCGCAGGTCGGTGAGCACCAGCTCGGCCAGCCGCGGTGGCAGCAGCTCGACCGCGCGGGGCAAGAACACCAGCGCGTCAAGTGTGCTGGTTGCCCGCAGCCGTTCGTAGTCCCAGGTGGTGGTCCGTGACCCAGAGTGAAACAGGTCGGTCTCGCCGCTGGCAGACAACCGGTCCACCCGCCAGGCATCGTCGCTTTCCCACCACACCCGCAGCCTGCTCGAGCCTCCGAACAGGTTCGCGACACTGTTGAACTCGTCGGTTGTGGGCAGTGGCAGGTTGCCGTGTGCCTCGACGTAGCCGGCGTAGGCGATGTTGTCGGCTGCCCGGATGCGGGCGAGTAGCTGCTGGGCGTCGAGGCTCGGGTCGGCGACCGGGCGGGCGCTGACCACCAGCGGCACCACCACCAGCAACGTGGCGGCCACCGCCACCAGGCACCAGCGGCGAGCGGTGGTCATGCTGAAGCCTACGTGCGCCCCCACATTGGCACGCCGACTCTCTGACAATGGCTGCGCAAGGCAACGGTCATACGTCATGCTATGTCCACATCTGCTGAGAGATTGGTCGCAACGTGTACAAGGTGGATAGGCGAGTCCATGACGAGGCGGTCATGGCTGAGATCGAGTTGACCGGTGCGCTCATGATCGCCGCGTCCGAGCACGACGGCCCGCTGAGTCAAGCCGAGGTCGACCAGCTGCTTGGCGTTGGCTGACCGGCCCCGGCGCAGCTCGCGGGCCTGTCAGGGCTTGAGCAGCTCGGTGCTGGCGATCTCGCCCTTCCGCCGGTGCACGATCAGCGCCTGACCGGGCGTCAACTTGACCGTCGGCACCCCCAACGCCTTGAAGACCCACGGCAGCAACGGTCGATGGGTGCACAGCACCGTGCGCTGCTTGCCGGCCAGCAGCTCCGCCACCGCGGCGCCGACCTCAGCACGGCTAGCGGACTCTTCGCTCCACCACGCCTCAGCGATGACGTCGACTCCGGCGGCGGCAGCGTACGGCTGAACCGTCTGTACGCATCGTCGTGAGTCGCTGGAGATCACCGTCTCGATCCCGTAGGCACTCAGCAGCGGCACCAACTGATCGCCCTGGGTGACGCCGGTACCGGTGAGTGGCCGGTTGCGGTCGTCGCCCGGCCATGTCTTGCGCGCGGTTGCTGAGCCGTGCCGCAAGATCATCAGCGGGCTACTCCGGTGAGCGAGGTGCTTTGCGGCCCGCCTGAAATGCTTGAGCACGCTGACATCGCGCTTGTAGGTGAGCGCGCTGGACGCTGCGTCAAGGGTGCACCAACGCACGTCGTCGACCTCGTCGTTGGGCTCGTAACGGTCGACATCAGCGCCGTTGTCGGCGGTCGGGCGGGCCGACCAGTAGGTCACGTGCTTGATCGTGCCGGCATCGCTCTGCTGCGGGTAGGAGTGCTTGGCCAGCGGCGGGCCGAGCCGCACCGCAACACCGGTCTCTTCGTGCACCTCACGGACCGCTGCGGTGACCGCGTGCTCACCGGGGTCGAGCTTGCCCTTGGGAAAACTCCAGTCGTCGTAACGCTGACGGTGGATCAGCAGCACCTCGACCCGGTCACGGACCGGCCGCCATGTCACAGCACCAGCCGCCTGGATGACTCGCGCGCTCACGCGCGTCAGTGTTGCAGGACTCCGATGGCACAGCACGCCCGCCTGCGGCGGTCGAATCAGCCGAAGCGACCAGAGATGTAGTCCTCGGTGGCCTTCTCATCAGGGTTGGAGAAGATCTTGCGTGTCTCACCGAACTCGATCAGCCGGCCCGGTTTGCCGGTGCCGGAGAGATTGAAGAACGCGGTGTCGTCAGAGACACGCGCTGCCTGCTGCATGTTGTGGGTGACGATCACGATCGTGTAGTTGGCCTTGAGCTCATGGATCAGGTCCTCGATCGCCGAGGTCGAGATCGGGTCCAGTGCAGAGCAGGGCTCGTCCATCAACAGCACCTGCGGCTGGACGGCGATGGCCCGCGCGATGCACAGCCGCTGCTGCTGCCCACCGGACAGCCCCGAGCCGGGCCGGGCGAGCCGCTCGTTGACCTCGACCCACAGGTTGGCGGCGCGCAGCGCACTCTCGACCACGTCGTCGGCCTCGGACTTCTTCATCTTCGTGTTGTTCAGGCGCATGCCGGCGATGACGTTCTCGTAGATCGACATCGTCGGGAACGGGTTCGGTCGCTGGAACACCATGCCGACCTGGCGGCGGACCGCGACCGGATCGACCTCGACCGCGTACAGGTCCTGGCCGTCCACCAGCACTTTGCCGTCGACGTAGGCGCCGGGGATGACCTCGTGCATCCGGTTGAGCGCGCGCAGGAAGGTCGACTTGCCGCAGCCGGACGGGCCGATGAATGCGGTGACCTGCTTGGCGGGGATGGTGACGTTGACGTCCTCGACTGCCTTGAAGTCCCCGTAGTAGATGTCCAGGTCGGTGACGTCGATGCTCTTGGCCATATCAGTGTCCTCTGGCTCTCAGCGGCCGGTCTTAGGAGAGTACGCCCGTGAGATGAGGCGTGCGATCAGGTTGAGCACCAGCACAATGAGGATCAGCACGAGTGCGGCCCCCCAGGCGCGTTCGACGCTGAACTCAGCTGGAACCCCCGGCTCGGAGTAGGCATAGAAAGTGAACACTGGCAGCGTAGCCATTCGGCCGTCGAACGGGTTGAAGTTCACCGAGTCCGTCGACCCGGCGATGACCAGCAGCGGCGCGGTCTCGCCGATGACACGCGCGACCGCGAGGGTGACGCCGGTGGCGATACCTGCTGAGGCGGTCCGCAGCACCACTTTGACGATCGTGCGCCACCGTGGCACCCCGAGTGCGTACGAGGCCTCCCGCAACTCGTTGGGCACCAGCTTGAGCATCTCCTCGGTGGCGCGTACGACAACCGGCACCATCAACACCGACAGCGCGACGGCACCACCGAACCCGCTGCGCACACCGGGCCCGAGGAACAGCACGAACAGCGCGTAGGCAAACAGCCCCGCGACGATCGACGGAATGCCGGTCATCACGTCCACCAGGAAGGTGATCCAGCGGGCAAGCGCACCCTTGCCGTACTCGACGAGGTAGATGGCGCTGAACACCCCGATCGGCACCGACATCAGCGTCGCCAGCCCGGTGACGATCAACGTCCCCCAGATGGCGTGGTAGATGCCGCCACCCTCACCGATGATGTTGCGCATCGACGCGCTGAAGAACTCACCGGACAGCGCGCCGAGCCCGTTCGAGAGCACCGTGTACAGCAGTGTGGTGAGCGGCAGCAGGGCGATCAGGAATGCGATCGTCACCAGGCCGGTGACGGTGCGGTCGGTGGCCCGCCGCCCGTTCTCGACCGAGCGGGACACCAGGTTGATCGCCACCAGGTAGAGGATCGCGGCGACGACGACCATCGCTGCGCGGTTCCAACCGAGCGCCAGCGAGATGCCCACCGAGACCGCAGTGGCGACCGCCAGCAGGCCCAGCGGCGCGAACCGTGGCAGCGTGCGGGTGTGCAGGGCTTGGTCTTGGGTGTTGAGCGGCCCCGACCCGCGAGGACCGTCTGCCCCCGGGCGTTGCTCGAGCGTCTGCGTCGGCGGGGTCATGTCAGTTGGCTCCCGAGAACTCGCTGCGGCGGTTGACCACCGCGCGGGCGGCGAAGTTGACGACGAAGGTGATGAGGAACAGCACCAGCCCGGTGGCGATCAGCACCGAGACCTCAAGCCCGCTGGCCTCGGGAAACTGCAGCGCGATGTTGGAGGCGATCGTGCTCGGGTTCTGCGCGCCGATGAAGTTGAAGCTGTAGAGGATCGCCGGTGATAGCACCAGCGTGACCGCCAGCGTCTCGCCCAGCGCTCGTCCCAGACCGAGCATTGCGGCGCTGACGATGCCGGAGCGTCCGTACGGAAATACCGCCATCCGGATCATCTCCCAGCGGGTGGCGCCGAGGGCCAGCGCTGCTTCCTCGTGCAGGGTGGGCGTCTGCAGAAAGATCTCGCGGCAGATCGCGGTGATAATCGGCAGGATCATCACCGCGAGCACCACCGCGACCGTGGCCATGTTGCGCCCGGATGCCAGGGTCGGCCCGCTGAAGAACGGGATCCAGCCGACGTTGTTCTCGAGCCAGCGGTAGATCGGCACCAGCTTGGGGGCCAGAAAGATGATGCCCCACAGCCCGTACACCACGCTGGGCACCGCGGCGAGCAGGTCGACCAGGTAGCCGAGTCCCTGCGACAGTCGCCGCGGTGCGTAGTGCGAGATGAACAGTGCAACCCCGACCGCCAGCGGCACCGCGAGCATCAACGCGAGAGTGGCCGACAGCACCGTGCCGAACACCAGCGGGCCGGCCAGGCCGACGAAGTTGTCGGCCGGCTGGGTGGCCGAGGAGTCCGCGGTGAAGCCGGGCAGTCCTTCGATGGTGAGGAACAGGCCAACCCCGGCCAATGTGACCAGGATCAGCACGCCGGCGCCCAGGGCGGTGCCGGAGAAGATCCGATCACCCAGCCGCTTGACGGGGCGGGTCAACTCGTTGGAGGAGTCGGCCATCGAGTGGGTCCCTTTCCTCAGTACATCGTGTGCCGGTGCCTCGACGGACACGAGGCGACGTGCGCGACGGGAGGCTCCACGCTGAGTCTTCCGCTGAATCAGATAGTGACGTACGCACCTCGTGGCGGTCCACACCGAGCCCCGTGTGCCTCGGTGGGACCGCCACGAGCAGACTGCACGACCTCAGCTGGTCTTGATGGCGTCCAGCGCGGTCTGTGCCTTCTCGGCGACGCTCGACGGGATCGGCGCAGAGCCGGCCGAATCGGCCGAGGCGGCTTGGCCCTCCTTGCTGATCGCGAACTCGAGGAATGCCTTGGTGAGCTCGGCCTGCTTCGGGTCCGAGTACTCGGGGCAGGCGATCTGGTAGCTCACCAGCACGATCGGGTAGACGCCCGACTCGGTGGTGTCGCGGGCCAGGTCGTAGGCGAGGTCGGTCTCGCCACGGCCCTCTGTCTGGCTGGAGGCCTCCAGCACCTTGGCGGCCGCCTCGGGGGTGTAGCTGACGAACTCCTCACCGACCCCGACCGACGCGGTGCCCAGGTCGCCCGCCTGGCTGGCGTCCGCGTACCCGATGGAGCCCTCGCCGGACTGGACCGACTGCACGACGCCGGAGGTGCCGTCGGCGCCCTCGCCGCCGAGCTTGCCCGGCCACACCTCGATGTTGCCAACCGTCCAGATGTCCGGTGCGGTCGCGTCGAGATAGGAGGTGAAGTTGTCGGTGGTGCCGGACTCGTCGGAGCGGTGCACCGGGTTGATGTCCAAGTCGGGCAGGTCGGCGTCCGGGTTGTCCGCCGCGATCGCCTCGTCGTTCCAGTTCGTGATCTCGCCGGCGAAGATGCCGGCGATCGTTTCCGGCTTGAGGTTCAGCTCGGACACGTCGGGCAGGTTGAAGATGACGGCGATCGGGCTGACGTACGCCGGGATCTCGACAACGTCGCCGCCGCAGCGCTTCTGCGCGTTCTTCAGCTCGTCGCCCTCGAGGAACGCGTCGGAGCCGGCGAAGCCCAGCGACTCACCGGCGATGAACTGCTCGCGGCCACCTCCAGACCCGACCGGGTCGTAGTTGACGGTGACATCGGGGTGCATCTCTTGGAAGCCCTTGCGCCAGCCAGCCATCGCGGCCTCCTGGGCGCTCGAGCCGGCCCCCGAGAGCGTGCCGCTCAACTCGCTGGACGAACTGCTGCCGCTTTCGCTGTTGCCTCCGCTGGACTCCTCATTGGAGGCACTGCATGCGGAAAGCCCGAGGCCCAGCGCCACGGCCGCAGCCAATGGGGCTGCGGTGCGTCGGTGCAGGGGAGTCTTGATCACGTGGGTCGCCTCTCGTGGTGCGGTCATGGAGGCGTGCAGGGTGAATCGTCTGCCGCCATCGAGGAACGTAGGCAGCCGAAGTGACCGGACGGACCGGTGAAGGTGAACCATGGATGAACGCTGAGCGTTCGGCGGCTGGCCGATCACTCTAAGTAAGGGGGCCAGTGCGTTAACAGGTCACCCAGTGACTCAGTCAGTGGCTCAACTGGCGCGGCGCTTCACCTCTGCCCGCCTGCGGCGAGCGTCGGCGATCAGCATCTGTTGCAGGTCGATGAGCCGGGTGCCGTCAGCGTCACGGTGCGTTCCGTTCCAGGCGCCGTCGCTGGTCAGGTGCCACGACGAGGTGCCTTCATCGAAGACCGTGTCCAGCAGCGCGCCGAGCTGGTCGACATGACGCGGGTCGCAGACCCGGACGAGCACCTCGACTCGACGGTCGAGGTTGCGGTGCATCAGGTCTGCGGAACCGATCCACACCTCCGGGCTGCCGCCGTTGTCGAAGGCGAAGATTCGGCTGTGCTCAAGGAAGCGGCCAAGCGAACTGCGGACCCGGATGTTGTCCGAAAACCCCGGCACACCCGGCCGCAGCGCACAGATCCCACGGGTCGACAGGTCGATGGGGACGCCTGTCTGACTAGCGCGGTAGAGCGCGTCGATGATCTGTTCGTCGACCAGCGAGTTCATCTTGAAGCGGACGCCCGCTGGTCGCCCCGCCCGGTGGTGGGCGACCTCGGTCTCGATCCGCTCGATCAGCCCGTTGCGGATGCCTGACGGAGCCACCATGAGGCGTTGGAAGTCGTTCGCTCGAGAGAATCCGGACAGGTCGTTGAATAGGTGCAGTAGGTCGTCACCGACCCCTGGGTCAGCGGTCAGCAGGCCAAGGTCCTCGTACAGCCGGGCCGTCTTGGGGTTGTAGTTGCCGGTGCCGATATGGCTGTAGCGGCGCATCCCTTCCGGCTCGTCCCGGATGACCAGGCAGGCCTTCGAGTGGGTCTTGAGCCCGAGCAAGCCGTAGACGACGTGACACCCTGCCTGCTCGAGTTTGCGCGCCCAGCGAATGTTGGCCTGCTCGTCGAAGCGGGCCTTGATCTCCACCAGCACCAGCACCTGTTTGCCGGCCTCGGCCGCGTCGACCAGCGCATCGATGATCGGACTGTTGCCGGATGTGCGGTAGAGCGTCTGCTTGATGGCCAGCACGTGCGGGTCGGCTGCGGCCTGTTCGACGAAGCGCTGCACGCTGGTGGCGAACGAGTCGTACGGGTGGTGCAGCAGCACGTCCTGCTTCCGCAGCGCGGCGAAGATGTCGGCCGGGGAGGCGGTCTCGACCTCGGTGAGGTCGGGGTGTGTGACCGGCACGAACGAGTCGTACTTGAGCTCGGCGCGGTCCAGGTCGGCGACGTCGTGCAGCCCGCGCAGGTCGAGCGGCCCGGCCAGCCGGAAGACCTCCGCGTCGACCATGTCGAGCTCGGTGATCAGCAGATCCAGCACGTGTGGGTCGATATCCTCTTGCACCTCGAGTCGGGTGGGCGGCCCGAAGCGGCGTCGCAGCAGCTCCTTCTCCAGGGCCTGCAGCAGGTTCTCGGCGTCGTCCTCCTCCACCTCGAGGTCTTCGTTGCGGGTGACCCGGAAGGTGTGGTGTCCGACCACCTCCATGCCAGGGAAGAGCATCTCGAGATGGGCTGCGATGACGTCCTCGAGCGGAACGAAGCGCTGCTCCTCGACGCGCAGCCAGCGGGAGAAGTTCGGTGGCACCTTGACCCGGGCGAAGTGCTCAGTGTCGGTGTCGGGGTTGCGCACGGTCACCGCCAGGTTGAGCGACAACCCGGAGATGTAGGGGAACGGGTGGGCGGGGTCCACCGCAAGTGGGGTGAGTACCGGGAAGATCCGCTCGGCGAAAAGGGTCGCCATGGCCTTGTGCTCGGGCTCGGTCAGCTCCTTCCATCGGAGCAGCTCGATCCCCTCGTCGCCGAGCGCCGGCTGCACCTGGTCGTGGAAGATGTCGGCCTGCCGGCGCATCAGCCGGTGGCTCTCACGCCAGATGTTGTCGAGCACCTCGCGTGGCCGGAGCCCGCTCGCCGCGCGCACTGCCACGCCAGCGGCGATGCGCCGCTTGAGCCCGGCTACGCGGACCATGAAGAACTCGTCCAGGTTGCTGGCAAAGATTGCCAGGAACCGGGCCCGCTCCAGCAGCGGCAGGTCTGGGTCGTCGGCGAGTTCGATCACCCGTTCGTTGAACGCCAACCAGGACAGCTCGCGGTCGAGGAAGCGATCGTCGGGCAAGTCCTCCGGGGGAGGCTCGTACGCCGGTTCGACGTCGTAGGTCTCGTCGGTGGTCTCGGCCGTCCGGGTCTGCAGATCCTCACTCACCGTGCCATCGTCTCACCGTGAGGCGTCCTGGTCACGTCGGTACTGGCGACGCCGGACTGGCGGGCGGCGCTCCTTGTCGCGCGCCACGTAAACGTGGCGCGCCGACCCTTTACGTGGCGCGCATGCCGCGTGAAGCGTGTGCCCGCCGCGTTTACGTGGCGCGCGTGGCCGGGGTCGCGTGCGGATGCGTGCTGGTGGCGGCTGGTGGGGCTAGCGCAATCCGGGATGGCGATACTGCGTGTCGGAGCCGATATGGGCAAACCCCAGCCGCTCGTACACCCGCAGCGCCGGGCCGTTGTCGGCCTCGACGTACAGCAGCACATCGGTCGCGCTGCGATCACGCAGGTGGTGCAACCCGATCAAGGTGAGTGCCGAGCCGAGTCCGCTGCCCTGCTCGTCCGGATCCACGCCTACCACGTAGACCTCACCGATCGGTCCGCCGGCGACGGGTTGCAGCTTCGTCCAGTGAAAGCCGACAAGCCGGCCATCGTCACGTCCCGTCCGCTCGGCCACGAAGAAGCCGCCCGCATCGAACCAGTCTGAGTCGATCCGCTGGGAGAGGTCGTCGGCAGTCATGCCGCCCTGCTCGGGATGCTCCGCGAAGGCCCGCCGGTTCACCCGCAGCCAGGCCTGCTCATCGTGACCGACAACGAAGGTGCGCACCTGGATGCCGTCGGGCACCCGTGCTTCCGGCAGTACGTCGGCGTCGGCGCCGAGCGGGCGCTGCAACTGCCACAGCTCACGGATGCTTTCGAATCCCAACTTGCGTGCCAGCCGCTGCACGCCCGGATGCCCCGTGTGTGACCACAACAGCACGGCCGAGCCAGCCGCTTCCTCGAGCAGCCGGGCGGCCACCGCGGCCCCCCAGCCGCATTGCCGGTGCGACGGGTCGACAACGCACTCACCCACCGGCTCGGCCACCGAGCCGGTAGCGGTGTCCTGGGCTGCCTCCGGCATGTCGATCTGGCCGTAGGCGACCAACTCGGCATCGTCGACACCGAACACATGCCGGACCTGCGCTCCGCCGGTGCGCAGGTTGAGCAACGCCTGCTCGTTGAGCGGGGCTGCCCCGTCGGCGCGTTCGGCACGCAACGCCAGGTCGATGACGTGGGCAACCTCGGTCGCGCTCGGCTGGCCGGTGACCCGCATGCTGGACGTCGGCAGGTCCGGAGGGCTCACCCACACGAACCTAGCCGCTCGTGCTGGTAGAGCATCGCCCGCAGTTCACAAAGTCGCCGCCCTCTGGACGTATCGCTTTCCAACAGTGACCACTACAGTCCTGATCGACCGTGAGCAAACCATTACTCAAGGGATCTTTGTGATGTTTCGACCAAACAGCAGCAGCCTGCGGCTGATCGTCTCCGGCGCCGCTGTCCTTGCGGTGTCCGCCGCAAGTGTCACGTCCCCTGTTCAGGCAAGCCCGGACACCGACGGCCGATCAGGCGCAGCGGCCAAGGCTCAGCAGACCTACCGGGTGGATGCCCGCGATATCGGCAACGTCGTAAAGCTCGATCTGCTGGCGATCAACGACTTCCACGGCAACCTCGAGCCGATCACCGCCGAGAGCTCGAGCGGGCGGATCAACAACACGCCGGCCGGCGGCGCCGAGTACCTCGCTACCCACCTGAAGCGGTTGCGGGACAAGTCGCGCGCCAACGGGGCCCGTAGCCGTACGGTCGCCGCGGGCGACCTGGTCGGCGCCTCGCCGCTGCTGTCGGCCGCCTTCCACGACGAGCCGACGATCCGGGCGCTGAACCGGATGCGCCTCGACGTCGCCGCGGTCGGTAATCACGAGTTTGACGAGGGCTACAAGGAGCTGCGCCGGCTGCAGCATGGTGGCTGCCTCGACGACGGCGCCGGCGCCGACAACCAAGACTCCTGTCCCGACGGTGAGCCCTTTCCTGGGGCTCGGTTCCAGTACCTCGCGGCCAACGTGATCAAAAACCGCACCGGCCGCTCGGTGTTGCGCTCGGTGGAGGTGACCAAGGTCGGCGGCATAAAGGTGGCCTTCATCGGCATGACGCTGGAAGGCACGGCCGGGATCGTCAGCCAAGACGGCATCCGGGGCCTGACGTTCAAGGATGAGGCGCGCACCGCCAACGCGCTCGTCCCGCGGCTGCGCGACCACGGTGTCGAGTCGATCGTGGTGCTGCTGCACGAGGGCGGCTTCACCACCGACTCATCGGTCTACGACGCGTGCCCGGGCATCACCGGGCCGATCGTCGACATCAACGACCGGCTCAGCCCGAGGATCGACGCGATCATCAGCGGGCACACCCATCAGCCGTACAACTGTTCACTGCCCGACAAGAAGGGGACTCCTCGGTTGCTGACCAGTGCCTCCAGCTTCGGTCGGCTGGTGACCAATGTGCACCTGCTGCTCGACCGGAAGGACAAGGACGTGGTCCGGCCTGCCGCGTACGCGCAAAATAGGATCGTTACCCGTGACATCCCGATCGACGCGACGGGGATCACCCGGTTGATCGACCGTTACTCCGAGCTGGTCGGCGAGATCGCCAACGCCGTCATCGGCCAGGTGACCCAAACGATCACCCGGGACCAGGACGCGTCGGCCGAGTCCCCGCTGGGCCTGCTGATCGCCGACTCGCAGCGACAGTTCAGTGGGGCGACTGCACCGGGGGACGACCCGCCCGCCGACATCGCCTTCATGAATCCCGGCGGCATCCGCGCCGACCTGGTTCCCGAGCCCGACGGAGACGTGACCTACGGGGCTGCGTTCACGGTGCAGCCGTTCAGCAACTACGTGGACACTATGGACCTCACCGGTGAGCAGGTGCTCGAGGTGCTGCGCCAGCAGTTCTCCGGGGACAATGCGGCATCGCCGCGGGTCCTGCAACCGTCCGGTCTGACCTACACCTGGGATCAGAGCGAGACCGGCGCCGCCAAGGTGGTCGAGAGCAGCGTCGAGGTGGGTGGCGAGCCGATCGACCGGTCCGCCAACTACCGGGTGGCGGTGAACTCGTTCCTGTCCGACGGTGGTGACGGGTTCGCGATCTTCACCGACGGGACCAACAAGTACCGCGGCGGCATCGATCTGGACGCCCTCGCTGAGTACCTCGGCGACAACTCCCCGTATGCGCCGTTGCCGACCAATCGGATCGACGTGCAGCCCTGAGGTTCGCCCACCGCGGCGGTCACCGGGGCTGCCTGTCCCGACCCGTGCGGGTGGGGCTCAGGGTGGGGTGATCTCGCCCGAACCCCGGCAGATGAGTCGGGTCGGGATCAGGTGCTCTCGGTAGGGAGAGTCGTCCCCAGCCAGACGTTGGAAGAGCAGCCGAGCCGCCAGTTGGCCGATGGCGGTGATGTCTTGGGCGATCACGCTCACCGATGGGTCGAGTAGGTCGGCCAGCGGTACCTCGTCGAAGCCGACGAGCGCGACCCGTTGCTGCAGACGGGCGTGGCGCAGGGCGCGGATCACACCGATCGTGATCGTGTTCCGGGCGGTGAACAGGGCCGTGGGGCCGTCCGGGCGCGCTAGCAACTCGCTCGCGGCGGCCTCAGCTGCCTCGGAGTCGCGGACGTCTTGCATCACCAGGCTGGTGTCATCGTCGAGACCCAGCGCCTGCACCGCGGCTCGATAGCCGGCGAGCCGCAGCTGTGCTGTCGAGATCGAGCGGTCGTCGCCGAGGAACGCGATCCGCCGGTGCCCGGACGCCGCGAGGTGCCGGACGGCCTCGGCCGAGCCGCTGGCGTTGGTGCTGAGGACGCTATCGGCATCGAGACCCTGCGGTGCCCGGTCGACGAGCACCACCTTGACGCCTGTCGCCATCTCTGCAGCCAGGTGGCTCTGGTCGTGCGAAGCCGGCGCGATGATGAGTCCGTCGGTGCCGCGACTGGCGAACAGGGCAGCGGACGCCGGGATCGAGACCGTCTATCAGACGCTGGCCGTGGCGCCGGGCCTGGACATCGCCGACAACCTGTTCCTGGGTCGTGAGGAGCGCCGCAAGGGAATCTTGGGCTCGGTGTTCCGCATGCTCGACCGCAAGCACATGCGGTCCGAGGCGCAGCGGTACATGAGCGAGCTGGGCATCGCCACCCTGCAGAACATCGGGCAGGCCGTCGAGAGCCTGTCTGGCGGTCAACGGCAAGGTGTCGCGGTGGCTCGCTCTGCTGCGTTCGGCAGCAAGGTGGTGATCCTCGACGAGCCCACGGCCGCGCTCGGGGTCAAGGAAGGAAACCGGGTGTTGCAGCTGATCCGCGACGTGAAGGAGCGCGGCCTGCCGGTCATCTTCATCAGCCACAACATGCCGCACGTGTTCGAGGTGGCTGATCGCATCCACATCCAGCGGCTCGGTCGTCGGGCGACTGTGGTCACGCCCGAGTCGCACTCGATGTCTGAGGCCGTGTCGATCATGACCGGCGCGCAGGAGCCGCCCCCGATGGTGGCCTGACGGTCGCTGGCGTGCACATTCCGAACCGGCGGTGATGCATCTGGGGGGGTACTGGCCCCGCAGCTGCATCACCGCCCGTCGTGGCTCGCGGCGGGGCAGGCCTGCCCCGCGGTCCATTCGGTTCCGTACGCACCCGTCGGTGAGCCGAACAGGTGCCTGCGGAACCGGTGGTGTGGAGGGGCTGGCTGCAGCTGGTGCGTGGGGCACCGGGTGGCGTGTGGAGGTACAGCCTCAGCTGGTGACGCGCGCCGCGGCGCTGCTGGCTCCCGGGAGAGGGGTCCCGACGGAGGCGGCGGAGGTCCTGGCGGGGGCGGCGGACACATCGGCATCGGTGGCGGCCGGTGCGATCCGCTCGCGGCGCTCGGCGAGGAACCGATAGCCGACGTTGCGAACGGTCCCGATCAGCATCTCGTGGTCGGTGCCGAGCTTGGCTCGCAGTCGGCGTACGTGTACGTCGACCGTGCGGGTGCCGCCGAAGTAGTCATAGCCCCAGACCTCCTGCAGCAACTGCTGGCGGGTGAAGACCCGGCCCGGGTGCTGCGCGAGGAACTTGACCAGCTCGAACTCCTTGAACGTGAGATCGAGTGTGCGGCCCTCGAGCTTGGCGGTGTACGACACCTCGTCGATCGCAAGGCCGCCCGAGCCGATCACCGCGCGGTCACCCTCGCCGTCGCGCTGGGCCAGCCGGCCGGTCGCCAACCGCAGCCGGGCCTCGACCTCGGCCGGGGCTGCGGTGGTAAGTAAGACGTCGTCCATGCCCCAGTCGTCGGCGACCACCGCGATGCCGCCCTCGGTGAGCACCAACAGCAGCGGGATGTCGATGCCGGTGGTACGAAGCAGCCGGGTCAGGCCGCGGATGTGGGCCAGATCGGTGCGGCCATCGACGAGGACCGCATCGCACGGCGGGGCGTCCAGCAGCGCACTGGCCTCGGCAGGCAGCAACTTCACCTGATGGGGGAGCAAACCCAACGAGGGCAAGATCTCGGCGGCCGAGTCGTGGTTGCGAGGCGCTTCGCCGCCGGGCAGTGACGGGGTGAGGAAAAGCAAGGTGGCCATATGTCGGCATCCTTCGGCAGGCAGCGGTCCGGGTCCGGGGTCTGAGGCGGTGCGGTTGTCGCTCTGCAAAACTGGCTGAACGTGTCAGCGCTGGAACACCACGTCGTGTGCCGAACGCCCCCTGCAGAAACACAAAGAGGCCAGGGGGTAACCCCCAGGCCTCATTGCGTGTACCACCATAGCCCACATGGACCCGGTCGGTGACATCAACGCAACAGACGGTGTACCCGTACAGGTTCGGTACTGGGCAGCAATTCGTGCGGCGGCGGGGGTGCCGGCCGAGCAGGTCGGGGCCGGGTCGCTAGAGCAGGTGCTCGCTTCCGCCCGGGCGCTGCACGTCGACTCGGCCCGCTTCGCTTCGGTGTTGTCGGTGTGCTCGGTGCTCGTCGACGAGCAGCCCGTCGGCACCCGTGCACCCGCCGAGGTAGCGGTCCCGCCAGGCGCGACCGTGGACCTGTTGCCCCCCTTTGCTGGCGGTTGAGTGGCTGATCAGAGCTCGGGGAACATCCAGATCATGAGACTGGTTCGGCATTCGTGAGACGCTGGGGTTCGGCACCGGTCGACGGACCGACCTGCCGCGAGACAGCCAAGAGCCCCGAGGACAGGACACAGGTGTGCACACCACCCCGCTGACCAAGCGGCGCGCAGTGGACCACTGCCGCGTGTGCTCCGCGTTGTGTCCGGCTCGCTGAACCTGCGCGAGCCCCCGCCCGACCAGTCTGTCCGGCACGGGCAGCACCCGCTACCCCGCTCAGCCAACCAGGGAGACACATCACCATGAGCCGTTCCGCCGCACTCGTCGACCTTGACTGGGTCGAACAGCATCTCGACGACGACGCCGTGGTCCTCGTCGAGGTCGACGAAGACACCAGCGCCTACGACAAGGGTCACATCCGTGGCGCAGTCAAGCTCGACTGGAAGCAGGATCT